>Ga0213834_100086_pt1 | contig 109871 bp, 91 predicted proteins | sample SWPTP12_FD_160580 | JGI IMG/M metagenome (GOLD analysis project Ga0213834, IMG submission 160580) | Coastal seawater microbial communities from Marineland, Florida, United States - SWP TP1 #2 | ecosystem: Environmental > Aquatic > Marine > Coastal | place: USA: Florida | collected 2016-08-06 | reverse complement strand
GTGGCCTGAACCGAAGCCCCTCCGCGCTGCTTACTTCGTCTAACTCGTTGAATCTCAAGGAGTTTTCCGTTTCGTCTGCGCCGGAAGTGGGGCGAATTATAGAGACATTGAGAGGGGCGTCAACCCCTAATTTCATTAAATTGTCATATCGGTCAAAAATCAGCTGATAAGCGAAAAGGCGAACCTTGCAGCCCACCCCTTCGCGCGTAATTAAAGACTTGGGAAAGCAAACTGCGAAGCCTCGTGGCTGGCCCGCTGCGGCCAGCGCTGGGTGATGGCCTTGCGACGCGTGTAGAAACGCACGCCATCCGGACCGTAAGCATGCAAGTCGCCGAACAGTGAACGTTTCCAGCCGCCAAAGCTGTGGTAAGCCACCGGCACAGGCAACGGCACATTGACGCCGACCATGCCGACCTCGATCTCATCGCAGAACAGCCGGGCGGCTTCACCGTCGCGGGTGAAGATGCAGGTGCCGTTGCCGTATTCGTGATTGTTGATCAGCTGCATCGCCTGCTCAAGACTGTCGACCCGGACGATGCAGAGAACCGGACCGAAGATCTCTTCCTTATAGATACGCATCTGCGGGGTGACCTGATCGAACAAGCATCCGCCCAGGAAGAAACCCTCTTCGTGACCTGAAACGGTCAGACCCCGACCGTCGACGACCAGCTTTGCACCCGCCGCCACGCCGTCTTCTATATAGCCGCTGACTTTATCCCGATGCTGACCGGTCACCAGTGGTCCCATGTCGAGGCCACAGCTGGTGCCTGCGCCAATTTTCAACGCCTTGATCTGCGGAACCAGTTTGGCTACAAGTGCATCAGCAACCTGATCGCCCACGCAAACGGCGACCGAAATAGCCATGCAGCGCTCGCCACACGAGCCGTAGGCCGCGCCCATCAGAGCACTGACCGCATTGTCGAGATCGGCATCCGGCATCAGCACCGCGTGGTTTTTGGCGCCGCCGAGTGCCTGAACACGCTTGCCGCGCGATGTCGCTTCCTTATAGATGTACTCGGCGATCGGCGTGGAGCCGACGAAGCTGAGCGCTTTGACTTCCGGCGCTTCGATCAGCGCATCGACCGCGGCCTTGTCGCCGTGCACGACGTTCAGGACGCCCTTGGGCAAACCTGCCTCATGCAGCAACTGAGCGATCAGCAGCGTCGAGCTTGGATCGCGCTCGGACGGCTTGAGGATAAAGCAGTTGCCACAGGCGATCGCCAATGGGTACATCCACAGAGGCACCATGGCCGGGAAGTTGAACGGTGTGATTCCTGCCACGACACCCAGCGGCTGGAAGTCGGACCAGGCGTCAATGTTCGGGCCGACGTTACGGCTGTATTCACCCTTCAGAATCTCGGGCGCGGCACTGGCGTACTCGACGTTTTCGATCCCGCGCTTCAATTCGCCGGCAGCATCTTCCAGGGTCTTGCCATGTTCTTCACTGATCAACTGAGCGATGCGCGCTTCGTTCTGTTCCAGCAGTTGCTTGAAGCGAAACATGACCTGGGCGCGTTTGGCAGGTGGCGTGTTGCGCCATGCCGGGAAGGCCGCCTTGGCCGAATCGATCGCCTGCTGCACGGTTTCGCGACTGGCCAACGGGACCTTGTGAATCGCCTGACCGGTGGACGGATTGAACACGTCGGCGGTGCGACCGGTGTCGCTGACCAGTTCGCCGTGGATCAAGTGTTGAATGTTGCTCATGGGTTTACTCCGCAAAAGGGTGCTCGCAGGCGCAGCCTGAGCCGCGCCTGTTGATAAGTCAGGTAGGTCAGTCGATCTGGTTGAGCGCTTCGCCGACCGCATCGAACATGCGGTCCAGATCCTGAGGTTTGCTGTTGAACGTTGGCCCGAACTGCAGCGTGTCACCACCGAAGCGGACATAGAAACCGGCTTTCCACAGTTTCATCGCGGTCTCGAACGGTCGAACGATTGCGTCGCCATCGCGGGCCGCAATCTGAATCGCACCTGCCAGGCCGTAGTTGCGAATGTCGATGACATTTTTGCTGCCTTTAAGACCGTGCAGCGCATTCTCGAAATACGGCGCGGTCTCAGCGACTTGCTGCACCAGATTTTCACGCTTGAGGATATCCAGCGCCGCCAGCCCCGCAGCGCAAGCGACCGGGTGTGCGGAATAGGTATAACCGTGGGGAAATTCGACCGCGTATTCAGGAGTCGGCTGGTTCATGAACGTCTGGTAGATCTCGCTGCTGGCGATCACTGCGCCCATCGGAATGGCGCCATTGGTCACCTGCTTGGCGATGCACATCAGGTCAGGGGTCACCCCGAAACTGTCTGCGCCGAACATCGAGCCGGTACGACCAAAGCCCGTGATTACCTCGTCGAAGATCAGCAGGATATTGTGCTGGTCGCAGATTTCACGAAGGCGTTTGAGGTAGCCCTGTGGAGGCACGATGACGCCAGCAGAGCCAGCCATGGGCTCGACGATCACGGCTGCGATGTTGGAAGCGTCGTGCAGTTCGATCAACTTGAGCATCTCGTCTGCCAGCGCGATGCCGCCCTGCTCTGGCATCCCCCGGGAATACGCGTTGCTTGCCAGCAATGTGTGAGGCAGATGATCGACATCCATCAGTTGACCGAACATCTTGCGGTTGCCGTTGACGCCGCCCAGGCTGGTGCCCGCAATGTTCACGCCGTGATAACCCCGGGCGCGCCCGATCATTTTCGTCTTGGTCGCCTGACCTTTCAGGCGCCAGTAAGCGCGAACCATCTTGACCGCTGTGTCCGCACACTCCGAACCCGAGTCGGTGTAGAACACATGATTCAGGTTGCCCGGCGTCAACTCGGTGATTTTCTCAGCCAACTGGAATGACAACGGATGGCCGAACTGGAAAGCGGGCGAGTAATCGAGAGTGCCCAGTTGCCTGGCCACGGCTTCCTGGATTTCCTTGCGTGTGTGACCCGCGCCGCAGGTCCACAGACCAGAGAGGCCATCGTAAATCTTGCGGCCCTTGTCGTCAGTCAGATAGCTGCCTTCAGCAGCCACGATCAGTCGCGGATCACGCTGGAAATTGCGATTGGCCGTGTAGGGCATCCAGTGAGCATCGAGTTTCAACTGACTGGCCAGCGACATATCGGACGATTCGGGCATGTTCATCGGAATAACCTCACAAGGACGTGGGTGGCCTGTCTTCATTCCCTTGAAACAGGATCGGGAAGCAGTGCCGGTTGCAGCTACGTTGCCACGGGCATAAAGTCGGGAAAACCCTGCTTTTATGATCTTTAGTTGGCTGACTACTAAACTATGAGTACTCGACGTTCCGACCCGCTGGCACAAGTCAGTGATTTTGATATCCGCCTGCTGCGCATCTTTCGCAGCGTCGTCGAGTCGGGCGGTTTCTCCGCAGCCGAAAGTGCGCTGGGGATTGGCCGATCCGCGATCAGTCAGCAAATGAGCGATCTCGAACAACGCTTGGGACTTCGTCTCTGTCAGCGTGGGCGAGCGGGGTTTTCGCTGACAGAAGAAGGCCGTGAGGTGTATCAGTCGTCGCTCCAGTTGCTCAGTGCACTCGAGAGTTTTCGTACGGAAGTAAACGGTCTTCACCGACACCTTCGAGGCGAGCTGAACATCGGTCTGACTGACAATCTCGTGACCCTCCCTCACATGCGCATCACCCACGCGCTTTCACAGTTGAAAGAGCGCGGGCCGGACGTGCACATCAATATCCGGATGATCGCCCCCAACGAGGTCGAGCAAGGTGTGCTCGACGGTAGCCTGCATGTGGGTGTCGTGCCTCAGGCCAGCGCACTGTCGGGTCTGGAGTACCAGCCGCTGTATAGCGAACGCTCGCTGCTGTACTGCGCAGTGGGTCATCCATTGTTTTATGTGGATGACGCCCAACTGGACGATGAGCGGATCGCGGATCAGGAGGCGATCGCCCCGACATTTCGACTTCCTGCCGAGATCCAGGCGCACTATCAGGCGCTTAAATGCACGGCCAGTGCTTCGGATCGTGAAGGCATGGCATTTCTCATCCTGACGGGGCGTTACATCGGCTACCTGCCAGATCACTACGCGACATTCTGGGTTCAGCAAGGCCGACTGCGGCCGCTCAAACCGCGCACGCGCTTTTATGATCTGAGCCTAGTGACCGTCACCCGCAAAGGGCGTCGCCCTCATTTGGTGCTGGAGAGCTTTCTTGAAAGTCTGGCTGCGACACGATGAGGCCTGCGAGCGCGAACAGCGTCACCAGACAGTGCCATCGAGATGACGCCATTATTAGCTAACCTATTGAAATGATTGGCAATAACAAGAGAGGCGATTCGACTACCTGATCAGTTGGACAGGTTTTTGCAATACGAGTCAGGTTGGCGCCATTCATGTCGCGTCGACTTGGCCCACCACAGAAACCGAGAGCACGACATGCAGCCTGATGCGCCAGAGAATAACGACCTGATCTACGGACTGAATGATCGTCCCCGCCCGGCGCCCGCCATACTGGCGGCGATTCAGCATGTGCTTGCGGCATTCGTCGGCATCATCACACCACCCCTGATCATCGGCTCAGCCTTGGGCCTGGGTGCGTATCTGCCCTACCTGATCAGCATGGCACTGATGGTTTCTGGTGTAGGCACATTCATCCAGGCGCGTCGTCCGTTCGGAATCGGCGCCGGCATGATCTGCCTCCAAGGCACCAGCTTTGCGTTCTTGGGGGCAGTGCTGTCAGCAGGCTTCATGGTCAAGGCGCGCGGCGGCAGCCCGGAGGACATCATGGCCATGGTGTTCGGGGTGTGCTTCTTCGGTGCGATTGTGCAGATCGTGCTCAGCCGGTTCATCGGACAGCTTCGTCGGGTCATCACGCCGCTGGTCACAGGCATCGTCATTACATTGATCGGCGTGAGCCTGATCAAGGTCGGCGTCACGGACTTGGGCGGTGGCTTCAACGCACCGGACTTCGGCGAGCCGCGCAACCTGCTGCTCGGTACGTTCGTGCTGCTTGTGATCATCCTGCTCAGTCGTTCGAATACACCCTGGATTCGCTTGTCAGCCATCATCATCGGCCTGGCGGTCGGCAGCATCGCGGCCTGGTTTTCCGGAAAGCTTGCGCCGCAAGCCATCGGTGACGTTGCGCTGATCAGTGTTCCGATCCCCTTCAAGTTCGGATTCAGCTTCGACTGGGCAGCTTTCCTGCCCGTTGCGCTGATTTATCTGATCAGCAGCATTGAGACCGTTGGCGACCTGACCGCCAACTGCATGCTGTCTCGCGAGCCCATCAAAGGCCCCAGCTATATCGCTCGTTTGAAAGGCGGCGTGCTGGGCGATGGCGTGAGTTGCATGATCGCGGCGACATTCAGCGCGTTCCCCAACACGACATTCGCCCAGAACAATGGAGTTATTCAGCTGACGGGCTTGGCCAGTCGGTACGTGGGTCTCTACATCGGACTGATCCTGTTTTTGCTCGGACTATTCCCTGTCATCGGCGCGATTCTTCAGCAGATTCCCAAGCCGGTGCTGGGCGGGGCGACGCTGGTGATGTTCGGCAGCGTGGCCGCGGCGGGTGTGCGCATCCTTGCCCAGTCGCCGCTGGACCGACGCAGCATGTTGATCATCGCCACTTCGTTCGGTGTCGGGCTGGGTATCGCCGCCCAACCGACGTTGCTCCATCATTTGCCGCAATTGGTGCAGAACCTGTTTGACTCCGCGATCACCAGCGGCGGGCTGACCGCGATCGTCATGAGTCTGTTGCTGCCGGAGAAGAAGGAGGCCAGCGCTGAAAAAAAGCAGGAACTTGAAGCGTTCGAGCATTAATTTGCATCGCAGGCGCTTGTCGGATCGACGCGGGTGCGTTATCTGTTCACCGCGTCGCACTCAATGATCCGTCTGGAAACGCACATGACCCTTGCAGTCCCTGCTCACAGCGCCAGCGCCACGAAACCGGCCAGCCGTATTCGTCAGAAGAACGAAGAAGCGATCATGAAAGCCGCCGAGGACGAGTTCGCTCGCCACGGTTTCAAAGGCACCAGCATGAATACCATCGCGCAGAACGCCGGTCTGCCGAAAGCCAATCTGCATTATTACTTCACCAACAAGCTGGGGCTGTACATCGCGGTCTTGAGCAACATCATTCAGTTGTGGGACAGCACGTTCAACAACCTGAAGGTCGACGATGACCCGGCTCAGGCGCTGACTCAGTACATTCGCGCCAAGATGGAGTTTTCTCGCCGCCAGCCGCAGGCGTCGCGGATCTTCGCCATGGAAATCATCAGCGGTGGCGAGTGCCTCAACGAATATTTCAGTCAGGATTATCGACAGTGGTTTCAGGGCCGGGCGGCTGTGTTCCAGGCGTGGATCGATGCCGGAAAAATGGACCCCGTGGACCCGGTGCATCTGATTTTCCTGCTGTGGGGCAGCACTCAGCACTACGCGGATTTCGCCACTCAGATCTGTCAGGTGACAGGCCGCAGCCGTCTGACCAAGCAAGACATGGAAGTGGCAGGTGATAACCTGATTCGCATCATTCTCAAAGGCTGCGGGCTGACGCCGCCGATCTGAAGCCTCAACGAACGCCAGCTGGACACATCGATGCCCTCAACCCTTATCGGCCCATGCGAGTTTCGCGAAGAGATTCGCAAGAGCCGCTTCATCACCCTCGCCGCGCCTATAAACAGCCCCGCCGACGCGCAGGCGTTCATCGAACAGCACAGCGACTTGAACGCCACGCACAATTGCTGGGCCTGGAAACTCGGCGCGCAATACCGCAGCACCGACGACGGCGAACCGGGCGGCACTGCCGGCCGACCGATTCTGGCGGCTATCGAATCGCAGGATTTCGATCAAGTGGTGGTGCTCGTCATTCGCTGGTATGGCGGCATTCAACTGGGTACCGGCGGGCTTGCCCGGGCCTACGGCGGCGGAGCGAACAAGTGCTTGCAACAGGCTGACCGTCGCGCCTTGGTCAATCGGGTTGAAGTGACATTTGACTGTTCGTTCAGCGAATTGGCCTTGGTGGAATTGCGCCTTTCTGAACTCGACGGGCGGGTGGAGGGAGAAGACTTCACCGCCGTCGGTGTGGACCTGAAGGTTGCGCTGGCCCCCGAGCACATAGACACCTTTCAGCGTCAGCTTTCGGATATCAGCCGTGGACGCATCGTGCTGCATCGGCCCTGACATCGAACGACGGATCTGAACACGTTGCCCACATCTACTGTGCACCTGCCTGTGGACAAGCTGAGCACATCCCGGCGCAGGCCTTGATCCACATGGGCTGCACAGTGATGATCATTTTTTGATCAATCACACCCTGCGCAGAATAATTCGGCCGGAAAACAGTGAGTTAGGTCGCCTTATCACGACTAGATCCTAGGGCGAGGTCGCTTATACCGCGGTTTTCAGCTTGCGCACATTAACTGTGGAGCATCCTGTGGATAACACGTGCAAGGTTGTCCACAGCGCCGGGAATACCTCGCCTGCAAGGGTTTGGTCATTTTTCGTACAAATTAATTGAACCTTTGTGACAATCGCTTACAGCCCCGTCGGGCAGGGCCTCCAGCAGCGTCTGTCAGCTTGTCGGAAGCTTCATTCAAAAAATGTTTAATCACTGACCGCCCATCCATCTGTTACGTTGCGACACCTCAGCTTCACCTCATGGAAGCCGACTGACGCGAGCCAGAAAAACCAAATTCCTTCTGGCGTGCGCGGTCCACTCTGAGAGCACAGTGGTTTCGTTCTTCAAGGAGTTTAAATATGTCTGCCAAGAAAACTGCACTGATCATCGGTGCGTCTCGGGGCCTGGGCCTGGGACTGGTAAAGCGCCTGACCGAACAAGGTTGGGATGTCACTGCGACCGTCCGTGACCCGCTCCATTCGGACGCCTTGAAGGCAGTACCTGGCGTCCACGTCCAGACACTGGACATGGACGAGCAATCCTCGCTGGAAGTGTTGACGCACAACTTGAAAGACCAGACCTATGACCTGCTGTTCGTGAACGCCGGGATCAGCGGTCCGAAACATGACAATCCCACCGACGCCACTGCGGGCGAGCTGGGCCAGTTGTTCCTGACCAATGCTGTCGCGCCGATTCGACTGGCCAAGCGCTTCGTCAACCATATCCGTCCAGAGACCGGCGTCATCGCGTTCATGAGTTCGGTACTTGGCAGCGTAACCATGCCGGATGCACCGGAAATGGCCCTGTATAAAGCCAGCAAAGCCGCGTTGAATTCGATGACCAACACATTCGTGACGCAACTGGGTGAAAACAAGCCCACCGTTCTGTCGATGCACCCGGGCTGGGTCCGCACTGACATGGGTGGCGAAGGTGCGGACATCGACGTGCAGACCAGTGTCAACGGCATGGTGGAGCAGCTCGAGCGTTTTGCGGGCAAGGGTGGACACCATTTTGTGAACTACAAAGGTGAGACGATTCCCTGGTAATCGTTGCCGATTGGACGGAGCGGTTCAGTGCTTAAGGGCCGCTCCCCTTCAAAAATGGCGGTGCTCAACGCTTGATCGAAGTGCGCACCCCCTTCTAGAATTCCCACCCTCGCCACGCGCATCATCCGACGCCGTAGCGACCCTGGATCAGCAGACAGGGCAAAACTGAGCTGGCGACCTGAACCCACTTTCAGAGGAGCCGGCACCATGCCCGCGATCCGTATCTGGTTGAAAAATCCCCTCGCTGTGTTCACTGCCAACGACCTCGACGCCCAAGGTGGCGTGGTCGTGGAAAACGGCGTGATCGTCGAAATGCTTGCCACAGGCCAGGCGCCCTCGCAGCCTTGCGATGAAATCTTCGACGCCCGCGAACATGTGCTGCTGCCGGGCCTGATCAACACGCATCATCACTTCTATCAGACGCTGACCCGCGCATGGGGTCCGGTGGTCAACCAGCCGTTGTTTCCCTGGCTCAAAACCCTCTATCCGGTCTGGGCGCGCCTGACGCCGGAAAAGCTGGCGCTGGCAAGCAAAGTGGCGCTGGCGGAACTGTTGCTGTCCGGTTGCACCACTGCCGCTGACCATCATTACCTGTTTCCCGACGGGCTGGAAAACGCGATTGACGTACAGGTCCAGAGCGTGCGGGAACTGGGCATGCGGGCGATGCTCACGCGCGGCTCGATGAGTCTGGGTGAAGCGGACGGTGGCCTGCCGCCTCAGCAAACCGTGCAGCAGGGGCACGTGATTCTCGAGGACAGCCAGCGTCTGATCGAGACCTATCACGAGCGCGGCGACGGCGCCCGGATTCAGATCGCCCTGGCGCCCTGCTCGCCGTTTTCCGTCACCACGCAAATCATGACCGAAAGCGCGGCCCTGGCCGAACAGCTGGACGTGCGGCTGCATACACACCTGGCCGAGACGCTGGACGAAGAAGACTTCTGCCTGCAACGGTTCGGCCTGCGCACAGTGGATTATCTGGAAAGTGTCGGCTGGCTGGGCCCACGCACCTGGCTCGCTCACGGGATTCACTTCAATGAACAGGAAATCGCCCGACTGGGCAACGCGGGCACGGGTGTCTGTCATTGCCCGACCTCGAACATGCGACTGGCTTCCGGCATCTGCCCGACATTGGATCTGATCGCCGCCGGCGCGCCGCTGGGTCTGGGCGTGGATGGATCGGCGTCTAACGATGCATCCAACATGATGCTCGAGGCCCGGCAGGCGCTGTATCTGCAACGACTGCGCTACGGCGCTGAACGGATCACACCGCAATTGGTGCTGGGATGGGCGAGCAAGGGTTCGGCGCGGCTGCTGGGGCGCAGCGATATCGGCGAGTTGGCGGTCGGAAAACAAGCAGATCTGGCGCTGTTCAAACTCGATGAACTGCGTTTCTCCGGCAGCCATGATCCGGTCTCGGCGCTTCTGCTGTGTGGCGCGGACCGGGCAGATCGCGTGATGATCGGCGGTCAATGGCGCGTGATCGACGGCCAGGTCGAAGGGCTGGACGTCGCAGGCCTGATCGCCGATCACCGACAGGCAGCGGCGGCATTGATCCAGGGCTGATGGCGCGAACCTTGAAGCTGCTGCAGATTTGCCAGCGTTTGCAATCGCTGGCAAATCGGCCGCGTCGTCACAGCCCCAACAGCGACAGCATCACGAACGTTGCAAACAGTACGAAGTGGGTCATGCCTTCGATGGCGTTGGTTTCGCCGTCGTTGAGGTTGATCGCACTGACCAGCAACGTGACGAATATCATCAGCGTCTGGACCGGCGTCATCGCCATCTGGAACGGCTGACCGGTATAGAGCGCCATCGCTTCCATGACCGGGACCGTCAGGATGACCGTCGACAGCGACGCCCCCAGTGCGATGTTGACCACCGACTGCATGCGGTTGGCCAATGCCGCGCGCAAGGCCGTGAGAATTTCAGGCGCGGCCGAGATCGCGGCCACCAGGATCGCCGTCATTACCGGCGGCGCGCCGCTGCCCTCCAGCCCCAGATCGACGGTCTTGGACATCACCTCGGCCAGCGCGCCGATCACGACGACGCCAAAGACCAGCGTACCGATCGAAAAAGCCAGGTTGACCGGCTCACTGTGCTGCTCGGGCTGGTCCTTGCGGCGTTTTTTATCCGGGTAGCTGTAACTGAAAAAATAACTGTGCGGCCCCACCTGCATGCGCAGGAACAGACCGTACAGCACGATCATCGCGCCGATGGTGAAGGCCGAGTAGACCTTCCAGTTGGATTCGGGAATGAACTCCGGCACGACCATCGACACTGCCATCGCGGTCAGGATCATTACGCTGTAGGACCGCGCGGAGTCATCGTTGTAGGACTGCTCGCCATGCTTGAGCCCGCCCATCAGCGCGGCCAGTCCGAGAATCCCGTTGATGTCGAGCATGACAGCCGAGTAAATCGTGTCGCGTACCAGCGTCGGCGAAGGCTCGTTGCTCATCATGATTGCCAGGATGACCACTTCCACCAGCACTGCCGACAGCGTCAGGATCATCGTGCCATAGGGATCGCCGACCTTTTCCGCCAGCAATTCGGCGTGGTGAGCGACGCGCATCGAGGCACAGATGATGAACCCCACCAGCGCCACACCCGCCAACAACGCGACCGTGTGCCCATTACTGAGCAGAACGTGTTCCAGCGGATAGGCGATGCACGTTGCGATGATCGCCAGTAGTAGAAATTTTTCCTGCTTGAGAATCGTGCCCATCGCTGCCTTTATCCCTGCGACCGATGCCGCACGTCCATGAAGTATTCCGGATTGAAGCCGTTGAGAGTGCTGATTGTAAATAAAGGTTTCACAGCGACGCCCGGATGTTCGGAGGTCTTTTGTCGCACCCCCCTGCCGCAGGTATGAACCGTCCGGTCAGGTTTTTACCCAGCCTGGCCCGATGAATCTGTAGAATGCCGACATTGCACCTGATGAGAAACGCACATGTACGACTGGTTGAACGCCCTGCCCAAGGCAGAACTGCATCTTCACCTGGAGGGTTCGCTGGAGCCGGAATTGTTGTTCGCGCTGGCTGAGCGCAACAAAATCGCCCTGCCGTGGAACGACGTCGATGCCCTGCGCAAAGCTTACGCCTTCAACAACCTGCAGGAATTTCTCGACCTCTATTATCAAGGCGCGGACGTGCTGCGCACGGAGCAGGATTTTTACGACCTGACCTGGGCTTACCTGGAACGCTGCAAGGCGCAGAACGTGATCCACACCGAACCGTTCTTCGACCCGCAGACCCATACTGATCGGGGTATCCCGTTCGAGGTCGTGCTCAACGGCATCGCTCACGCGCTGAAGGATGGCAAGGAAAAACTGAACATCAGCAGCGGCCTGATTCTCAGCTTCCTGCGTCATCTGAGCGAAGAAGAAGCCGAAAAGACCCTCGACATGGCGCTGCCCTTCCGCGACGCATTCGTGGCAGTGGGTCTGGACAGTTCTGAGCAGGGCCACCCGCCCAGCAAGTTCAAGCGTGTGTTCGACCGCGCACGTAATGAGGGCTTCCTGACCGTGGCTCACGCAGGTGAAGAAGGCCCGCCGGAGTACATCTGGGAAGCGCTCGATCTGCTGAAAATCCAGAGGATCGACCACGGCGTACGTGCGATCGAAGACGAGCGCCTGATGCAGCGAATCATCGACGAGCAGATCCCGCTGACCGTCTGCCCGTTGTCCAACACCAAGCTCTGCGTGTTCGACGACATGAGCCAGCACAACATCCTCGACATGCTCGAGCGCGGGGTGAAAGTGACCGTCAACTCCGATGACCCGGCGTATTTCGGTGGGTATGTCACCGAGAACTTCCATGCGCTGCACACGCATCTGGGCATGACCGAAGCACAGGCGCAACGCCTGGCGCAGAACAGTCTGGACGCCCGCCTGATCAAACCGTGATCGTCACCACGGGTTAGACAGTCACAGGTTGCCGGTCGCGCACGTAAACCGTGCCCGCGCCGGCAAGCTGGATCGACGCCCTCGACACGCCCTTCACGCAACTGCCTTGCAGCAACAGTCGGCTACGCCGCCGCGGCAATGCGGTTGATTTCACGCTGCCCGTTGGAAGACACCTGCAGCGTACTGGCCTCCTCGGTCGCCCGCAGCCAACCCAGTTGCAGGAACAACTGCAGAAGTCCGGCGCCCAGCGCACCTCCAAGATGCGGACTGCTTTCATTGCAATCAGCGCATGCGCAAACGGTCTCCCGCCGTCGGTGGGCCAGTGCCGGAACGAAAATGCCGCGCTCGGCAAATCTGGAAACGCCCACGCTGGTGACTTCCAGGCGCTGTTCGGATTGCTCGATCCAGCCGGCGCACAACATCCGCTGATACAACTCGGTCGCCATCTCACCGCCAAGGTGATCCGAACAGACGCGAGCCCTGCGCAGTGGCAACGGCGGCAACGGTTGCGCGAGGCTGCGGTTGATCAGCTCGGCGCTGACCATCGACGCACTGACCAGCGCCTGAACCGCCACGCCTACTTCCGGCGCGGCCAGTCTGAAGAAGCGCTTGCGCCCGCGCACTTCTTGACGCAGCAATCCACCAGAAGCGAGTCGCGCGACATGCGCACCTACGGAGGCGGTCGACAACCCGACCATCAGGGCCAGTTCGTCAGCGGCGCGTGACGTTCCGTCCATCAGCGCCCACATGATCGCGCTGCGTTTGGGATCGGCCAGTAACGCGGCGATCTGGCTGATGCAAGGTACGTGTTCCATGTCTTCACTCCCTGTTGAACATTCATCTGTTGCGATGACCCGGCAATATCGTCTCGAACGAAAAACCAAGGCGTGAGATCACTGTTGTAATCCACGCCTGATCGGTATCCATACACGGGTCCAACCATAATGGTCGTCCGGAGCGCGCTGGGGCCTTGATCTGCATCAGCCAAGGGGAATTCCGAATGTCAGAATTCGCCCGCATTACAGCTCCGGAATAAGGATCATCACAGTTACGAACGGTGTTCTGTTAAATCGGATCGACTGCGGCCGCATAGTATAAGCCGTACCTTCGCCAGATAATTAAGCGGGACGGCTCGGCCGCAAGAGGATGTAAGCCGTCCTGACGAACGTTGTGCAAAGCTTGCCCGTTACAGATGTTAATGCAAGCGGCGATACGGCCACTTAACCGTTCAAAACCGGGCGTCAGAAGGCATTCCTCGAAAATCTGGAAATGTCGCGATGGCAAATGCCTACAACCAAAGGTCAAAAAACTTTCAAGAAATAAATCTCTCTGAGCGTGCATGATTTCGGCACCAGCAACTGATCGACAACAGCCCACTTTATTGATCGGTGTTTTTATGTAAGAAGTTTCTACTTTTTAAGTAGTAATAAGCTGCAAAAGGAGTTTGCTTTTTCTACTCACCGAACACGTCCGTACCGGTGTTAATTGTCGGAAGGGAGTCGGCAACGCCGTGCGCGTTGCCGATGGGCTCAGATTCGGACGTCTTCGCGTTGCACCAACGCTTCACGCTTTTGCTGAGCGCGACGAGTGATCGTTGCGAGGCCTGCCGCCAGAACGCCGCACAGGGTAATGACGGCGGCCATCGGCACCGCCGTGCCGTCGTGCAACACGCCGACCAGGGCCGCGGCGCCTGCCGCCACGCTGAACTGCAGACAACCGAGCAGCGCCGACGCGCTTCCGGCACGCCTGCCCTGCCCGCTCATCGCACAGGCCGAGGCGTTGGGAATGATGCAGCCCAGGCTGGCGATGTACACGAACAGCGGGATCAGCAGCGGCCAAAGCTTTTCGGTGTGCATCGACGCAATTCCGAGCAGCGTCAGTGCGGCGGCCAGATAGATCCAGACCGTTCTGGACAACAACCAGGCCGGCCCGTAACGACCCACCAGACGGGCATTGACTTGAGCGATCAGGATGAAGCCCGCCGCATTGGTGCCGAACAGCCAGCCGTAGTGTTCTGCCGGCACGCCGTAGAGCTTGATGAACACGAACGGCGAACCCGCGATGTAGGAGAACATGCCGGCCATGGCAATCCCGCCGGTCAGCGCGTGGCCGAGGAAAATCCGGTCGCCGAACAATCGCCAGTACGAACCCAGGGCACCTGACAACGGCAGACGTGGATGATCAGCCGGCATGCTTTCCGGCAATCCCTTGAACACCGCGGCGGCGGTGAGCGCGCTGAACACCGTGAGCGTCAGGAAGATGGTCTGCCAGCCGTAGACGTTCACCAGCAGGCCGCCCAGCATCGGCGCCAGAATGGGTGCAAGCCCCATGACCAGCATGAGCTGCGAGAACACTTTCGCCGAATCCACGGGCGAGCACTTGTCGCTGACGATCGCACGCGACAACACCATCCCGGCGCAGCCACCCAGCGCCTGGACAAACCGCGCGGCGATCAACCATTCAAGGCTTGGGGCGAGCGCGCAGGCAAGCGATGCAAGGGTGAATAATCCAACGCCGAACAGCAGCGGAATTCTGCGGCCGAAGCGGTCGGCAATCGGGCCGTAGACCAGTTGGCCGATGCTCAAGCCCAGGAAATAGGAGGCCAGGGTCATCTGGACGTGTTTTTCGTCCGTGCCAAAGGCCAGGGCGATGGCTGGGAAGCCGGGCAGATAAAAGTCGATGGCCAAGGGGCCGAAAGCGCTGAGTGCGCCGAGGATCAGGATCGTTCTGAGGTTCATCAATCTTCCTAAACGGTTTGACGCAGCGCGACAGTTTACCAACGTTGAATCTTCTCAGGCCTGCCGTACGGAAATTACTAAAAGTTTTTTCAGAGTGGACGCCATCAGGCGGAAAGGCGGAACTTATCGCGCCTGACCGGCCATCGGTTAATGGATTTCCTACAGCGCTTTTACAAATAACTCACAGATCCGCTTCTAAACTTTTTCCATAAGTTCGAGGGTTACGGAAATGGATGCGCGCTGGGCAGTGCTGTGGTGTGTGGTGGTTGTCGCCGGATGTCAGTCTACCCACGACCAGTTATTGGCCGAAGGTTACCCGCCGGCCTTTGCCGATGGTTTTCAGGATGGCTGCGGCAGTGGGCGGCAATCGGTGGACATCATGAAGGGGCAATACAAAAAGGATGTTCCGCGTTATCTGCGTGACACGATCTACGCGCAAGGGTGGAGCGACGGATTCCGTCAGTGTCAGGCGCAGTTGGAGAATCGCAATATTCAGGATCAGGGCCGCGACAGTATCTGGAACGACCGCGACCGGGCCTGGGAACAGCAGAAGACGCAGGACGCCGCCAAGGCCTACCGCTCTCACTGACGTGCAGGTCGTTGGCGGATCGACGAGGAAACTATCCACGTGTCGGCACGGCCCAACGTTCATGAGTCTTGAACAGGGAGCACATCATGAGTAGGGCCTTCGTCAATGAAGATCACGCCGCCGCGCAGGCGAGTCAGCCGGTAGAGCGCCAGGTCAGCGGCAATCCCAATTACGTGACCGCCAACGGACTTGCCCAACTGCAGACGCATGTGGCGACGTTGCAGGCGCAGCATGGCGAGCAGACATCGCGCGGAGAAAGTGCAGACAAACAGCGATTGGCCGACATCGAACGCGACCTGCGTTATTTCAATCAGCGTCTGCACAGCGCTCAAGTGGTGACGCCAGCGATCTCCACGGAAAAAGTACAGATCGGCAGCTGGGTGACGTTTGCTGATGAAGAAGATCAATCACAGCGCGTGCAGCTGGTGGGCGAGGATCAGGCCGAAGCCGCCAGCGGGCTGATCAACTGGGCCTCGCCTTTGGGCAAAGCGTTGCTGGGGGCGGAGGTGGGTGATGAAGTGACCTGGCAGCGTCCGGCGGGGGATCAGATCATCGAAATTCTGCAGATCGAGGCGGATACGTGACCTGGCAGAGGCCTTGTCGGGGATGCTGATTGCCGGGTGTGGGCGTCGGCTGCGGGGTGTGGTCAGGCAACAGAGCTTTGTCGGATACGAACATCTTCGCGAGCAAGCTCGCTCCCTCCGAGATTGGGGGTCAGCCCATATTCCGAGGTAAAAAAAACGGAGCCCTGAGGCTCCGTTTTTTCGTGCGCATCGCGGATCAGGCGAGTTTTTTGTGGCGTACGCGGTGCGGTTGGGCGGCGGCGTCGCCCAGGCGTTTCTTGCGATCGGCTTCGTACTCGGTGTAGTTGCCTTCGAAGAACACAGCCTGCGAATCATCTTCGTACGCAAGGATGTGAGTCGCCACGCGGTCAAGGAACCATCGATCGTGGGAGATCACAATGGCGGCGCCCGGGAAGTCCAGCAGCGCTTCTTCCAGCGAACGCAAGGTTTCGACGTCGAGGTCGTTGGACGGTTCGTCGAGCAGCAGGACGTTGCCACCCTCCTTCAACGTCAACGCCAGGTGCAAACGACCGCGTTCACCACCGGACAGGTCCTTGACGAACTTCTGCTGATCGCCGCCCTTGAAGTTGAAACGGCCCACATAGGTGCGCGACGGAATTTCATAGTTGCCGATCTTGATCATGTCGGAACCGTCGGAAATCTGGGCGAACACGGTTTTGCTGCCGTCCAGGTCGTCACGGCTCTGATCGACGCAGGCCAGCTGCACGGTTTCCCCGATTTCAATGGAGCCCGAATCCGGTTGCTCTTTGCCCATCAGCATGCGGAAAAGGGTCGACTTACCGGCACCGTTACCGCCGATCACGCCGACGATGGCGCCTTTAGGCATGGCGAACGACAGGTTGTCGATCAGCACGCGATCGCCGTAGCCTTTGCTGACGTTCTTGAATTCGATGACCTTGTCGCCCAGGCGTGGACCGGCCGGGATGTAAATCTCGTTGGTCTCGCTGCGCTTCTGGAATTCCTGCGACTGCATTTCTTCGAAGCGTTGCAGACGGGCCTTTGATTTGGACTGACGGGCCTTGGCGCCTTTGCGCACCCATTCCAGTTCTTCCTTCATGGCCTTTTCATGAGCCGACTGCTGCTTGGATTCCTGGGCCAGACGATCGGACTTGGCTTCGAGCCAGCCGGAATAGTTGCCCTCGTAAGGAATACCGGCGCCGCGGTCGAGTTCCAGAATCCAGCCAGCGACGTTATCCAGGAAGTAACGGTCGTGGGTGATCGCAACCACGGTGCCCGGGAAGTCGTGCAGGAAATGCTCCAGCCAGGCGACGGAATCGGCGTCCAGGTGGTTGGTGGGTTCGTCGAGCAACAGCATGTCCGGTGCGGACAGCAGCAGGCGGCACAAGGCCACGCGGCGCTTCTCACCGCCGGAGAGGTGTTCGACCTTGGCGTCCCAGGCTGGCAGACGCAGCGCATCGGCGGCGACTTCCAGTTGACGTTCAAGGTTGTGACCGTCGCTGGCCTGAAGAATGGCTTCGAGCTTCGCTTGCTCAGCGGCGAGCTTGTCGAAATCGGCATCAGGCTCGGCGTAGGCCGCGTAGACCTCGTCCAGTCGAGCCTGAGCGTCCTTGATCACGCTGACCGCTTCCTCGACCACTTCACGAACGGTCTTGGTCGGGTCCAGCTGTGGCTCCTGGGGCAGATATCCGATGTTCAGTTCCGGCATCGGGCGCGCTTCACCGTCGAACTCGGTGTCGACACCGGCCATGATCTTCAGCAGCGTGGATTTACCCGACCCGTTGAGGCCGAGGACGCCGATCTTGGCGCCCGGGAAGAATGACAGTGAGATGTTTTTCAGGATTTCCCGCTTCGGCGGAACAACTTTGCTCAGCCGATGCATGGTGAAGACGTATTGAGCCATGGAATGAAAACCTGGTTAGGACTGTGAATAAAGGCGCGAGCCGAGTCGCAAAAATCGCTTTTTTTAGCTTCGCAACTTGCCGTCGGGCGATTCCGGGCCTTGAATTGATCAATACTTGACCGCAACAGCTGCGGCAAACTTCCGAGCACCGGTATTAAAGCTGGAGCAATGTTTGCAAGCGTCGAGTCAGGCGTACAGAAATCGGGCGCAGCGCGCGTCGCGCAAAGCTACCCGAATGCTGTCGACAGGGCAAACCGTGCGGCCCAATGGGGCTGGCACTTAGCCACAAGTCAAGGCATGCTAGCCGCCCTTTGGGCGTCGAGCATATAGTGCATTTCGCACACGCTGATTCAGTCCGGCAGTCAGGATCACAGTTTGTCCACACCAACACCCACTTCACCCTTGCGCCCATCGAGAAGCGCGACGGCAGTGCCTTTTCGAGGCTCGCTGAAAGGCGCGCTCGCGGTGCTGGTGCTGCTGATGCTTGCGCTTCTGCTCTGGCAACTGGTCGAGCAGTTCCAGCAGACTCAAGAGCGTCAACATCAACGCGCGGTGGATTACAGCATTCAACTGGCCGACCGGCTGAGTCTGAACATGGCGCTCAATGCCCAGGTTGCGCTCAATCTGCTGGACGATGCCAAAGGCCCGCCTCAGAACGGCGATCAGAAGGCATCGATGCTGGCTCATTTACGTCAATCGATGCCGGGCCTGGACAGTGTCGTGTGGCTCGACGCCGATGCGAAGGTCACTGCAGACAGCGACCCGGCGAGCAGCGACGCCAGCTTTTTGACTCAGATGCTGCCGTCCATCCAGGGACGCACCTACTATTACGCAGACGCCAGAGACAGTGCGTCTTTTTACCTGTTCGTTCGTCAGCCCGGCGCCAGCAACGACCGCTACTGGGTGCTGCGGCTCAATCCGACCGCGCTCCGAACCCTGACGCGCCAGAGCGATCAGGACTATCAGCCAGCGTGGCTGTTGGAGAATCGCGACAATCAGCGGCAGATTTATCGCGGCGGTGCACAAGATGCGCAACTGACCGACAGCAACATCCAGACCGTGCTGCTCGAACCGCTGACCAACAGCGACTGGCAGCTGCGCGGCCTCTACGATGCGTACAAGACCCGTCAATCGCTGATCGCGCCGTTGATCGGCAAATGCCTGATTGCGCTGCTCTGCTCCATCGTTCCGCTTCTCGCATTGCGCAGTTTGCGTCGGCGCCAGTTGCAGTTGCACGAAAGCCGTCGTCGCTACAAAGACATCTTCGAAGGCACCGGCGTCGCACTGTGCGTGCTGGACCTGTCCGGCTTGTCCGAATACCTGAAACACCTGCAGCTCTTCAGCAGCGAAGATTTGAGGGCACGCCTGCTCAAGCACCCGGATCAGCTGGAAGGCCTGCTGCATCAACTGCGCATCGCCGAAGTCAATCAGGTCGCGGCGCAACTGCTGCAAGCCGAATCGGCGGAGAACGTCTGGCAGCAATTGATTGAAGGTTGCCCACGCTCCCGGCAAGGCATAGGCCTGCAGATACTGGAGGCGGTGCTCGATGGCCGGCGTCAGCTGGAACTTGAAATCCTCCTGCCGGACGCCGGCGGCAACGATAAGCATCTGTGGCTGGTGGTGCGTTTTCCCGAGCATGCCGAAGATTTCAATGCGGTCATCCTGAACATCAACGACATCACCAATCGCAAGCAGACCGAGCTCTCGCTGCAGGAGCGGGAAGGCTTCTGGTCCGACGTGGTGCGCACCGTTCCCGATCATCTGTACGTCCAGGACGTCACCAGCCGTCACATGATTTACAGCAACCATCATCTGGGCCACACCCTGGGTTACAGCCGAGATGAGCTGCAGCAGATGGGCGAGTATTTCTGGGAAATCCTGCTGCATCCGGAAGACACCGATCAATACGAATTCTTGCGTCTGGCGCGCACCGAAGAGGGCCGCAGCGACCTCACGCAGTGTCAGTTGCGCTTTCGGGACCGGCAGGGCCGCTGGCGTCGCTTCGATATTCGCGAACAGGCACTGGCGCCGGACAAACACGGCAAGGTCACTCGCATCATCGGGGTGGCCAAGGACATCACGGAGCAGATCGAAGCCAGCCAGTCGTTACGCGACAGCGAGCAGCGCTACCGGATGCTGGCTGAAAGCATCAGCGACGTGATCTTCTCCACCGATCAGAGACTTCAGCCCAACTATGTCAGCCCTTCGGTCAACGCCGTATTGGGCTACAGCGCCGACTGGATTCTGGAGAACGGCTGGAACTCGATCATCGCCAATCCGCAGCAACTGGTTGCACTTCAGGCGCTGCTTCATCGCATCGGCAAGTCGCTGTCGCAACCCGAAGCGCTCGCCGAATTGCGCACAGAGATCGGCACCCAGTTGTTCCTTTTCGACTGCCTGCGTGCCGATGGGCGCAAGATTCCGGTGGAATTGCGCCTGGTGCTGGTGTGGGACGAATTCGGAACCTTCGAAGGCGTTCTTGGCGTCGGCCGTGATATCAGTCAGCAGCGCCGCGCGGAAAAAGACCTGCGCATGGCGGCCACGGTTTTCGAGCACTCGACCTCGGCGATCCTGATCACCGACCCCGCCGGCTACATCGTTCAGGCCAACGATGCGTTCAGTCGCGTCAGTGGTTATGCCGTTTCGCAGGTGCTCGACCAGTTGCCGATCATGCTGACAGTCGAAGACCAGCAAGAAGCGCACATGAGCTACATCCTCAAACAACTGCATCAGCGCGGCAGCTGGGAAGGTGAGCTGTGGCTCAAGCGTCGCGACGGCGAACATTATCCGGCCTGGGTCGGCATCACCGCGGTGTTCGACGACGAAGGCGATCTGGCCAGTTACGTGTGCTTCTTCAGTGACATCAGTGAGCGCAAGGCCAGCGAGCAACGCATTCATCGCCTGGCCTATTACGACGCACTGACCCACCTGCCCAACCGCACACTGTTCCAGGATCGGCTGCACACTGCGCTGCAGCAGGCTGAACGGCAGAACGCCTGGGTCGTGCTGATGTTTCTGGATCTGGACCGCTTCAAGCCGATCAACGACTCGCTGGGCCATGCCGCCGGCGACCGGATGCTCAAGGAAATGGCCTCACGGCTGCTGGACTGCGTGGCCGACGATGACACCGTCGCGCGCATGGGCGGCGACGAGTTCACCTTGTTGTTGCAACCTGGCGCCTCGCAGCAGGCCGCACTGACCCGTGCCATTCATGTGGCCGAGCAGATTCTCGCCAGTCTGGTGAAACCGTTCGTGCTGGAAGGCCGGGAGTTCTTCGTGACCGCCAGTATCGGTATTGCGCTCAGCCCGCAGGACGGCAACGAACTGAGCCAACTGATGAAGAACGCCGACACGGCGATGTACCACGCCAAAGAGCGCGGCAAGAACAACTTCCAGTTTTATCAGGCCGACATGAACGCCAGCGCCCTGGAGCGTCTGGAACTGGAAAGCGATCTGCGTCATGCATTGGAGCAGGAAGAATTCACGCTGTACTACCAGCCGCAGTTCAGCGGCGATGGCAAGCGCCTGACCGGTGCCGAAGCGCTGCTGCGCTGGCGCCATCCGCGTCGCGGTCTGGTGCCGCCGGGGGATTTCATTCCGGTGCTCGAAGAGCTCGGTCTGGTGGTCGAGGTGGGCGAATGGGTGCTCAAACAGGCGTGCCAGCAGCTGCGCGAGTGGCATAAGGCGAAAGTCCGGGTGCCAAAAGTGTCGGTGAACATTTCGGCGCGGCAGTTCTCCGACGGTCAGTTGGGCACGCGCATTGCCAACATCCTCAAGGAGACAGGTCTGCCGCCTGCCTGCCTGGAGCTGGAACTGACCGAAAGTATCCTCATGCGGGAAGTCAGCGAAGCGATGCAGATCCTGGCGGGGCTCAAGCGCCTCGGCCTGAGCATTGCGGTCGACGACTTCGGCACCGGTTACTCGTCCCTGAACTACCTCAAGCAGTTCCCGATCGACGTGCTCAAGATTGACCGCACCTTCGTCGACGGCCTGCCGTCGGGCGAGCAAGACGCTCAGATCGCCCGCGCCATTATTGCGATGGCTCACAGTTTGAACCTGGCCGTGATCGCGGAAGGCGTGGAAACCCACGAGCAACTCGAGTTCCTGCGCGAACATGGCTGCGACGAAGTGCAGGGCTACCTGTTCGGTCGCCCCATGCCGGCCACCCGCTTCGAAGCGCAGTTCAGCAATGACGCGCTGTTCATGCTCGATTAGAAGCAGCTCACTCCTACAGGTGCCGCGTCAGTCTGGATGAAAACCGCTTGTCCAAGACATGACTGGCTTTCATATGCCAGATAAAACCCGATGTTGTAGAATGCCCCCCTTTTCTACTGCCCGATCCCCGAGGACCGCCATGTTCAGCCGTAATTTGACTATCGCCAAGTACGACTCCGACCTGTATGCCGCTATGGAACAAGAAGCCAAGCGCCAGGAAGAGCACATCGAGCTGATCGCCTCGGAAAACTACACAAGCCCTGCTGTCATGGAAGCCCAGGGTTCGGTGCTGACCAACAAATACGCTGAAGGCTACCCAGGCAAGCGTTACTACGGTGGCTGCGAATACGTCGACATCGTCGAGCAACTGGCCATCGATCGCGCCAAAGAGCTGTTCGGTGCCGACTACGCCAACGTTCAGCCGCACGCCGGTTCCCAAGCCAACAGCGCCGTTTACCTGGCCCTGCTCAACGCTGGCGACACCATTCTGGGGATGAGCCTGGCCCACGGCGGTCACCTGACCCACGGCGCCAGCGTGTCCTCCTCGGGCAAGCTCTACAACGCAGTTCAGTACGGCATCGATGGCAACGGCCTGATCGACTACGACGAAGTCGAGCGTCTGGCGGTCGAGCACAAGCCAAAGATGATCGTGGCCGGTTTCTCGGCGTACTCGCAGATTCTGGACTTCCCGCGTTTCCGCGCCATCGCTGACAAGGTCGGCGCTTACCTGTTCGTCGACATGGCCCACGTGGCCGGTCTGGTCGCCGCTGGCGTCTACCCGAACCCGGTTCCATTCGCGGACGTGGTCACCACTACCACGCACAAAACTTTGCGCGGCCCACGTGGCGGCCTGATCCTGGCGCGCGCCAACGCCGAGATCGAGAAGAAGCTGAACTCCGCTGTATTCCCGGGTGGCCAGGGCGGTCCTCTGGAGCACGTCATCGCCGCTAAAGCGATCTGCTTCAAGGAAGCGCTGCAGCCAGAGTTCAAGGCTTATCAGCAGCAAGTCGTGAAAAACGCCAAGGCCATGGCGGGCGTGTTCATCGAACGCGGTTTCGACGTGGTGTCCGGCGGGACCGAGAACCACCTGTTCCTGCTGTCGCTGATCAAGCAGGACATCTCCGGTAAAGATGCTGACGCCGCGCTGGGCAAAGCCTTCATCACCGTGAACAAGAACTCCGTGCCTAACGATCCGCGCTCCCCGTTCGTCACCTCCGGTCTGCGCTTCGGCACCCCGGCTGTGACCACTCGCGGCTTCAAGGAAGCAGAGTGCAAGGAGCTGGCGGGCTGGATCTGCGACATCCTGGCTGACCTGAACAACGAAGCGGTCATCGACGCCGTTCGTGAGAAAGTCAAAGCCATCTGCGCCAAACTGCCGGTTTACGGCGCGTGATCTGACGCAGCAGCAGTTGCATGAAAAAGCCCGGCTCCAGAGCCGGGCTTTTTGTTTCAGGGCGCACTTTTCGTAGGAGCGCTTTGTCTTGGGACGCGATACATCAGGCGGAACGCAGGCGCAGGTTTTACGACGACTGCGTCGCCGATCGCGGGACAAGCCACGCTCCCACAACTTCGCAACGCCACACATCCCTTGTAGGAGCGTGGCTTGTCCCGCGATCTGGCGCGAAGCGGCAGCAGAATCGGATGACGCGGTTCACCAGGCAGACCGCACAGCCCCGATTCACGACGACTGCGTCGCCGATCGCGGGACAAGCCACGCTCCCACAACTTCGCAACGCCAACAAATCCCTTGTAGGCGCGTCATGTCTTCGCGGACAAGCGCTCTTGCAAGGTTACGCAGTGCGCATGAGGACTCAGCCAGCCGCCACTTTGGCGAACCCTTCTCGTATCTTTTCTTCCGGCAAGTCATCGGCAATGAACACGATCACGCTTTCGCGTTGTTCATCGGGTGCCCACTCCACGTCGAAGTCGAAGCCATACAGTTTCAGCACGCCCTGAAACACCAGCTTGCGGTCTTCGCCCGCGATGTTGAGGACGCCCTTGTAGCGCAGCAATTGCTTGCCGTAGTCCTCCAGCAGCGTGTTCATGAACTCACTGAGTTTGTCGATATCCAGCGCCTTGTCACTGCGCAGGACCAGGCTGCTGATGCGGTCGATCGATCGGCCCGCTGGCGCCGCAGGGCGCAAAATCATGCCTCCGACGTCGGCATTGAGGTTGAACCCACGCACATCCAGCAGTTCGGCCAGATCGATCTTGCCATGCTCGACCACGCGTATCGGCGCGCGGCGGTTGATTCGTGTCAGGCGCTCGCTCAGGGCAGTGAACGTGGCCTCGTCTACCAGATCGGTCTTGCTCACGAGCAGGCGATCGGCAAATCCGATCTGCGCCTGGGCGATGGTTTGTTCCAGATGAGTGTCGGCATGGGCCGCGTCGACCAGCGTGATGATGCCGTCGAGGATGTAGCGCTCGCGAAGCTCTTCATCGATGAAGAAAGTCTGGGCGACAGGCGCCGGATCGGCCAGCCCGGTGCATTCGATCACCAGCCGGTCAAAGGAAATAGCGCCGCTGTCCAGCCGCTCCAGCAGCAGAACCAGTGCCTTGGTGAGATCGGTGTGGATGGTGCAGCACACGCAGCCGTTGGACAGGGTCATCACTTGCACGGGCTCATCGCCGAGCAATTGGGTGTCGACGCCCGCGTCGCTGAATTCGTTTTCGATCACGGCGATCTTCAAGCCGTGCTCTTCCTTGAGCAGGTGACGCAGCAACGTGGTCTTGCCCGCGCCGAGAAAGCCACTCAGCACCGTGACGGGAATGGGTTGCGAAACGGTCATGCCGACTCCTGCAATCAGATGCGCGCCGACGCACGCTTGTGGCGCGAATGGGTTCGCGAGGCGTCGGCACAAATAATAAAAGTATCCAAATGAAAACGCGCCACGACAAGCGTGGCGCGTCAGTCAAACCTGTCGACAGCCTAAGCCATCAACAGCACTTGGGCCCACCCTTGCCACCGTAGCGTGCGTCCTGACGTTCGCGAAAGAACGCTTCGTACGACATCACCGGCTTGTCCGGGTGTTTGTTCTGCATGTGCTCGACGTAATTGTCGTAGTCAGGCATCCCGACCATCAGACGCGCGGCCTGGCCGAGGTACTTACCCAGACGACTCAGATCATTGAACATACGCAGCTCCTCGCCTCACAGCGCACTCAGTGGGTTTTCGGGAAGGCCTGGAATGGCGCTTCCTTGTCGGTACGCTCTTTCTTGACCCATGCCGCGCGACCCACCTTGATCGCGTAGAACAGGATGCTCAACACCACGAACAGGAATAGCGTGGTGAGTGCCGCGTTGGTGTAGGCGTTGAAGATCACGTGCTGCATCTGCTCCATGCTCTTGGCAGGTGCCAGCACCTGACCGGCATCGGCCGCCGCGCTGTACTTCTTCGCCAGCGCCAGGAAGCCCACCGCCGGATTGGAATCGAACAGCTTGATGAAGCCTGCGGTCACGGTGCAGATCAGCAGCCACGACGCGGGCAGGATGGTCACCCATGCATACTGCTGGCGCTTCATCTTGATCAGCACGACCGTTGCCAGCATCAACGCGATCCCGGCGAGCATCTGGTTGGAGATGCCGAACAGCGGCCACAGTGTGTTGATGCCGCCCAGCGGATCGATCACGCCCTGATACAGCAAGTAGCCCCACAACGCGACGCAACCACCGGTGCCGATGGCGTTGGCGGTCCAGGACTCAGTACGTTTCAGCGCGGGCACGAAGCTGCCGAGCAAGTCCTGCAGCATGAAACGACCGGCGCGGGTACCGGCATCCACTGCGGTCAGGATGAACAGCGCTTCGAACAGAATCGCAAAGTGGTACCAGAACGCCATGGTGTTCTGGCCGGGGAAAGCCTGATGGAGGATCTGCGCGATCCCTACCGCCAGCGTCGGCGCACCACCGGCACGGGCCAGGATAGTGTTTTCACCGATGTCCTTGGCCGTTGCAACCAGCTGATCCGGGGTGATCACGAAGCCCCAACTGCTGACCATCTGCGCGACCGCGTTGACGTCCGTGCCGACGATGGCCGCCGGGCTATTCATCGCGAAGTACACACCGGGCTCGATGACCGACGCGGCCACCATGGCCATGATCGCCACGAACGATTCCATCAGCATGCCGCCGTAACCGATGTAGCGCGCGTTGACTTCGTTATCCAGCAGCTTGGGCGTAGTGCCCGAAGAGATCAGCGCGTGGAAGCCCGACACCGCACCGCAGGCGATGGTGATGAACAGGAACGGGAACAGCGTGCCCTTCCAGACCGGGCCGGAACCGTCGGTGAACTGGGTCAACGCCGGCATTTTCAACTCGGGCGCGAGGATCAGAATGCCGATCGCCAGGGCGATGATGGTGCCGATCTTCAGGAAAGTGGACAGGTAATCACGGGGCGCCAGCACCAGCCAGACTGGCAGCATGGCGGCGACGAAGCCATAACCGACCAGCATCCAGGTGATCTGCACACCAGTGAAGGTGAACAGCGGCGCCCATTCAGGGCTGGCCGCGACCTGACCGCCGATCCAGATCGACAGCAGCAACAGCACCACGCCGACCACGGAAATTTCGCCAATGCGACCCGGGCGGATGTAGCGCATGTAAATGCCCATGAACATCGCGATCGGGATGGTCGCCATGACCGTGAACATGCCCCACGGGCTTTCCGCCAGGGCCTTGACCACAATCAGCGCCAGCACCGCGAGGATGATGATCATGATCAGGAAGCAGCCGAACAGCGCGATGGTGCCAGGAATCCGGCCCATTTCTTCGCGGACCATGTCGCCCAGCGAACGGCCATTACGGCGAGTGGACAGGAACAGGATCATGAAATCCTGCACCGCACCGGCCAGCACCACACCGGCAATCAGCCAGAGCGTGCCGGGCAGGTAGCCCATTTGCGCGGCAAGCACCGGACCGACCAGCGGGCCCGCGCCAGCGATGGCGGCAAAGTGGTGGCCGAAGAGGATGTGTTTGTTGGTGGGAACGTAATCGAGCCCGTCGTTGTTGAGTACCGCGGGCGTGGCCCGGGTCGGGTCGAGTTGCATGACACGTGTTGCGATGAACAGACTGTAGTAGCGATAGGCGACCAGATAAATGGCCACCGCAGCCACCACGATCCAGAGTGCGTTGATCGCCTCCCCGCGACGCAATGCAACTACCCCCAGGGCACAGGCCCCAAGAATCGCAACAATCAGCCAGGGCACATGGCGCAGCAGACTATTATTATTTTTCATTTTTTATTTCCAGCTGAGTGGACTTATTTAGAGCAGCAAAAAGAGTTTAGCGCTGCTGAAGCGAAAGGCCACCCCCCACGATGGTCTGACGCCGGTTTTGTCCTATAGTCAACTCAGCTATGGCCAAGCACGCACCGGAGAAGTCGGCTCATGACAGCATCCCACGAAGACCGTCGTCGCTTTAAACGCATCTCGTTTGACGCCAGGACTGAACTGACCCAAGGCGGTAAAAGCTGGCCCGTTCACTTGATCGATCTCTCGCTCAAGGGCCTGCTGATCGAGCGGCCTTCGCCCTGGCTTGGCGACCCGGACAAACCTTTCATTGTGGACATCCACCTGAACGTCGATATCGACGTGCAGATGGAAGTGCGCCTGACCCACGACGACCATAACCATCTTGGCTTCGTGTGCGAGCACATCGGACTGGATTCGGTCACCCATCTGCGCCGGCTGATCGAACTGAATCTGGCCGATCACGACGAGCTGGAGCGAGAGTTGGCGGCGTTGATCGAGGTTTGACGGTAGGCCGAAATCCAATCCTCTGCAGGAGCGCGGTTGCCCGCGATTCGATGGCGGACCCGACCCATTAGTCGCGGCTGCACGAATGTTTTCGCCGGCAAGCGCGCTCCTGCAATGTTTCTTGTCGCTTACTCCGAATTACTCCTCGAACAACGCATCCAGTGCCTGATCCAGTCGAGTCACGCCGATCACGGTCAGGCCCGGCGGCGACTCTTTTGGCGCGTTGCCTTTGGGCACGATTGCCCGTTTGAAGCCATGCTTGGCCGCTTCCTTGAGGCGTTCCTGTCCACTGGGCACCGGACGGACTTCGCCCGACAGTCCCACCTCGCCGAACACCAGCAGATCCCCCGGCAGCGCGCGGTTGCGCAGGCTGGACATGACGGCTGCCATCAACGCGAGGTCAGAAGCGGTTTCCAGCACCTTCACCCCGCCCACCACGTTGAGAAAAACGTCCTGATCATGGGTCGGAATACCACCGTGCCGGTGCAGAACCGCCAACAGCATCGCCAGCCGGTTCTGATCGAGGCCCAGCGTGACCCGACGCGGATTGGACAAATGGCTGTCATCGACCAGCGCCTGGACTTCGACCAGCATGGGCCGCGTGCCTTCCCAGGTTGCCATGACTACGCTGCCGGCGACTTCTTCCTGCGCCCGGGTGAGAAAGATCGCCGAGGGATTCGAGACCTCTTTCAGCCCCCTGTCGGTCATGCCGAAGACGCCAAGCTCGTTGACCGCGCCGAAACGGTTCTTCACTGCGCGCAACAGGCGCAGGCGACCGTCTGACTCGCCCTCGAAATACAGCACGGTGTCGACCATGTGCTCCAGAACACGCGGGCCCGCCAGCGCACCTTCCTTGGTCACGTGGCCGACCAGAAAAATCGCCGTGCCGCTCTGTTTCGCGTAACGCACCAGCAACGCCGCGCTCTCCCGAACCTGCGACACGCCGCCGGGGGCCGATTGCAATTGTTCGGTGAAGATGGTCTGGATCGAGTCGATCACCATGACTTTGGGCTGCTCGACGCGCGCGGTCGCGATGATGGTTTCGATGCAGGTCTCGGTCATCACCCGCAACTTGTCCTGGGGCAGCCCGAGGCGCCGGGCGCGCATGGCGACCTGCTGCTGCGATTCTTCGCCGGTCACGTACAACGCAGGCATGCGCTCGGCAATGGCGCACAGGGTCTGCAACAGGATCGTCGATTTGCCGATGCCCGGATCGCCGCCGATCAGCACCACCGAACCATCGACCAGGCCGCCGCCCAGCACACGGTCAAGCTCGGTCGAGTTAGTGGAGAACCGCGGTATTTCCTCGACGCTGACCTCGGCCAGGGTCTTGATCTGCGCCTGTTGGCCGGTCCAGCCCGCGCGACCACTCGGGGCCGCCGCCGTGCTGCTGTCGATGACCGTCTCGACCAGGGTATTCCAGGCGCCGCATTCGCCACATTGCCCCGCCCATTTGGGAAAGGTCGCGCCGCACTCGGTGCAGCCATACATGCGCTTGGCCTTGGCCATGAAACCCCCGACGCGAAAAAAGGGGCAATGATAACCCATGCCTCAAGTCGCTGCGTACGACACCGGCGCAGGCCACTTTTTTGGGGAATTCAATAAAACTAACCGGGCATGAGCCGGTCGATTGCAGGGATTACGCGGGATGCGGATAGCTGACATACACTGCATCCACAACACTCATCTGTAACAAAGGAATACACCCATGAGCGTACTAAGCGAGTTCAAAGCCTTCGCCGTCAAAGGCAATGTGGTCGACATGGCCGTCGGTATCATCATTGGCGCGGCATTCGGCAAGATCGTTTCGTCGTTCGTCGGCGATGTAATCATGCCGCCCCTGGGGCTGCTGATCGGCGGCGTGGACTTCAGCGATCTGGCCGTGACCCTGCGCGCTGCCGAAGGCAATGCCCCCGCTGTGGTTCTGGCCTACGGCAAGTTCATCCAGACCGTGGTCGATTTCATCATTGTCGCGTTCGCGATCTTCATGGGCGTCAAGGCGATCAACCGTCTGAAACGCGAAGAGGCCAAGGCTCCAACGCTGCCGCCGACTCCCAGCAAAGAGGAAGTGCTGCTGGGCGAAATCCGCGACCTGCTCAAGGAGCAGAACGACAAACCCGCCGCGCCGATTCAGGTGACGCCAGACCGGTTGGTCTAAGCAAAGCGCCTGGCCATAGCCCGCGCGGCATGGCGGGAAACTCTGGGAAGGAATTCATTCGCGGTGCGGACCGTCAGACGCCAGGTCTTTGGCAGGATGTCACGGCGTCTGGTGAATGAATTCGCTTCCACAGCGACGCGTCCGCCAGCCGATACCCGCCCTACCAATAATTCTCGACTGCGATCTGCCCCGGCTTGCGGGTCAAGGCCAGGCGCATGTCACGGGTCTTGAGCACCGCACGGGTGTCCTCGATCATCTGTGGATTGCCGCAGATCATCACGCGCGAATGCTCCGGGCCAAGCGTTATCCCCGCAGCCTGTTCCAGCTCACCGGTTTCGATCAACGTCGTGATACGACCATGCAGCGCGCCGGGAAGCTCTTCGCGAGTGACGGTCGCGATGAACCGGAACTTGTGCGCGTATTCGGCCAGATAGTCGCGCTGGGTCAGCTCAGCGATCAGTTGCTGATACGCCAGCTCCTTCGCCTCGCGAACGCTGTACACCAGAATGATCCGCTCGAATTTTTCCCACACTTCGAAGTTCTGAAGTATCGACAGGAACGGGGCCACGCCGGTCCCGGTGGACAACATCCAGAGATCGCGGCCATCGGTAAATCGATCCAGCGTCAGGTACCCGACCGCCTGCTTTTCTACCATCAGCGTGTCGCCTTCGCGCAGCCTGCTCAGCTCGCTGGTGAACTCGCCGCCCGGTACGACAATGGAGAAAAACTCAAGAAACTCATCGAACGGCGAAGAGACGACTGAGTACGCCCGCCATACCGTGCTGCCGTCGGCCTTGGTCACGCCCAGTCGTGCGAATTGTCCGGCGGTGAAGCGGAAACCAGCATCTCGCGTTGTACGAAAGGTAAACAGACTTGGCGTCAGCGGGGTAACGTCCAGCAGCGTTTGCCGGGTGAATTTCTCTGCACTGGCAGTCATGAGGGCGCTCCTGGCTCCTGTCATTCCAAACGGACATCCAGTTTCCCGCAAACCGACGGGGATAAACACCGCAGGTTTGTAGTGGTATCACAAAGCGCCCGCCTCGCTTTTAAGATTGTTTGGCTATTGGTGCTATCGCGCCACGGTCTCAGCAACCTGGCGTGCGTCGTAACCCGTTGATTCGATGAGGGGTCGCTGGAGCGAGTCGGACAGGTCAACATGTCCCGGCGCCAGACTGCGATGGATGCGTGTATCGCGTCCTTATTTTCTTCCTAGACTTTGATCACATGGACGAAAGCGCGATCCGGCCTGGAGGCTGATGATGGAAGACATGATGGCTGCAACCTCACGCATGGAGGTCGTGAGTGCTGAGCACGACGGCCTCACCGTACGAGAAGTCGAAGTACTGAAATGGTCCGCCGAAGGCAAGACAGCAGCGGAAGTCGCGATGATTCTGGAGTTGAAAACCCGCACCGTGAACTATCACATTGGCCGCGCGATTCAAAAGTTCGGCGTTGCCAACAAGACCTGCGCAGTGGTGAAAGCAGCCCGCAGAGGGCTGTTTTGAGGCACGCGGCCCCGACTGGAAAAACCCCGGATACGAACGCACAGAAAACACGTAAAATCGGCGTTTTTCGCGAGCCCGATCACTGCGGCGCTTACGTGACCCACGCCGATTTCTGATTGCGTCCTCAACGATGGATTTTTCCGCTCATGCCCCTGCTTACCACGCCCTTTGCCCAGCTTGACCTGATCCGCCAGCCGGAGCAGTCGGACGAGCCTTTGCAGGCTTTCGATGCCGCTGACGAATACTTGCTCAATCATGTGGCCGAACATGGGCTGACGCTTCAGACCCGCGTGCTGGTGCTCAATGACAATTTCGGCGCGCTGGCCGCCAGTCTGGCGCCCCACGCGGCAGTGTTCAGCAGCACCGACTCGTTTCTGGGCGTGCAGGCGCTCGAGAAAAATCTTGTGCGCAACGATCAGGCCTACGATGCCGTGCCGGTGATTCCTGCGAGCGAACCGCTGCAGGGGCCCTTCGACTGGGTATTGATTCGCGTCCCGAAAACCCTTGCCCTGCTTGAGGAGCAATTGATTCGTCTGCAAGGCCAGCTGGCGCCGAACGCCAAAGTGGTTGCGGCAGGCATGATCAAGCACCTGCCGCGCTCGGCGGGCGAGCTGATGGAGGAATACATCGGGCCGGTGCAGGCATCGCTTGCGGTGAAGAAGGCGCGGCTGCTGTTCTGCACACCGCAAGACAAGCCATTCCAGGCTTCACCCTTCCCCACCCGTTACACGCTGGACGATCCGAAGATCGAGTTGATCAACCACGCCAACGTCTTCTGCCGCGATGGTCTGGACATCGGCACCCGTGCGTTTCTGCCCCACTTGCCCAACAATCTGGGATCGGCGCGGGTGGCTGACCTGGGCTGCGGCAATGGCGTGCTCGCGATCGCGAGCGCGCTGGCGAACCCGGATGCCCATTACACGCTGGTGGACGAGTCGTTCATGGCCGTGCAATCGGCCCGGGAGAACTGGGACCTGGCGCTGAGTGAGCGACCTGCGGTGATCCGGGCCGCCGATGGGTTGGCGGGCCAGGAAGCCGATTCGCTCGATGTGGTGCTGTGCAATCCACCCTTCCATCAACAGCAGGTCGTGGGCGACTTCCTTGCCTGGCGGATGTTCCAGCAAGCGCGCTCGGCGCTGGTAACTGGGGGATCGCTGTACATCGTCGGCAACCGGCATCTGGGCTATCACAGCAAACTGGCACGGCTGTTCAGGGGTGTCGAGCAAGTGGCGGCGACGCCCAAATTCGTCATTCTCAAAGCGCGCAAGTAATCTCGACTGCAGGCACAGCGTCTGGCCAGACGAATGAATGGCCGGCCATTAAAAAACCCGCCGAGGCGGGTTTTTTAATGCGCCAGACGCGGTCAGTGAGTCTTCATTCCGGCGGCCGTCATGAACATGCGCAGCAGGGTGGCGACGATGAACAGCGCGAAGACGCTCCCGGCCCAGATGATCGCCAGCCAGCCCAGTCGCTTCCACAGCGGCGTGTTCTTGGCGGGATCTTCTTCGTGGGCAGGTTTATCGTGAAAAGATTCTTTGCCAGACATCACAGGACCCTCGTCTCAAATCCCGCGCCGATGCAGCACGCATCGGCGCGGACCGTACTCAGTGGTAGCCGTCTTCGTGGGTCACCTTGCCGCGGAACACGTAGTAGCTCCAGAAGGTGTAACCCAGGATGAACGGGATGATGAACAGCGTACCGACCAGAATGAAGCCCTGGCTTTGGGGCGGCGATGCGGCGTCCCAGATCGAGATCGACGGCGGCACAATGTTCGGCCACAGGCTGATGCCCAGACCGCTGTAACCGAGGAAGACCAGCACCAGCGTCAACAGGAACGGCGTGTAATGCGCGTTGCGTGCCACCGCTTTGAACAGGCCGTACAGGGTCAGCAGCACCAGCGCCGGAACCGGCATGAACCAGAACAGGTTCGGAATGCTGAACCAGCGATCGGCGATGTCCTGATGCGCCAGCGGCGTCCACAGGCTGACGATCGCCATCACGACCAGCAGAACGATCGCCAGCGGACGCGCCAGGTCGTGCATGGCCTTCTGCAGGTCACCTTCGGTCTTCATGATCAGCCAGGTGCAGCCCAGCAGCGCGTACGCCACGATCAGTGCCAGACCGCAGAACAGCGAGAACGGCGTCAGCCAGTCCAGCCCGCCGCCGGCATAGGCCCGGTTTACCACCGGAATGCCGTCGATGAATGCGCCCAGCGCCACGCCCTGGAAGAACGTCGCCACCAGCGAGCCGCCGATGAACGCTTTGTCCCACAGATGACGCTTGGCATCGGTGGCCTTGAAGCGGAACTCGAAGGCCACGCCGCGGAAGATCAGGCCGATGAGCATGAAGATCAGCGGCAGATACAACGCCTCGAGGACGACCGAGTACGCCAGCGGGAACGCGCCGAACAGGCCCGCACCGCCCAGCACCAGCCAGGTTTCGTTGCCGTCCCAGACAGGCGCGACGGTGTTCATCATCACGTCACGGTCGGTTTTGTCCTTCATGAACGGAAAGAGGATTCCGATCCCGAGGTCGAAGCCATCCATGATGACGTACATCATGATGCCGAAGATGATGATCACGGCCCAGATCAGTGGAAGATCGATACCCATGGCTCAGTTCCCCTCACGCAGGCTGGAAGGTTCGCCTTCGCCGTCGCCTTCATGGGCGGCGGAGAGAGGACGTGCGGGTGTGCGCTGCTGGCCAGGTCCGCCATGCGGCGTATCATCGCCTTCATGGGTTTTCGGCCCTTTGCGCACCAGACGCATCATGTAGCCGAAGCCAGTACCGAACAGTGCGAAGTACACCACCACGAACAGCACGAGGGTCAGACTCATCTGCCCGACGCTGTGGTTGGACGATGCATCGGCGGTGCGCATCAGGCCGTAGACGACCCATGGCTGACGCCCGATTTCAGTGGTGAACCAGCCTGCCAGCAGGGCGATCAGGCCGGACGGCCCCATGCACATCACCAGCCTCAGGAACAGCCGGTTGCTGTACAACCCGCCGCGCCAGCGCAGCCAGGCGCTCCACAGACCGACCGCAATCATCAGCATGCCCAGGCCAGCCATCACCCGGAACGACCAGAAAATGATGGTGGAGTTAGGACGGTCTTCTGGTGGAAACGATTTGAGCGCCGGAATCTGTTTATCCAGGCTGTGGGTCAGGATCAGACTGCCGAGATAAGGAACCTCGATCGCGTACTTGGTCCTTTCCTCTTTCATGTCCGGAATGCCAAACAGGATCAGCGGGGTCGGTTCGTCACCGACGTTTTCCCAGTGCCCTTCAATGGCGGCAATCTTGGCCGGTTGATGTTCCAGGGTGTTCAGACCGTGGGCGTCGCCGACCATCGCCTGAATCGGCGCGACGATCAGCGCCATCCACATGGCCATCGACAACATGCGACGAATGGCCGGGTTATCGCGACCGCGCAATAAATGCCATGCCGCCGAAGCGCCGACGAAGAAAGCGGTGGCGACGAACGCGGCAATTGCCATGTGCGCAAGGCGGTAAGGGAACGAGGGGTTGAAGATGACGGCCAGCCAGTCAACCGGCACAACGCGACCATCGACAATGTCGAAGCCCTGAGGCGTCTGCATCCAGCTGTTGGAGGCCAGGATCCAGAAGGTCGAGATCAACGTGCCGACCGCGACCATTGCAGTGGCGAAGAAGTGCAGCCCACGACCCACGCGGTTCCAGCCGAACAGCATGACACCCAGGAAGCCCGCTTCCAGGAAGAAGGCGGTCAGCACCTCATAGGTCAGCAACGGGCCGGTGATCGCCCCTGCGAAGTCGGAAAACCGACTCCAGTTGGTGCCGAATTCATACGCCATGACCAGCCCGGAGACCACGCCCATCCCGAAGTTCACGGCAAATATCTTGGACCAGAAGTGGTAGAGGTCACGGTAGGTATTGTCGTGGGTTTTCAGCCACAGGCCTTCGAGCACGGCAAGGAAGCTCGCCAGACCGATGGTGATGGCAGGGAACAGGATGTGAAATGAAACAGTGAATGCAAACTGAATTCGGGCGAGATCGAGTGCCTCTAAACCGAACATAGGTCTTCCTCTATCAGGTGAAACCGGCTTCAGACCTCGGGGCCTGCAGCATCTGCCCCCACGGATTTATTGAGTGCGACGTTGTGCGTTTGTTCTTTTTGGTTCGCGCTCAGGTTGTTGACGCGGGAGTTGTGTCAAGCGGCCCGGTCAATCAATACGTGTAAAGACATTGATTCAGGTCAACCGACCCTCAAAGAGTAGTCTCATTTTGTCACATGCTCCGCGTGGTCTTTTGTCGCGTGGCGAGTTGCCTCACCTTCAGATGCAGAGCAGTTCGCGTGTGATCGGATCAGTTGAGTGTTCTGGCAAGGATCGCACGGCGCCCGACACGCAGGGCTGGCGCGCGGGCCGGGAGATTTCGCCGGGGCGATCCGGCTGCAGTGAGCCGTCCTCCCCAAGGTGATTGCCTACAACGGCGAACGAATAAATCCCAGCAAAGCCGAGACAAGTCGCCGGTAGAGATCGTCGACCTCCGGCGCCAGTCCCTTCGCCCTCAGGCTGCCGTGCACCAGCCCCGGCCCCGCATCGAATTCAGTCGTGACGCCCGCTTCGCGCAGGGCGCGCTCGTAGCAGACGCCGTCGTCGCGGAGCGGATCGAATTGGGCGACGGCGATAAATGCTGGCGCCAGACCGCGGAAGTCAGTCGCCTGCAGCGGCATGGCGTAGGATGAACGCTCGCCCTCCTTCATGTAGAGCTGATCATAAAACGCCAGCTCAGCGGTGCTGAGCAGTGGCGCGTCAGCGCATTCGGTACGCGAGGGCAGATTATCCGCGCCGCCCAGCGCGGGATAGATCAGGGCTTGACCCACCGGCTGGCGGTCGCCGGCGTCCCGCAGCGCCAGGCAGACGGCGGCGGCAAGATTGCCGCCCGCGCTGTCTCCGGCAATCGCGACCCGACGCGGATCGATATCCAACCGTTGGGCCTGAATCTGCACCGCATGCCAGACTGCCAGGCAATCGCCGAAACCGGCCGGAAACGGATGTTCCGGCGCCAGACGGTAATCCACGGCGATCACCACCGCATTGAGATCGGCTGCCAGCGCGGCGGTCAGGAAGTCATGGGAATCGAGGTCACCCACCACCCAGCCACCGCCATGCAGGTAAACCACGCACGGCGCCGGGTGCTCGGGGGATAGAAGATGCGGCCGATAGCTGCGCACGGGCACGCCAGCCAAGGTGAAATCCCGGACCTCCAGCCCTTCCGGGCGCGCCGGGGTGAAGGCTTCGCACATGCGCGAATAAGCACGGCGCTGGTCATTGAAATCAGGCGCGTCGCTGCTGAAGCTCAGCGTTCGCGCAATGAAGTCAGCCATGGCGGTTGAAAGTCGGTAAGGCATGACAGCGCTCCCCTCAGCGTTGAACCGCTCAAGCGCAGCCGACAAACGCACGAAGCAGTCCGGCCTGTTGGCAGTCGTCTCTGAGGACGCTGCCGACAGGCCGGACTGCCAGGTGATCAGCCAGTGCGCCGCTTATTTATTGACGGCAACTTGTACGGCGGTCACTGCGTCCTTCCCGTCAAACGTGGTGACGCCATCGAGCCAGCGGCGCATATCGTCCGGATGATCCTTGAGCCACTGTTTGGCAACATCGTTCGGCGCCTTGCGGTCCATGATCGGCACCATCATCTGACTCTCTTGCGCCGCCGTGAATTTCAGATTGCTCATCAGTTTACTGACGTTCGGGCAACGGGTCGCGTAATCCGGGGCGGTCACCACTGACACGGTCGCGGCGCCTTCGTCCGGGCCGAACACGTCTTCGCTGCCGGTCAGGTAGGCGATCTTCATGTTGATGTTCATCGGGTGCGGGGTCCAGCCGACGAATACCACCCATTCGTTACGCTTGATCGCACGCTGAACCGCGGCCAGCATGCCCGCCTCACCGGATTCGACCAGCTGGAAACCGCCGAGTCCGAACTGGTTCTTATCGATCATGCCTTTGATGTTGGCGTTGGCGCCGGTGCCCGGCTCGATGCCATAGATCTTGCCACCGAGCTTGTCCTTGAATTTGGCGATGTCGGCGAAGGTTTTCAGCCCGCCTGCGGCCACGTAATCGGGCACGGCAAGCGTTGCCTGGGCATCGCTCATGCTTGGGGCGTCGAGGACTTTCACCTGATTGGCGGCCACGAACGGCGCGATGTTCTTGTCCATCGCCGGTTTCCAGTAGCCCAGGAACACGTCGAGACGATCGTCACGCAGGCCCCCGAAAACGATCTGCTGGGCGGCGCTGGTCTGTTTGACGTCGTAACCCATGTTCTCCAGCAAGACCTGCGCGACGGCGCTGGTGGCGACCACGTCGGTCCAGTTGACCACGCCCATGCGCACGCTCTGGCACTTGGCTGGCTCCGCCGCCAGCAATACGGTGCTGCTCAGCATCAACACACCGCAACTGATGTGACGAATAAATCTCTTCATGCGTGCTCCTCGGGTCGGCTCGTTATTTTATTCAGCTCTTTGCGGCAGTTTTCTAAGGCTTCAAGACCCACGGCAATTCGGATGTTGCCGCGTAGATGCAAATTACGCAGCAGCCCCCTGCACGAAGCGCACCAGCGCGACCTGTGCTTGCACTGGGGCGACATTGAATGAGCAGTGAGGATGAGCAGATTGCAGGATCGCACCTACCCGCGGCTGGTACACATAAGGCTTCCCTCTATAAGCCTGATGCGTTGCAGACGCGGGCCGGTGCGTGCCTGTGCAAGGCGCTGGGGTTACAGCACTTTATCCAGCGTAATCGGGAACTCCCGAACCCGCTTGCCGGTAGCGTGGAAGATGGCGTTGGCGATCGCGGCAGCCACACCGACGATGCCGATTTCGCCGACCCCTTTGGAGCCCAGGTCGTTGACGATGCTGTCGTTCTCCTCGACGAACAGCACATCGATGTCGCCGATGTCGGCGTTCACCGGGATGTGATATTCGGCCAGGCTGTGGTTCATGAAGCGCCCCAGGTTGTGATCGGTCTGAGACTCTTCCTGCAGGGCCTGACTGATGCCCCACACCACGCCACCGAGTATCTGACTGCGCGCCATCTTCGGATTGACGACCCTCCCCGCCGCCACTGCACTAACCACGCGGTTGACGCGAACGGTGCCAAGGTCTTCATCGACCCGTACCTCGACGAACACTGCCGAATGGGTCGCGGTCGCGTAGCCTTCGCGTTTCTCGTCCGGTTCGCAGTCGATCTGAACGTCGAGCACATCATGCGAGGAGTCTCGGACGATGTCGGCGTAGGAAAAGCGCTGGTCGTCGATATGCAGATAGCCGTCGCCAAAGCCCACGTCTTCCATGTCCACGACAGCGTATTGCGGATTGGCCATGCGCACGGCGTCGAGCAATTTGGCGCGTATTGCGCGGCAGGCCTGCTGGACCGCGGAACCCACAGACGAGACCGTGAAAGAGCCGCCTTGAAGCGGCGCCGTCGGCAACGAGGAATCGCCCAGCACGAAGGTGACGTCCTGCGGCATCACGCCTGCGGCTTCGGCTGCGATCTGCGTCATGACCGTGTAGGTTCCCGTTCCGATGTCGGTGGTCGCGCTGCTGACAGTCAGCTTGCCATCGCTGTCGATGCTGGCCTTGGCGCTGGCCTTCATCTGCATGGCTTCCCACACGCCGCCCGCCATGCCCCAACCGACCAGTTGGCGACCTTCGCGCATGCTGCGTGGCTCAGGATTACGCTTGCTCCAGCCAAATCGTTCAGCACCCTGCTCATAGCAGGCACGCAACTCTTTGCTGGAGTATGGCTTGTCCTCATTGCCGTTGCGCTCGGCGAAATTGACCACGCGCAGTTGCACCGGATCAATGCCCGCCGCGCAGGCAAGCTCATCCATGGCGCACTCCAGCCCGATCATGCCCGACGCAGCGCCCGGCGCGCGCATGTCCAGCGGCGTATAGACGTCCAGCGGCGCGAGTTTGTAAGTCAGCTGCACGTTGTCGCACTGGTAGAGCATTCCGCTCCACTCCACCACGTGCTCGGTGAAATCCTCGAACCGCGACGTCTGGCCGATCACATCGTGTCCGACGGCGACCAGTTTGCCGTCAGCCGATGCACCCAGGCGCAGGCGTTGCAAGGTATTGGGGCGGTAGCCGAAGGTGAACATCTGCTGGCGGGTCAGCGTCAAGCGGACCGAACGTTTCAGGTGCAAAGCCGCCATCACGGCCAGCGGCAACTGATATTGGGGACGCAGGCCGGAACCGAATGCGCCGCCGACAAACGCTGCAAAGATCCGGATCTTGTCCTTGCCCAGGCCGAATACCTTGTGCAGATAGTCCTGACAGTTCTGTGGGCCTTGGGTCTTGTCGTGGATTTCCAGGCAGCCGTCGTCGCGGTACAGCACGGTAGAGGCGTGAGGTTCCATCGGGTTGTGGTGTTCGTTCGGCGTGGTGTAGTGGGCGTCCATGGTCACCGCCGCACCGGCGAAACCGGCCTGAAAATCGCCCCGAGGCTTCGGCGTCTCGGCCGGCGCAGTGTGGGCCGTTTCCTTCACGGCAGTCAGATTGGTCTCATGGCCATCGACCTGGTATTCGATGCGCACCAGCGACCCGGCGTAGCGAGCCAGTTCGAGCGTATCGGCGACCACCAGCGCCAGGGGCTGGCCGCTGTAGAGCACGCGGTCGTTGTAGAACGGCCGGAACGGCGAGCCTTCTGCTGAATCGGCGTCGGTGTAGTCCTTGTCGTAACTGGCGATGTGCGGACGATTGGTATGGTCGAGCACCGCAACCACCCCCGGCACCTGCATGGCCGCGGAGGTATCGATGCTGACGATTCGTCCGCTGGCGATGGTGCTGGAGACCACGCTTGCGTACAGCAGACCCAGTTCCTGGTATTCGCCGGCGTAACGTGCCTGTCCCGTGACTTTCAGCAGACCGTCGACGCGGTCCATCGGTTGCCCCAGCGACGACGTGGTTCCAGGTGGAGACATTTTCGCGTTCATCAGGATTGCCCTCCCACAGCGGCATCGCTCAAGGCGCGCACGATCGCGCGGCGCGCCAGCTTGATCTTGAAAGCGTTGTGCGCGAGCGGCTGAGCATCGCGCAGCATGGCATCGGCCACCGCGACGAAATTCTCACGGGACACCGGCTTGCCCACCAACAGCTGCTCGACTGCCTTGTCGCGCCACGGCTTGTGCGCAACGCCGCCCAATGCCAGGCGCGCATCGCGGACAACATCGCCATCCAGCTCCAACGCTGCGGCGACAGAGACCAGGGCGAAGGCATAGGACGCGCGGTCGCGGATCTTCAGGTAATGACTGTGTTGCGTGAACCTCGCCGGTGGCAGCTCGATGGCGGTGATCAGCTCATCGTCGGCCAACTGGTTGTCACGTTGCGGTGCGTCCTCGGGCAGACGATGGAAATCTGCGAATTCGATGGTGCGTTTGCCTGCGCGGCCTTCGACGTGAACCACTGCTTCCAGCGCCGCCAGCGCCACGCACATGTCCGAAGGATGGGTGGCGACGCATTCGGCGCTGGCGCCAAGGATTGCGTGAATCCGGTTCAAGCCGTCTTTGGCGGGACAACCGCTGCCTGGCTCACGTTTGTTGCACGGCACGCTCGCGTCGTAGAAGTAGTAGCAGCGGGTGCGCTGCAAGAGATTGCCGCCAGTGCTTGCCATGTTGCGCAATTGCGGCGACGCACCGGCCAGAATCGCCTGAGACAGCAACGGGTAGCGCTGCTCGATCAAGGGATGCCAGGCCAGGTCAGCATTGCTGACCAACGCGCCGATCATCACTCCGCCGCCGGCCGTCTCGCGCACTTCCTTGAGCGGCAGCCCGGTGATGTCGATCAGATGCTCGGGGCGAGCGATGTTTTCCTTCATCAGATCCAGAAGGTTCGTCCCTCCCGCGATGAAACGACTGGCCGGCCCCGCGAGGTTGATCGCCTGGCTGACGTCTTCTGGCTTGCTGTAGCTGAACGGATTCATTGACCACGCCCTCCCTGGTCCGGCGCCGCGCTCATCTGCGGCAACACCTCTTCGACCGCCGCGCGAATGTTGCTGTAGGCGCCGCATCGGCACAGATTGCCGCTCATCAATTCCTTGATTTCATCGTCGGTGCGCGCACGACCTTCATTGGCCAGGCCCACGGCCGAACAGATCTGACCTGGCGTGCAATAGCCGCACTGAAAAGCGTCATGCTTGATAAAGGCTTGCTGCATCGGGTGCAGCACATCACCGCTGGCCAGACCTTCGACAGTGGTCAGCTCGGCGCCGTCGCACATCACCGCCAGTGTCAGGCAGGCATTGATGCGTTTGCCATCGCGCAACACGGTGCACGCGCCGCACTGGCCTTGATCGCAGCCTTTCTTGGTGCCCACCAGGTCCAGCTGATCACGCAGCAGGTCCAGCAGGGTGGTCCAGGGCTGTACTTCCAGTTGTCTGGTCTGGCCGTTCAATGTCAGGGCAATGGTGTGCTCTGCGAAGGCCTGTTGGTTCGTCGCGCTCATGGGGAAACCTCACGGTAGGTACTCGTTCAGCGCAGTTGATAGCCATGTGATGCTCTGCGTCTTAAGGGGTACGACTTGCGGGTCTTGGCAAACGTTCACGGTTTGTGATGAGCGTGCGGGATCGCGGGGGACGCTGGTATGATGCGCCGCTTTTTGCAAGTGGCAGAATTTGTGCAAGCCGTTTCGGCTAGCTGTGCTTTGCTGTTTTAGTCGATTACATAAATGACGCGGAGCGTCACCGGGGAGCCATACATGCTGGAGCGGCTGTTTCAACTCAATGCACATAACACCAATGTGCGCACCGAAATTCTGGCCGGGGTCACGACCTTTCTGGCCATGGCCTACATCCTGTTCGTGAACCCGAGCATTCTCGGCGAGACCGGCATGGACAAGGGCGCCATCTTCGTCGCCACCTGCCTTGCCGCCGCCATCGGTTCCACGGTCATGGGCCTGATCGCCAACTACCCGATCGCACTCGCGCCGGGCATGGGTCTGAACGCCTTCTTCACCTACACCGTCGTGCTGCACATGGGCCACACCTGGCAAGTGGCGCTGGGCGCGGTGTTCATTTCGGCCGTGATGTTCTTCCTGCTGTCGATCTTCCGGATCCGCGAATGGATCATCAACAGCATCCCGCTGCCCCTGCGTTCGGCGATCGCCGCCGGTATCGGCCTTTTCCTGGCACTGATCGCCCTGCACAACGCCGAAATCGTGGTCAGCAACCCGGCGACCATGGTTGGTCTGGGCGACCTGGCCAAGCCGGCGCCGATCCTGGCCGCGCTCGGTTTCGCACTGATCGTGGCACTGGACGCCCTGAAAGTGCGCGGCGCGGTGCTGATCGGCATTCTCGCCGTCACCGTGATTTCCATCGTGCTGGGTTTCTCGCCGTTTGGCGGCGTTATCTCGATGCCGCCATCGCTGGCGCCGACCTTCCTGCAGCTGGACATTCCGGGTGCCCTGAACATCGGTCTGGTGAGCGTGATCTTCTCGTTCCTGTTCGTTGATCTCTTCGATAACTCGGGGACCCTCATCGGCGTCGCCAAGCGCGCGGGGCTGATGGGCAAGGACGGTCATATGCCGAAAATGGGCCGCGCCCTGATCGCCGACAGCACCGCCGCCATGGCAGGTTCGCTGCTCGGCACATCGACCACCACCAGTTACATCGAATCGGCGGCCGGCGTCAGTGCCGGTGGCCGTACCGGTCTGACAGCCATCGTGGTTGCCGTGCTGTTCCTGCTGGCGCTGTTTTTCGCACCGTTGGCGGGCAGCGTTCCGGCGTTCGCCACGGCGCCTGCGCTGTTGTTCGTTGCGGTGCTGATGACCTCGGGCCTGGCTGAAATCAACTGGGACGACATCACCGAAGCCGCGCCGGTGGTCATCACCGCGCTGGCGATGCCGTTCACTTACTCCATCGCCAACGGCATCGCCTTTGGTTTCATTTCCTGGACAGTGATCAAGCTGTTGTCGGGACGCGGCCGTGAGCTGAATTCGGCGCTGGTCGTGCTGTCGATCCTGTTCGTGATCAAGCTGGGCTTCTATCCATGAGTTCTACGTTCGACCCTTCGAGCTACACCCTTCAGCTCGATGAAAAAGCCGACCGTCTGCGTGAATTGCTGGCGCCGTTCAACGCGCCGCAACCTCAGGTGTTCGATTCGCCGCGCGAGCATTACCGCCTGCGCGCCGAGTTCCGCCTGTGGCGCGACGACGGCAAGCGGCACTATGCGATGTTCGCTCCGGGCGACAAGCACACGCCGATCCTGATCGATGATTTCCCGATCGCCAGCCAGCAGATCAACGCGCTGATGCCTGTGCTGCGCGAACGCTGGGAAGCCAGCAAGACGCTTAATCACAAGCTGTTCCAAGTGGATTTTCTGACCACGCTGGCGGGCGACGGCATGATCACGCTGTGCTACCACCGCCCGCTGGATGACGCCTGGAAGCTGGAGGCCGAACAACTGGCGGCGGATCTCGGCGTCAGTGTCATCGGTCGCTCCAAGGGCCAGCGCCTGGTGATCGGTCGCGACTACGTGACCGAAGAGCTTGAAGTCGCGGGCCGTACCTTCAGCTATCGCCAGCCGGAAGGTGCGTTCACCCAGCCCAACGGCACCGTGAACCAGAAGATGCTGAGCTGGGCCTATGAAGCGCTGGGCCAACGTGACGATGACCTGCTGGAGCTGTATTGCGGCAACGGCAACTTCACCTTGCCGCTGGCGACACGGGTGCGCAAAGTCCTCGCGACGGAAATCAGCAAGACGTCGGTCAATGCAGCGCTGAGCAACCTGGCGGACAACGCGGTGGACAACGTCACGCTGGTGCGTCTGTCCGCCGAAGAGCTGACCGAGGCGCTCAATGACGTGCGTCCATTCCGCCGTCTGGCAGGGGTCGATCTGAAAAGCTACGACTTCGGCAGCGTTTTCGTCGATCCGCCTCGCGCAGGGATGGACCCCGACACCTGCGAGCTGACCCGACGGTTCGAGCGCATTCTGTATATCTCCTGCAACCCGGAAACCCTGGCCGCCAACATCGCTCAACTGCACGACACCCATCGGGTGGAGCGCTGCGCGCTGTTCGACCAGTTTCCGTATACGCACCACATGGAATCTGGCGTGTTGCTGGTTCGGCGCTGATCTGCTGTTCCAGTGTCATACCCGCACTCTGGGAGCGAGTTCGCGACTGGCCGTGTCAGGTGCATCGATGTTCAATGCACCGACGCCATCGCGAGCAAGCTCGCTCCTACAAGGTTTGTGTCTGTCCGGAGATACGTGTGGGACTGAGCTTGCTCGCGATGGCTGATTTCCAGACGCTGCATCTCTACAGCATTCACCGGTATCTTCCCGGCTGAAGCCGGTCCTACGGACGCTGCGAGCTTTTCGTAGGACCGGCTCCAGCCGGGAAGGCGGCGGGGTTACGGCGTTAATCGAAGGGTGCATTAAAGACAGTTGGCTCACACGTACGCGAATCTTCGGCCCTTGCCGAATGCTCCGGCCAGACGCAAACCCTGTGGGAGTGAGCTTGCTCGTGATGACTGATTTCCAGACCCTGCATCTCTACAGCATTCACCGGCCTCTTCCCGGCTAAAGCCGGTCCTACGGACGCCGCGAGCTTTTCGTAGGACCGGCTTTAGCCGGGAAGGCGGCGGGTGTAACGGCGTTGATCGAAGGGTGCATTAGAGACAGTTGGCTCACACGTACGCGAATCTCCGGGCATTGCCGAATGCTCCGGACAGACACAAATCCTGTGGGAGTGAGCTTGCTCGCGATGGCTGATTTCCAGACGCCGCATCTCTAAAGCATTCACCGGCCTCTTCCCGGCTAAAGCCGGTCCTACGGACGCCGCGAGCTTTTCGTAGGACCGGCTTTAGCCGGGAAGGCGGCGGGTGTAACGGCGTTAATCGAAGGGTGCATTAAAGACAGTTGGCTCACTGTTACGGGAATCTCCGGCCCTTGCCGAATGCTCCGGCCAGACGCAAACCCTGTGGGAGTGAGCTTGCTCGTGATGGCTGATTTCCAGACGCTGCATCTCTACAGCATTCACCGGTATCTTCCCGGCTGAAGCCGGTTCTACAGCGCTGGGCCAGGTCCTTGGGGTATGCACAGGCCTTATGTCCCGCCGCTTTCATCATTAAATTTCTGACAGTAAGCGGCACACATCTGCTTACAGGTGTATAACACTCGGCCGTCTTTCGATTTGATGGATGTCCTGCCTTGAGTTCCGAATCGCCTGCCCCAGCTTCAGAATCTTCCTCTGAAAGCGTCATTCGCCAGCCTGGCTTTTTCGCTTTTCTGACGGCCCGCCTTGCCGCCGTGTTCGCCATGCAGATCCAGGCCGTGGTCGTCGCCTGGCAGGTTTACGACATGACGCGCAGCCCGATTTCGCTGGCGTATGTGGGTCTTGCGCAGTTCATCCCCATGTTGCTGTTACTCATGCCCGCAGGCGACCTGATCGACCGTTATGACCGCAAGCTGATCCTGACCATCAGTTGGAGCGTGCAGGCATTTTGCAGCCTGATGCTGATGCTGTTCTCGGTCACGCATCACCAGGACACCCGACTCATTTACGCCACGCTCGCCCTGTTCGGCTGCGCCCGGGCCTTCACCGGCCCCACCCTGCAGAGCCTGTTGCCGCAGGTCGTGCCTCGGGAAAAACTGGCGTCGGCGATTGCCACCAACAGCATGATCATGCGCATCGCCACGATTGCCGGCCCTCTGGTGGGCGGTGGCTTGTATGCCGCCGGTGGCGGCGGGCTGACGTATACGGTGTGCATGGCCAGCTTCATCGCCGGCGTGCTGTTGCTGACCCGGGTACCGGTGCTGTACGCCGGGAAGAAGCAGATCCTCGAATCCACGGCGTGGAAACGCTTCACTGCCGGCATCGCGTTCATCCGTTCGCGTCCGATCATTCTCGGGACCATCTCGCTGGATCTGTTCGCCGTGTTGCTGGGCGGCGTGGTAGCGCTGCTGCCGATCTACGCGCACGAAGTCCTGCATCTGGGTCCGCAGGGGCTCGGGGCCTTGCGCAGCGCGATGAGTCTGGGCGAAGTCGCGACCGGCCTGTACCTGAGCGTGCGGCCGTTCGACCGTCACGTCGGCATGGTCATGTTCATCGCGGTGGCGGTGTTCGGTCTGGCGAACCTGGTGTTCGCGTTGTCCACACTGTTCTGGCTGTCGCTGCTGGCGCTGATGATCGCCGGGGCAGCGGACATGGTCAGCGTGTACATCCGCTCGACGCTGGTGCAGTTCTCGACGCCCGATGACATGCGTGGCCGGGTCAACGCCGTGAACATGCTGTTCATCGGCTCTTCCAACGAACTGGGCGAATTCCGCGCCGGCAGCAGCGCAGCGCTCTGGGGCGCAGTGCCCGCAGCGGTGATTGGCGGGCTGTGCACGCTGGGCGTGGTGGGTACGTGGATGGTGGGCTTCAAGGCGCTGCGTCAGGTGAATCGCTTTGCGGATGCCTCGCCCGCCGAAGTCACTGAGAAACAGACTGCACGAGTCTGACAGGACCGTAGAACGCAGCCGGTCCGCAGAGCGCGCTCGTCCACAATACGGCCGTGGCGCCGATGAAGCGGGACGCTGCTGATCCCGGCACCCCGTGATGCATGACATCACGGGGCCCATCGCCTGCCTTAAAGCGCTTCGATCTGACCGATTGCCACCGGACGCGGGCCTTCGCCGATACCGTTTTCAAGCGGCGCCCCGAACGCCTCCAGGCTGATCTGAAAGCGGTCTGCGGGCTGCGTCTTCACGCCATCGGCGAATGACAGCGTGGCGGTGCCGAAGTAATGAATGTGCACATCGCCAGGGCGCAGAAACTGCGCGTACTTGAAGTGGTGGTATTCGAGGTTCGCCAGGCTATGGCACATGTTGTCTTCGCCGCTGAGAAACTCCTTCTCCCAGATCACCTGCCCGTTGCGAATAATGCGGCTCATGCCCGCCAGATGTCGGGGTAACTCACCGATGCGCAACTCGGGCCCGTACGCGCAGTAACGCAGCTTGGAATGAGCGAGATAGAGGTAGTTGCGCCGCTCCATGACGTGATCGGAGAACTCGTTGCCCAGCGCGTAGCCGAGTCGATACGGCTGGCCGTCGTCACCGATGACGTACAGGCCGGTCAGCTCAGGCTCCTCGCCCGCGTCTTCTGCGAACGGCGGCACCGGAAAGTCGCCGCCCGGACGCACGACGATGCTGCCGTCGCCCTTGTAGAACCATTCGGGCTGCGCGCCGACCTGGCCACGATCCGGCTTGCCGCCTTCGATGCCCCATTTGAAGATTTTCATGGTATCGGTCATACCGGCTTCGACCTGACCGTCATGCTGATGCATCTTGTCCCTGGCCGACGCGCTGCCCAGATGGGTCAGACCGGTGCCGCTGATCAGGCAGTGGGCAGGGTCTTCGTGATCCAGCGGTGGCAGGAGCCGGCCACTCTGCAGCAGCGGCGCGTAGTCAGGACCCGGCTCGGTGCCGCGGTCTTGCACTTCAGCTTGCAGACTTCGCTGATTGCGAATCGCCGCCAGGGCGAGTTCGCGAGTGCTGGTCGTGTTGCGGACGACATCGATCCGCGAACCCTCGACAACGCCGACCTGGCGCTGTCCCTGTGGGTTTTCAAATTGAATCAGGCGCATGGTCTGAAACTCCGAAAAAGTGAGAACGATGTAAACCTGTGGGACGAACGCCACCCATGCGTCGGATTCAACGTCTTCTTCGCGAGCAAGCTCACGCCTACAGGTCTGCGTCGTCGCGATGGGCTGGCGATCGACATCACTCGATGATGTTGAACTCGCTCAGGTATTCGTCGGAGATTTCCAGGCCCAGGCCCGGCGTGTTGTCGTCCAGCTGGATGTAGCCGTTGACCGGCTGCGGCTCGCCTTTGAACACGTAGTAGAACAGCTCATTGCCGACCTCGACGTCGAACACGGGAAAGAATTCGGCCATCGGCGACGCGGTGGTAGACATGGTCAGGTGGTAATTGTGCATCTGGCCCGCGTGCGGGATGACCGGCACCGACCAGGCTTCGGCCATGGCGTTGATTTTGCGGGCTGCGGTGATGCCACCGACGCGGTTGGTGTCGTACTGAATGACGTCGACCGCACGACGTTCGAGCATGTCTTTGAAGCCGTACGAGGTGAACTCATGCTCGCCGCCGGAGATCGGCATGATGCCCATCTTTTTCAGCTCGATGTACCCTTCGAGGTCGTCCGCAATCACCGGTTCTTCCAGCCAGCGCGGTTCGAACTCCGCGAGCTTGGGCAGCATGCGGCGCGCGTATTCCAGGGTCCAGCCCATGTAGCATTCCAGCATGATGTCGACGTCGGCGCCGGCCAGTTCGCGCAGCGCACGGACTTGCTCGATGTTGCGGCGCATGCCGGCCGGGCCGTCCTTGGGTCCGTAGCCGAAGCGCATCTTCATCGCTGTGAAGCCCTGACTCAGATAGCCCTGCGCTTCCTCCAGGAAGAGGTCCAGATTGTCGTTGGCGTAAAGTTTGGAGGCGTAGGTCCAGATCTTCTCTTTGGTCCGTCCGCCGAGCAATTTGAAAACCGGCTTGTTCACGGCCTTGCCCATAATGTCCCAGATGGCGATGTCGATCGCCGAGATCGCCGCCATGCCAATGCCCTTGCGGCCCCAGGCGTGGCTCTGGCGATACATTTTCTGCCAGATGTATTCGTTGTCGAACGGGTCTTCGCCCATGGCGATCGGCGCCAGGTAGGTGTCGATGATTTCTTTCGCCACACGCGGCGCCAGCGCGCAGTTGCCAATGCCGACCAGGCCATTGTCGGTCTCGACTTCCACGACCAGCCAGCCGTGGAAACGGAACGAGCCCATGGCATCGCCGCGCTCGAACAGGATGTCGCTGGCGTTGGTGCAGAAGTGCGCCTGAGGTGGCACGACTTTGCCTTTCCATTCGAATACGCGGGTACGGATTGCTTTGATTTTCATGAGGAGGGTCCTTGCCACTGCTGGTTGTGCCCAATGATTCCGCGGGGTTCGGAACAGGGCTTCTTGTAGTTGTCGTTCGATCCGCTGCAGTTCGCCGCAGGCTCTGCATCGCGTGTCGATGAGAGAATTTAGCCAGCCGCGCAAGGGCTCGGCTAATCACTTATGCGTATCCAGTGATAGCTACAGGTGATGGGTAGCGATAGTTAATAGGCGTGGGGGTTATAGGGACGTAATGCACAAGCTGTGGGAGCGTAGCTTGTCCCGCGATCGGCGATGCAGTCGTCGTAGAACCTATGCGGTCTGCCTGGTGAACCGTGTCATCCCATTCTGCTGCCGCTGCGCGCCAGATCGCGGGCAAGCCACGCTCCTACAAGGGATTTGTGGCGTTGCCAGGTTTTTGTATCAAACGCAAAACTTGTGGGAGATCGCGGGCAAGCGCGCTCCTACAAGGGATTGTGGCGTTGTGAAGTTGTGGGAGCGTGGCTTGTCCCGCGATCGGCGACGCAGTCGTCGTAGAACCGGGCCATGCGGTCTGCCTGGTGAATCGCGTCATCCGATTCTGCTGCCGCTGCGCGCCAGATCGCGGGCAAGCGCGCTCCTACAAGGATTTGCGGCGTTGCCGAAATTTGTGTCGAGCGCAGAACTTGTGGGAGCGAACTTGCTCGCGATCGGCGACGCAGTCGTCGTAGAACCGGGCCATGCGGTCTGCCTGGTGAATCGTGTCATCCGATTCTGCTGCCGCTGCGCGCCAGATCGCGGGCAAGCGCGCTCCTACAAGGGATTTGCGGCGTTGTGAAGTTGTGGGAGCGTGGCTTGTCCCGCGATCGGCGACGCAGTCGTCGTAAAACCTGCCCATGCGGTCTGCCTGTTGAACCGCGTCATCCGATTTCGCTGCCGCTGCGCGCCAGATCGCGGGACAAGCCACGCTCCTACAAGGGATTTGTGGCGTTGCCGGGTTTTGTGTCGAGCGCAGAACTTGCTCGCGAGCGGCGACGCAGTCATCGTAAAACCTGCGCATGCGGTCTGCCTGGTGAACCGCGTCATCCGATTTTGCTGCCGCTGCGCGCCAGATCGCGGGACAAGCCACGCTCCTACAAGGGATTTGTGGCGTTGTGAAGTTGTGGGAGCGTGGCTTGTCCCGCGATCGGCGACGCAGTCGTCGTGAATCCGGGCTACGCGGTCTGCCTGGTGAACCGCGTCATCCGATGCTGCTGCCGCTTCGCGCCAGATCGCGGGCAAGCGCGCTCCTACAAGGGATTTATGGCGTTGCCGGGTTTTGTGTCGAGCACAAAACCTGTGTGCGAGCTTGCTCGCGAAGGCTGACTCCCAGTCGCTGCCGACGGGTTGCCCTTGAACAGAGGCTCCACCAAAAACCCCAAGTCCGACACACGCAAAAAAGCCGCGAAGCGTCTGTTCAACGCCCCGCGGCCAAAAGGTGGTGTCTCGAAAGGGTCAACCGGTCAAACGTTGCTCTGCCCCATCCGGCAGGCGATTTCGAACGCCTGGCGAATCGCCCCGACATTCGCTTTGCCTTGCCCGGCGATATCAAACGCCGTTCCGTGCGCTGGTGTCGTGATGGGGATCGGCAACCCGCCTTGCACCGTCACCCCACGGGAGAAGCCCATCAGCTTGATCGCGATCTGGCCCTGGTCGTGATACATCGTCACCACCGCGTCGAAAGCGTTGGCATCGCCCTGCACTTTCAGGAAAATCGTGTCCCCCGGATACGGCCCGTCGGCGTTCATGCCCTGCGCCTGCGCGGTCTTGACTGCAGGCCCGATGATGTCGATTTCCTCGCGCCCGAACGAGCCGTTGTCGCCGTTGTGCGGGTTCAGCCCGCAGACACCGATACGCGGCGCCTGCAGCCCGTTGCGCTTGAGCGCCGTGTCGATCAGCCGGATCGCCTCGATCACCCGCTCCTGCGTCAACATCCCCGGCACCGCCGACAACGCCACATGGGAAGTCACCCGAGAGGTCCACAAATTGTCCATCACGTTGAATTCGCAGAACGGACCAGTGAAGCCCAGCAACTCCGCAAACCAGTGAAGTTCGTCGTTATGGTTCATCCCGGCCATGTGCAGCGACGTCTTGTTCAACGGCCCGAACAGCACGGCGTTAGTGGTTTTCGCGGCCGTCAGTTCCAGCGCAATTTTCAGGGTGTCGAGGCAGTAACGGCCGCCGATGGCGCTCGCTTCGCTGCGCGGGAAGTCGCCGACGGTGTCGCCGCGAAAGTCATAGAACAATGGCGTGTCGTCTTTGAAGTCCAGCGCGTCGAGGGCGTCGATCTGCCGATACGGAAACGACAGCCCGGCGATGTCCATGCCGCGACGCATTTCTGCCTCGTCAGCGATCAACAGCACCTGCGCCTGACTGCGGACTTTTTCATCGCTGAGCAGACGGGCAATCAGTTCCGGACCAATGCCTGCAGGGTCGCCCAGTACCATCGCGATTCGGGTTTTGTTCATGCCTGACTCCTCATCTGTTCCTGCTCCGCGCGTTCAACGACGGCAGGTTCACAGCGGTAGATACGCTGCGCATTGCTGTAGAAAAGACGCTCCTGATCGGCCGCCGGCAGATCACGAACGATGTACTTGAAACCGCCATAGATGTCGTCGAACGTGCCGCACAGGCTGTCGACCGGAAAGTTGCTGGCAAACATCGCGCGATCGGCGCCGAACATGGCGACGATCTCGCGTACGATCCAGGCGTTGTCCTGCGCACGCCAGGGTCTGCCGGGCTGTCCGAGCCCGGAAATCTTCACCACCACATTCGGTTGTTCGGCCAGTCTGGCCATCGCGCCGTGCCAGCCTGCAAGGCCCTCGTTACTGCGGTCGGACGGCAATCCGGCGTGATTGAGAATCAACGTGGTCGCAGGAAAATCTCGAGCCAGCCGTTCGGCTTCCGGCAAATTCCACCAAGGCGTCTGCAGGTCGAAACGCAGTCCCAACTCATGCAGCGCGGCGTAACTGCGCCGCCAGTGTTCGTCGCTCATCAAGGTGCGCTGTGCGCCCACCTGTTCAGGCGCTGTCGGCCCGCCCGGCTTGTGCCGAACGCTGCGAACGCTGGGGTACGAAGCTTGCTCGGCGAGCAATGCAATCGCATCCGGATGATCGAGCCAGGCTTGCGCCACCACCGCGTTGGGCACGCCGTAACGCCTGGCGATCTGCTCGATGAAGCGCGTCTCGCCGATGGGGTCCTCGGGGTCCCACTCAGTTTCGACGTACACCGTCTGGACCACCTGATGCGTGGCGGCGTCGGCGAAGTATTCGGGCGGCAGATACCGTCGTTTGATCGATGAGTAATCGCCATACCGAAACGGGATGTTCGCGCCCTCCGCAAGCCAGGGATGGTAGTTGGTCTGCGGGTCCCAGAAATGGTGGTGGGCATCGATGATCGGCCCGGCGTAAAGCGCATCAGCCATTGTTCACCTCACGCTGGCCGTCCAGACCGATGAGCAGCGTGGCGAGTACAAACAGCGCCGCGCAGATGGCGAAGAACGCCAGCACCGCGCCGAAGCCACCGAAAAACTGCAGGATCAGGCCCACCAGAATCGGCACGAAGATCCCGCCGATGCTGCCTGCCAGATTCATCACGCCACCGATCAGACCGACCCGCGCCGGCGCGGCGAGCAAGGCCGGGAAGCTCCAGTACAGGCTGCCCCACATCAGGAAGAACGCGGTCATCGCGAGCAAGGCGACGGCGGCAATGGGGTCGCTCAACTGAGGCAACAGGAGCAGCGCGCCGAGCGCTATGACACCGGAAAACGTCAGCAGCCCCTTGACCGCAACGCCGCGCCGTACGCCCTTGCGGATCAGGCCGTCGCACAGGAAACCGCCCGTCAGCGAACCGAGCGAACCGCAGATGAAAATCACGAATGTCGCGAAACCGATGCCCTTGATATCAAAGCCGCGCGCCTGCGCCAGATAGCTCGGTCCCCAGGTCAGCAGTCCGAAATACACCATCGCCCAGGTCGAGCGGCCAATCAGCAGGCCCGTCAGTGACCGCGCCGCGATGCCCAGGCCTTTGACTTTTGCTCGCGCGGCTTCGGCGGCAGGGGTTTCCCGACCGGCGTTGATCTTCTCAAGCTCGGCTTCGTTGACCTGTGGATGCACCGAGGGATCGTCCCGCAGGTACCGCCACGACACCCAGCCAAGCAGCAACGTGGCGACGCCGGCAATCACGAACGCCGAACGCCACGAGTCCAGCACGACGATCAGGTAGGCGATGATCAAGCCGCCCAGTGCGACACCCAGCGGGCTGCCGCTGTCCATCATCACCGCGCCGCGGCTGCGCTCGCTCGGGGCCAGCCACAGTGAAATCAACTTGCCGCCGGAGGGGAACAATGGCGCCTCTGCCGCGCCGAGAAACATCCGAGCAAACAACAGCGACGCACCGCCGGTTGCAAAGCCGGCCAGCACCTGAAACGTGCCCCACAACCCGGTTGACCAAGTGATCACGCGGCGCGGCCCGAAGCGATCGATCATCCAGCCTCCGGGAATCTGCAACAGCGCGTACGCCCAGAAGAAGCTGCTCAGGATCAGCCCCTGCATTGCGGGCGACAGGGTGAATTCCTTGGCGATCGTCGGCATCGCGATGGACAGCGAAACGCGGTCGATCAGATTGACCATCGTCAGCACGAAGATGATTGCGAAGATGCGCCACCGCACGGTACTGGCCTTGGCCACGCTGGCAACACTGGAAACGGGAGGGGCATACGGTTCACCTGTCGCGGACAGGTGCACGTCGGCGCTGCTGCGAGCCATGGGTGCGTTCCTCGATCTTGTTGTTTTTATTGTTGGCGATCCGCTGCGAGACCGCCGTTGGTGAACGCAACTATCAGAGCTGCAGCGATAACCGTCTAATCAAAAGTGGAGATAGGGTGATAGCTGCAAGGTATAGGAGCCGGTTGATCCGGTAATCGCCCTGCCCTTCAAGGAAAGAGTTGAAGCGAGCCGAGCCCTCGGCATCAGCCTCCAGCCATCAGATGTGACGAAATGTGAAAAAAATGTCGAAAACATATACATGTTTGAGTTAGATTCGCATTTAGATTAGCAAACACACATCTTGTAGCAGTTTCGTCCCGCGTAGGAATTCCGCCTTGAAACGTCATTTCCCCGTCAGTCTTCTCCTGGTTGGCGCGTGCAGCGCTCTGCCCGTCGCGCATGCAGCCGACGACCTTACCTTGCCTGCCACCCAGATCGAGAGCAGCAGCGACACCGACGATGGCATGAGCGTGGGGTATGAAGGCAAGGCGTCGTCGAGCACCACCAAGCTGGGCCTGACCGACAAGCAGACGCCACAGGCAGTGACCACCATCACCCGCCAGGCGCTGGACGATTTCAAGATCAATGGTGTGAAGGACGCCCTGCGCTCGGCGCCTTCTGTGACCGTCGAGCAAACCGAGACCGACCGCACCGAATTCACGTCACGCGGCTTCGACATCAATACGTTCGAGTACGACGGCATGGGCATGCCGTTCGTGGGCACGGTCTTGGTGGGCGAACAGGATCTGGCCGAGTACGAACAGATTGACGTACTGCATGGCGCTAACGGTCTGATGAGTGGCGCGGGCAACCCGTCCGCCACCGTCAACTTCGTGCGCAAGCGTCCGACCAAGGATTTCCAGGCTCAGATCCAGACCAGCATCGGTTCCTGGGACAACCGTCGCATCGACGTCGACGTCGCCGGCCCGCTGACCGACACCGGCAACGTGCGCGGCCGTTTCATCTACTCCCATGACAAAGGCAACTCCTGGATGGACCGCTACAGTCACGAGCGCAACGTGGCCGCCGGCCTGCTTGCTTTCGATGTGTCTGACGCCGACACCGTGACCGTGGGCTTTTCCCAGCACAACAGCGATTCCAACGGCAGCACGTGGGGCAACCTGCCTCTGGTCGACGCCGCCGGCAACGCCATCCATTACAGCAGCCGCAGCAGCAGCATCGGCCAGCCGTGGACCTATTGGAACCTGCACACCACACGCACTTTCATCGAGCTCAAGCACGACTTCGGCAACGACTGGAATGCGACGGTCACGGCGACCGGCGTGCAGGAAAAGCAGAACACCAACATGCTGTACGTTGACTCCGTCGCCGGTGACGTCGCGGAGGCCTACGCCAACCACACCAGCAGCGAAGCTCACCAGCTGCTGGGCGAGGCCAGGGTACAAGGTCCTTTCAGCCTGTTTGGGCGCGAGCACCAACTGACCTTCGGCGCCGCCTATGGCCGTACTCATCAGAAAGCCCATGAGTACGACGAGAACCTGACCGGCGGCAGCGCCTTGACCACTTCGTTCCCGGACGTCCTGGCAGGCAACACGCCCATGCCGAACTTCGCCGTTACCAGCGAAGGCTTGTCGCAGAATTTTCAGGACACGCAAAAAAGCGTGTTTGCCGGGGCGCGTTTCAGCCTGACCGACGATCTGCACTGGATCGCCGGTGCACGCATGCTCAGCGCCGACGGCAGCGGCAACAGCTATGGCACCGAGCACTACACCCGCGAGCACGGCAAAGTCACGCCGTACACCGGCCTGGTCTACGACCTGAGCAATGAGTGGAGCGTCTACGGCAGCTGGACCAAGATCTACAACCCGCAATACAACGTGGTGGGCACCGACGGCAGGCTGCTTGACCCGCTGGAAGGCAAGAGCATGGAGGTTGGCGTCAAGGGCAGCGTGATGGATGAACGCCTGCATCTGACCGCCGCCTTATTCAAAACCGAGCAACGCAACGTCGCCGTGGATGCGGGCTTCGACGGGGAACAAGAAGTCTACACGCCGGAAAACTTCAAGAGCCACGGCATCGAGTTGCAAGCGTCCGGCGAAGCCTTCGACGGTCTCGACGTGCTTGCCGGCTACACCTACGTGCGCATCGACAATGACGACGGCGAGAAGGCGCGCAAATACGTGCCGACCCACAGCTTCCGCGGCATGGCGACCTATCGTCTGCCTGGCATCCCGCAGATGAAAGTCGGTGCGCGGGTCAGTTGGCAGACTGCGGTCGAAAACGACGACAACAGCGCCATCAAGCAGAACGCCTATGGCCTGGTCGATCTGATGACCAGCTACGACATCGACAGCAACTGGAGCACGTCGCTGAACCTCAACAACGTCGCCGACCGCAAATACCTGCTGTCGCTGTACAACAATGCCCGGACCGCCAGCTACGGCGCACCGCGCAACCTGACAGCGTCGGTGACCTGGAAGTATTGACCGTGTCCGATGCCTTCGCAGCAGGCTGACCCGAGCCGCTGCAAAGGGCAAAGGTTCAGGCGGTTGTCACTCCAGCCAGCGATCGTAAAGTGCCGGGAAGCTCTGCATCAGCCAGTCAACGAATGCCTGAACCTGAGGCGCAAGCTGTGACCTGCTCGGGTACAGCACGGAAACAGGCCTGGGCCGTGGTCGGTAGCGCTTGAGCACCTCGACCAGTGAGCCGTCGGCAAGGTATCGGTCCAGGGTCAAACCGGGTGCCTGAAGGATGCCGAAGCCTGCAACTCCGCACTGCACGTAGGCACTGGACTCATTGACGAGGATGCCATGACGGCTCATGTGACTCGTATCGCTGCCGTCCTGCAAGAATTGCCACGGAAGTTGCCGACGATTCTGGCCGGACAGGAAATTCACGCCTCGATGGTGGGCCAGTTGATCGGGCGTGTGCGGCTCGCCATAGGTCTGAAGATAGTCTGGCGCGGCGCAGGTAATCATGGTTGCCATTGCGACGCGCCGTGCGACGAGGCTCGAGTCCGGCAGCTCGCCAATCCTCAGCACGCAGTCAACGCCTTCCGCCACGAGGTCCACAGCTCGGTCGGTGACACCCAGAGTCATTTCGATGTCCGGATGAGCGACCGCAAAAGCCCGCAAGCTGGCGATGAATGCGGGCTGAGAAAATGCCGTGGGAATGTCGATGCGCAGTTTCCCGCGCAGTGAGGCGCCCGACGGGGCGAACATGGACGTGGTCTCGGCAATGCTGCCCAGGATGCCCATCACACGCTCGTAAAACTGCTCTCCCTCGGTCGTCAATCTGACCCGCCGGGTCGTGCGCTGAAAAAGCCTTACGCCAAGCGAAACTTCCAGTTCCTGAATGGCGCGGGTCACCTGGGGCCGCCCGATCTGACTGGCATCCGCGGCCCGAGTGAAGCTGCCCGTTTCGGCGACGCGGGCGAACACCTGCATTGACTGAAGCAACTCCATGGCGACCCCTTTTATTGCCTGACGAAAGAAGTTTCACGCATCCATTGTTGCTCCAGAGCATAACAGTCAGTTGGGCATCCAGGCATTTATTGCCGTACGCCGGCGCACAACAATCGCGGTACTTCACCGACGATGCGGTGACTCTTCTGGAGAAACGACATGAAAGCCTGGCTTCTCAACGACTTCGGTCTCGACAATCTGACCCTGAGCGATACGCCCACACCCGAGCCCAAGGCCGGCGAACTGCTGGTGAAAGTCGGCGCTGTCTCGCTCAACTTTCGCGACAAGGCAATCGTTGACGGCATCTACGAGCCGCACACAGTGCCCAAGCCGTTGATTCCGGTCAGCGACGCAGCAGGCACTGTGATCGCAGTGGGTGATGGCGTCAGCCGTTTCAGCGTGGGCGACCGCGTCAACTCGCACCTGTATTCCCGCTGGATCGACGGCCCGCCCGGCCCGAACGAACCGGACTTCTGCTTCGGCTCTCCGTTGCCCGGAGGCTTGGCCGAATACATGATCATCCACGAAGACAGCGCCGTCATGGCGCCTCACAACATGTCTGACGAAGAGGCATCGACGTTGCCGATTGCCGCGCTGACGGCATGGTATTCGTTAGTCGATTACGGTCAGATCAAAGCGGGCGAAACGGTGCTGGTGCAAGGCACCGGCGGGGTGTCGATTTTCGCCATCCAGCTGGCGACGGCTCTGGGCGCCCATGTGATTGTGACGTCCAGCAGCGACGATAATCTGAACGCCGCGATGAAGCTTGGCGCTGTCGCCGGCGTGAATTATCGAACCCACGCCAACTGGGAAGAAAAGGTTCTGGAGCTCACCGGCGGTAAGGGCGTGGATCTCCTTCTGGATGTCGCTGGAGGCAAAGGGGTCAATCAGTCGATTGCTGCAACCAAGGCCGCAGGCAAGATCGCCCAGATCGGCTTCCTGACAGGACAGACGACCGAACTGAGCCTGATGCCGCTGATCTTCCGCCAGACAACCCTGCGCGGCATTGCCGTCGCGCCCCGCTCTTCGTTTGACCGGATGAACGCCTTTCTCGATCAGAACGCGATTCGACCCGTAATCGACAAAGTTTACGACTTCCAGCAAGCGCGGCAGGCCTATGAGCACTTGGCAAAAGGTGCGTTCGGCAAAATCGTGATCAAGATTTCCTGACGCCCTTCGGCATAGATCCCGAACGTGATGCCGCACGTGTATCGGGGCCAAGTTATGGTCCCGATATCACAGATTTTCAATCTGTCCCCAAAAACGAATCAGTGAGTCTCCTTTTAGCTGGATTGTTAACGTTTCGAAGCATCCATAAAGTACACCCCATGCCGCAGCCACTGAGCCATCCGCCAGATGCGGCGCCGCTTTCGACTCTTAACTTTCTCGACTCATAAAGGAATGCACCGATGACTACTTACAAGCGCCTGGACAAGAACGACGCCGTACTGCTGATGGTCGACCACCAGACCGGTCTGATATCGCTGGTGCAGGATTTCTCGCCGAACGAATTCAAGAACAACGTTCTGGCCTTGGCGGATTGCGGCAAGTTCTTCAACCTGCCGACGATCCTGACCACAAGCTTCGAACAAGGCCCGAATGGTCCGCTGGTGCCGGAGCTCAAAGAGATGTTCCCGGACGCGCCCTATATCGCCCGCCCAGGTCAGATCAATGCCTGGGACAACGAAGACTTCGTGAAGGCGATCAAGGCGACCGGCCGCAAGCAACTGATCATCGCCGGTGTCGTGACCGATGTCTGCGTGACGTTCCCGACCCTGAGCGCACTGGCCGAAGGATTCGACGTGTTCGTGGTGACCGACGCCTCAGGCACGTTCAATGAGGGCGTACAACAGGCGGCCTGGAACCGCATGTCGGCGGCCGGTGCCCAGTTGATGAACTGGTTCTCTGTGGCCTGTGAGCTGCATCGCGACTGGCGCAACGACATCGAAGGCCTGGGTAACCTGCTGTCGCAGCGCATCCCTAACTATCGCAATCTGATGAACAGCTACACCGCGCTCGCCGGCAAGCAATAACCCCTCGGCGCATCAGGCGGCGCGGCCGATCTGAACCTTTCCCTGCCACCCAAGCCAGGCCCTGCTCAAGCGGGCCTGGCTTGTTTATTTCTGGCCCACTCACCCATTTAACGCACCAGGCAGGAGGTAAAAACGCCAAAATAGATGGCCATTTGCCCTAAAGCTGAGAGAATCGAAGTCGATAGGCAAATACATATATATGAATAGGCTCTCTCCGATGAATCTGCGCAGTCTGAATATCGCTCCTCGATCATTGACCTGTTTCGGCTTTTTCGCCCTGTTGATTACCGCCGTTGGGTTGTTTTCCCTGCAACAGGCTTCGAGACTGAAGGAAACGCGGGAGACATTGCAGGACAACGTCTTGCCGACCTTGCTCGCCATCGATCAGATCAAGAACGATCTGCTGACCATTCGCCTGGGCAATACCAGTCTGCGAGCCGCGCAGAACGAGGACGCCGTTGCTCATGCGCGCAAACGCGTCGATCAGGGTCGCCTGGATCTGGAAAAGGACGTCAAGCAACTCAAGCCGCTGCTGCTGACCGAGCGAGGCCTGGCGGCTTATGCCGAGATGGCGAACAACCTGTCTGCCTACCTCGAAGTGCACTCCCGCTATTTGCAGGCCGTCGCGCAAAAACGTGAGGACGTGATTACGGCAATGACCCAGCCCGGCGGGGAGCAAACCCGCGCCGCCGACCTGCTGGCCAAGGATATCGCCACCGTTTCGGACCTGGCGCAACAGAAGATGGCAGCCTCGGACGCAGCCGCCGATGACACCTACGCTCAGGCGATTCGTGTGGTGATCGCTGCGATTCTGATCGCATTGGTTGCGACCCTGCTGATCGCCACCCTCTTCACTCGCAGCCTGATGGCGCCGATTCAAAAGGCTTTGGCTGTGGCTCAACAGATTGCCGAGAACGATCTGGGCAAGCCGATTCTGGTGGACGGCAAGGACGAACCCGGCCGTCTGTTGGCGGCATTGTCGGTGATGCAGCAGAACCTGCGCACCACCTTGTCCGAACTGTCTCACTCATCGAACCAGCTGGCATCGACCTCGGAGGAGATGACGGCCGTCACCGAAGACGCCCTGCGTGGCATTCAGCGTCAGGACGACGAAATCAATCAGGCTGCCACCGCGATCAACCAGATGAGCACGGCGGTGGAAGACGTGGCGCGCAATGCTGCACACGCATCTGAAGCGGCGCGCCATTCGACGCAGTCTGCCGAGAACGGCACGCGCCGGGTCGATGAGACGCTGCAGGTCATTCAGGAACTGCACACCACCGTCGGCACCACGGCGGTCGAGATCGATGGGCTGGCCGGTGAAGTGCAGAACATCAGCGCCGTGCTCGATGTGATCCGCGGCATCGCCGATCAGACCAACCTGCTGGCCCTCAACGCGGCCATCGAAGCGGCGCGCGCTGGCGAGGCCGGACGTGGTTTTGCGGTGGTGGCCGACGAGGTGCGCGCCCTGGCTCATCGCACCCAGCAATCGACCGCCGAGATCGAGAAGATGATCGGCTCGATTCAGTCCGGTGCCAGCAAGGCCGTCGACGCCATGGGCCAGAGCAGCGAGAAAGCGCGTGCCAGTCTTGAAGTCGCCGAGGCCGCGGGCCGGGCGCTCGCAGAAATCACAGCGGCCATCGTGCACATCAACGAGCGCAACGTGAGCATCGCCTCCGCCACCGAGGAGCAGGCACAAGTGGCCCGTGAAGTGGACCGCAACCTGACCAGCATTCGCGACCTGTCGCTGCAGACATCGGCGGGTGCCAATCAGACCTCCGCCGCCAGTTCGGAGCTGTCGCAACTGGCCGTCGGGCTCAATCGGCTGGTGCTTAATTTCAAGATGTAACCGATACGATCATGGGCCGCACGCTCTGTCAGCTCACCGCCGTCAAGGACATGGGCGGCAATGTGGCAGGGCTGCGCCCATATCACGCCGGCCAACAACTGGGCTGACCTTCGGCGCCTCATCATTCGTTGCCTAGCCCTGCGCCGCTATAACCTCAGGCTATCGGTGTATGTGATGTTTTGAGTAGACGCGACATAGCAACTTTCACACACTCCTCGCATGGCCGATCGACAGGTCGGCTTCTCATAACAAATACAAGAAAGAGGATCACCATGCGAACCGCATCTTTTCGACGCGCGTCCCGTTTGCTGCTCGGCTGTACGCTGACCTGCGCCGCCGCGCTTCCCGTTCTGGGTCTTTCCACCCCCGCTCTCGCCGCCTGGCAACCCGACAAAAACGTCGAGATCGTCGTGGCCGGTGGTCCTGGCGGCGGCACTGATCAGCTCGGTCGCCTGATCCAGTCGATCATCAGCACCCACAAGCTGCTGGACGTCAACACCGTGGTCCTGAACAAAGGCGGCGGTAACGGCGCCGAAGCCTTCCTCGACATGAAGGTCTCCAAGGGCGACGCCGACAAACTGGTCATCGCCACCAACAACATTTACCTGCTGCCGCTGGTTTCCAAGCTTGGCTATGAGTGGCAGGAACTGACGCCGGTGGCGGCGGTTGCCGAGGATGACTTCATCCTCTGGACCTACAAGGATGCGCCGTGGAAAGACGCAAAAGGCTTCTACGATGCCGTCAAATCCAATGCGTCGAACCTGCGCATGGGCGGCAGCCAGTCCAAGGACGTCGACCAGACCCTCACCCTGTTGCTCAATCAGACCAACAACACCAAGCTGGTGTACATCCCCTTCAAAAGCGGCAGCGAAGCGGCGACCCAGCTGGCGGGCAAACATATTGCCGCCAACGTCAACAATCCCGCCGAAAGCATCAGCCAGTGGCGCGGCGATCAAGTGCAACCGCTGTGCGTGTTCAGCAAGGAGCGCATGGGTTACACCGACAAAGTCGCCGGCGACAAGTCCTGGTCGGACGTGCCGACTTGCCACGAAGCCGGCCTGGGGATCGATCAGTACCGCTTCCCGCGCACGGTGTTCATGCCCGGCAATGTCAGCGCCGAGCAGCGGGCGTTCTACACCGAGCTGATGCGCAAGGTGTCGGAGACGCCGGAGTTCAAGGCTTACGTGAGACAGAACGCGCTGGTGCCGACCTTCCTGGAAGGCGATCAGTTGACCGCCTATATCGAGAAAGACACCGCCCGCGTGACCCCGGTGTTCAAGGAAGCCGGCTGGCTGCGTAACTGATCCGCCCTGCCGCCCCTTGCCTGCGCCGCAGGCAGTGTCGGTCCTTCGCTGGAGGTGTTCGATGGCACATTCTTCTCACTCGTCTTCGCTGGTCTGCACCCGTTGGGTCGAACTCGGGCTCGCCCTCTTCACCCTGCTGATCGGCGCGGTAGTCATGTCCGGCAGTGTCGAGCAAGGCATCGGCTGGGGCGACGCCGGCCCGGAACCGGGTTACTTCCCCTTCTATATCGGGCTGTTGCTGGCGACGGCAAGCCTGGCCAACGGCGTGCTGACGCTGATTCGCTGGAAACCGTTGAGCACAAGCTTCGTCAGCCGCGGCGCATTCCGCCAGGTGCTGTCGGTGTTCATCCCGATCGCCCTGTTCGTTTGTGCCATGCCGTTCTCCGGCATTTACGTCGCCTCGGCCGTGTTCATCGCCTGGTTCATGTGGCGTGACAAAGTCCGCGCCAAGCCGTACGGCAAACCCATGATCGTCGCAGTGTCGGTGGGTGCGGTGCTGGCCAGTTATCTGATTTTCGACCTGTGGTTCAAGGTCCCGCTGGACGCAGGCCCGATGGGCGATTGGATCGCCATGGCCGGGAGATCGCTGAGATGAGCGAGTTCGACTCTCTGCTGCAGGGCATGAACCTCATCCTCACGCCCGGCCACATCGGTCTGATGGTCGTGGGCGTTCTGTTGGGGATTCTGGTCGGCGTTCTTCCCGGACTCGGCGCGCCCAACGGCGTCGCGCTGCTGTTGCCGATCACGTTCACGATGTCGCCGGTGTCGGCCATCATCCTGCTGTCGTGCATGTACTGGGGCGCGCTGTTCGGGGGCTCGATTACCTCGATCCTGTTCAACATACCCGGCGAACCGTCATCGGTCGCGACGACCTTCGACGGCTATCCCATGGCCCGGGAAGGCCGCGCCGCCGAAGCCCTGACGGCCGCGTTCAGTTCAGCGCTGATCGGCGCGCTGGCAGGCGTGCTGTTACTGACGTTTTTGTCCACGCGCATCGCCGAATTCGCCATGACGTTCAGCTCGCCCGAGTTTTTCGCGGTGTACCTGCTCGCCTTCTGCACGTTCATCGGCATGAGCAAGAATCCGCCACTGAAAACCGTCGTTGCCATGATGATCGGTTTCGCGATGGCGGCGGTCGGCATGGACACGGTTTCCGGCAACCTGCGCCTGACGTTCGATCAGCCGGCGCTGATGACCGGCATCAGTTTTGAAGTCGCGGTGATCGGGCTTTTCGGGATCGGCGAGATTCTCTGCACGGTTGAAGAAGGTCTGGTGTTCCGTGGTGAGCATGCGCGCATCACGCCGATGGTGATCCTGCGGACCTGGGCGAAATTGCCGCGCTACTGGTTCACGATCCTGCGCAGCACTGTCGTCGGTTGCTGGATGGGTGTGACACCGGGCGGCCCGACCGCAGCGTCGTTCATGAGCTACAGCATCGCGCGCCGTTTTTCGAAGAATCGCGACAACTTCGGCAAGGGTGAAATCGAAGGCGTCATCGCCCCGGAAACCGCCGACCACGCCGCGGGCACCAGCGCCCTGCTGCCGATGCTGACCCTCGGTATTCCAGGCTCGGCAACGGCCGCAGTCATGCTCGGAGGCTTGATGATCTGGGGCCTGCATCCGGGCCCAACACTGTTCGCCGAGCAGCACGACTTCGTCTGGGGCCTGATCGCCAGCATGTACCTGGGCAACGTGGTCAGCTTGTTGGTGGTGCTGGCCACAGTGCCGCTGTTTGCGTCGATTCTGCGGATTCCGTTCTCGATCATCGCGCCGATCATCATCATGGTGTGCGCGATCGGCGCGTACTCGGTCCACAACTCGATGTTCGACGTGCTGCTGATGCTGGGCTTTGGCGCGCTGGGTTATCTGTTCAAGAAACTCGGCTATCCCATCGCGCCGCTGGTGCTGGCGGCCGTACTGGGCGACAAGGCCGAAGATGCATTTCGTCAGTCGATGCTGTTCTCTGACGGGCATCTGGGTATTTTCTGGTCCAATCCGCTGGTCGGCAGCCTGACCACCGCGGCGCTGCTGATGCTGTTCTGGCCGCTGATTTCGGCGGGCATCAAAACCGCCTTCGGCTGGCGCAATCGTCACCCAATCAAGCCGAAAACGCTGTGATGACACGCAATGCTGGAAATGCCCTGCAGTTCTTGTCAGGCTCGCCGCACCCTTCTGCGCGAGCCACTCACATGACCAGGATTCCCGAGGCCAACGTTATCCACAGCCGTCTGCGCTTGCGCCAGTTGCGGCTGATGCTGGCCTTGCAGGAATTCGGTTCGCTGCGCCGCGCCGCCGATAACATCGGCATGACCCAGCCGGCCGCCACCAAGATGCTGCACGAGGCGGAGGACCTGCTGGGGGTCGAACTGTTCGAGCGCCTGCCGCGAGGCATGCGCCCGACCCCGTTTGGCGACACGGTCATCTATTACGCACGCATGGTGTTCGCGGAACTGAGCGGCATGCGCGAGGAACTGGTGGCGCTGGAGTCCGGCAATCTGGGGCGCGTGGCGGTCGGCGCCATTCCCGCCCTGGCGTCCGGGTTGCTGACGCGCACCATCGCCACCTTGAAACAAAGCCATCCGCGGTTGTCGATGAGCATTCAGGTCGACACCAGCGATGTGCTGGTGCAAGCCCTGTTGCAAGATCAGCTCGACGTCGTGCTGGGCCGGATTCCCGGCGGCGCCCGGGCGGAAGAACTGCTTTTCGACAGCCTTGGCGAAGAGGCGCTGTGCGTGATCGCAGGCGCACAGAACCCGCTGGTCCACGCCACCGACCTGAGCTGGGCCGCCTTGCAGAACGAAACCTGGGTGCTGCAACAACACCCAAGCCCGATGCGCGCGATCGTCAATCAGGTTTTTCACAACGCCCGCGTCGACATCCCCAACAGCATCGTCGAAACCACCTCGATCATGACGCTGCTCTCGCTGGTCCAGAACACCGACATGCTCGGCATCACGCCGGTTTCAGTCGTGGAAGACTACGCCGGGCGAGACCTCCTGGCCGTCCTGCCCATCAGCTTCGAAGCACGCCTGCCACCCTATGGCCTGATCACCCGCAGGCACCGCATCCAGTCATCGGCCATGCAGGCGTTCATCAACTCGGTGAAGGCGGAGCAAGGCGGTAACTAGCGTTTAACGGTCGCTCATGCATGCGGTCAGTTCAGCGTGACGTCATCGCGGCGTGCCCTGAACCATTCCCTCCGTTTCCACCTCTTAGTCCCAGCAGTCAGACGATCGGCCTCCCCTGCCGTCTACACTTCCTACACGACTAAAAGAGGATTCCACCATGCTCTGGAAAAAAGGACGTCGCAGTGACAACGTCGTCGATGCGCGCGACGACACCGGTGGCGGGGGTGGGATGCGCATTGGCGGTAAGGGCCTGGGCCTGGGCGGCATCGTGATCATCGTCGCCATCGGTTTGTTGACCGGTCAGGACCCGATGCAGATTCTGGGGCAGATTGCCGGACAGATGGGCACGCAGCAATCCACGGCGGTCAATCCCCAGACGCGCCAGGCGCCGCCAGCGAACGACGAGCAGGCGGATTTCGTGCGTGCCATTTTGGGCGATACCGAGGACACGTGGGGCCAAATCTTCCAGCAAGGCGGCCGGCAATATAAGAATCCAACCCTCATTCTGTTCCGGGGCCAGGTGCAGTCCGCCTGCGGTTTCGCGTCTTCGGCCAGCGGGCCGTTTTACTGTCCGGGCGATCAGCGGGTTTATCTGGACATGGAATTCTTCCGCGAGATGTCCCAGCGCTTCAAGGCGGCCGGGGATTTTGCTCAGGCGTATGTGATCGCACATGAAGTTGGCCATCATGTGCAGACCTTGCTCGGGGTTTCGGCTAAAGTTGACGCCGCCCGCCAGCGTGGCATGCGCATGGAGGGCGACGCGGGTCTGCTGGTCCGCCAGGAACTGCAAGCTGACTGCCTTGCCGGTGTTTGGGCCAACAACGCACAAAAGCGTTTGAACTGGCTTGAACCTGGTGATATTGAAGAGGCGCTGAACGCCGCCAACGCCATTGGTGACGACCGACTGCAGCAGCAAAGCCAGGGGCGCGTCGTACCGGACTCGTTCACACACGGGACGTCTGCCCAGCGGGTGCGCTGGTTCAAGACAGGTTTTGCCCAAGGACAAATCAACCAATGCGATACCTTCGCCGCCAAGAGCCTCTGATCACATGATGAAACCGCTTTCGATCCTGTTGTTGGGCACCCTGATGAGCGTCACTGCTCATGCTGCGGATCAGGCGGTCAAATCCATCAGCCCGGACCGGCTGCTGATCAACGGAACGACTCAGGCCACGCTGGGCCTGAGCCAGAACTGGGTCAAGCCCAGCCCGCAGATCCAACGGGTGGTCATCATTTTTCACGGCCGCCTGCGCAACGCACAGACTTATTTGCGCAGCGCCGAGCGCGCTGCCAACCAATCCAGACAGCGCTCGAAAACCCTGCTGATCGCGCCGCAGTTTCTCGACGAAAAAGACATCGTCGCCCATCACTTACCCGATGCGGTCCTGCGTTGGCGGGGTAACGACTGGATGGCGGGCGACAAGTCGATCGGCGCCAAACCGGTCAGCTCGTTCGTGGTCATCGACCATATCCTCAAGCGCCTGAGCGACAGCAAGCTGTTCCCGAATCTGAAAGAAGTCGTGATTGCCGGCCACTCCGGCGGCGCTCAGGTCGTGCAGCGTTACGCGATGATCGGGGGCAAGGAAGACGCGCTGTTGAAGAAGGAAGGCATCAAGCTGCGCTATGTGATCGCCAACCCGTCGTCGTATGCCTATTTCGATGCGACACGGCCGGTGTCCGTGGATGCCGCGACTTGCCCGACGTTCGATACCTGGAAATACGGTCTGAACAAACTGCCCGCGTATGCCGGCAAGGAAACGCCCGCCGAGCTGGAAGCCGCCTACGTCAAACGCGACATCACTTACTTGTTGGGCGAGCTGGACACCGACCCCGAGCACCCGGCGCTGGACAAGGACTGCGGCGCTGAAGCCCAAGGCCCGCAGCGCCTGGCGCGCGGCCATAACTATTTCGACTATCTGACCAAGCGCCACCCCGATGGCCTGAACCAGCGACTGGTCGAAGTGAAAAATGTGGGTCACAACGGCGACGCGATGTTCACCTCTCCCGAAGGTCAGACGGCGTTGTTCAAGGGCAATTGAGCGTGACGGGCGCGTGTAGGATCGCGCCTTTTTCAGTTTGCTCGCGATGGGGTGAGGCCTGAGACTTCGTCGCCGACCGACCCGCCGCCATCGCGGGCAAGCGCGCTCCTACAGGGTGATTGCGGACATTACTCGGCGTCCCCGCCAGGCCTCCGAACCGTAGAAGCGCGCTTGCCCGCGAAGAGTTGTTTTCAACCGCTGCATCTCCACAGTCTGCACCGGCCTCTTCCCGGCTGAAGCCGGTCCTACAGACGCTGCGACCTCTTCGTAGGACCGGCTTTAGCCGGGAAGGCGTCGGGCGTTACGCTGCTGATTGAGAGGGGCGTTAAAGACAGTTGGCTCACGCCCACAACGGATTCGCGGACATTACCCGACTTCTCGACCAAGCCTCCGAACCGTAGGAGCACGCTTGCCCGTGAAGACTTGTTTTCAACCGCTGCATTTCCACAGTCTGCACCGGCCTCTTCCCGGCTGAAGCCGGTCCTACAGACGCTGCGACCTCTTCGTAGGACCGGCTTTAGCCGGGAAGGCGTCGGGCGTTACGCCGCTGATCGAAAGGGGCGTTAAAGACAGTTGGCTCACGCCCACAACGGTATTGCGGAATTACCCGACTTCTCGGCCAAGCCTCCGAACCGTAGGAGCGCGCTTGCCCGCGAAGAGTTGTTTTCAACCGCTGCATCTCCACAGTCTGCACCGGCCTCTTCCCGGCTGAAGCCGGTCCTACCGACGCTGCGACCTCTTCGTAGGACCGGCTTTAGCCGGGAAGGCGTCGGGCGTTACGCTGCTGATCGAAAGGGGCGTTAAAGACAGTTGGCTCACGCCCACAACGGAATCGCGGACATTACCCGACTTCCCGACCAGGCCTCCTGCAGGTTGGTCCACGGAAATGCTGCGGCGTTATCTTCCGTCAAGCACCCGCGCCGATCCTCGTCTTCAGCACTCGGCAGTCTTCGGCATGCCAATCGGTGAGGTCCGGCCATGGATTTTCGGGCAGGTTGACCAGCACGGTGCGCGCGCCGGCCGCTTTGCCGCAGGCCAGGTCGAACTGGTAGTCGCCCACCATCACCATCTCAGCGGGGGCAACGTTCCAGGCCTGAGCAAGTTTGAGCAGACCACCGGGGTCGGGTTTGGGTGGCGCCTCGTCACGTCCGAGGACGTCTTCGACGGCGAAACAGTCTGCAATGCCGATGGCTTCTAGCGTCACGTGGGCCAGCTCGCGGGCGTTGCGCGTGAGAACACCCAGCCGGTAACCGCGCCCGGCCAGTTCGCGTACCAGTTCGACAGCGCCTGTCGCCGGTCGTGAGGCGATGGCCAGCTCGCGCTCGTGCTCCAACAGCCACGCGTGCTTGGCGGCCGCAACGTCGGCGGGCAATGCAGCCAGATGACCGAGAATGTCGTCTTCCAGCGGAATCTGCAGCGCGCGCTTGATGGCCGGGAAGTCATGGACAGCAACCGTCAGCGTGCCGTCCATGTCGAACACCCAATGCCGAAGCTGCGCCAGCCTCATGACCAATCCTTGCGGTGACGAATCAACCCTTCCTGGCTGACGGAAGCCACCAGCTTGCCGTCCCGGTTGTAAACGCTGCCCCGCGAAAAACCGCGAGAATTGCCGGCCCACGGGCTGTCCATGGCATAGAGCAGCCACTCGTCCGCGCGCAGTTCGCCGTGAAACCATAGCGAATGATCAAGGCTGGCGATCTGCATGTCCTTCTGCCAGACCGTCTTGCCGTGGGGCAGCAGCGAGGTGGTCAGCAGGTTGAAGTCGGAGGCATAGGCGAGCATGTACCGATGCAGCGCGGGGATGTCCGGCAGCGAGCCGTCAGCCCGGAACCACACGTATTTGACCGGATCGGCCGGTTTGGGGTTGTAGGGGTCGGACTCGGTGACCGGCCGGAATTCGATCGGCTTGGGGCACAGCAGCTTGTCCTTCATGTGCTCGGGAATCAGGTGCTCGCGCTGACGCATCAACTCAAGTTCCGAAGGCAGATTTTCCGGACCGACCACCTGCGGCATCTGGCTCTGGTGCTCAAACCCTTCTTCGTCGTACTGAAAAGAAGCGCTGCAGGTGAAGATCGGGTTGCCCTTCTGAATGGCCGTGACCCGACGCGTGCTGAAACTGCCGCCATCGCGCACACGGTCGACCTGATAAACCACCGGCAGATGCGCATCACCCGGGCGCAGGAAGTAGCCGTGCAACGAATGCACGTGGCGTTCGTCCTCAACGGTCTTGCTGGCCGCCGACAGCGACTGCCCCAGCACCTGCCCACCAAACAGCTGACGAAAGCCAAGGTCCTGGCTGCGCCCGCGGAAGAGATTTTCTTCGATGGGTTCCAGACTCAACAGCGCTACCAGATCATCCAGCACATGGCTCATTCGGGGTTCCTCGCAAACGGTCATCACACACCAGTCATCACAAAACAGGCCACGGGCCGGTCAAGACGACGCCGTGGAAGATTGCGAAATGATACAGAGTTTGCAGCCCGTTTCGCGCACGCAATCACAGCGTCGCGAGCCAGCCCTGGCGATTGATCCGATACAGCACGTGAGGCCGCAGCGGATGACCTTCCGGAAGGTTGGGATGGGCGAAATCGTCGGCGGGGTTGTTCTGCATGCCGATCGCCTGCATCACTTTCTGCGACGGCAGATTGCTGGTGGCCGTGAAGGAGACGATCTCATCCAGTTCCAGATGCTCGAAACCGCAGCCCAGCACAGTCCATGCGGCTTCACTGGCGTAGCCCAGGCCCCAGTGTTCTCTGGCCAGCCGCCAGCCGATCTCGACCGCAGGCGTGAATGCGGCTTCGAATCCCACGACGTTGAGTCCGGTAAAGCCGATGAACTCGCCGGAATCCTTACGCTCCAGTGCCCACAGCCCGAAGCCGTACTCGGCAAAATGCCCGCGGACACGGCCAATCATCTTGGCGCTTTCCAGCCGGCTCATGCACGCCGGGAAGTAACGCATGACGTGCGGATCTGCGCACATCTGCGCGAAGGCCGGCAAATCATCATCTCGCCACTGACGCATCAACAAACGCGCGCTGCTGAGCTCGAGTATCGGCTCCATTGAACGTCTCTCCTGCCCGACACCTCAAATTTCCCGTCAGTTTACCAGCGCCCCGGCCCAGCAAATCGCTGTGCGGTGACCACCGTAACTGGCAAGATTCCCCTTCGAACCCGACGCGTAAGTGCCATGCCCCTGCCTCTTATCTACCACGAAGACTACAGCCCGACGTTTGCGCCCGATCATCGCTTCCCGATGGAAAAGTTCCGGCTTCTGCACGACCACCTTATCGACAGCGGCCTGACCACGGATGCTCAATTGTTTCGCCCGGAGGTCTGTCCGGACGACATTCTTGCGCTGGCGCACGACCCGGCCTACATCCGCAGGTACATGCAGGGCGAGCTTTCCCGCGAGGATCAGCGTCGATTGGGCCTGCCCTGGAGCGAGGATCTGGCCCGACGTACGGTGCGCGCGGTGGGCGGTTCGCTGCTGACCGCCGAGAAAGCGTTGCAGCATGGTCTGGCGTGTCATCTGGCGGGCGGCACCCATCACGCGCACTATGACTATCCGGCGGGATTCTGCATCTTCAACGACCTGGCGATCATCAGCCGTTACCTGCTGCAGAGCGGTCGGGTGGACCGTGTGCTGATCTTTGACTGCGACGTTCACCAGGGCGACGGTACGGCGCGAATCCTCGAACACACCGAAGACGCGATCACGGTCTCGCTGCACTGCGAGAAGAACTTTCCGGCGCGCAAGGCGCAGAGCGACTGGGACATTCCGCTGCCCATGGGCATGGGTGACGACGATTACCTGAAGGTGGTCGATGACACGCTCAATTACCTGTTGCCGTTGTATCGGCCTGATCTGGTGCTCTACGACGCCGGCGTCGATGTGCACAAGGACGACGCCCTGGGTTATCTGCAACTGACCGATGCGGGGGTTGCCCGTCGCGACGAGGCCGTGATGCGTCATTGCCTGGGCCGCGACATCCCGGTCATGGGCGTGATCGGTGGCGGCTACAGCAAGGATCGGCACGCCCTCGCGCGACGTCACGGCATCCTGCACCACAGCGCCCAACGGGTGTGGATATCTGAAGGGCTGTAAACCTGCCTCAGTGTCGATTTACCCACATCCACTGTGGAGCGGCCTGTGGATAACCTGAGTGCAAGCCGACAGAGCCCATATTGCGCGTGGCTTGGCGCCCTCTGTACGTTTTTTGCTCAACAGTTGTCCACAGATCATTCGCTCGTCGCACGCCTGGGGTAGAATGCGCGGCCTCTTTCATCGATCCGCAGCCCGCCATGACCTCGAACACCTCCCCTTGCGCTCAGACAGTCGCCATCATTGGCGGCGGACCCACCGGCTTGATGGCGGCGGAAGTGTTGAGTCAGGCAGGTTTCAGGGTCGATGTGTATGACGCCATGCCGTCGGTAGGGCGCAAGTTTCTGCTGGCCGGCGTGGGCGGCATGAATATCACCCATTCCGAAGCCTGGCCGGCGTTTCTCTCCCGCTACGCCGAGCGCGCGCCGATGATCGCCCCGTTGCTGCGCGGTTTCGACGCGCAGGCGCTGTGCGCGTGGATTCATGGCCTGGGGATCGAGACGTTCGTGGGCAGCTCGGGTCGCGTCTTCCCCACCGACATGAAAGCCGCGCCTTTGCTGCGCGCCTGGCTCAAGCGACTGCGGGACGCCGGGGTAGTTATCCACACCCGCCATCGCTGGCTTGGCTGGAACCCCGATAACACCCTGCGCATTGCCAAGCCCGAGGGCGAATTGTCCATCGCGCCCGCCGCGACCTTGCTGGCGCTGGGCGGCGCCAGTTGGGCGAGGCTCGGCTCCGACGGTGCCTGGTTGCCGTTGCTCGAGCAGCACGATGTGCAGGTCGCCGCCCTGCAGCCCGCCAACTGCGGGTTCGACGTAAGCGCCTGGAGTGAACTGCTGAGCAGCAAGTTCGCGGGTGCGCCGCTCAAGAACATTGCCATCGGCCTGCGCGGTCAGCCGCAGCGACTGGGGGAATGTGTGGTGACCCGCAACGGCGTCGAAGGCAGCCTGATTTATGCGCTGTCGGCGCAGATTCGCGAGGCGATCAATCAGCACGGCGCCGCCGTGGTGGAGATCGATCTGTTGCCCGGCAAAGCCATCGACGATGTGAAAAAAGCCCTGAGCAAACCCCGTGGCTCACGCTCGATGTCCAAACATTTGCACAGCCAGTTGGGACTCGATGGCCTCAAGGCCGCGCTGTTGCGTGAGCTGACGCCCGCCGAGACTTTCGCCGATCCGGACCTGTTGGCGCAGGCGATCAAAACCCTGCCGCTGACGCTGATCAGGCCGCGTCCGCTGGACGAAGCCATCAGCACCGCGGGCGGCGTGAAGTTCGAATCCATGAACGGGCAACTGATGCTGACGTCGTTGCCGGGCGTGTTCTGCGCCGGTGAGATGCTCGACTGGGAAGCGCCCACCGGCGGCTACCTGCTCACTGCCTGCTTCGCCAGCGGACGCGCTGCCGGGTTCGGGATCGTCGAGTGGTTGCGTCGAGGCTGAGCCGCTTCACGATCCCTTCGCACGGGCGGCCTCAGCCCGGTATCGCCGCCTTGCTGACCAAGGCCTTGCGCCGCGACGCATTGATGACTCGCTTGCCCAGCGCGACGCCCTTCATCTCGATGTAGGTGTGCGCCAATGCCGCCAGCCCCAGAGCCGCGAGCGTAACGACCACGACAAAGCCGTTGTTGATCAGCAATGAACCGGTGTCCATGTAGCGTTGACCTTCGATCATCGGCGCCATGTCGCGACCGGTCAGTTTCTGCGCCACGATGAATACGGTCGAAAGGCAGAACAGCAGCGATGCGTGAGTCATGTAGATCGAATACGACAGCTTGCCCAGCAGCGTGAACAACCCGGTTTTCAACAGCGCCGACACCAGCCCGCCTTCGAACGCAAACACCAGCACCAGCAGGCAGAACATGAGACTGGCGATGGGTGAGCGGTCTTCGAAGTCGTTCATGATCAGCCAGTACGTCGCAAACATCAGCAGGCATTCGAGTACGGTCATCGACCATTGCACGGGCACGAACCGGTCGCGGATCAGCCGATAGACCAGATACGTGATGTTGCCGGCGAAGAAACACGAGAGCCCCAACATGGCACGCCACACCAGCGGCTCGTTTTCCGTGAAGATCAGAACGAACGCGATCACCGAGATGCAGGCCGCCAGCAGGAAACGGTTGCGCATCGAGAAAATGCACACCACGCCGAACAGCATATAAATGTAGAACTCGATGCTGATGCTCCACGACGGGTAATTGAACGACATGGTTTCGGTCAGCGTCGTCCACGCTTGCAGCAAGAGCAGGTTGGGGAGTATCTCCGCAGGCGCGAACAGCCCGGTGAATGGCACGTTGTTGAGGTTGAATCCTTTGTTGTAAGCCGCCCAGCGCACCAGTTCGAAAGCAATGAACACCAGCAGCATCGTCAAGTGCAGCGGATAGAGACGGAAAAATCGGGAAATGAAGAAGTCCTTGAACCCGAGCCTCAGTTTCATCCCGTAGGAATGGGCCAGCACGAAGCCGCTCAGAACGAAGAAGAAATTGAGCAGGATGTCCACTCTTCGAAAAAACGGCATTTCGGTAAATGAGCCCACGACATGCAGGTGATAGAACACCACCAACAGTGCGCAGACACCTCTGAAACTGTCGAGGGTGGTGAATCGCTTGACTGGTTCCATGGCACAACTTCCGTCCCGGTTTATGAAGCGCGCTCGGCGGCAGCGAAGGCTCGCGGCAGTGACACGGTATTGCGTTCAGCACAGCGTCGATAGTTGAAATATTTCATGTCTGATACAAACCACGGCGCAAAACTTGACGCCATTGTTTGACGAACACGACCGCCCAGTCATAAAGAAACCAAATGGTCCGGACACTTCGATAAAAGACTGGAGAAAGCACACAGCGCCTCGAAGGCGCTGCGTTGCGGATAGTTTGCAGGCCGTTGATCAGGCGCTGCGTGTGGCCTTCTCGTTCAGCAGTTGCCGGGCTGAGTCAGCGATCATCACCACGCCGCCTGCCAGCATCAGCACGTCCTTGAGCACCAGCCGGCCGCCCCCCGAGAGGTACGGAAAACCGAAGTTGGCGTCACCCAGGTTCGAGACCCAGGCCTCAGGCGTCGTGATCAGGAAAGACAGCGTGACGATCGGGGTCAGGAACGCGAGCACCGAACCGACCATGCCCAGCCGTTTCGAGAACGCGTAGGACAGCACCAGCAGGCCGATCAGAATCTCGACGGTGCCAAGGCCATCGGAAAAGGTGTACGTGTTGTTGCTGACTTGCCACTCGCGTTTGACGGGATCGAGCTGGCCCTCGTGAGTCAGATGCTCTTTGTATTCGTGCGGATGGTTGTAGAAGAACGACATGACCGGGCTGTTGGCCACGAACGGGGTGATGCTGTCGGCTTCATAGGGGACGAATTTGAGTGCGCCGATCCAGATAAAAATGATCGCCACACCAATCCTGATCAGGTGGATGCCGAGGGTGTCGAGACGTGTCGCTTTGCGCAGCAGTGAGTTGAGCGTGAACATGATGGTGAGTCCTCTGTGTATTCAGTGGGCTCAAGGTTAAAGTTCACGGGACGCACCGTTGCGTCTGATCCTCTCAAGCTTTTGCGCAATCGTCTCAATCCGCTGCCGACAGACCTTCATCATTCGTCCAGAGGCTCTGGCTCGCGGCTTTGGCAACTATCAATTGCAGCGATGTTCGCTACCAATCGTATTGACTTCTTAATAATCCAGCGCCGAGTAACATTGCCTCCATAGCAAGTTACCAACTAACGAGTTCTGGAGTAAACATCATGAAAACCAACAAACTGATCCTTGGCCTGGCCTTCTCCGTACTGGCAACCAGCGCGTTCGCACTTCCAGCCGTTGACGCCAGCAAATACGTCAATGCCCCGGTCGTTGCAGAAAATGGCTCTTCCCATACCAACATGGGCCGCGTCGCCGCTGACGGTGCTGACCGTGTCGGTGCAAACCGCGTTGCCGCCGATGGTGCTGATCGTGTCGGTGCTAACCGCGTCGCTGCTGATGGTGCTGATCGTGTCGGTGCTAACCGCGTCGCCGCTGATGGTGCTGACCATGTCGGTGCAAACCGCGTCGCTGCTGATGGTGCTGATCGTGTTGGTGCTAACCGCGTCGCTGAAAACGGTTCGGAACACACTCAACTGGGCCGCATCGCTGCTGACGGCGCCGATCACGTCGGTGCAAACCGCCTGAGCTGATCCAGACGTTCTCTCCCCTACCAGCCCGGCATTCGCCGGGCTTGATTGTTTCTGAGCCCCGCAAATCCTGCCTGCGCCCGCGCCGCAGCGATTAATTCAGGCGAAATTCACGCGCTGAAACATTTTCCTGCGACTCATTTCTGACATTTTTTTCAGAAATCTCCGACGCCGCCGATGCATTCGTACATTTGAATGTTTTGCTGGCTTCTACAACAACAAATCTCCAGCTGACGATTTTGAACAATGGACATTCTGGAGAATCATGATGAACAGCTGGTTCGCGAACATCAGCGTCAATCTGAAACTGGCCCTCGGGTTCGGTGTTGTACTTGTTTTCACTGCCCTGCTAGCGCTGATCGGCTGGACCAGCCTGGGCAACATGACCTACCGCAGCGACCGGGTTTCGGACATTTCCAAGCTGTCGGCCAAGCTGACGGACCTGCGCATCACCCGCCTGCAATACATGCTGTCCAATGGTGACGAAGCGGTCGCGCAAAACGTGCAGAACGCGCTGGACGGCTTCAAGGCCCAGCAGCAATACCTGCAGAACACTTTCAGCAACCCGGTCAACGTCCCGCCGATCAAGGCGCTGGGCGATCAGGTTGCGGCGTATCAGAGTTCCCTGAACAAAATGCGCGAAGGCTACCGCGCCAGTGCCAAGGTGCGGGCGGACATGGGTGTGGATGCCGTGAAAGCGGCAGGACTGATCGCAGCCATCAACGACGACGTGATGAAGCTGGATCCAGCCGACGAGCGCCGCTTCGAGCAGTATCAGGCCGTCATCAAAGCCAAAGAAGACGTGATGCTGGTGCGCTACGAAGTGCGCGGCTACACCGGCAACGTCACCGACAAGACCGAACAGGCCGCCACCCAGCAACTGACGAGCGCCATCAACGGCCTTGAGCAACTCAAAGCCACGTTTGGCAGCACTCAGGCTGAGCGCCTCACCCAACTGGAAGCCGCATTGATCGGCTACCGCACCTCGGTGCAGGGCTTCAAGATCGCCAACGACAGCATCAACGCGGCTCGTGCCGAGATGACGGATGAAGGCGCAGCCATCGTCAAGCTGAGTCAGCAACTGGTCGACATCCAGAAAACCCTCGGCGACAAAGACACCGAACAGGCCCGCATGCTGCAGATTGGCGGCACGCTGCTGGCATTGATTTTCGGCGCCTTGGCGGCGGTCATCATTACCCGTCAGATCACCCGTCCGCTTCAGCAGACCCTGACCGTGGTCGACCGCATCGCTTCGGGCGACCTGACGCAAGACCTGGTGGTCACCCGCCGGGACGAACTGGGCACGCTGCAAGTGGGCATCCAGCGCATGGGCACGACATTGCGCGAATTGATCGGCGGCATCCGCGACAGCGTCACGCAAATCGCCAGCGCTGCCGAGGAACTGTCTGCGGTCACCGAGCAGACCAGCGCTGGGGTGAACAGCCAGAAGGTCGAAACCGATCAGGTCGCCACCGCCATGCACGAGATGTCAGCCACCGTTCACGAGGTCGCGCGTAACGCCGAACAGGCCTCCGTCGCGGCATCGGCTGCCGACATGGAAGCGCGGGACGGCGACAAAGTCGTCGGCGAGGCCATCGCCCAGATCGAGAAACTGGCCAGCGAAGTGATCCGTTCTACAGACGCCATGACGGTGCTGGAGCAGGAAAGCGACAAGATCGGCAAGGTGATGGACGTGATCAAGGCTGTCGCCGAGCAGACCAACCTGTTGGCACTCAACGCCGCCATCGAAGCGGCCCGCGCGGGTGAAGCGGGTCGCGGGTTCGCGGTCGTTGCCGATGAAGTACGGGGCTTGGCGCAACGCACTCAGCAGTCGACCGAAGAAATCGAAGGGCTGGTCGCCGGCCTGCAAAACGGTACGCGTCAGGTCTCGGAGATCATGCTCAGCAGCCGCAACCTCACTGACAGCAGCGTGGCGTTGACACGCAAAGCCGGCACCTCGCTGGAAAGCATTACCAACACCGTGTCGAATATTCAGGCCATGAACCAACAGATCGCCGCCGCCGCCGAGCAGCAAAGCTCTGTGGCCGAAGAGATCAGCCGCAGCATCCTCAACGTGCGCGACGTCTCCGAACAGACCGCCGCCGCGAGCGAGGAAACCGCAGCTTCTAGCGTCGAACTGGCCCGCCTGGGCAATCAGCTGCAAATGCTGGTCAGCCACTTCAAGGTGTAACGCACCTCGCCTGCGCCGGGCTTATCATCCGGCGCAGTTTTCTGTCTTTTTCAAGAGTAAACGAGCGGTTTCAGGGACGCATCAAGCGCGTGCAGCGTCAGCTTGACAGCTGGTTGGTGAACTGCCCTACCGCGCTGACCACTCGCTGCGCGCCGTCCTGGATTTCGACGATCACAGCGCCCGCCTGCTCGGCCAGTTCCAAGCCCTGTTGGGCCTGTTGCTTGCCGCTGATGACCACATTGACGGCCTGCTCGGCCAATTGCTGGTTCTGCTGCACCACACCGACAATTTCTTCCGTGGCTTTGCTGGTGCGCGACGCCAGTTGCCGCACTTCATCGGCAACCACGGCGAAACCGCGGCCCTGCTCGCCGGCGCGGGCAGCTTCAATGGCGGCATTGAGTGCCAGCAGGTTGGTCTGGTCGGCGATGCTGCTGATGCTCTGAATGATCGATCCGATCACCTGGGACTGCTTGTCCAGCGCAGCGATGCGCTCGGCGGCCTGCTCCATGTGTTCGGCCAGTTCATGCATGACCTCGACGGTCTGGCGCACCACCGACGCTCCTTTCTGAGCGCTGCCGTCAGTCTGCTTTGAGGTGCTGAAGGCGATCGTGGCCGCTTGCGCGACCGCGCTCTCGCGATTGACTTGCTCAGTGATGACCGTGGCGAACTTGACCACTTTGTACAGCCGGTCGTGCGCGTCGGTGATGGGGTTATACGACGCCTCCAGCCAGACGACCCGCCCTTGGCTGTCCACTCGCTTGAAACGCTCGGCGATGAATTCGCCCCGACGCAATTTATCCCAGAACATCCGGTATTCCGGGGAGTTGTATTCTTCCGGCTCGCAGAACATCCGGTGATGCTTGCCTTGGATCTGTGCCAGCGAATAACCCATCGCGCCGAGGAAGCGCTGGTTGGCGGTGAGCACTTCGCCGTCGAGGTTGAACTCGATCACGGCAGTCGAGCGCTGCAACGCTTCGATCAGGTTCTCATGCTCGCGGGAGTTTTCGATCGTGCGGGTCAGGTCGCTGGAGTGAATGGTGAAGTACTTCACCCGGCCGTTGCTGTCATGCACCGGCTGCAGAATCGAGCGCAGCCACGCCTCCTGACCATTCCCGCGCAGCAGGCGCAATGCCCCGCTCAGGTGTTCGCCGCGGCTGATTGCATTTTTCAGCCGCTGATAGAAATCCAGGCCTTTGACGTGGGCCGGGACCAGATCATCGATCAACCGACCGGCCAGATCCGAATTCCTGTAGAGCATTTCGTTTTCGAAATTGCCGTTGACTGACTCGATCCTTCCTTGTGGGTCCAGACGCATGCCAAGCATCTCGCTGTCCAGACTGCTCCTCACCTGCTCCACGGACGAAAGCTCCTCGCGCAGGGCCAAAAGCTCTTGTTTGAGACGTTTATTGAACATGACGGTGTGAACTTCCACAAAGATGATGGGGATCGATATGAACATCGGCGCAGGCCCGGCTTTCTTGAGGCAGAGGCGGGGCGCCTCGTCGGCTGCACGGGCGCGTCAGACTGAACCTGGTGCCGGCAATGGCGTCAGTGAAGGGGGGCGTGCGCAAGAAAGGGATTTACTCGTCGCACAATTGCCACATACTGCCCGCGCTGTTTTCTATCGTCAGATCCACATCCAACACTGCCAGGTTAATCTTCATGAAAAAAATCCTGCCCTACCTGCTGAGCGCCGCTATCACCTTCATTCCTGCGGCTTTTACTCATGCCGCAACGGCCTCCGCGCCCGTGCAACTGATCGTTCTGAGCTCCGGCGGCATCATGGGCGCCTTCAAGGCGGTCACGCCGGAATACGAGCAGCGCGTGGGCGTCAGATTGCAGGGCGAGGTGGCGCCATCGATGGGCGCGACGCCGCAAGCCATTCCCAACCGACTGGCCAGACAAGAGCCTGCCGACGTCGTACTGATGGTCGGCGCCGCGCTCGACAAGCTGATCAAAGACGGCCAGGTCGATCCGAAAACCCGCGTCGATCTGGGCAAATCCTACATCGCCATGGCCGTGCGTCATGGTGCGCCGCATCCCGATATCAGCACGATGGACGCCTTCAAACAGACCCTGCTCGACGCCAAGAGCATCGCCTATTCCGACAGCGCCAGCGGTGTTTATCTGTCACGCGTGCTGTTCAACCAGATGCACGTCGCCGACCGTATTCAAAGCAAGAGCCACATGATTCCGGCAAAACCGGTGGGTGAAGTGGTCGCCAACGGCGAGGCCGAAATCGGCTTCCAGCAATTGAGCGAACTGAAGCCGGTGGACGGCATCGACATCATCGGTCTGATTCCCGATCAGGCCCAACAGATGACGTTGTATTCGGCGGGCGTCGTGACCAAGAGCAAACACCCCGAACAGGCAAAACAGTTTCTGGATTTCTTGAGTTCGTCGGCGGCAGCACCCGCGATCAAGGCCAGTGGCCTGGACCCGATCGCGAAGTAGGCGCGTCAGCTCAGCGCCAGCTCAATCAGTTCGCCACGCACTTCGTGCTCGTCGATATAGAGCACGCCCACGCTGATCGGCAATTTGAAGCGCCGTGGCCCCGCGCTGCCGGGATTGATGAACAGCACGCCGTGCCGGGTCTGCTGCAGCGGTTTGTGCGAATGCCCGGTGACGACCACGGCAACATCCGGCGGCAGCGTCTCAGGCACGTCGGCAAGAATGTGCGTGACATAAATAGCCAATTTGCCGACCCGCAGAACAGCCTCGTAAGGGACGTCGGCAGCCCAGGCGTCATCGGTGTCGTTGTTGCCGCGCACCACGGTCAGCGGCGCAATCGCGCTGAGCGCTTCCAGGATCTGCGGGTTGCCGATGTCGCCGCCATGAATGAGGTAATCACACCCCTGCAGCGCCTCAAGCGCCTGAGGCCGCAACAGGCCGTGGGTGTCTGAAATCAGGCCGACTTTCACGCTCATCGTTTCAACTCCCGGCGGCAGCTTGCGCCTGACGCGACTGCACCCGCTTCATGCTGATCATCGCCAGCAAGGCGACCACCGCCACCAGCGATGCGAAGAATTCGCCGACGTGCTCCAGACCGAACGCCCTGACGCTGAAACCGACTGCGACCACGGGCACCGAGATCGAAACATAAAGCACCACGAAGAAAGCCGACGTCACGGCGGCTTTCTGATGCGGCGGACTGCTGGCCGTCACGGCGCCCATTCCCGCACGCAGAATCATGCCCTGGCCGATGCCGCTCACCACGCCTGCGGCAATCAGTAGCACCAGATGCGCGGTCGCAATGCTCAGGCCCAGACAGATCATGCCCACGATCAGGCCCACGCAGCCCAGCGTCATGTGTTGCGCTTTGGGCAGCCATTGCAGCAGCGCCTGACCGATGATCGATGCGACGAAAAACAGGCCGATCACCGCGCCGATCAGCAACCCCGCCTGCACCTGCATGATGTGAATCATCACCGACGGCACCATGCTGGTGAACAGACCTGCGACGCTGAAACCGGCTAGCCCGGCAATCGAGGCGGAGATGAAGACACTGCGCACCGAGGCCGGAACAGAAGGCTTCTGGATGCTCAGCTGCAGTGTCGCCGGACGCTGCACCGTTTCGCGAATGACGAAGATCCCGACCGCTGCGAGCAGCAACAAAACCAGGTGCACGTAGAACACCAGGTGCAGCGCGTCGGGTAAGTATTGCGAGGTGAAACCGGCGAGCAGCGGGCCCAGCCCGAGGCCCAGCATATTCGCGGCCGTGGCCACCAGCGTGGCGTTTTTCCAGGTTTTCGGCGCCAGCTCGATCACCGCCACCGTCGCGGTGCCGGTCATGATGCCCGCGCTGAAACCCGAAAACAGGCGCCCGATCAACAGGCCGCCGACCGAATCGCTCAGCAGAAAAATCACCGCACTCACTGCGCCCATCGTCAGGCCGGCAATCAGCAGCGGCTTGCGCCCGAGCTGATCGGACCAACTGCCGACCGCCAGCAAGGCGGCGATCACGCCGGCTGCGTAGATCGAGAAAATGATCGTCAACCAGCTCGCATCAAAACCCAGTCGTTGCTGGTAGATCGCATACAGCGGCGTCGGCAGCGTGGTGCCGACCATGGCGATCAGCAGAGCGCAGGCGGCGATGAAGAAGTCGCGCGTGGAAGATGAGGCTGACGAGGTCATGAAGTCTCCTGAAAACGGGGGTGGACGACGATTATCCGCCCAAGCCTGTGCCGCGTATTGAAAATATTCCCTGTAGCGAATGGACTGCGGCATGCATCCCTGCGTTCGACCGGCATGCATGACTGCCTGCAATGCCGCGTAATCCGGCCATGAAAACGATAACATTCCACGCGCCCGTCGAGTCCATTTCGGGTGTCTTCGTGCTAGCCTTGCGTCATCGAGCGACGACTGTGACTGCCCTCATGTAGTCCGATTCCAAGGCAGCCAATAGCCCCATGAGCAAAAAGACGCCTGTCACCATTTCCGACATTGCCCGCCGCGTGAACATGACGCCTGTCACTGTGTCCCGCGCGCTGAACAAACCCGATCTGGTCAAGCCCGCCACCCTGGCGCGCATTCTCGAAGTGGCTCAGGAACTGGATTACGTCCCCAACGCCTTTGCCCGCAGCCTCAAACGCAGCGAGAGCATGATCATCGGTGTAATCACCGCCTCGGTGGACAACCCGTTTTACAGCGAGATGATCAAGGCGATTTCCCGCGAGGCCAAGAAGCACGGCTACACCATCATGCTGGTCGACACCGACGGTTCCGAAGAGCTTGAAGCCAAAGCCGTGGACACGTTGCTCAGCTATCGCGTGGCCGGGATCATTCTGTCGCCGGTCTCCGACGAACCGGAGTACCAGCCCGGCTACCTCAGTCGCCTGAGCAACGGCGATGTGCCCGTGGTGCAACTGGACCGCGCGCTGCACGCCAGTGGATTCAGCCATGTGGTGCTGGATAACTACCACAGCGGTCTGAAAGGCGCGCGCTATCTGCTGACGCAAAGTCCGCAGGCCGAACGCATGCTGGTGCTGACCGGCCCGGCGCACTCGCGGATTTCCGAGGAGCGGCTCAAAGGCGTCAAGGCGGCCCTGGCCGAGCGTGGCAACCCGGTGCAACTGCACGTGTTCGCGGGCGATTACACGCTGGAGCCGTCGTACCAGAGCACCCTGGATTATTTGCGCGAACAGCCTGTCCCGGATGCGATTTTCGGCTTCAACCAGCTGATCACGCTGGGCGCCATGAAAGCGCTGCGCGACCGAAACATCGCCCACGACAGCGTCGCCATCTGCGGCATCGACCGCCTTCCGTTCGCTGACATTTTCGGTATTCCCATCGCCTGCATCGCCCACGATGCCTCACGGGCAGGCAGCAGCGCAGTCACCATGCTGCTTGAGCGGATACACGACCGGTTTCTGCCGAAAGCCAAAGTGGTGATTGTCGGGGAGCTGGAGAATGGGGTGTTGTGAGGAGTTGCTGAGCTCATCCCGAGTACGAAACCTGCGCGAGTGAGCCCACTGTTTTAATGCCTCCTTTGATCAACGGCGTCACATCCGACGCCTTCCCGGCTAAAGCCGGTCCTACGGAAAAGCTTGCAGGTCTGTAGGACCGGATTCAGCAGGTCCTACGGAAAAGCTTGCAGGTCTGTAGGATCGAATTCAGCAGGTCCTACGGAAAAGCTTGCAGCGTCTGTAGGACCGGCTTCAGCCGGGAAGAGGCCGGTGCATGCCGTGGAGATGCAGCGGTTGGATAGCAGGCTTCGCGAGCAAGCTCACTCCTACAGAGGATCAAGGCTGCAGGGTAAGCGGCATCACGGATCCTCCACAATCAAGCGCCGCACTACCGGCTGGTATACCCGCCATCGATTGGCAGCGACACGCCGCTGATCATCGACGCCGCGCTGCTCAACAGGAACAGGATCGGCGCGGCCACTTCCGCGGTTTCCGCGAAGCGTCCCAGTGGAATGGCCGCCAATGCAGGGTCGCGCTTGCTCGGCTCGCTCCAGGCCATCTGCGCCATGGGGGTCAGCGTGACGGTCGGGTTGACGCTGTTGACCCGGATCCCGTGTCGGCCCCACTCGCCGCACTGCACGCGCGTCATCGCATCCATCGCGCCTTTGGACGCGCAGTAACTCAGGTGATCGTCCAGCGCGACCAGAGACGCCTGGCTCGACACGTTGACGATGCTGCCCGCCACGCCTGCCTCAATCATGGCTTTGGCGGCACTGGCCGCCACCATTGCAGCGGCGCGGACGTTGACCGTCATGACCTGATCGAAGGCCGCGGCGCTGATATCGGTAGCCGCTTCCAGAATCGAGATGCCGGCGCAGTTGACCACTCCGTTCATCACCGGCAGATCGGCGAGAACCGCAGCCAGTTGCGCTTGATCGGACATCTCCACGCGCAATGGTTTGCAGCCTTGCCCGGCGAGCTGTTCAAGCGCCGCCGCATCGCGGCCCATGGCGTACACCTCAGCGCCGCAGTCGATCAATTGCTGAGCGACGGTTTTGCCGATGCCGCTGCTCGCCCCGGTGACGAGTATTCGTTGGCCGCTGAAATCAAAACGGACAGTGTTCACATTCAGGCTTCCTGGAGACGGTGCATGATCGGTTTCAACGCTGGATACAACGCCACGTAATCGGCGAACAGCCGCGAATAGACTGCGACGTTTTGCGCCTGAGGCTCGGCGCGCAGCCTCAGCTCGACCCAGCCCTTGTGCACCTGATCCTCATCGACAAGACCGACGGCATGGGCTGCGAGCAACGCCGCGCCCAAGGCGGCCTCGACCTCCTGAACAATGGTGTAGACCGGGAAACCGGTGACGTCGGCGATGATCTGCATCCACAAATCCGAATGGCTGGCGCCCCCGACCACGATCAGTCGCGGATCCAGCGACTGCGCACCGCGCGTGCCCGCCTCGATGTTGTGCCGAAGCGCGAACGTCACCCCTTCCAGCACCGCGCGGTACAGGTGAATACGGCTGTGAAACAGGTTCAGGCCGACAAAGCTGCCACTGGCCTTGGCGTCCCAGACCGGGCTGCGTTCGCCCATCAGGTACGGCAGAAACAGCAGGCCATCGCTGCCGGCCGGAAGGGTGCTCGCCGCGCGTTCGAGAATGGCATGGCTGTCTTCGCCGGTCTCCCGGCCCTGCTGCTCTTCGGCCTGGCAGAACTGCTCGCGAAACCAGCTGACCGAAGCCCCGGCCGTGATCGCGCCGCCGAAAATGTAGAGGTCCTTGGCACCGTTGAAGACGTGGGGAAAACTGACCAGCCCATGCCGGGCGTCGACCTGCTGGTTGATGTAGCCCCAGCACATGCTGGTGCCGATCATCGCGACATGGTTTCCGGCCTGGGTCACGCCCGCCGCGAAGGTCGCCATGGCTGCATCGACGCCACCACCCAGCACGGAAATCCCGGCGTTGAGACCCAGTCGTTCGGCCCACGCTTGGAGCAGTCCGCCGACCACTTCACCCGAGTGCACCAGCCGCTCGGGCATCATCGAAGGCGGGATGCCAAGCGCGTCGAGCATCTCCACCGACCAGCCGCGCGATGCCACGTCGTAGACGCCGCCGATGTTGCCGGCCGAACTGTGATCCACCGCCAATTCGCCAGTCAGGCAGTAATTGATGTAACTGTTGGGCGGCAGTAAATAGCGGGTGTCGCGCCAGACCTGCGGCTGTTTATCCCGCAGCCAGAGCATTTTGGTGAAGCCGTAATAACTGTCGACGCCGTTGCCGGTGATCGCGTAGAGCCGCTCGAGGTCGACGTGATCCTTGACCCACTCGACCTGCTCTTCAGCGCGGCGGTCCATCCAGATCAGGCAGGGATACAGCGCTTTGATCTGGGCATCGACTGCAATCCCGGAGCCACCGTACAGGCTGCTGACGCAGAGCGACTTGATGCTGTCTTTGGGCACGGCGCTGTCACGCACGCACGCGGCGATACAGATTTCAACAGCGTCCAGCCACACCTGCGGCCATTGCTCGGCCCAGCGCGGTCTGGGGGTGTCGACCTTATAGCTGTGACTGTGCTGCGCGACGATCCGGCCTTGGCCATCGACCAGCAACGCCTTGGTGCTCTGGGTGCCGATGTCGACCCCAATGACGTATTCCATCTTCACGCACTCTCTTGTTATTGAAGGTCTTGCGCATCACCTGTGGGAGCGTGGCTTGTCCCGCGACCGGCGGGGAACCCGTCGTAAAATCTGCCAATACGGTCTTTCTGACACACCGTATTCATCGGATTTACGACGACTCCGTCGCCGGTCGCGGGACAAGCCACGCTCCTGCAGGGGTGAGGCATCAGCTGACCGGCTTGAGCAGCACCTTGATCGACTTGGTGGAGTTCGCCAGTTCGAACGCTTCGGCGTAGTCGTCCAGCCCGAAGTCGTGGGTGACGATGCCTTCGGAGGTGACCAGCCCACGCTCGAACAGGTCGATGGCGATCGGGTAGCAGTACGGCCCCAGGTGCGCGCCGCGGACGTCCAGTTCCTTGCGATCGCCGATGATCGACCAGTCAGCGCTGGTCTCGGCGCCGAACACGCTGAACTCGACGAAACGCCCCAACTTGCGAATCAGGTCCAGCCCCTGGGTGACGCCCACCGGCACGCCGGTAGTTTCGATGTACACGTCGCAGCCGTAGCCGTCGGTGAGGCCGTTGATGATCTCCCTGGCGTTGTCGCGGCTCGGATTGATCACGACGTCGGCGCCGAACTTCTTCGCCAGTTCCAGACGTTCGTCGACCATGTCGATGACCACCAGCTTCTTCGGCGTTTTCAATGCCGCGACCTGAACCATGCACAGTCCCAGCGTGCCGGCACCGGCAATCACCAGCACGTCGTCGAGCTGCACATCGCCGCGGTTGACGGTGTGGATCGAGCACGCCATCGGCTCGATCAGCGCAGAGTCTTCCAGCGACACCGACTCCGGAATCTTGTGCACGATGGCGGTTTTGGGGATGCGCATGTATTGCGCCATGCCGCCCTCGGCAACGTCTTTCTGAAAACCGAAAATGTTGTGCACTTCGCACATCCAGTACTTGCCGGATTTGCAGAATTTGCACTTCTCGCAGGGCACGATCTGCTCGGCGATCACCTTGTCACCGACCTTCACGCCAAAGTGCTCTTCGGCGCCCTCGCCCACTGAATCCACGTAACCGAAGAACTCATGCCCCGGCACCACTGGGGCCTTGACCCAAGGGCTTTCACCGCCCCAGAACATGGCCGCGCCCGAATGGCATTTGCAGTCACTGGCGCAGATGCCGCAGGCGCCGATGCGGATGACCAGTTCGTTGATGCGCGCGACCGGCTTGCTGATCTGCTCCAGACGGTAGTCTTTCGGGGCGTGGCAGACGACGGCTTGCATGGTGGTTTTTGTGTTGTTTTCCATGTCGGGTTACCTCATGAGGCTGATTGGTGCCCTGTAGGAGCGCGCTTGCCCGCGATGACGTCAGCCCTGAAAACATGTTGTCGTCTGACATGACGCAATCGCGGGCAAGCGCGCTCCTACAGGTGCAGTGTTCGAATCGGTTTATTTATGCCGCTGCCGACTGATGAAAATCGCCAGCAAAATAATTGCGCCCTTGATCACGCTTTGAACGTAAGGCGACACGCCTAGCATGTTCAGACCATTGTTGAGCACGCCCAGCAACATCGCGCCGACGAGGGTGCCGATGATCACGCCGCGACCGCCGGCAATCGACGCACCGCCGAGCACCACCGCCGCGATCGCGTCGAGCTCAAAACCGACACCGGCGTTCGGCTGGCCGCTCATCAGGCGCGACGACAGCACAAGCCCTGCAATCGCCGCCGTCAGGCCGCTGATCGAGTACACCAGCAGCTTGAAACGCGAGGCACGCACGCCGGACAGACGCACCGCTTCTTCATTGCCGCCGATGGCGTATACATACCGACCGATGCGCGTGTGCTGCAGCAGCACCCAGGCGAAGAAGTACGTCAGCAACATGATCAGGATCGGCACCTGTATGCCGAACAACGTGCCCCGGCCGAACCAGGCGAACCAATCCGGCATGCCGGAAATCGGATACCCGTCGGTGTACATCAGGCCCAGGCCGCGGGCGATGCCCATGGTTGCCAGCGTGACGATGATCGGCGGCATTTTCAGGTAGGCGACGAAAATGCCGTTACCAACGCCGAAGCCCACGCCGATCATCAAGCCGGTCAGAATCGCGATCGGTGCAGGCACGCCCGCCACCATCAGCCCGGTGGTCAGCGTTCCGGACAGCGCCATCACGGGACCCACCGACAGATCGATGCCGCCGGTGAGAATCACGCAGGTCATGCCGACCGCGATGATCGCGTTGATCGACACCTGCCGCGCGATGTTTTCCAGGTTCGCGCCGGTGAGGAACTTGTCGCTGGCGAAGATCATGAAGACCGTTACCACCACGAGTCCGACAAAGGGGTAGAACGCCGGAGAGCGGATCAGCCTGGCGAAGTTGAGCTTCATGTTGTGCCGGGTGCGGTCGGTTTGCGTCGTCATGGTTTTAATGGAGGTGTTCACTGGTCAGACTCCCGGTGGCATGGCGCATCACCTCTTGCGGGTTGATGTCGCTTGCCTGCAGCACGTTGACGATGGCGCCCTTGTTGAAGACGGCGACGCGATCGCACATGCCGATGATTTCCGGCAGTTCCGAAGAGATCATGATGATCGCGAAACCTTGTTCGGTGAGTTTGCGCATCAGGTTGTAGATTTCCGCCTTGGCGCCGACGTCGATGCCTCGCGTCGGTTCGTCGAAGATCAGAATGTCGCAGTGATGATTGATCCAGCGGGCGATGACGACCTTCTGCTGATTGCCGCCACTGAGGTTGAGCACCCGGCTTTCGCAAGTCGGCGCCTTGATCGACAGCTGCTTCATCAGGTCTTCGGTGGTCACGTCTTCCTTATGCCGATCGAGCAAATGCGCTGTGCCCTCGTACTTGCCCAGATTGTTCAGCGAGATGTTTTCGCGAATGGTGAAATCGACGATCAGCCCTTCGCTCTTGCGGCTTTCCGGCAGCAGCCCGATGCCATTGGCCAGCGCATGAGCCGGATCGCTGAGGTTGACCGTCTGGCCGCGCAGCAGCACGTCCTTGCTCACCACCGGCAACGCGCCGATGACGCCCAGTGCCAGCTCGGTCCGCCCGGAGCCCACAAGCCCGGCGAATCCGAGAATTTCGCCCTTATGCAGATCGAAGCTGTTGTGTGGGCCGTTGCGGGTGAGCTGAATGTCGCGAACCTGCAACACGACCTCGCCACGGGCCTGAGTCGGCTTGGGCGGAAAGCTTGCCTCCAGACGACGCCCGACCATCATTTCCACCAGCGTGTCGATGTCGCTGTCGGCAACCGTCAGCGCGCCGACATTGGCACCGTCGCGCAACACGCTGATGCGATCGCAGACCTGGAAAATTTCCTCCAGATGATGAGAGATGAAGATCACCGCCACACCTTGGCTTTTCAGCTCGCGCATGATGTCGAACAACAGTTCCGCTTCGGACGGCGTCAGGGTTGCGGTGGGTTCATCAAGAATCAACAGGCGCGCTTCGAGGGCCAGCGCCTTGGCGATCTCCACGAACTGCTGCTCGGCCACACTGAGGTGCTGCACCGAACAATCGAGGTTGATCTTCACGCCCAGCCGATCGAACAGCGCGATGGCCTTGCCGCGCATCTCGCTCTTGCGCAAGAGCCCAAGCCCGTTGACGATCTCGTGACCGAGGAAAATGTTCTCCACGGCATTGAGATAGGGAATCAGGCTGAACTCCTGAAACACGATACCGATGCCGGCAACGATGGCTTCGTTGTACGTCGCGAAATGCTGCTCGGCGCCGTCGATGAGAATGCTGCCCTTGTCCTGATGTTCGACACCGGCAAGGATCTTCATCAGCGTCGATTTGCCCGCGCCGTTCTCGCCGAGCAGGGCATGAATTTCGCCGCGCTCGACCGAAAGGTTGATCGACTTGAGCGCGTGTACGCCGGGATAGCTTTTACAGATGTTTTCCAATTGCAGAAGGCAGCTCATGCGCACCTCATCGCAGCAGGATCACTGCGCTACTCACTCCAAATCCGTGGCGCCCGCCTGATCCTCAAGCGTCAGCCGGGCGACCACAGGCCCGTTACCAGGAGAAGGTCTTGGCCTTGGCCTGGTCCACCAGCAGGATGTCCACCGGAATGGTTGCCGGGACTTGTGAGCCCCATTTCTTCGCGAGCGCAAGGCCCAGCGCCAGACGCACCTGATCGCGTGGGTATTGAGCGGATGTGGCGATGAATTTGCTGTTCGGCTTCTGGATTTCTTTCACCGCCTCAGGCGCGCCGTCGACGCTGGTCAGCTTGACGTCCATGCCGCTTGATTCGATCGCCGCCAACGCCCCGAGCGAGCCGTTGTCGTTGACGCTGAACAGGCCTTTGAGATTCGGCTGGGCCTGCAGCATGTTCTCGGTCACGCTGAGCGCCTGATCGCGTTCCTGCTTGCCGTTCTGGATGCTGACGATCTTGATGTCCGGGTGTTTGGCCAGCGCATCTTTACAGCCCTTCACGCGCTCAAGAATCGGCACCACGGCAATGCCATCGAGAATCCCCACATCGCCTTTGCCACCGATGCTCTTGGCCAGGTATTCACACGCCTGAACGCCTGCGTCGTAGTTTTTCGAACCGACGAAGGAGTCGAGCGGGCCATTGGCTTGCGCATCGACCGCGACTACCACCACGCCTTTGTCGTGAGCCTGCTTGACCGCCGACTGCACGCCCACCGAATCGGTCGGGTTGATGATCAGGATGTCGATGCCCTTCTGCAGCATGTCCTCGATGTCGCTGATCTGCTTGGACACGTCGTGGCGCGCGTCTGTGACCAGCAAGGTCGCGCCGATGCTGCCGGTCGCATCCTGCAGGGCGTCCTTCATGGTCACGAAATAGGGGTTGTTGATCTCTTGGAACGAGGCGCCGATTTTCAACGGGCCGGCCTTGGCGTCGGCAGCCTGGGCGGTGACGGCTCCGGCGCTGGCTACAGCGATAGCGAGCGAACAGAAAACGGCTGAACAGCCTTTCTTGAGGCGAGTTGTCATAGCGAAAAATCCCGTTGTTTTTATTGTTAAAGCGGAAATGTCATCGTTAACATTTTTGAAATTAACAGAGAAAAATCGGGCTGGCAACAAACAAGAAATGGGTTTCGTTGACAATGCCGACGAGCGCTGCAGATAATCCTTGGCATGTCATACGACAACATATGACCTTAATAACAACAACGTCTGAATCAGGGCCCACCTTATGACTCAATCCAATCTTCAGCCCCCGCTCAATCGCATCCTGCTGACCGGCGCCGCTGGCGGTCTGGGCAAAGTGTTGCGCGAAAAGCTGCGGCCTTATGCCAAGATCCTGCGCCTGTCCGACATCGCCGAAATGGCGCCTGCTGCCGGTCCCCACGAAGAAGTGCAGCTGTGCGATCTGGCCGACAAAAAGGCCGTGGACGCCTTGGTCGAAGGCGTTGACGCAATCGTCCACTTTGGCGGCGTATCCGTTGAGCGCTCCTTTGAGGAAATCCTCGGCCCGAACATCTGCGGCGTTTTCCATATTTACGAGGCCGCCCGCCGTCATGGCGTCAAGCGCGTGATCTTCGCCAGCTCCAACCATGTCATCGGTTTCTACCGCCAGGATGAAACCATCGACGCCAGTGCCGTGCGTCGCCCTGACAGCTATTACGGTCTGTCGAAGTCGTACGGCGAAGATGTGGCGAGCTTCTATTTCGATCGTTACGGCATTGAAACCGTGAGCATCCGCATCGGCTCCTCTTTCCCGGAAGCGCAGAACCGCCGCATGCTGAGCAGCTGGCTGAGCTATGACGACCTGACCCAACTGATCGAACGCGGCCTGTTCACGCCAAACGTCGGTCACACCGTCGTGTACGGCGCTTCCAACAACGAGAAAGTCTGGTGGGACAATCGCCTGGCCAATCACCTGGGCTATTCGCCCAAGGACAGCTCCGCGCAATTTCGCAGCAAAGTCGAAGCGCAGCCGATGCCGGCCTCCGACGATCCTGCGATGGTCTATCAGGGCGGCGCCTTCGTGGCCTCGGGGCCATTCGGCGACGAATAATGCCTCGCGAAACGGCTGACCTTGCGTCAGCCTCCCTCCGACACACTTCACAGAAGGTTCGCCATGCAGGCTGAGCTGATTTTCGACGCACGCAATGCTACCGGCGAGTGCCCTGTCTGGAATGCACAAGAGCAAGCGCTTTACTGGGTGGATATTCCAGCGCGGCATTTGTATCGCTGGAACCCGGCGAATAATCAGACAACCCGCTGGGAGGCCCCGCAGATGCTGGCCTGCATTGCCGGTTACGGTGACGGCAGTTGGCTGGCGGGCATGGAAGACGGGTTGTTTCGCCTTCGTCCTCAGGGCGATGGCAGCCTGGCGTCAGAGCGGTTGATCGACGTCGACCATCCGCGTCCGGGCATGCGCTTCAACGATGGCCGTTGTGACCGTCAGGGCCGCTTCTGGGCGGGCACGATGTTCACCGACATGGCGCAAGCCTCGGTGGTGGGTTCGCTGTATCGCTATTCGGCGCAGCAGGCTGAGCCGCTGCAGGCTTACGTCAGCGACATGATCGTGCCGAACGGTCTGGGCTTCAGCCCGGACGGCAAGACCATGTACCTCTCCGATTCGCATCCTTCGGTACAGAAAATCTGGGCGTTCGACTACGACATCGACAGCGGCACGCCGCATGATCGCCGACTGTTCGTGGACATGATGGCGTTTGCGGGTCGTCCGGATGGCGCGGCGGTCGATGCCGAGGGGTGCTACTGGATCTGCGGTAACGACGAGGGGCTGATCCACCGTTTCACACCGCAGGGCAAACTGGATCGCTCACTGCCCGTGCCAGTGAAGAAACCTTCCATGTGCGCTTTCGGCGGCCGCGATCTGGACACGCTTTTCGTGACCTCGATTCGGCCGGGCGGCGACCTGAACGATCAACCGCTGGCGGGCGGCGTATTCGCTTTGCGACCTGGCGTGTGCGGAATCGAAGAGCCGTTGTTTCAGGGCTGAAACGGCAGCGCCTCTGAGTTAGCTCCGCAACAGAATGTGACACAAATTTGTGACAGTCAGAAGCCGCGCCATAAGCGGCTTCTGCGCCGATCTGTTTCAAAAACGGACGGAAAAAAGCGTTTTTGGACGCGAATCGAAATTATTTGAAATATTTTATCAGGGCATGAAAATAAGTTTGTGCTAAGTGCTAGTCTGTCGATTCGCCCGGCTGAATCGGTACATCTCAGGCAGTAGGTCCGAGGGCTTTCCACGTTCCACGGACTACGAACTGAGGGTGCAATCGATGCCCTACACGACCTTTTCGGATGCTCAGGTCAACAGCCTGATCAAGGCCATCGACGCTGACGGTTATGCCGTCTTGCCGGATTGGGCCACTCCCCGACAATTGAACGAACTGCGCGCTCTGGTCAGTCAGACCGTGGCCGATGCTGGCAACGATTACGTTGCGCTGTCTGGCCGCCAGAGTGTTCAAGGCACGCCTCTGTATGACTGGGGCATGTCGCATGACTTCGTCGACCTGTGCCGACGCATCACGGCCGGCGTCACCGGGCAGCGCCCGGCCGACAACGGCATGACTCAGACCTTGCGCTGCCTGACCGGCAACGGCGGGCGTCGGGAGTCGCTGATCTTTCATTACGATTCCTACGTGCTCACCACGATCATGCCGGTGTGCATGCCCCAGACCGGAGAGCGCGGCGATCTGTTGATGCTGCCCAATCGCCGGCCCATCCGGCGCAGCTACCTGCACAACCTGCTGGACAAGGTGTTGGTGGACAACAAGTGGGTGCAGCGCTACTTGAGAGACCGGGTTGCACGTGATGAACAGGCGTTTACCCGGATCGTCATGCAGCCCGGACACATGTACCTGTTCTGGGGCTACCGCTCGCTGCACACCAACCTGCCGGTGGCCGAGGACGCGTTACGCGCAACGGCGGTCTTTCACTATCACAACGTGCACGGCAGCAGTTCGCTGGCGAGTCGTTTGCGCAAATCTCTGGCCACGTTGAAGGGCCCCAATCTTCAGGACGACGTGCCCCAGACCTGACGCAGAACCGAGGATGCGGCGTGCCTGGCACGCCGCATTCAGCGGATTCTTGGCTGCCGTGCAGGGCATCGCGAACAAGCCAGGCGCTTGATCCTTCCATTGTCTTATCCGATTGCCATTCACCGAAATGAAGCAACTCGGCAAAGTTCGAAATAACCTTATGTTATTTGGTTATCTTCATAAACACGGCGCATAAACTCTCCTTCTATATTTATGAAAAAAGGTGATTAGCGATCTATCGATTTATATCTTTATGATCTGAGCCACAACAACCTGAACAGGAGTCAGGCAGATGGCGATTCAGATCAAACCCGTGGCAGGACGTATTGGCGCCGAGTTGAGCGGCGTCAGACTTTCCGGTGATATTTCCGAGCAGGATTTCGATTTCATCAATCAGGCACTGCTCAAACACAAGGTCCTGTTTTTCCGCGAGCAGTTTCTCAACGACGAAGAACACGAAAGTTTTTCCCGCCGCTTCGGCGATCAGGTCCCGCACCCCACCGTTCGTTCGGCCGAGAAAAGCAGCGCCATTCTTCATCTCGACGCCAAGGAAACGCGAGCCAATTCCTGGCACACCGACGTGACCTTCGTCGCCAACTACCCCAAGATTTCCATCCTGCGCGGTGTGGTGATTCCACCCTACGGCGGCGACACCGTCTGGGCCAACACGGCCTCGGCCTACGCCGACCTGCCGACACCGTTGAAAGCCCTGGCCGACAGCCTGCGCGCCCTGCATACAAACCTCTACGACTATGCGGCGCCACGGGATACCGGCGACGCGGGCGTGAAGCGCTACCGCGAGCAGTTCACTGCCGAAGTTTATGAGACCGAACACCCACTGGTGCGCGTGCATCCGGAAACCGGCGAGCGCAGCCTGCTGCTGGGGCATTTCGTGAAGCAGATTCAGGGCGTCAGCAGCAATGACTCCAAGCAGCTGATCCGCCTGTTCCACGATCGCATCACCCATCTGGACAACACCGTGCGCTGGCGCTGGAGCGAGGGCGACGTGGTCATCTGGGACAACCGCGCCACTCAACACATCGCCATCAACGACTACGGCAACGCCGAACGCGTGGTGCGTCGTACCACCATTGCGGGCGACATTCCGGTGGGCGTTGACGGTCGTGCAAGCCAGGCGATCAAACCCACACCCGAGACCCTCTCGCCGAAGACAGAAGCCGACAAGAAACACCTGGCGGCCTGACTCGCACCTCTCATTTATCTAAGGAAGAAACGTCATGGCAAAGGCCAAGCGAACATCTGTATTCAGCACAAAAAGCGTAGCTACCGCACTGGCGGCGCTGCTGATGATGCCCTTGGCCGAAGCGGACGTGATTCGCATTGGTGTGGCGTCCGCCGGTGGCGGTGATCCGGTCACCTTCAGCGGCTCGCCGCTGGGCATCGTGCGCAATCAGCAATTGCTGGAAAAAGCCTTCGCGGGGACCGGCACCGAAGTGCAGTGGTTCTTCTTCAAGGGCGCGGGGCCTGCGGTCAACGAGGCCTTGTCGAATCAGCAACTGGACTTCGCCTATGAAGGCGACCTGCCGCAGGTGGTGGGCCGCTCCAATGGCCTGGACACCAAGCTGCTGGCGGCCATCGGTGTGCGTTCCAACGTCTACCTCGCCGTGCCCAAGGGCTCGGACATCAAAACCATCGAGGACCTGAAGGGCAAGAAAGTGGCCGTGTTTCGCGGCACCAACGGCCATCTGGTTTCGATAAACCTGCTGGCCGATCACGGCCTGACCGAACGCGACCTGAAAGTGATCAACCTGGACAGCGGCAGCAGTCAGGCCGCTCTGGTTTCCAAAGGCGTCGACGCGGCATTCGGTGGGCGCGAGCTGTTCAAGCTGCGCGATCAGGGGCTGGTCGACATCATCTTCGACAACCCGAAAAACGAGGTGCGCTACACCCGTCAGTGCGCGCTCGTGGTTCGCGGCGCCTACGAGAAAGAGCACCCGGACAACGTGCAGAAAGTCGTCGACACGCTGGTCGATGCGGCCAAGTGGGAATCCGATGAAAACAACCGCGACGCCGTACTCAACGAGTGGGCCAAAACCAATGAGCCGGTGGCCTCGCTCAAAGCCGATTTCGATCATCTGAGCCTGCGCGACAGCGCCTCGCCGTTGGTGGACGAGTTCCTGCGCACACGCTATCAGGCGGTCGCCGACCAGGCCAAGGAAGAAAAAATGATTCGTCGGCCGGTGTCGATCGATGGCTGGTTTGAAACCCGTTATCTGGAGAACGCGCTGAAGGCCAAGGGTCTGCAGAATTACTGGACCGCCTATGGCGCCGACGGCAAGCAGCCTGCGAACAACGCGACGGCGTCTTCGGACAAACCCGTCAATAACGGAGGCTGACGACATGGCCAGAGCCAATGCGCCTGCGCTCGACGCGCAATCGCTGCCCGCCAAGAAGCGCGCGACCATTGAACGCCTGCCTGCGGCCCCGGTGCGCGCGCCTCGACGCGTACCGCACGCGCACACGGCGAAAACCGCCTGGCGAAGCCGCGCCCTCAACGGCGCCCTGCCCTGGCTGCTGCCGCTGGCGCTGCTCGGGCTCTGGTACCTGGGCACCGAGCGGGGCTGGCTGTCCGAGCAAGTGCTGCCACCCCCTGCGTTTGTTTATCAGACGCTGGGAGATCTGATCACCAGCGGTGACTTGTGGCTCAACGCGTCGGCGAGCCTGCAACGCGTGCTGGTGGGCTTTCTGATCGGTTCGAGTCTGGGCATCGGCCTGGGTCTGGCGATGGGATTGTCGAAAACGATCGAGGATTACCTGCTGCCGACCTTCAACGCGCTGGTGCAGATTCCGGTCTTGGGCTGGATGCCCTTTGCGTTGCTGCTGTTCGGCATCGGCGAGCCGCTCAAGTACGTGCTGATCGCCCACGCCGCGCTGGTGCCCGTGACGCTGTGCACGCTCCAGGCGTTTCACGAAGTGCCCAAACGCCTCCTGGAAGTGGGTCGCGCTTACGGTTTCAGCCAACGCCAGATCGTTACCGACATCGTGCTGCCCTCGGCCGTGGCACCGATCTTCACCGGGCTGCGCCTGGGTTTCACCAAGGCCTGGCTGTCGCTGGTGGTCGTCGAGCTGCTCGCGTCCAGTGAAGGGCTGGGTTACCTGATCGCCTACGGCCGTCAGCTGTTTCAGCTCGATCTGGTGATGGCGGCGGTCGTGGTGGTCGGCACGGTCGGATTGCTGATCGATCGCGGTTTCGAGTTCATCGAACGCCGTCTGAACAAAGGTCGGACGACCACGACGAGGAGCCTGGCATGAGCACATTGACGGTTGCGCGAAGCAGTCAGGGTCCACGCTACCGAGGCTGGGTCGTGCCCATTGTGGGTATCGCTGTGTGGTGGCTGGCCGCCAGTCAGGGATTCAGTGATTCCGGGCTCTTGGTGTCGCCGGGCAAAGTGGCGGTCACCGCGTGGGAGCAAGTGTCGTCCGGGCAATTCTGGCGGGCGATTTCAGCGAGCCTGGCCCGTGATCTCAGTGGCTTTTTCATCGGCACCACACTGGGCCTGGTGCTCGGTTGCCTGCTGGGTTTCTCAAGGCTGTTCGAGCGTCTGGTCGGGCCCAGTTTCAACACCTTCAAGCAGATCTCACTGTTCGCCTGGATTCCGTTGATCTCGGTCTGGTTCGGCCTGGGTGACGTCGCCAAAGTGGTGTTTCTCTCGCTGGCTGCGCTGGTGCCTGTGGTGGTCAACACATGCGACGGCCTGCGCAGCGTTTCCCCTGCGTTGCTGGAAGTGGCGAAGGTGTACGGTTTCACCCGCTGGCAGACCATCGTCGGCGTCATGCTTCCCGCCGCGCTGCCGTCGATATTCACAGGCATCTATCTGGCGCTGGTGTACTCATGGCTGGCAACCATTGGGGCTGAGTACCTGCTGGTCTCCGGCGAAGGCATCGGTAACGCGCTGATCGACGGCAGCGAGCATTTCATGATGGATCTGGTGCTGTTCGGCATGATCGTCATCGGCCTCGTCGGCTGGGCGCTCAACGTCCTGGCCCGTCGTCTGGAACGGCGCATGCAACGGCTCTACGGCATTTTGCCGCGCTGATCACCGATCCCGACTTATCCCGTATTTCAAAGGAATCAATCATGCCCGCCATTCAATCATTCTCTGCGCAGACGCCTGCAGCCCAGCAAGGCAACGGCCTGCGCCTGGAGAACATCAGCAAACATTTCAGCGCCAGCGCCGACACTCGGCTGCAAGTGCTGGACAACGTTCAGCTCGACATCGCGCCCGGCGAATTCATCACGATTGTCGGCGCCAGCGGCTGCGGCAAGTCCACGCTGCTGCGGCTGATTCTGGGGCTGGATGAGGAATTCGACGGGCGCATTCTGCTGGACGAAAAGCCGATCAAAGGCACCGGCCTGGAGCGTGGGATCGTGTTTCAGGATCACCGCCTGTTTCCCTGGCTGACGGTGGAGCAGAACGTCGCCGTGGGCCTCAAAAATGCGCCGCTGACGCCCGCGCAGAAACGCGACACCGTACGCGAGCACATTCATCTGGTCGGTCTGCAGGACTTCACGGAGTCTTATCCGCATCAGATCTCCGGCGGCATGGCGCAGCGTGTGGCCATTGCAAGAGGGCTGGTGAATCGCCCCAGCGTGTTGCTGCTCGACGAGCCTTTCGGCGCCCTCGACGCCCTGACGCGAACCCGCCTGCAGAGAGAACTGCAGAACATCTGGCAGCACGAAAAGATCACCATGGTCCACGTCACCCATGACGTCGACGAGGCGGTCTATCTGGGCGATCGCGTGGTGGTGATGCAGCCGCATCCCGGCCGGATCCGGCGTATCGTCGACATCGACCTGCCCCGCCCGCGCAACCGCAGCGATGCGCGTTTCATTGCCCTGCGCGATGACGTGCTGAGTGACTTTGCCGAATTGTCCTAGGCCAACAGACTGCTCGCCACTCTTGCAGATGTTGCATCACCCAGTCATACGGCGCCTCACCCCGCCTGGTGCAACGAAACCTGATTGCGCCCGTTTTTCTTCGACGCGTACAGCGCCTGATCCGCCCATTCGATCAGGGTCTTGTGCTCGCTGAGCGGGGTGTTCATGTCGGCCACGCCCAGGCTGATGGTGCAGCGAATGGCTTCGCCCTCGTGGGTGATTTCCTGCTCCTGGACTGCAACACGCAAACGTTCGGCAAACATCCCAGCGCCGTATTTATCGGTGTCGGGAAGCAGCACCGCATATTCCTCGCCGCCGTAGCGACCGGCGATATCGGAGTCACGAATATGCCCGCGAATCACATCGGCGACGCGCTGAATGACTTTGTCACCGCACTGGTGCCCGTACGTGTCGTTCACGCGTTTGAAGTGATCGATGTCAAACATCACCAGCGCCGCAGACGTGCCGTAACGCACATGACGCGCGTACTCCAGACGCAGCGCTTCTTCCCAGTGCCCGCGGTTATAGAGGCCAGTGAGTCGATCGGTGCTGGACAGCTTCTGCAGCTCTCGGTTGGCGGCCTGCAATTGCAGCCGGTTGGTCGCCACATCCGTCACGTCGTAGATCACCAGGCACACGTGCGTCACCTCGCCGTTGGTGGATCGCAGCGGAAACATCGTGGTGTTTTGATACATGAAATCTTCTTGCCCGGTGATCGGCTGGTAGCTCTTGAACCGGACCAGAAACGGGCGCTGCTCCCAGATGGTGAACGCCGGCGTGCCCAAGGTGATGACACTGTCGAGTTTCTTTTTCAGCCAGCATTGATTCACTTCGGGAAACAGCTCGAAAAACGATCGGTTCGCCGCTTCGTAAGGCAGCACACCGGAGCGGTTTTCCATGAAGGTGTTCCAGACCTGCACGCAGTAGTCCTGATCGAGCACCACCACGCCGACGTCGATGCTCTGGGTGATGGTCAGCAGCCAGTGAAGCTCTTTGATGTCGATACGATCGTTCATGAATCAGCTCATCAGGTAGGCGAGTTTTCGCGACAGCCGCTCTACCGAATCCTCGGTGAACAACATCAGCAGGTCGAAATGGACGTTGTGGCCTTCCAGGCTGTAACTGATCTCCACTGCGAGCGTCTTTTTCCAGCGTTGCTGATTGATCCGGATCAGCTCCTCGATGCCACTGTGCACATCCAGCACCTGGGGATGCCCCTGAGAAAAAGCGATGTCGATCTGCTCGGCGATGCCGCTCAGACATGCGCCGATCAGGATCGATGACAGATCCAGCAGCATTTCCATCTCGGAATAATCGCGGTCGTCGATCTTCATGAGCTGGGCCATGTCGCAGATTTCCGAATCATGGAACAGCAACAACGCTTCACCGGCGATACCGCCGCCGATATAGCCCTGGCACACGGCGGTCAGGCGGTCGTTGGCCTGCGCATCGGCGAGCGCCATGTGCAGCTCGCCGACTTCGAGCATGTTGACGTTAGGCACCGGCAACTGCACGAAAACACCCAGGACTCGAGCCAGCAGCGCCGCGGCTCGGCCCATCGCGACGTTGACGGTCTCGCGAAACGCATCCTGGAAGCTGATGGTGGAGTGTTCGACTCTGGGCGCCGGAGCGTGCGTTGGCTGGCCCGTCGCTCCGAGCAACCCAAGCCGCTCCAGCGTCTGCTGTAGCTCCACCGGATCGGCCGGCTTTTTCAAAAACGCCAGCGCACCCAGCTCCAGGGTGCGGCGGACAGCCTCTTCCTGGACGTCGCCGGAGACGACGATGACCTTGGCCTGCAGGTTTTCTGCACGCATGGCCGCAAGCGCCTGATAACCGTCCATGTCCGGCATGGTCAGGTCCAGCAGCACCACTTGCCCCAGCCCCTGACGAATGGCTTGCAGACCTTCGTGTCCGTTGGTGGCCGTCGTGACCGACACGCCCCAATCGGCAGGCAACGCTCTGATGAGCTGCTTGCGCGCCATATTGGAATCGTCGCAAATCAGCAGCGGGATAGTGGGCATCGCTTTCAATCTCACAACAAAAGAGTTTCAGGCCTGGCCCGGGAGATCAGTGCACTTAATACGCATAACAGTAGTTGAGTGCCCATGCTGCCAAAGAATTCTTTCATTCACGTATCAGCGGCAAGTGGGTAAATTCTTCACTCATTCAACGATAAACTGCGTGGTATGCAATATCTATGCACACCGTTATCGAAAGTTCCACCTCGGTTGATGACCTCGATCAACCTTCGCGTTTATTTATATAAAACAACAGCATGACGCTTGTTTAATGGCGCCAATATTTTATCTTGCCGCTTATTTAAGTTTATCTAGCAGCGACATACAGGACATGCGCAACGGGCGCCTCACCGCCCGAGAGCCGTGCCAATACTCAAGTATTAAGCACCTAACCGCAGGTACTAATCGTCTGTATTCAGGTAGGAGTGAGGCTTGTCGCCGAGTGATTTATTGTTTATGGCACCACGATTCAGATCACTGCTCACATCGGATTGCGAGGAAGATCGTCATGAACGGCCATAAGAAAGTGCACACGCGCTACGCCCTATCACTGGGCTCGCCCCACTATGGTGCCCGTCATTCGACCAGGCTGTCCGACCGCTTGGCCCTTGTGCAATTGCTGCAGGATCACTTGATCACGGCACAGGAACTCCACCGTCACATCGTGAGCCTGGAGGTGCGCTCGCGTCATGTCACCTTCGTGGACGTGCGCAGGATGTTTCATCGTATCGGTGAGGCGACTGAGCTGTGCATCGCGTTTCTGGCCGAGCGCATTCATGATCTGGGCGCGGTTGCCGCCTCGCGACCCGCGCACATGGAAGTGCAGGAAATGCCGGGATGGAACGACCAGAGTTTTGCCGCCAGCCTGCAGCACGTTGCAACCCGCACCCACGTACTCGCTCAATTCGCCGCGCAGACCAAAAGTCTCATGGACAAAGCAGTAATCGAAGGGGATTACAACAGCCTGCATATGATGACCGACTGCATTCATCAGATCAGTCAATTAGTGGCGTTGATTCAGATCCATCTGCCGAGCGAGCCTGCAAATGTGTCGGCCTGCACCTCTTCCAGCGAATTCGTGAATCAGCAATAAGCGGCACGCTCGTTCGTTTCATTCTCCCCACTGGGCAACGCCAGGAACGAACTTTCGTTCGACCCACGAGCGAGTCGCCCGTCGCCCAGGCTCAGCGCCGCTTAAAGTTTGAATCAAAAGACGGAGTCGAGAAATTCAAATAATGGCGCAAAGCCATGATCTGATTGAATTTTTTCTGAAGATTGACTAGGCGCACATTATTTTTGTGTCGCTGCGTTGCGACTGCGCCACTCATCAATGTATGAACTGTCTTCCCTGCCCCGCGCCTAAGCCGGCTCGGAAAGTATGTTGCGAAGTCAGCCGACTGACTGCCTGATTATCAGCGTGCGGATTTGAACAATACTGTGCTCGACATCCCGGTCACTTCAGCGTGGATTCCAGGCAGTCGATCAATGATTTCGCCTGAAACGGTTTGGCGAGAAAACATATTGCGCTGCCGGTCATGGCGCGCTTGCGTACCGAGTCTTCCGGAAACGCAGTGATGAAGATGGTGGGGATGCTGAATCCGTGGGACGTCAGGTGCTCATGCAACTCCACGCCACTCATGTTTGGCATCTGTACATCAGTGATCAGGCACGCGGCCTTGGTGAATTCGGCAGACCCAAGGAACTCCTCCGCCGAGGAGAAAACCCGGACGACAAAACCCAGAGAGCGGACAAGACTGTCAATACTGGCTCGGACCGCATTGTCGTCGTCGACCACAGCGATCATTGGGGGGCTGGACAAAGGATTACCTTTAAACGGAAAAATAGAGCGCGAAGTTGCGCATTGAAACAGCTCACACGTTACCGACCTGCCGTGCACCAGAGAATTATACGGGCGTATGACTCGGGATGATTGGCGACGGACGGACATTTTCTGACCATTCAGACAACCTCGGGATCGGCTCAGACCCATCTCTCTGCGATGAACGTGGACTCGATACGCGCCAGCATGAACACATCAAACGCCACTGGCGACAGCGCTTTGGCAAAGCAATACCCCTGCGCTTCGTCACATCCGCGCAGCGCCAGCTCATCGAGAACGGCGAAATCCTCGACGCCCTCGGCGATCACCTTCATGTCGAAACTGTGTCCGAGCGTGATCACCGCCTGGACGATCGCGGCATCCTGCGGGTCGCTGAGCAGCCCGCGCACGAAGGACTGATCGATCTTCAGCTTGTCCACCGCAAAGCGCTTCAGATAAGCCATGCTCGAATAGCCGGTGCCGAAATCATCGATGGACATGCGCACGCCCAACGCCTTCAGGCCATGGACCGTTTCCAGCACGTGTTCGGAATGCTCGATCAGAATGGATTCGGTCAGCTCAAGTTCCAGCAAGTGCGGCTTGAGGCCGCTTTCGTGCAGCGCCCTTTTGACCTCATTCACCAGGTTGCCCTGGCGGAACTGCACCGCCGAGCAATTCATCGCCATGGTCAGTTCGCCGAACCCAGCCTCTTGCCACGCCACCGCCTGATGACAGACCTTGCTCAACAGCCAGCGGCTGATCGGAATGATGAGGCCGCTGGATTCGGCGACCGGTATGAACTCGCCGGGGGTGATCTGGCCCAGGCCGGGGTGATTCCAGCGCAGCAGCGCTTCCGCCCCGATGACTTCGCCGGTCTTCAGATCGATCTGCGGCTGATAGTGGATCTCCAGTTCTTGCTGCTCGTGTGCCTGACGCAGTTCGGTCTGTATGTGCAGCAGGCGCAATTCGCGCGCGCCCATGGCGGCCTCATAGAACACCCAGGTATTGCGCCCATTGCGCTTGGCCTGCGCCAGTGCAGTATCGGCCGCTTTGAGCAAAGAGCCGAAATCGTGGCCATGGGCGGGGTACAACGCAAGGCCGGTGGACGCTGAGATCGACAGCGGAAACCCCGCCAGTTCAAGCGGTTGCTGCAAGACCTGAAGCATGCGCGCGACCAGATGCGCCAGCGCGACGGGGTCATCGTCGTCCACCAACACCAGAAACTCGTCGCCACTGAGCCGGGCGACCGTGTCCACCGCAGGCTTCATGGCCAACAGCCGCTGCGCCAGACGCTGCAGGATCGTGTCTCCGGCGACGTGCCCCAGAGAATCGTTGATGGTCTTGAAGTTATCCACATCGAAATACAGCAGCGCCAGACGCTGACCCCGCCCGCAGTCGTTGATGGCCTGATTGACCCGCTCAAGCAAATAGCGCCGGTTCGGCAGACCGGTCAGTTCGTCGTGAAACGCGCTCTGACGTAATTCATCCACCACTTGCTGGCGACGAATCCGGTTGGCCTGCAAGCGCAGCGTCAGGCCGATGATGAGCAGGTACAGCACGCCGCAGACGACCAGCGACGCGATCACCGTGTACTTCCAGCCCAGCAGATAATCCTGCGCGGCCAGCCCGGTGACCAGCACCAGCGAAAAATCCCCGACGCGTTTGTAGCCGTACAGACGCTTGACGCCGTCAACCCGCGAGCGCGTGACCAGCACGCCCTCCTGGCTGCCCCGCGCCACCAGCCGATCAATGCTGTCGGCTTTGTAATCTCGCGTCGAATCAGCCGCCGAGGGCACGCGCAGCACTGCGTCGGGCCGGTCCGAGCGACGTAACGTGATCACCCCGTGGTCGCCGACGTTCACCTGGCTGATAACGTCAAAAATCGATTTGAGCGGCAGGCTGGACGCAATCCAGCCTACATGCCGCTGCCGATCAAACACCGGAACCGCGATGTAAAGCAGCGCTCGCGCCACATCGTGATCGAGCACGGCCGACTCACCGGCGGCGTCGCCTGGCGACTGTCGGGCAAGTTCATCCCGAAAGCGCTGCTGGCTGGCGGTCGGCGCATCTGGGCGGGCGTCGGAACCGAAAAGAAAGCCTCCCTCAGCCGTCAGCACGTCGAAATGGCCCACCGAAGGAAATCGCCGACCCAACGCCCGCAACTGACGCCCGTCATCTGCCGCAGCAGCCCCGCCGCGCAAGAGGTCATCATCCAGGCGCAGCGCGATGCCCTGCAAATCGGTCTGGGTGTCATGCAGAATGCTGGTCAGCCGGGCCTCAAGAATGCGATTCAGATTGCTCACATCGGCAACTGCCTGATTGCGTGCCTGCTGGTAAAGCAGGCCGAGGAGCGCACCGAGCAGCACCAGTATCCCGAGCGCAAGCCCGCCCCACATCCACACCTGAATCTTGACCACGGGCACCGGCGTGGCCGAATGATCCGGCTCCGCCGGCAGCAGGCAAGTGATCCGCGACACAGGGTCGTTGGCGGGCTCGATCAGAACGGTGTTCATGGATGGTGCCTCAATGAGCCGTGCATGCGGTCTGGGCGAGTACGTCTGCCGCAAGGGAGCGAACGCGTTTCCAGCTGCTGATCGAATTCAATGGCATGTGCTCTCCCCTTTCACCGCTCGAATCAGAGCAATGAACCGACGCTTTCGTGAAGGAACTCAGGACGTAGGGAAAATTAACATTACGGGGTCATGATTCCGATTAGCTATCAGGCTAAGCAACTCATACTCCCGTATAGGAGGAAGACCATCATTTCACTAGCCGAGCGCGGTCGAGTCGGCTGATGCCCAGGCTGCGGCAGGGATCACTCCCCTGCCAGGGCCTCGGACATCTTCACGAGATCGGCAAACGTGCGGGCCTGCATCTTCTTCATGGCGTGGCCGCGATGGATCTTGACGGTGATTTCGCTCAAGCCCATTTCCGAAGCGATCTGCTTGTTCATCAGGCCGGTCACGGCGTAGGACATGACTTCCTGCTCCCGTGCGGTCAGGGTCTGAAAACGTGCGCGGAGTTCAGCAGACACCTTGCCCGTCTCGCGCCGTTTGCTGTCTTTCTGCAAAGCCAGGGTGACGGCATCCAGCAGGTCTTGCTCGCGGAACGGCTTGACCAGGAAGTCCAGCGCGCCGGCCTTCATGGCTTTGACCGACATCGCGATATCGCCATGGCCGCTGACGAAGACGATCGGCATGGACACCTTCATTTCAGCCAGCCGCACCTGAAAATCCAGGCCGCTTTCGCCCTGTAGCCGCACGTCCAGAATCAGACACGCCGGGGCATCTTCGAAGGCGTGCTGGAGGAATTCCGCGCCCGAAGCGTAGGTGTAAACGCGCATGCCGACCGAGCGCAGAAGGCTGTCCAGCCCGGCGCGAATGGCGGGATCGTCGTCGACGACGAAGACGATGGGGCTCTTGTCGACCGGCGTCATGACGGCATGTGCTCGTAGGCAGGAAGCGAGAAACTCATGACCGCGCCATGCCCCAACTCGCTTTCGGCCCAGATGCGGCCGCCGTGAGCGTCAATGATCGAGCGGCAAATCGACAGGCCCATGCCCATCCCCTCAGGTTTAGTGGTGAAAAATGGATTGAACAGGCTGGGCAGGTTCTGCTCCGACACGCCTGGACCGTTGTCCTTGATACGCAGCAATACATCGCCGTTCATGGCCGTACCCAGCGCGACCGACAAGGTGCGCTCTTTGGTGTGCATGCCGGACATCGCCTGCATCGCGTTCATCAACAGGTTAATGATCACCTGTTGCAACTGCACGCGATCGCCCTTGACCCAATGAACGCCGTCGCCAGGATACACATCAAGGCTGACGCGATGGCGACGGATCTCGCGCCGAATGAGCGCCACGGATTCCTGCAGCACGTCGAAAATATCCACCTGCACGTGGCTGGGGTCGTTCTTGCGGGAAAGGCTGCGGATACGGCGGATGACCTCGCTGGCACGATGCGCCTCGCTTTTGATGCGCTCGATGGCACTGCGCACCTCCCCCAGATCCGGCACGTCGCGGTTGAGCCAGCGCAATCCGGCTTCGGCATTGGTGGTCACTGCGGCCAGGGGTTGATTGACTTCGTGGGCAATGGAGGCCGCCATCTCACCCAGCGTCGTCACCCGGGTCACGTGGGCCAGCTGGCTCTGCGAGCGATGCAGGGCCTCTTCGGCATTCTTGCTCGCCGTGACGTCCATCAACGCGCCGATGTATTCACAGCACCCTGACGCGTCGTGCGCCTGCTGCGCAAGCATGCGCACGAATTTGCTCGAACCGTCGGCCATCAGCACGCGAAATTCGGTTTCCATATTGGCGTGCTGCGCGTACGCCTGCTCGATCAGCGCCTTGAGCCCGTCGGTGTCTTCCGGATGAACCCGGTCCATCATGTATTCGAGCGTCGGTTGCAGCTGCTCATCGAAGTCGAAAATACGCCGGGCTTCGTCGGACCAGTACATTTCGGCACTGGGCAGCTTCAACCCGATGCTTCCGGTCTGGCTGAGACGCTGAGCGCCCGCCAGGAATGCCTCGCTGCGATGCAGCAGGCGCACTTGCTCGCGTAACGCGTCTTTGGAGATTCTGTATTTCAGGACGAGCAGGCCGGTGATGCCGATCGCTGCAAGGCTCACCAGACAGCGGGCGAACGGCGGCAGCAGCCAGCCCGTTCCATGGGAGAGCAGGTACGCCAGCAGGGTCAGAAAACCACAGACGCACGCAACGGTGGCCACCCCCTTGCGTGAGAAGAGGTCTCCGGACATCAGAATCACGGCGACATAGAGCACGGCGATTGCAACATCGAGGGTGCTGAGCCAATCCATCAGGAAGATGACCAGCGTCAGCATGGCGGAACCCAGCCTGAGCAACCAGACGCTGGGCGACACTTCAGCCCGAGGGTTGCGCAGACTCGCTGCAGGGACGGTATTCATTGCGACAGTCTGGCCTTATTGTGGGTAACTGGATTGGCAGCGCAAATGTGTCGACCGGGGCAAACGCCCTTCATCGCCCCCGGCCCAAAAGCGGGCGGAGCGACGCAGCGTAATAGTTATTCAAAAAAAGGCAGTTGCCCATCACACCAAAGTGTCAGAGCGGATACAAATATACCCACATAATCCTGATCGAGACAGATTATCAATGAGCCGACATTCAATCCTGAACGGCTGTGCTCCGTTCTTTTCCTGGCCCAAATAGAACAGGCCCCGACGCGAGCGCCGGGGCCTGTAATGGCCACATCCTTATGGCCTTCGCATGAACCTTCAATCGATCAACCGGCGGCCTCCCTGGCCGTCGATCGCCCGTTCTTTCGGTTCTGTCGAATCGGTATTACTCAGCTTTCAGGCCGTCAGCCGAAACAGCTTTCACGCCTTTGATTTTCTTGGTGATAGCCACTGCGGTGGTTTTCTGAGCTTCAGTCACAGCGACAGTCGACGACAGGGAAACCACGCCTTTGTTGGTTTCAACCTTGATATCGGAGCCTGGAATGCCTTTCTCGGTCAGCAGGTCGGATTTGACCTTGGTGGTGATCCAGGTGTCGGAAGTAGCTTCTTTGGTTTTGGCGACTTCACCTGCGGCTACCACCATTGGAGCCTGAGTAGAGGTTTGAGCCATGGCTACGTTAGCCATAGTCAGCGTCAGAGCAGTGGCGGTAGCGGCAGCGATAGCGAACTTCTTCATACGAGTAACTCCTGTTTTTCTCAAAATCTGCGCCAACGTCGTTGGCTGCAGGGTTACTGGTATATCGCAAGCGGTGTGCCAAACTTATCAAACGCAGTTTTTTCATTTAAATCAATGAGTTATAAACAATAGCCGAATGATGCATCGTGCAGATTGCCCGTTTACGGAAAGTTCCGCTTGCAACTTGCATGTTCTGCACGAGTTCACAGGCCCCCGAAACGCGCAACTCACTAATTGCACACGAAAAAAAAGAGCCCCGAAGGGCTCTTTTCGTTGCCGAAGCAGGGGCGCTTAAACGCCCGATGCCTTGGCAGCTGCAACGTCTTTGATCGACAGCTTGATACGGCCGCGGTTATCGACGTCCAGTACCAGCACTTCGACTTCCTGACCTTCTTTCAGAACGTCGGTGACTTTCTCGACGCGAGCATCGCTCAGCATGGAGATGTGCACCAGGCCGTCTTTGCCAGGCAGGATGTTGACGAACGCGCCGAAGTCGACGATGCGCTCAACCTTACCGACATAGATCTTGCCGATTTCAGCTTCTGCGGTGATGCCCAGAACGCGCTGACGTGCTGCCTCAGCGGCTTCCTTGGTTTCGCCGAAGATCTTGATCGAGCCGTCGTCTTCGATATCGATCGATGCCTTGGTCTCTTCGCAGATGGCACGAATGGTCGCGCCGCCTTTACCGATGACGTCACGGATCTTGTCGGTGTCGATCTTCATCGCGATCATGGTCGGAGCGTTTTCCGACAGCTCGGTGCGCGACTGACCGATGATCTGGTTCATCTGACCAAGGATGTTCAGGCGAGCTTCCAGGGCCTGGCCCA
>Ga0213834_100084_pt1 | contig 110351 bp, 92 predicted proteins | sample SWPTP12_FD_160580 | JGI IMG/M metagenome (GOLD analysis project Ga0213834, IMG submission 160580) | Coastal seawater microbial communities from Marineland, Florida, United States - SWP TP1 #2 | ecosystem: Environmental > Aquatic > Marine > Coastal | place: USA: Florida | collected 2016-08-06 | reverse complement strand
TTTTGCTGATTTACTTTCATTCATTTTACAATTTATCTTGGAAGACTAGCGTTTAACTATTTTAAAACTCCTCCGCCTCGATCTTCTCCTTAAAATCCTCAATCGTTTCCTCCATAGATTTGAAATATTTCCCACCAGAAGCATTGATGTGTCCGCCACCGTTGAAGTGCTTTCTCGCAAACTGATTCGTGTCCACAGCATCTTTGGAACGGAAAGAAATCTTAATAAAATCATCGTATAGATCTTCCATAAAGAAAACCGCCATTTTGGTACCGAGAACGCTCAAACCATAATTCACAAAACCTTCTGTATCGCCTTTGTCAAAGCCATATTCTTTCAATTCCGCACGCTTTAGCCAGAGGATGGCTACTTTTCCATCTTTTGTCAATTCGATTCTACTGAGAACGAGTGAAAGAAGATGAAGTCGGGAAATTGTATTCGTATCCCAAGTGTTGGAAGTGATTATAGCTGGATCGGCACCTTTTTCAATCAAATCAGCAACAATTCTGTGCGTGCTAGCACTTGTGGAACGGAAACGAAAACCACCTGTATCGGTCATTATTCCGGTATAAAGACATTGTGCAATGTCCAGATTCACAGATTTCTCATCACTGTTGGCTTGGATGAAGTGATAGACCATTTGGCAAGTCGCCGGAATCGTGGTATCAGAATACACATAATCGAATTTCTCCGGCATCTGATGATGATCAATCAATATTTTTTTAGCCTTAGCTTTCATTACCCAATCGCCAAGAAGTCCAATTCTTGTTGGCGAATTAAAGTCAAGACAGAAAATTACATCCGCATTGTAAATTGCTTCGCCAGCCACTTTTCTTTTGTATTCGCCTATCACAATTTTTTTCGCTTCCGGCATCCATTTCAGGAACTTGGGAAAGTCGTTTGGAACGATCACAGTTGCATCGATGCCTTTTGTTTTCAGATAATGTTTCAAACCAAGAGAAGAGCCGATTGCGTCGCCGTCCGGATTATGATGTGATACGATGACGATATTATTTTCCGGAACGAGAAGAGCATTGATCTCTGAGATTTCTTTGGCTGTAAACATAAATGATGGTTGAAAAAGTGAAGTTCCAAAGGTAAAACTTTAAATAAAAAAATCGGCTCAATTTTGAACCGATTTTTAATGATTTTACTATAATAATTTTATTGTTTAATGACCTTATAAGTTTCCTTGCTATTCAACTGGATAAAATAGACACCTGTTTTGAAGCTCTTCATATCAATATTTAAAGATTTTGACTTTTCAACCAGCTTATCATACATTACTTTTCCTGCTGAATCGTAAATTTTCACTGATGTTATAATGTTTGAATCTGATACATTTAAAATGTTTTTTACCGGATTAGGACCAAGAACAACTTTAGATAATTCATTGTCTTTTGTAGCGAGATTTCCAGATTTAAAATGAATTTCTTGAAATGTGGCGTTACTTATTTTTAAAGTTTTTTCAGCTCCATTATTTTCAATAGTGTAATAATAGTTAGCGCCTTGAGTAAAAAAGTTACATAATAATCCAAAAAACTGGTTAACTTGTCCATTGTCGCCCCAGTAATCGGCCAAAGTACAGGCTTTACTATTTACCGTAAAAGCATTTTCTCCATTATAAGTTACATCTGCTGACACAGTGTTAAAAAAGGATAAACTGATTCTTGATGGATTTGTGCTAAAATCGGTAATCTGCTGATAAGGTATTGGCGGAGGAAGTTGATCGTTAGGAAACAATTCGCCGACTACTTTGGTCACCTGCCAATTTGTGTTTATTAATTCTGAGTTTTGCGCAAAAAATAAATTAGCTGCAAAAATAAAAAATAGAGTTTTTTTCATAAGATATAAGTTTATGACCATAAAGTTAAAAATAATTTTTTAGAAATATCATAACTTGTTGGTAGATTTAATATTGCGATTTTCAAAATCTTACCTCAAAAATTCCGTAACTTTGCAAATCATTTCTAATAGTTGAATGCGCAAATCTTTTGGTCATTCAACCTTTTAATTTTAATTCAAGTTAATGCACAAAGCAGGATTCGTAAACATCGTTGGGAAACCAAACGCCGGAAAATCAACCCTTCTCAATCAATTGATGGGAGAGAAACTGGCAATTGTAACTCAAAAAGCACAAACAACAAGACACAGGATTTTCGGGATCTATAATGAAGAAGACCTGCAAATTGTATTTTCGGACACACCAGGTGTTCTGGATCCGAAATACGGTTTGCAGGAAAAAATGATGGACGTTGTGAAAGATTCTTTACAGGATGCAGATGTTTTTCTTTTCATTGTCGATGTGACGGACAAAGCAGAACAATCAGAATTTTTGATTGATAAATTGAACAAAATTCCAGTTCCTGTTTTATTGTTATTAAATAAAATCGATCAGACCAATCAGGAAACGCTGGAGAAAATAGCGACCGACTGGCACGAGAAAATACCTAAAGCTGAGATTCTTCCAATTTCTGCTTTAAACTCTTTCAATACAGATATCATTCTTCCGAAACTGAAAGATATGCTGCCGGAAAATCCACCTTATTACGACAAGGAAATGTACACGGACAGACCAGAACGTTTCTTCGTAAATGAAGCAATTCGTGAGAAAATTCTTTTGAATTATGAAAAAGAGATTCCTTACGCTGTAGAAGTAGTGACGGAACAGTTTAAGGAAAAGGAAGGCGCAATTGTTATTGATTCCATAATTTACGTAGAACGTGATACACAAAAAGGAATCATCATTGGTCACAAAGGCGAAATGATCAAAAAAGTGGGTACAGAAGCGCGTATCGACCTGGAAAAATTCTTTGGTAAAAAAATACATCTCAGCCTTTTCGTAAAAGTCAAAAAAGACTGGCGTAAAAATGACAGAGATCTTAAAAACTTCGGTTACCGTTAAAAACCGCTTAAATCCTTTTCTATAAAGGATTTTTTTGTTAGCTTTGGTAGAAATTGATTCTGGAAATGAGAAATTTTAATTCATCTAAAGTTAATGACACAGTTTTAAACGGATTGATATTGGTAATAAGATTATTCGTGGGAATATCAATGTTGACGCACGGTTTGCCAAAATTGGACAAGCTGATTGCGAATGACAAGATAGAATTTATGAATTTCTTGGGACTAGGATCAGCAATTTCTTTGGTGCTTGTTGTCTTTGCGGAATTTCTGTGTTCCGTTTTTATAATTCTTGGATTTCTCACAAGATTTGCCACCATTCCTTTGATGATCACAATGTTGATCGCTTTTTTTGTAGTTCACGGTTCAGATCCGTACGCGACCAAAGAATTGAGTTTGGTGTATTTTTTCTTTTACCTGACGATTTTTGTCTTAGGTTCAGGTAAGTTTTCTTTGGATTGGCTATTTTCTAAGAAAGAAGCGCTTTACTAATTAAAACAGATTGGCAAAATAATCGCGGATGATGACCCAGAAATTTTTACCAAGAAAATAGATGAGGGTAGAAGTGATGATTCCTTTTACAGTGAAGAAAATGATGCCGCCGATTCCAAACTTTTTCAGTAAGATTTTCCATTTGGGCAATTTTTTCTCCTCCGTCTGAATATGCTCTTCCATTTTTTATTTTTTTCAAAATTAAGAAAAAATATCCAATTTAGATTCGTTCAAAATAACTTTAACAATCTAAAAACATTATAATTTTTTATTTACAAAGTCTTCTCAGGCAAACATTTTTTTAAATTTACTAACGATTGTTAGTTTTAAATTTTGTTGGTCAAAATATCTTTTTATCTTTAGAGACTTCAAAATAAAAAAACTTTATGTCCTCAATTTCAATATCAGAAAACCTAAAACGATTAGGCATCTCCACAGAAAACAACGGAACTTCCACAGGATTGGAATTTTTCTCTTCTGGAAAAAATATAGAGAGCAATTCTCCTGTTGATGGAAAATTAATTGCTTCCATAAAAACTTCTGACGCCAATGACTACGAAAAAGTGTTGTCAAAAGCACAGGAAGCTTACAAAGAATTCAGACAAATTCCTTCTCCAAAACGTGGCGATCTGGTGCGCCAATTCGGAAACAAATTGAGAGAATATAAAGATGACTTAGGAAAACTTGTTTCTTACGAAATGGGAAAATCCCTCCAGGAAGGTCTTGGCGAAGTTCAGGAGATGATCGATATCTGTGATTTTGCAGTTGGATTGTCACGTCAGCTTCACGGTTACACGATGCATTCCGAAAGACCAGGTCACAGAATGTACGAGCAATATCATCCGCTAGGAATTGTCGGCGTGATCTCCGCTTTCAACTTTCCGGTGGCTGTTTGGGCTTGGAACGCATCATTAGCTTGGATCTGCGGAAATATTGTCGTTTGGAAACCATCAGAAAAAACACCACTTTGTGCAATCGCTTGTCAAAATATCTTTGCTGAAGTTGCCAAAGAAAACGGACTTCCGGAAGGAATTTCAAGTTTGGTGATCGCGGATCACGAGATCGGCGATACTTTGGTTAATGACAAAAGAATTTCCCTTGTTTCTTTCACAGGTTCTACCAAAGTTGGAAGAATCGTTGGGCAAAATGTGGCCAAGCGTTTCGGAAAATCGATTCTGGAATTGGGCGGAAATAACGCCATCATCATCACAGAAAATGCCGATATCAATATGAGTATCATCGGCGCGGTTTTCGGAGCAGTTGGAACGGCTGGACAAAGATGTACTTCTACAAGACGTCTTATCATCCACGAATCTGTTTATGACGAAGTGAAAAACCGTCTGGTAAAAGCGTACGGACAATTGAAAATCGGAAATCCGTTGGACGAATCCAATCACGTTGGTCCATTGATTGATAAATCAGCCGTTAAACAATATCAGGATTCCATTGAGAAATGTAAAGCGGAAGGTGGAAAATTCGTCGTTGAAGGTGGCATTTTGGAAGGCGAAAACTACACTTCCGGCTGTTACGTAAAACCCTGCATCGCTGAAGTTGAGAACAGTTACGAGATCGTTCAACACGAGACTTTTGCACCAATCCTTTATTTGATCAAATATAAAACTTTCGACGAGGCGATTGCAATCCAAAATGATGTTCCACAAGGTTTGAGTTCCGCAATTATGACGCAAAATCTGAGAGAGGCAGAATTGTTTCTTTCAAACGGTGGTTCGGATTGTGGTATTGCAAACGTGAATATCGGAACTTCCGGAGCGGAAATCGGTGGCGCTTTCGGAGGCGAAAAAGAAACCGGCGGCGGAAGAGAATCTGGTTCCGATGTTTGGAAATATTATATGAGAAGACAAACCAACACGATTAATTATACGACCAGTTTGCCATTGGCTCAGGGAATCAAATTCGATTTAGAATAATAAAGTCGGAAGCTGGAAGTCAGTAGGAAGTTTTTTAAAATTCTGCATTTATCATTTATCAATCACCATTTATCACTTATAAAAATGAACACAATTGTACACGAAAATAAAGTCAAAGAAACACTCGGCAAACACATCCTCGCAGACGGTTTCGATTTTGTAATGGATTTCGAAAAGTCCCACGGTTCCTACATTGTCGACCGATTGACAGGCAAAGAATATCTCGATATGTTCTCGATGTTTGCGTCGGCTTCCGTTGGTTACAATCATCCTTACATTTTGGAAAAAGCCAATTGGTTGGGGAAAATGGCAATCTACAAACCAACGTTGAGCGATGTCTATCTTCAGGAATATGCAGATTTTATGGACGTTTTTTCCAGAGTGGCAATTCCTAAAGAGTTACCGTACTGCTTTTTCGTAGAAGGTGGAGCATTGGCTGTAGAAAATGCTTTGAAAACCGCTTTCGACTGGAAAACCAGAAAGAACTGGCAAAAAGATATTGACAAGGAGGCAAGTTTGGTCATTCATTTCAAACAATCTTTCCACGGCAGAAGTGGTTACACGTTGTCATTGACAAATACTTCGGACCCAAGGAAACACCAATATTTTCCAAAATTCGAGTGGCCAAGAATTACCAATCCAAAACTGAATTTCCCGATCACGGAAGAAACTTTGGACGAAACTATCAAGCACGAACAAATGGCTTTGCTTAATATTCAGGAAGCGATTTTAGCAAATCCGTATGAGGTGGCTTGTATCATCATAGAGCCAATCCAGGCAGAAGGTGGCGACAATCATTTCCGAAATGAATTCTTTGCTGAATTAAGACGAATCTGTGACGAAAACGAAATCCTTCTGATCCTCGACGAAGTACAAACCGGAATCGGAATGACAGGGAAAATGTGGGCATATCATGATTTGGGAATCATTCCCGATGTGATCTCTTTTGGTAAAAAAACGCAAGTTTGTGGGATTTTGGCTAATAAAGAAAAGCTGGACGAAGTAGAACATCACGTTTTCGTGGAAAGCTCCAGGATCAATTCTACTTTCGGTGGAAACTTTATCGATATGCTGCGTTTTCAATTGGTTTTGGAAATTATTGAAAATGAAAATCTGGTAGAAAATTCCAAAGTTGTTGGAGAATTTCTATTAGATGGCTTATCAAAATTAGAACAAAAGTATCCGGAGCAAATTTTTGCTTCAAGAGGAAAAGGATTAATGTGTGCATTCGATTTGAAAGACCACGATACCAGAAATTGGCTTAGGGAAAAGCTCTATGAAGAAGGAATTATCGTGTTGACCTGCGGTGACCAATCCATCAGATTCCGTCCACATCTTAATGTAACGAAAGAGGAAATTCAGATTGTTTTAGATAAAATTAATTCAATATTTGAGAATTTAATATAAAGAATTTTTGATTTTGATATTTTTTTTATAAATTGCTTATCCTTAATAAAATCAAAATCTGAATTATGGATGCAACAACCAGAGTTTCTGTTTACGAAAGCAGCAGCCCACAGGAGATCCAGCTGATGAAGTCTAAGCTGGAAGATGCAGGAATAAAATGCGATGTTGAGAACTCTTATCTTAGTTTTCTTTCGACTCCCACTGCAACCAACACTTTTATTAAAGTTGATCTTAGAGACGAAAAAAAGGCGTTTGAGATCATCGATGAGTATTTAAAATCAAATCAAAATTGATTTCATCTGTAAATTTTATTATTTTTTATTTGTCAGATGTTATCTCTATTTAATTGGTTTGTTATAGTTAATTTCGGCTAATGTCGATTTCATATTTTTAAATTTTACGTTTTACAGAAATCGGGTTCAAATTTATTTGAGCCCGATTTTTTATGATTAATTTGAATTTAATTTTGTGTGTAATCTGCAAAATCAGTATCATTGCACAACAAAGGGGAATTAGCTCATCTGGCTAGAGCGTTAGACTGGCAGTCTAAAGGTGACGGGTTCGATCCCCGTATTCTCCACTTGATCCTTACAATTGTTTTGTAAGGATTTTTTATTTTATCTTCATTCAAAATTTCTTCTAAATTCAAACTGTACATTGGCTGAATAATTTAAACTGATGAAAATTCTAATCATTGAGGACGAAACCGAGCTGGCAAAAAGCATTGCAGAATATCTTTCGGAAGAAAATTACTTGTGCGAGTTTGCCTCTACTTTTGCGGAAGCCATTCATAAGATCGAGATGTTTCAGTACGACTGCATTCTTCTCGATATTATGCTTCCGGACGGCAACGGACTCAAAATTTTGGAGGAACTCAAATCTCAAAATAAGCAAGACGGCGTCATCATTATTTCTGCAAAAAATGCGCTGGATGATAAAATAAAAGGTTTGCAATTGGGCGCGGATGATTATCTCACAAAGCCTTTCCATTTGTCTGAATTGATGGCGAGAATCTATTCTATTATTAGAAGAAAACAGTTTAATAACTCAAATATGGTAACGCAAAACGAATTACAGATCGATCTTCTGGCAAAATCGGTTTCTATAAACGATGAGATTATTTCTCTGACAAAAAAGGAATTTGATCTTCTGATTTATTTTATTGGAAACAAAAACAAAGTGATTTCGAAAAGTACTTTGGCAGAGCATCTTTCCGGAGATTTTGCGGATATGCTGGATAACCACGATTTTGTGTATGCACACGTGAAAAACCTTAAAAAGAAACTTTATGACGCAGGCTGTGATCATTATTTAAAGACAGTTTACGGCACTGGCTACAAGTGGGAAATTTCATAAATTTACTCCGTTGAAACCATTACTAAGCAAAACCACCAAACCTTTCATCATTTATGTCCTTATTATATTGGTCATCAGTGTTCCTGTGTATTATTTTGTGGTGGATGCGATCTGGAAACACGAGTTGGATGAGCATAATGAAATTGTCGCAGAAAAGACTTCTTCGCAGCTCAACAGTTTAAAATTATCAGACCAAAATCTGTTGGAAACGATCGAGTTTTGGAATGAACTGCAGCCAAGTACGAATATTCAAATTGCGAAGGAAAATGATAATCTTAAAGACAGCATTTTCATCGTAGAAAAACCGCACGATTTTCTCCAATTCGAAGACATAGACCGATTCCGAGGACTTTCCAAAATTATTTATCTTAACAAAAAACCTTTCCGTTTTAATATCGAAACCAATATCGAGGAATCTCAGGAAACCATCTTTTTCATTTCGGCTACTACAGTTTTTCTTTTCATTTTGATTGTTGGAGGCTTGTTGTTTCTGAACAGAAGATTGTCAAAATCCGTCTGGAAACCATTCCGAAAAACATTAGATCAACTTAAAAATTTCAATCTAAATCAGCAGACTAAAATTGATTTTGAAGAAACTGATATTAAAGAATTTGACGAACTCAATCAATCCTTAAGTAAATTGATAGACCAGAATATTTCGGTTTATAAAACTCAGAAAGAATTCACGGAAAATGCTTCCCACGAACTACAAACGCCTTTAGCGATTTTAAAAAACAAATTGGATATTCTTTTGCAAAATGAAGATCTGACTGAAAAACAATATCAGATTGCGGAAGAAATGAACAAGGCTCTGACCAGAAGTTCCAGGATCAACAGGAATCTTCTGCTTTTGGCGAAGATTGATAACAGCCAGTTTGATAATTCTGAATTGATCCGTTTTGATGAATTACTGAATCAATCCATTGAAATTCTACAGGAACATTTTGAACAGAAAAATATTACGATGAAGTCGGAAATTTCGCCTAATGTTGAAGTCAAGGGAAACAGCAGTCTGATGGAAGTTCTAATTAATAATTTAATTCTAAATGCAATTCGTCACACTTCTGTTAACGGTTTTATTGAGATTAAATTAACCAATTTAGTCTTCGAAGTTTCAAATTCTGGAATAGAAAAACTGAATGAAGATCTGCTTTTCAAAAGGTTTTCCAAACTGTCGGCCGATAATCGTGGAAGCGGTTTGGGACTGGCGATTATCAAACAGATTTGCATCCTTCAGAATTGGAAAATCAATTACCGGTTTGAAAATAATCTTCACTTGTTTTCCATAGATTTTTAAATTCAAAATTTCTTCTAAATTGGGTTTTTACTTTGCACGTTCAACAACGTGTCATTATGAATCCTAAAGCATTATTTGCGCAATTTTTCAAAAGCAGATTTTCTGTATTATTCTCAATATTAACTCTTTATATTGTTCTTTCATTTTTAATAAGGATTGTATTTTTGATTTGGTCGTCGAAAGATTTAGATTTTAATATTCTCCAGATTTCAAAAGCTTTTTTTACAGGATTCTTTTTTGATTTGGCCGTTGGATCATTGTTTCTTCTTTTATATGCTGTTTATTTACTGATATTTCCTAAAAAATGGATTGGTTCCAAGTTCGATAAAGTTTTCACTTATTTTTATCTGGTTTTAATTCTGATTGTCATCTATTTTAGCCTGTTGGCGGAGATTCCTTTTTGGGATGAGTTCGGCGTGAGATTCAATTTTATTGCTGTTGATTATTTGATTTACACTTATGAAGTCGTCGAAAATATCAACCAGTCTTATCCGCTTCCTTTGATTTTTGTGGTTTTGATTTCATTGATTTTAATAACACTTTTTGCATTAAAAAAGATCAATGCTTTCAAGAATACATTTTCTGATAAAAGATCAATTTCCAGTCGTTCAGGATTTGTAATTCCGCTTGTTATTGTTGCAATTGGTTTGGGTTTATTAATGAAAAACAAACAGGCAGAATCTACCGACAATATTGTGGTGAATGAATTAGGTAAGAACGGCGTGTTTTCTTTCTTTAATGCTTTCAAAGCCAATGAATTGGATTATGCTACTTTCTATCCAAAAATTTCGGATAAAGAAGCTTACAAAATTTTGAAGAACGATCTTCTTCAGGAAAATCAAGCTTATGATTCCAATTTGACGGACGATATTTCCCGAACAACAAAACGAAATGTGGAACAAAAACCAAATATCATTTTAATTAACATAGAAAGCTTCAGCGGAGAATTCATAAAAGCATTTGGTAACAAAGACAACATTACTCCAAATTATGACAGACTTGCCAACGAAAGTATTTTCTTCACAAACCTATATGCAACAGGAACGAGAACGGTTCGCGGAATGGAAGCTTTGACTTTGTCTGTTCCGCCAACACCGGGAAACAGCATTGTAAGAAGACCAAATAACCAGAATCTATTTTCGATTTCGACCATTTTGAAACAGAAAAATTATCAGCCCTATTTCATTTATGGCGGCGACGGCTATTTTGATAATATGAACAATTTTTTCGGCGGACAAGGATTTGATATTGTGGATAGAAATAGAGGAAATGCCTTATCCGATGATATTAAGACAAAACGTTTTCAGATTGCGGATAACGAAGTCAGTTTTGAAAATGCTTGGGGAATTTGTGACGAAGATCTTTACAGACAATCAATGAAATATGCTGACAGAAACGCCAAAGCAAACAAGCCGTTTTTCCAGTTTGTGATGACGACTTCTAACCACAAACCTTATACTTTTCCAAACGGAAAGATTGATCTTCCCACAGGCAACAGAAATGCGGCTGTGAAATATACCGATTATGCTTTGGGGAAATTTCTTGCTGAAGCCAAAACAAAATCCTGGTTCAAAAATACAGTCTTCGTAATCGTTGCTGATCATTGTGCAAATAGCGCCGGGAAATGGGAAATCAATATTAAAAATCATCACATTCCTGCCATTATTTACAATCTGCCACATCAACCGGAAAAAATTGACCGTCTGACTTCTCAGATTGATTTGATGCCAACATTGTTCGGTTATCTCGGATGGAACTACGACACAAGTTTGTACGGAAAAGACATTAATCAAACAAAACCTGGCGATGAGCGGGCTTTCCTCGGAAATTACAGAACTTTGGGAATGCTAAAAGGAAATGTCTTCACACAGATTGATGACAGAAAAAGAGTGAAACAATTTGGTGTTTCCGGGAATGATCAATCTCTGTCCGAAATGAAAACCAAAAATATGGATCTAGTTTCAGAAACCATTTCTTACTACCAAACTGCCAGCGAAAGATTCAAAAATGGAAAGATGAAGATGACAAAGAAAGAAACCTTGCTGACCAAGAAATAATTCAAAATATCTTCTAAATTGATGTGCATTTTTGATCTATGAAATTAACTTTGAAAAGGCTGTCGTTAAATTTCTTTTTAGTTTTAATGACAAGCCAGGCGTTGCGGGCACAAGATAGTTTGATTGTCAATGAAGTTCAGGATTCAATGGTGTCAGCATCAAAAACTGAAGACAGCACCCATCAATTTGCGTACAGAAAACTGATTATTCCTGCCGCTTTAATTTCTTACGGCGTCGCAAGCTTGTCGATTCCAAGTCTTAAAAATCTGAATTCATCTACTCAATTCGAAATCTCGGAACACAAGCCGGATCACATCAGGCTGGATAATTATACGCAATTCGCACCAGGCATTTTGGTTTATGGTCTTAATGCTTTTGGAGTTCCGGGTAAGCATAATTTCAGAGACCGAAGCATAATCTACGGAACATCTTTGCTGCTTGTTTCTGCAATCACGCTGCCGCTGAAACATATCACGAAAGAGGAGAGACCGGATGGTTCCAATAATCTCTCGTTTCCGTCGGGACACACGGCATTTGCTTTTGCATCTGCACAGTTTATGTACCGGGAATATAAGGATACTAATTTTTTGCTCGGAATTTCAGGATATTCTTTTGCTGTCTTTACAGGCGTTTACAGAATGTTGAATAACAAACATTGGTTTAGCGATGTCGTTGCAGGCGCGGGTTTTGGAATCTTATCAACCGAAATATCTTATTGGCTTTATCCAAAAATCAATCAGGTTTTAGGTGGGAAAAATGCGCATTCTCAAACGATGGTAATGCCATTTTATCAAAACAAAAGTATTGGAATTGGTCTGGTGAAGAATTTTTAAATGTTTAAATTACGATTAAGTTTTAATTCAAACTCTTGTTTAATTTGGATAAGTGTTCTATTTTTGTGAGACAATCAAACTAAATCTATCGAAAAAAAAATTACTGTTTAAAATCTACTCCATGAAAAGATCCTTACTGGTAATTCTGTTTTCAATAATTCTGGTGTCTTGTGGTGCTTCAAAATCCACAAAAAAATATTCTTACAAAAAACCTTCGACAACAAAATCTGCCAGTCTCAAAAAACTAAGTTCCACTTATTCAGGAAACGTTTCGGGGACGAGAGCTTCCATTATCAATGATGCGGAAAACTATCTCGGAACGCCTTACAAATACGCAGGAAACACAAAATCAGGATTTGACTGTTCCGGTTTGGTCTGCAAAGTTTTTGATGAGAACAAAATTCAAATGCCAAGACGTTCTCAGGATCAGGGAAAATCGGGAGCTTCCATTAATATTTCTCAGGCAAAACCGGGTGATCTTCTCTTTTTCGCCACAGCTGGAGGATCATCCGTAACACACGTTGGAATTGTTCACGATATTATGAATAGCGGCGAAGTTACTTTCATCCACGCCTCAACTTCTAAAGGCGTTATTATCTCATCCCTCAACGAAGCTTACTGGAACAAAGCATTCCTTTTTGCGAGAAGTGTGCTTTAGTTTTATTATTTTTGCGACGGACAATTGTTTTAAAGCTAAAAGCAAAAAGCCAATTTCCAAAAGCAGTTTATCATTAATCAATTATCATTTATAAAAAATATGTCTTTACAGGAAAAAATCGAAAAAGCTTGGGATAACCGCGAACTTTTGAAAGAAGAAGAATACCAGAATGCTGTCAGAGAAGTGGTTGCAAAACTGGATGCAGGAGAATTGCGTACCGCTGAGCCTACGGAAAACGGCTGGCAAATCAACGAATGGGTGAAAAAAGGAGTCGTAATGTACTTCCCAATCCAGACGATGGAAACCATAGAAGTTGGTCCTTTTGAATTCCACGATAAAATTCCTTTGAAGAAAAATTATGCAGAAAAAGGTGTTAGAGTAGTGCCTCACGCCATCGCAAGACACGGAAGTTTCGTAGCAAGCGGTGTGATCCTGATGCCATCTTACGTCAACATAGGTGCTTATGTAGATTCCGGAACTATGGTTGATACTTGGGCAACGGTTGGGAGTTGTGCACAGATCGGTAAGAATGTTCACCTGAGTGGCGGCGTTGGAATTGGCGGTGTTTTGGAACCTTTGCAGGCTGCTCCGGTTATTATTGAAGATGATGCTTTTATCGGATCAAGATGTATCGTTGTAGAAGGTGTTCGTGTTGGGAAAGAAGCGGTTTTGGGAGCGAATGTTTGTTTGACAATGTCCACCAAAATTATTGATGTTACCGGACCAGAGCCAATTGAGACGAAAGGTTACGTTCCGGAGCGTTCAGTAGTAATTCCGGGAAGTTATACTAAGAAGTTTCCAGCAGGAGAATTTCAGGTTCCATGTGCATTAATTATCGGAAAAAGAAAAGAATCTACGGACAAAAAAACCTCTCTGAATGATGCTTTGAGAGAAAATAATGTAGCTGTTTAGAATAATATTAAAACGAAAAATCTTTAATTTTTAAAGCCAATAGCAAAAAGCAATTAGGTATAAGCAAATTATCGATTTTAAACTTATATTTGTCATTCTGATGAGAATCTAAATTCTTGCTAGAATGACATTTTTTTTTAAACTAAACCTACGGAAACATTGTGAAACAAAAGTTCCTGAAACTGATCTCGGATTATCGGATCATCTTTGTGATTTATATTATCGTTGCCGCTGTAACAGCTTACAGCAAATATACACGAGGAACGGGCGGCTACAACAATTATTTGATTTTCAAAGGAGTGTTTTACAATACTTTGCAGGAGCGAAATATTTTCCTTCAATATCCTGATTTATTTTTCGACAGCAATCATTACGGTGTGTTTTTCAGTCTTTTGATTGCACCTTTTGCAATGATGCCGGACGGTTTTGGCTCTGTTTTATGGAATGTTGCCGGAACACTGGTTTTTCTTTATTCGGTTTACAAACTTCCTTTTTCCAGTGCCAAAAAATCTTTTTTTGCCTGGCTTTGTTTACAGGAATTCATTACGGCAGCGACTTATTTTCAGTTTAATATGATCTTGACGGGATTATTAATATTATCTGCAGTTTACATTTACGAAAGGAAAGAAGCACAATCAGCTTTCGCAATTCTCGTCGGAACTTTTGTAAAAGTTTATGGCATTGTCGGATTATCAGCATTTTTCTTTATTAGAAATAAGGCGAGATTTATTATTTCCTTTATAGTCATTTCGATTCTGTTTTTTGTTTTGCCAATGTTGATTTCCAGCAAAGAATTCGGGATTCAGTCTTATATTGATTGGTACGTTTCTCTTTCCGAAAAGAATTTGTCCAATCAAACCTTGATGAGCCGTCAGGATTATTCTTTGATGGGCGTCGTGAGACGGGTTTTAGGAAATGCAGATATATCTAATCTGATATTTCTAATTCCAGGATTTACATTGTTTATGCTTCCTTATTTAAGAATAAAACAATACAAATTCCTGCCTTTTCAATTAATGATTCTGGCTTCTACCTTACTGTTTATCGTCTTATTCAGCTCCAGTTCAGAAAGTCCAACTTACATTATCGCAGTTTCGGGTGTGGTGATTTGGTTTCTGATGCAAAAGAAATTAACAAAAATTGATATTGGCTTATTGGTTTTCGTGATGATTTTCACTTGTTTTGCATTTTCGGACTTGTTCCCAAAATTTATCAAAGAAGGCGTTTTTATTAAATATTCTACCAAAGCAATTCCTTGTATATTAATCTGGTTCAGAGTAATGTATGAACTGCTGACAAAGGATTTCGAGAAAGACTATAAATTAGATTAATGAAAAAAATTTCCATAGTAATTCCGGCTTACAATGAGGAGGAGAATATTCCGCAAATCAGACAGGCTGTAGATGAGGTTTTCAAAACTTTGTCCGGATACAACTATGAAATTATTTTTATCAATGATGGAAGCAGAGACAATACACAAGCAGTTCTGGAAGATTTGTCTCAAAAATTTGCTGAGGTTAAGTTTATAGAATTTTCCAGAAATTTCGGTCATCAGAATGCTGTCAAAGCAGGTTTGGATTTTGCAGACGGAAACTGTGTAATATCGATGGATGGCGATATGCAGCATCCGCCAGAGATGATTCCGCAACTCGTTCAGAAATGGGAAGAAGGTTATGATATCGTTTACACCATCAGAAAATATTCTCAGAATATCAGTTATTTCAAGCGGAAGACCTCAGATTTTTTCTACCATTTATTATCAAGTTTATCAGATGTAGAACTGGAAAAGGGAAGTTCAGATTTCCGTTTGATGGATGCTTCAGTTGCTGATGTTATCAGAAGTTCCGGGGAATCTGATATTTTTCTTCGCGGACTGGTAAAATGGATTGGATTCAAACAGTTTGCAATACCTTTCGTAGCAGCAGATCGCTTTGCAGGTAGCAGCAAATACAGTTTGGCAAGAATGATAAAATTTGCATTTACGGGAATCACTGCTTTTAGCGTAAAACCACTTTATTTGGCAGCTTATTTAGGCTTTTTCTTCTCGTTATTGCCATTGTTTTACATTCCTTACGTTATTTATTCATTTGTCAATCATTCCGAAATTTCCGGCTGGGCGTCACTCATTATGACCGTTGTTTTCTTCGGCGGTGTACAGTTGATCATTCTTGGAATTTTAGGAATTTATATGGGCAAAATATTCAAGCAGATGAAGGATCGCCCGATTTATATTGTCCGTTCAAAAAATTTTTAGAAGTTTTTTTACGCAAAGATTTTATTAAGATTAAAGTTTCCAAAGAATCAATAAATCGATTTTTTGACGAAGCTTGCAGCTCGATAAATATTCTTTGTACTTTAAATTCTTTGCGATAGATTTGTGTCAAACAAAAACACAAATTTTACAAAATGAATGAAAATGAAATTTCTTATAAAATTATATGAGCGGCAATTGAACTGCATAAAGCAATTGGGCCTGGACTTCTTGAAAGTGTTTATGAGACGGCATTAGCTTACGATTTAAAAGAATTGGGATTTGATGTAAAACAACAAGTTCCAAGGCCGTTCATTTACAAAAGCATTAAGATGGAAACTGGTTTTAGAATGGATTTGGTTATTGAAAACAAAGTAATTATAGAAGTAAAATGTGTTGAAAAAATAAATGAGGTTCATCTTGCACAAACCCTTACATATTTGAAACTGTCTGAAATGAAACTTGGACTAATAATTAATTTTAGAACGTCAATTCTGAAAGATGGTGGAATTAAGAGGCTTGTTAATAATTTGGAATAAACTTTTGAAGATAGCTTGTAATAATTAGCCTGCTAATTCTTTGGCAACTTAGTTTATCTTCAAACTTTAAATATCTTTGCGGAAAAATAATCGATGATCTTATTAAGTTTTGACATAGAAGAATTCGATATGCCTCTGGAATATCAGGGCGTAATTCCTTTTGAGGAGCAGATTTCTGTCTCCAGAAAAGGCCTGCAGAATATTCTGGGGATTCTGAAAAAACAGGATGTTAAAGCCACTTTTTTTTCGACAGTTATTTTTGCTGAAGAAAACAAAGATTTGATAAATAAATTATTAGCACAGGGTCACGAATTAGCCTCTCACACTTGGTTTCATTCAGATTTCAAGGAAGAACATTTGGTCGAATCTAAACAAAGATTAGAAGAACTTTTTAATACAGAAGTCACTGGCTTGAGAATGCCGAGAATGATGCCGGTTTCAGAAAAAGCGGTTGCAGATGCTGGTTATTTCTACAATTCTTCCATCAATCCAACTTATCTTCCAGGGCGATATAATAATTTTAAGGTCAGCAGAAAACCATTTTGGCAAGGGAAAGTTATACAGTTTGCGGCTTCTGTTTCTACGGTTTTCAGAGTACCGTTGTTTTGGCTAAGTTTTCATAACTTTCCGCTTTGGTTGTATAAATCGCTGTCCAAAATATCATTAAATTCTACAGGATTTTTAAATATTTATTTTCATCCTTGGGAATTCAGTGATATTTCCAACCCGAATTATAAATTACCAGGCTACACTTTCAAAAATACAGGAAAAGAAATGGAAATCCGGTTTGAAAATTTCATAATTTGGGCTAAGAAAAACAATTATGAATTTGGAACAATCAAGGATTTCTTAAATAATCAAAACGTAAAAAAGAATTAATGAAGATTGCTTACGACGCAAAACGCGCTTTTTCAAGCGTATCAGGATTGGGAAATTATTCCAGAGATCTGCTACGGATTCTTTCAAAAGTTTTTCCGGAAAATCAATACATTCTCATCAGTAAAAAAACATCGGAAAAAGGAAAAGAAATTTTAACATTGCCAAACGTTTCGCACTTCAAAACTTCGAAAGGCACTTTGTCCCGCCAATTCAAAATGGGAAAAGATGCACAAAATCTGGATGCCGATATTTTCCACGGATTGTCCGGTGAATTACCATTGAAATGGAACAAAAAACCGATCAAAAAAGTAGTTACCATCCACGATCTCATCTTCGAAAGGTATCCGGAATATTACACCTGGATTGACCGCAGAATTCATTTTTGGAAATTCAAAAAAGCGGCTGCAGCAGCAGATAAAATTATCGCTATTTCTGAGCAGACAAAAGAGGATATTATTCATTATTTAAAAGTTCCTGAAAGTAAGATTGAGGTGGTTTATCAAGGCTGTCACGCGAGTTTCAAAGAAAAACAATCGTACGAATTTCTTAATCAAATCAAAGAAAAATTCAATCTTCCGGAAAAATTTATTCTGAATGTTGGAACCATTGAACCACGAAAAAATCTTCTCAATATCATCAGAGCTTTGAAAGGAACTGATATTCCGCTGGTAGTGGTTGGTGGTAAGAAAAAGAAATATTTCAAACTGATAGAAAAGGAAATCAAACAGAATAAAGTTGAAGTTCAATTTTTGCAAGGCGTTTCTATGAACGAGTTGGCTGCGATTTACAAATTGGCTGAAATATTCATTTACCCAAGTTTTTTTGAAGGTTTTGGAATTCCCGTGATTGAAGCATTATATTCCGAAACGGTTGTGATTACGAGCAATACAAGCTGTCTTCCCGAAGCTGGTGGTCCAAATTCTGTCTACATAGACCCAAAAAATGTCGCTGATATCAAATCAAAAATTAATTTCCTTTGGAATAGTGAACCAGAAAGAAAACACCGTGCTGAAAAAGGTTTGGCGTTTGTTCAGAAATTCAATGATGACGTGATTGCAGAAGATTTGATGAGGGTTTACGAAAGTGTATTTTAATGGAAATTTAATTGTAGATGGGCTTCGAGAACCTCAGCCTGACAACTAACAATTAGTAATTCCGTTCTCCAAAAATAGCTGATCCAACTCTTACCGAATTCGAGCCACATTCGATTGCCAAAGGAAAATCGCCACTCATTCCCATTGATAAAGTTTCCAATGGTTTTAAGTCTGAAAGTTCATCAAAAAGTTGTTTTAGAACACCAAATTCTTCACGGATCTGATTTTCATCATCCACAAAACTCGCCATTCCCATCAAACCTTTAATTTCAATATTTGGATAATTTCCATTAATATAATTATTGAAAATATCTTTCGCCTCATCAACTGTTAGACCGAATTTTGTCTCTTCTCTAGCGATTTTTACCTGAAGCAAAACATTGATTTTTCGATTGTTTTTTAAGGCTTCTTTGTCAATTTCTTTTAAAACTTTTTCGCTGTCAACGCTTTCTATCATCGAGATAAAGTCCGCCACAAATTTCACTTTGTTGGTTTGAAGATGACCGATTAGATGCCATTCAATATCATTTGGAAGAACAGATTGCTTTTCCAATAATTCCTGAACTTTATTTTCTCCGAAAGCTCTCTGCCCAAGATCATAAACTTCTTTGATTTTTTCAGAAGGATTGGTTTTGGAGACCGTTACCAATTTTACATTTTCGGGAAGTTGGGAAAGGATATTTTGATAATTTGTTTTGATTGACATTTTGGATATCTTTTAAAAAATCTGATACAAAAATAGGCAATAATTTATCTTTCAAATATCAATGCAGAAATCGGTAAATTTGGTTTAGATAAATTTCTAAAAGACAGTTAATTAGGGAAATATATTACTTTAAGATCAATATTAAATTATCAAACTATGAAAAGAGTAGAAAGTATCGACATCGTTCGTGGTCTTGTAATGATCATTATGGCTTTGGATCACACCCGGGATTTTCTTCACATCAATTCATTGTCCCAAAATCCTACAGATCTGGCGACCACAGATCCGGCATTGTTTTTCACACGCTGGATTACGCATCTCTGCGCACCTACTTTTGTTTTTCTTTCAGGAGTTTCCGCTTTTTTAACATGCAAAAGAAATGAGAATATTTCCGAAACAAGAAAATATCTTTTGACCAGAGGGTTTCTCTTAATATTGATGGATTTTACAATCGAAAATTTTGGAATTTGGTTCGATGTTCATTTCAGTATTTTCTTTTGGAATGTACTTTCTGCAATAGGTTTCGGGTTTATTATTCTATCATTGTTATTAAGATTAAATTCAAAATTAATTGCAGGTTTAGGTTTGATGATTATATTTCTTCACAATGCAATTCCACTCTTACCAATTGCTGAAAATGTTCAGAAATCATTAGGTTTTTTATTTGCAACAGCTGTTTTCCCTTTCGGCGAAAAGGTTTTGATTTTCGGTTATTCGCCGGTTCCCTGGCTTGGCATTTTACTGACTGGATTTGGTTTTGGACAGTTATTTTTAGAAGATATTTTGTCCAGAAAAAAGAAATTTCTTTACATTGGATTAGTGAGTCTTTTATTATTCGTTGTTTTAAGATTTCTGAAAGTTTACGGCGATCCCTCCATTTGGTCAACACAAAAAGATCAACTTTTTACATTTCTATCTTTCATTAATGTTACCAAATATCCGCCGTCACTTCTGTTTTGTCTGATGACATTGGGAATTATGTTTTTGTTGTTATATTTTGTTGAAGGATTTAAAAATAAATTGACAGAAATCTTTTCTGTATTCGGAAAAGTACCCTTGTTTTATTTTTTGGTTCATTGGTACATTATTCATCCCGTTTTATTTATTATCCTCCTGTTTCAGGGATTTCAATTTTCAGAATTTTCATTTGGAGACCGTTTCGGAAGGCCGAAAGATGTAAAAAGCGGCGTTTCACTTTTGTGGGTTTATGTTTTTTGGATTCTTCTGGTCATTGTAATGTATCCGCTTTGCAAATGGTATTTCAGATATAAAAATGAGCACAAAGAGAAAAAATGGCTAAGGTATATTTAGTAAAGAGTTTGTGGCTTTTAGAATTTGTTAAATGGCATTAATTCCGTAAATTTGAGGAAATTTTTATTCGAATAATAATCAAAAATATATGAGTCAATTTGATGTAACCGTTATCGGTTCTGGTCCTGGTGGATATGTTGCGGCAATCCGTGCTGCCCAATTGGGTTTCAAAACAGCAATTATTGAAAAATATTCAACCTTAGGCGGAACTTGTCTTAATGTTGGATGTATTCCTTCAAAAGCTTTGCTTGATAGTTCTGAGCATTTCGAAAAGGCAAAACACGACTTTGCAAATCACGGGATCATCATCAATGAGCCGACTGCTGATATCGCAAGAATGATTGCCCGCAAAAACGAAGTGGTAGATCAAACCACCAAGGGAATCAACTTTTTGATGGATAAAAATAAGATCACGGTTTTTGAAGGTCTTGGAAGTTTCGAATCTGCAACCCAGATCAAAGTTTCCAAAAACGACGGTTCTTCCGAAGTGATCGAATCAAAATATACAATCATCGCAACTGGTTCCAAACCATCCAGCTTGCCTTTCATCAATCTTGATAAAGAAAGAATCATTACTTCTACAGAAACTTTGAATCTGAAAGAAATCCCAAAACATTTGGTTGTTATTGGTGGAGGCGTTATTGGCCTTGAGCTTGGTTCTGTTTATTTGAGATTAGGTTCTCAGGTAACTGTGGTTGAGTTTATGGATAAGATCATTCCTGGAATGGACGGAAGTTTGTCTAAGGAATTGCAAAAAGTTCTTAGAAAACAAGGGATGAAATTCGAACTTTCTACAGCGGTTTCGGCGGTTGAAAGAAACGGAGATTCTGTGAAAGTAACTGCTAAAAATAAAAAAGGCGAGGAAGTGAGCTTCGAAGGTGATTACGTTCTTGTTTCTGTAGGTAGAAGACCTTACACAGACGGACTTGGATTGGAAAAAGCTGGCGTAGAACTGGACGAAAGAGGAAGAGTGAAAACCAACGACCATTTGCAGACAAATGTTTCTAACATTTACGCAATCGGTGACGTGATTAAAGGTGCAATGTTAGCCCACAAAGCGGAAGAGGAAGGAACTTTGGTTGCTGAGATTTTGGCTGGACAGAAACCTCACATCAATTATAACTTGATCCCAGGCGTTGTTTACACTTGGCCAGAAGTTGCTGGCGTTGGTAAAACTGAGGAGCAATTGAAAGAAGAGGGCGTGGCTTACAAAGTGGGAAGTTTCCCAATGAGAGCGTTAGGAAGAAGCCGTGCAAGTGGTGACACAGACGGATTTGTAAAGATTATCGCTGATGAGAAAACGGACGAAGTCTTAGGTTTCCATATGATTGGCGCAAGAGCGGCGGATTTGGTTGCAGAAGGAGTGATCGCAATGGAGTTCCGTGCAAGCGCAGAAGACATCGCAAGAAGTTCTCACGCGCATCCAACTTACGCAGAAGCTGTGAAAGAAGCGGCTTTGGATGCGACCGGAAAGAGATCGATTCATATGTAATCTATAATAAGATTCAAATTCATATTAAAGAGGAGCAATTTAGCTTCTCTTTTTTGTTTTTAATTGTAATATTATCAATCATTTAGGATTTAGGCAATTTTATTTTTAAAATATTTTAATGCTTATTGAAAATTTGGCATATTTGTAGAAATATATTTGAAATTATTAAAATAAAATTAAGCCATGAAAAAAATATTTACTACTTGTACATTCTTACTAAGTTTAAGCACATTTGCTCAGGAAGCGGGAAAAGCCGGAGAACTTCTGAAAAATGAAGCTTCAAAGACTGAAATGCAAACCAAAAGAAGTGAAATGTCCGGAAAACGTGGCAATACGCTGGATAATTCCAATTATAGAAATCCGAATCAAGGACAAAATCAAAACAACAGCAATTCAAACAATAATTCCGGTAATAGATCGATGCCAAATTATGACTGGAATCAAAATTACAGTTTTGGCTATGCTGAAGTGTTTTTGAGAATTCCGGAACGTGGCTTTTATACCGTTGAAGTCGGCGATCAAATGGCTTCCAATGCTTCTGGTAAGTACAGGTTTTTTGATTTGATTCCGGGATCTGTTCCAATTTCTATTTATGAAAATGGTTATTTGATTTACAGAACCAGAATCAATGTTCGCAATAATTCCCGATTGGTGCTGGATTTCTTTAATAATCAGGGATTGTATTTGTTGGGAACTTATCCGTTGCAAAGTCAGGCTTATGGAAACTATGGCGATGTTTGGAATGACGTCTGGAACTCTCCTTATAATGGTAATTCAGGACAATGGGATCCGAATTACGGTACTAATAATCAAGGTGGCTATAACGGAAATAATCAAAGTCAATATGGAAACAACCAAGGCAATGCTTACGGAAATGTGATGAGTAATCAGATGTTCAATGCGTTTTTGCAGGTTGTGAAAACTACGAAGTTTGGCGATGACAAAGTCTCAGTGATCAAACAGCAACTTAGAAATTCTATGGTAACTTCTGCTCAGGTAAAAGCACTAATAGAAGCATTACCTTATGATAAAGACAGATTGGATGTTGCTAAATTCGCTTACGGAAAATGTGTAGATCCGAATAATTATTTTGTGATTTTTCCATCCTTTCAGTTTCAGAATTCGGCTCAGGAATTGCGGGATTATATATCAAAACTATAAAATTGTAGAGAAGCGCATTGCTTCCTTTTTTTTGTATGAAAATTTTGTAATTTTGTTTTAAATCAAAATCACAAAAATGCCGTCAGAAAATATTTTTATCGCACATCCCGAAAACGCCGAACAAATAGAAGCGTTGAAAGCATTGGTGAAGTCTTTTAAAATAAAATTTGAAGTTAAAAAATCAGATGAGACTTTATTGCTTTTGGAAGAAGTTACAAAAAGCCTCTCTCAAGTAAAAGAAATAAGGGACGGGAAAGCAAAAAAACAATCTGCAAGAGAATTTCTTGATGAAATATAATGTTGTTTTAACACCAGATTTTAAAAAATATTTCAAGAAACTTTATAAAAAATATCCTTCACTTAAAAATGATTTGTTGAAAGTCATTGGAGTTTTGGAAGATGATTTTGAAGCTGGAATTTCTTTAGGTCATAATCTGTTTAAAATCCGTTTGGCGATAGAAAGCAAAAATAAAGGCAAATCTGGCGGAGCAAGGATGATTTATTTTTTTGTTTCCGATGACAATGAGATTTATCTGGTGCATATATTCGATAAAAGTGATTTTGAAAATATTCCCAAAAATGTGATTCTTCAAATGCTGAAAAACGCTGGATTAATTTAAAAATATTAGTTATGATACAGGAACTCGACAAAGATTTCAGCAGTCTTAATCTATATATAGACGAAATTTCGCCAAGTAAAATTTTTATTCTGGTGGATGAAAATACACATGAACATTGTCTTCCCATTTTACTTCCCAACTTAGCAACTGATGCACCTTTTGAAATCATCGAAATAGAAGCGGGCGAAGAGAATAAAAACATAGCAACAGCCACTCAACTTTGGGAAATCTTCTCAGAAATGGAAGCTGATAGGAAATCTTTACTGATCAATCTTGGCGGTGGAGTAGTGACGGATATGGGCGGTTTCGTGGCTTCGACTTATAAAAGAGGATTCAGATTTATCAATATTCCTACAACGTTGCTGGCAATGTGTGACGCATCTATTGGTGGAAAAACAGGAATTGACCATCAGTTTCTCAAAAATATCATCGGAACTTTCGCTTTGCCGGAAGGTATTTTTTTCTATCCCGGATTCCTGAAAACTTTGGATTTTAAAGAACTGAGAAGTGGTTTTGCAGAAATGCTGAAACACGGTTTGATTGCCGACGGAAATCACTGGAATGATCTAAGTTCATTATATAAGATTACACCGGAAGATCTTGCGCCATTCATCAACAGAAGTATGGAAATTAAGAATGATGTCGTGACAAAGGACTTTAAAGAGGAAAATGTACGCAAGATTCTCAACTTTGGCCACACCATTGGCCACGCGGTGGAAAGTCTTTTTATGAAAAAAGGAACTCTCATTCCACATGGCGAGGCGGTTGCGCTTGGTATGATTTGCGAAACACATTTAGCGTTTCTCGCAGGATTAATAGATGTGGACGACTCATCTACCATCATTACAAAGATCCAGAGATTCTTTCCTTACATCGATATTTCCGAATTTAAGAACGGGGCAATTATGGATTTGATGTTTAATGACAAGAAAAATCAGGACGGAAATATCAATTTTTCACTCATCAATGGTGTTGGAAGTTGCGTTTTTGATCAGAAATTACACGCAGATCAGATCATTTTGACCCTGGATTTCTATAAAAATATGAATGTTAATTAATGATATTATTCAATGAATAAGTTTTTTAATTCATTGATAATTAATTATTTGATATATTAATCAATAAAAATATCAATTATTTTTAATTTTTTGGCAAAGTATTTGGAAGTATGCTTTCCGTAAAACAAAATTAAAATTTGATATTATGAAAAAGTTATTTTTAGGATTAGGCTTAGTAGCAGGAACTTTTGCATTCGCTCAAACAAGTCCAATGTTCGGTTTAAAAGCAGGTCTTAATATTGCATCAATCTCTGATGACGGATATGAAGATGCAAAATCTAAAGCAGGATTCTATGGTGGTGTTTTTATGAATGCACCATTATCAGAAATGTTCAGCATCCAGCCAGAGGTTTTGTATAGCCAGATGGGAGCTAAGACTGTAGATACATACACATCCTCTATCGGAGGTGCAAGTTCTACAGTTAGAAATTCTGCAAGTCTTAATTTAGATTATATTACTGTACCAGTAATGTTCCAGTTCAAAGCAACACCAGCTTTCTACTTAGAAGCAGGTCCGGAATTCGGATTTTTAGTTGGAGCAAAAGCTAAAGGAGATACAACCACTACAACTACTGTTGGAGGAAGTTCAAGTACTTCTAGTGAATCTTACTCTTCTAGAGAGATGAAAGACAATTTCAGTTCTTTCAATATGGGAGCTGCTCTTGGTCTAGGTTTCAACTTTACTGAGAATTTGGGAATTAATGCTAGATATGTAGCAGGTTTCACAGATATCAACAAAAAGAACAATGATGAAAACGGAAATACATCATTAGAAAACAATGACAACAAGAATAGAAACAACACATTCCAAGTTGGATTGTCTTACAAATTCTAATATTACAAAATCTTAAATATTGCAAAAGACCGATTAATTCGGTCTTTTTTTGTTTCTTAATTTATACTTTTGTGATCAATAAACAAATATATTTATGAAGAAGATATTTCAGGTATTGGCGATTTCTGCAACATCACTTATTTCTGCACAATCATTTGGTGTGAAAGGCGGCGCAAATATTTCGACAATAAGCAAGGAGAGAAGTTGGGATGATACCAATGCCAAACTTGGCTATTTTGTAGGGGTTTATATGCACGCACCGGTTAACAGTGTTTTCAGCATTCAGCCAGAGGTGCTTTATAATAGTGTCGGCGTAAAATATGATAATACCAAAACGTCTCATACACTTGGTCTGGATTACATTTCTGCGCCTATAATGTTTCAGTTTGAGCCCATTCCTAAATTGTTTGTGGAAGCTGGACCGCAATTTTCTTTTTTAATCGGAAACAGTGACAGAAACAAAACGGATGATGTGGTCACAATTAAGAAGTACAGAAATAACTCCAACTACAACAGTTTTGATCTGAGTGGGGCAGTTGGTCTTGGTTTCAGAATTAATAATATTACAATCGGCGCAAGATATCTGGTTGGCTTTACTGATATCAAAAAATCAGGTTCTACCACTTGGAGCAATGATGACAAGCAGCTTCGCAACAGCGCTTTGCAGATTGGATTACAATATGGATTTTAGATTTTAATAATTCTAAAAAAAAAAAGACCAACGATTAAGTTGGTCTTTTTTTTTTGATGATAATGATTAATTATTTAACCATTAGATTTTTGCTCGTTGTCTCTCCGTTGTTAGAAATTACGATTCTGTAAGTTCCTGTTTTAAGAGTCGAGATATTTACTTTAGTTTTTTCATTTTCCAAAGCGCCGTTAGAAATCAATTTTCCGGACAGATCAAGGATTTGATAACTTGCACCTTTAACTTTATTTGTCAATGAGATATTAACTTCTCCTTTAGCAGGATTTGGATAGATGTCAAAGCCTTTGTTGAAAGCAGATTCATTAACCGCAAGATTTTTGTTGATATTAAATCTAGCCGAATTCACAGCGAAATAAATATTGTTCACAGCTTTCACCATAATTCTCGCATTTCCATTATCTAGATTTGGAAGTGTTACAGAAGCAGAACCTGTATTGGGAACTTCTGCTAGCAAAGTTGGGTAAGTAAGTCCGTTGTCAGAAGAGATATAGATTTGAACATTTGTTGTACTGATAGGTGCTGCATTAGTTCCTGCAACATCCCAGGTTACAGGCAGCTGGGTTCCGCCAACGTAGTTTGCCGCAGCAGTCTGAGAAGTCACCTTGAAAGGACCTATGTTAGCCACTGTCACAACCATTAGATCTCTTGCTGATTGATTTCCTGTTGCTTTGTTATCATTTACCAACAACGAAAAATTCAGTGTTCTTGCAACACTTGGAATCACCTCCCACGTTGGAGTAAGGTTGTTTGCCGCAATCGAACTCATTTGAGGGAAATATCTCTCAGGAGTTATTTTAGGATTATATGATCTGAAAACAGTTCCCTGAACTGTAGTTGCAGTCGGCGGTTGTGGATTGTAGAAAAGTGCCGCAGCATTAGTCTGCTCCCATAAGTAAGTTACTGCATCGCCGTCCGGATCAGATCCTGATCCTGTCAAAACAAATGCGGTTCCGTAAGGAATAGTGTAGTCCAAACCTGCATCCGCAATTGGTGTAGAATTATTATTAGCAGTCTTTACAGAACAGTCACTTACACGTGTTATGAAGTTATACATTTCATTTACACTTACTGAATGAAAATACGGATCACTGTTATTCTGTAAATTATAGACTGAAGTACAGATTCCTGCATAAGCCATAATTGTGGAACCACTTCCCGGTTCTACTGCAGTAACTGTGTTGGAGTTTCCGCTGCAAGATCCTGCGTCGGTAGTATTGGCTCTAAAAGTATGATTGCCGCCAAACTGATGTCCCATTTCGTGAGCTACATAATCGATGTTAAATGCATCGTTGATAGGTGCCGAAGATCCCGTAACACCACCAGCTTTAATTGCGCTGCAAGGAGATTGCAAGTAAGCAACACCACCACCACCTGTACTGAAAACGTGTCCGATGTCATAGTTTGCACTTCCGATTTTAGAATCACAAACTGTTTGGTTTTCACCTAACATTGTTCCGCCATTACCGTTCGTATAGCCATCGTTGGTATTTTCTACGAACACGATAAGGTCATTATTAGGAACCATAACCATTGTAAGAGAAACAGTTTTTTCGTAAACACCATTTACTCTTGTCATACTGGCGTTCATTGCAGCAATTACAGCTGCTTTTTTTTGCTCAACAGTTCCTGTAGCAAGTCCGGCTCTCATATAATGATATCTGGAATATTCAAAATTTGCCGCCAAAGCCAAACGGTACGTTCTCATTTTACCATCCTGTACGAAAGGGGCTTTCAAAGAAACTGGCTGCTCGATTGGTGGATTTTCAAAGTTGTATTTTCCATATTCACAATTGAATTTTTCAGGATTTACAGGAAGACTGCTTCTTTCGTAAATAATGTAATTATTCAAATCCTTTGTATAAGTATCCAGATAGCTGATTTTTGTATTGTCAAAATACATCACGTTCAAGCCGTCATAAGGTGATATACTAAACCTGATACTGTTTTCCGGACTTCCTTTCTGATAACCGACATAGGAATTGATTCCGGGATATTTATCTGATAATTCTTTTGCCATTACAGGTGCTTCCTTCACAACATAATCCACCAGCTTTCCAGTAGCAGTAGGAAATTTCAATACAAAACTTTCACTGCTGGATTCTCTGCTTGGAGCTTTTGCAAGTTCAGATTTTATACCCTGTAAATCGAGACTGTAAAGTTTGAAATCCTTTGGTGTTGTAGTTCTTTCAAACATAGCAGCATTAGCAAGCGTAGTTTTATTCTGAACCGCATTCCAAAAGTTTTTTTGAGCACTCAGTATCAAAGAAGCCATGATTCCGGTTGCCGTAAGTAATTGTTTTACCATTATTAATAAATTTTTATAATATTTTAAATTTTACTACGAAGTTGATTCTCTGTATTTTCAAATGTAATCTGAGATAAAAATTATATGCATTTTAAATTTATAATTTTTCTATTGAATACAATCGATAAATATTTGGATAAAAGTATAAAAAAACAACCAAATATAAGTATTTGGTTGTCATTTTAACATTTTGTATTTCGGCTATGGCTTGATTTCTACCCTCGCTCCCTGCGTATGTGCATTCATCTGTGGTGCGTAATAATTCTGCAAAGTCGTAATTCCATTACTGAATTTCCCGCTTGCATTCGCAACATAATCGTACTCGAATACATATTTACCCTTAGGCATATATTCGATGTAGAAGTTGGTGGAAGCATCTTTTGTAGATTGATAATACCCAAGATTATTTTTCCATTCGTAACCGGAAATCACATCCAATGGTTCAAAACCAGCCGCCCGCATATCTTTCAGGTGAATGAATTCCATACTTCTGTCCGTGTTCAGAATCATTCGAACTGTCACTTTATCGCCCACTTTCAATGGAGAATTTTCATTGATTTTAATCAATTGTTCACCATTTTCAGTTTTCACTTTTTTGTACAATTCTTTAGTGATGGAAATATAATTTTCCGAAGATTTTATTTGGTCCAAATCCTCATAATATTGCCAGAACAAACCGCCTTGCACAATTCCCGGACTGTCTTTTTTAATGGAAACTGTCGCCAGATTTTTATCCAGATTATCAGAAGTAATCGCCTGTTTCACATAGCCTGTCGCTTGCGTTTGAGGCTTCAAAGCTTTTCCGCCCCAAATGATTTCCGCTTTGTCAGATTCCGCAGAAGTCCAAGATTTTCCTGAATTTAAAATCGTGAAAATCACTTCCGCAGTTCCGCGCGAACTTCCCCAAGAATTCACTTCTTTTTGGGTCACAAGCCAGATTTTCATTTCTTCAATGAAAGTTTCATCCGTCGGAGTCAATTTATTAAAAGCTTCCAAAGCACCTGCGTGATTCACTGTTTTTGAAGAATACCAACCCCAATCGTTCAGATTCTGTTTCCAATAAACACCTTGCGTTTCCGTATCTGTCGAAGTTTCCTTAAGATAAGTCATCAATTTTTTCGAAACCTCTTTCAATCCATAATTATTGAATAACAAAGCTGAACGATGCAATCCAAAGAAAGTGAAATCCGTGATTTTAGCTGTTTTAGCTTTTGATGTTACCAAAGATTTCAATGTCGCGCCTTTATTTTTCAAAGGATATTCTTTTTCCCAATAATTTCGGGTGTCTAGATAATCGATGACGAAGTTGTTCCAAACATTGTCTTTTGTCCCACCGAACGGAGTCGAAGTGTTCCAATATTTATTCACTTCATTATCAACATAAGAAATCAGTTTTGTAACCATTTCTTTCTGCTCTGAAACTTGATAATCCGACACATTTCCTTTCAGCCAATCATTGATTCTCCCAAGATTTTTCAAGATGTAAAGTGAATTGTAGTACGAACTCGGATAACCTTGATACCACGAGAAACCGCCATCAGGATTTTGCAATTTCTGCAATTCTGACCAATCATTTTGTATGGAATTTCGCATTGTATTCGCATCAAACAATCTCGCCAATTTTTCCATTTGCTCGGTCTCGTTTTTCGATTCCAGAACCCAAGGCGTTTCTTCCAGTAATAATTGTTTCAATTCTTGATTTTTTTCCAAATTCGAAGTCAATAGATCTTTCGATTGATATTCATCAAAAACCGTTTTCAGTTTCGGATTCGCTTTGAAGATTTCCGAAGCCAAAACATCTGCAAACCATTTATTGAAGATGACATCCGCAGAATTATTAGTGTCATTTTTCAGACTTGGAAGCGCAAACATAATTTCCCAAATCGGATTGGTCGTCAGTTCCAGTGTGTTGGAAACATTGGTCAACGTTTTGGAATTGGAGTTTTTCAGATTTTCCAAAGTGAAAGTTTTCGTCTGTCCTTCTTTCAAAAAAATCGGAAGCGCATCTGTCACCAACATTCTGTTCGGTAATACGGCGATTGCTTTCTGTTCGCCATCTGAGAAGTTGCCTGCTTTCGCAACGATTTTAATGATAATTGATGAAATATCGTTCGGAACTTTCACTTTCCAACTCACAACAGAATTTCCGTTTTCCGATAATGTAAAAGATTGTTCTTTATTATAACCAGGAACCGCAGTCAATTGATTAATCCCGAATTTTTCCGAAATATCTTCATTTGTAAACGCATCCAAAATCTGCAATTGCGCCACACCATTGAGTTTTTGATTCACCAAACTCGATAATTTTGATTGAAGATTCAATTCATCGCCTTCACGCAAAAATCTTGGATAATTTGGCGTGATAGAAAACTCTTTCTGCGTCACCACAGATTTTTCCAAAGTCGCTGAACGTGCATCTTTTGTATGTGCTAAAAACAACAATTTCCATTGCGTCAAAGCTTCAGGAGAAGTGAATTCAAAACTCACATTTCCATCTTTATCCGTCAAAAGATTTGGATAGAAAAATGCCGTTTCGTTGAGGTTTTGACGAACTGGAATTTTGTCTAAACTTTCATTTTGTTTCTCAGTGGAATATCCTGCTACTACAACTTCCTCAAGTTCTTGATTTGGTGGAGGTGGAGTTCCCATTTTTGCTGCAGATTTTACAGATGCAACTCCTCTGATTATAATTTTATCTGCAGTTCCCGGCGAAGCCATTTCTTGAATCTTCAAACCTGCTACTTTTCCTTCTAATGCAAAATTTAAATTTCTTGCATAGATTCCACCATCAAACCAATTAAATTGAGGATTATTAATGTTATAAGTTTTTAAATATTTAAAGTTTTTATTAAAACTTTCTTGACTCAAACCGTTTCTCAAATCATAAGAACTCTGGAAAAACTGAGAATAAAATCCCTGCCAGTTCCAACTGTTCGAAGCAAATTGGTCCAGCGATTTGTCATACATACCCGCCAAAACTTCCGCATTGATTTTTTCTTTATCAGCACCGGAAACTTTCACCGTCCATTTTTCTTTTTGACCTGGCTGAAGTTTGTCGCGGAAAGTCACCGTTTCAATTTTCAAATCATCTTTGCTGTCGGCAATTTTCAAATCCACATTCTCGGTTTTTACATCATTAAATGCAACCAGTTGAAATTGCAAATTAACTCTCGAAACAGTTTCATCTTTCGGAATCAAAGTTTCATATTCCAAAATTCCATTTTTGAAAGAATGCGTTTCCGTCACCGTTTCGCCTTTTCCGTTTTGAACAAAAACATTTACCAAAGCATCCGGGACAGCCGAATAAACAAAGACTTTCGCTTTCTCACCACGCTTAAAATCCTGTTTTGGCTTAATGACTTCCAGGAAAGGTTTTTGATTCTGTCCAAGCGATTTCTTGTCCCAAACTTTGAAGAATTGATCTGTTTTTATCGTGTCTTTTCCTTCGATATTATAAAGTTGAAGTTTGTAAGTTCCCGCTTCTAATTTCCCTAAATCTAAATTAGTTGTCGGTTTCTTCGCACTGTCAGGCTGGGGCTCTCGAAGCCCATCAAAAAGAACTTTTTCCACCTTCCAGTTTTTCTCTTCATTGGTCTTATCAAATCTATCGTAAGGGAACTTTTGTACAAATTCTTCCTTAGAAAGTTTCGGCAAATCCTGAATCGTATTTTCAAACTGACTTCTGAAAATCTGCTTCGGTTCTTCCAGCTTTTCCAGTTTTGCATTGTAAGATTTTGCAAGAACTTGGTCGTTGTAATTTTTCGTCGAAACAGTCAGTTTTACAGCTTCATCAGAGAAAATATTGTCAACATTGTCCGCTGAAATATAATGAGAAACCGAAGCCACTTTTACATTCGTGTCCGCAGATTGTGTTTCGCCGTTGATGTCCGTCACAGAAGCATTTATGGCGTAATTGTCAATCTGAATTCCTTCTAAAGTTTCATCTTTTTTAAGTTCTACTTTGATGGTAAATTCGCCTTTCTCATTGGTTTTTGCCGTTCCGAGAATTGAGTTTTCATTATCATTTCCACGCGGATACCACCAGAAATAGCGCCAACGGATATTCTGTTTTTTGATTTCATAATTGACGGTCGAATTGCTCAATGCAACGCCGGAAAACATCATCGCTTTTCCTTTCAGTTCGATGGTTTGGCCGTATTTGTACTCGTCTTTTATCGGTTCAAAAGTCACTTCAAATTTTGGACGTTTGTATTCTTCAACCTGAAAATCTGCGTAACCAGAGATGTTGTAAGCAGAATTATTATCATCGTCAACTTCGATATTGAAATTCCCGTTCAGCTTATTTTTAGGTAACGTAAAACTGCCATTAACAGAACCAAATTCATTGGTTATCAGTTTCAAAGTCTGTAATTCCTCGCCGTTGGTGTCGTTCAAAGTGATATTCAACTTCACTTTTTCCAGCGTTTTCATTTTCTGAGTTTCGCCGTTAATGCCCGTTGCAATCACTTTGAAATAAACGATTTGTCCAGGTCTGTAGATTTTTCTGTCGAGGAAAATCTGTGCGCTTTCCTGATTTTCAGATTTGTTTCGGTTGCCATAATCGTAACCATAAACATTTATCATCGAAAAATTGTTTCCATTTTTCACAAGGAAGTTTCTGTAATATTCCTGATTCGCAGAATTTGGAAACTGGAAATTCCCAGATTTATCCGTTTTCACAGTGTATTTTGTAACTGCTTTTCCGCGGACATATTCTGTAACATCAAGGTTTTCATTAATAAAAGCTTTTCCATTTTCGTTGTTCACGAGTTTCAGAATATTAGCTTTTGGATTGTTGTCATCTTTTTTGGAGAAGATGATTTTCGAATCCGAAACTATGAAATAATAATTCCCCTGAGCCGAATTTTCCACCACATACTCCGCCAGATAAATCCCTGCTGTAAGTGCTTTCAGCTCCAAAGATGTTTTATGCGATTTGAAATCCGAAGACGCTGGCAAAGTGAATTCATCCTTTCTGACCAACGATTTTTTGACCTTGGAAAAAGGGGTTTTGTAAGAATCAAAAACGTAATTCAGAAAACCTTGCGAATCATCTTTCACCTCATAAATGTTCAATGAAAATTGCTTCACATCTTTACCTTCCGCAACGATGTGAATCGGTTTGTTCGGTTGTGTTTCTTTCTCGTAAAATAAGTTGAGTTGCGGGTTTTTTATCGCATTTTCTTTGTTAAGAATATTATTGATGAACTTTGATTTTGGATAAAGTTCTTTCGCTTTATTGACCCAAACCAAAGCTGTTTTGTTATCGTCTTTTTGTTGAAGAAGTTCAATCATTTCATCGATGATCAGAACTTTGTAATCGCCTTTTATAGAGTCATAACCAACCAATTTTTCAAGTTGAGCGAATTTGTCTTTGCAATTATTAAGTTCACAATTATAATTGATTTTCTGATGTTGGAAATACAGTTTTGAATTCCCAGAATTTGCCGAAATCTCAGAATCATAAATGTCATTGATTTTAGTCGAATTGATTTTCAGTTCGTTAGTCGTGAACAGGTTTTGATTTCTCAAAAACTCGATGTAATTGAAATTTGACCAATCCAAAAGCGTAGGGAAGTAATCCAAATTTTCCGTCGCTTCAAAGATTTCCTTGTATTTCTGAGTCTGAATTTTCTTCAAAACCGAATTTTCTTTCTCCAAATCTGAATAATTTTTAGCCAAGAAATTCTTGAAATCCAGTTTGCTCCAGGTCTCGATTTGTGACAGATTTTGATTGTCGATATTCGTTTTCTGATTGATTTTCCACGAATTGTTATCGTAATAATCATTGATGAATTCCAATGTCAAAAGGTGGAATAATTGCTTTTCATCGCCTTTCAGTTTGGTTTCCGTACTTTGAAGTTTCGAAAAGAATTTCGAGTTTTCATCATTCTGAGTGTCGTCGTGCGTTTGCTTCAGGATGCTGAATTCCGCTTTCAGAGATTTGATGATTTGGATGGCGTTGTTGTCTTTCATCGCTTGGTTTTGAATGTCCAGAATTATCGGAAGATTACTTTTGTAAGTTCCTTTCTTGTAGTTTTCTTCCACTTTTTTCCATTGAGAATCGTAGTAATTCTGCGCCGAAAAGTTGATGAAGATGAGCATCAGCAAGAAAACTGAGACTGATTTAATAATTTTCATATGTGACTTTTATTTCTTTTTGAGTGAATGATTCACTGTATAAAGATGCATTATTTTATCAAAGGTTGGAAAGATTATAATCTTTTTTAAAAATTAACACTTTCGAAATCTTATTGATTTAGAACAATTTTTCGGACATTTGTTAAAAGTAAAATGTCGATTTTAAATTTAGCAAAAAAATATGTGATTGACAGCCAGATTTTTGTCTCGCTGATGGGAACGCTGATGGCTGGATTTTTTATGCTGGAGCAAAACATATTCCGTTGGCCGAGTTTGCTGTTGATTTTTATCACGTATTTCAGCGGTTATCTTTACACGAAATATCAGAGTCGTAGAAAGACTTTCATCAAGATTTTGGTTTTTAATTTCATTTGTGGGATTCTCAGCTTTTGCCTGATTGTCTTTAATCATAACGAAATCAGATTGCTAAAATGGGCTGTAATCGTAATTATCGGTTTGCTTTACAATTCTTTTTTTCTGGAAAAATTTATTCGAAAAATCCCTTTGTTAAAAGTCTTTTACGTTGGTTTGACTTGGGCTTTGATTAATGCTTGGCTCATTCTGCCAGAATTCAATTGGGAGATTTTCTGGATTTCGTGGCTGTTTATTTCGGCTTTGGTTTTACCGTTCGATATTCGCGATATGAAAAGTGATGATGTGGTGACTTTCCCCATATTAATAGGAGTTCAGAAAACAAAATACTTGGCTTATTTTTTAGTATTTGTTGCTTGTTTATTAAGTTTAATATTTCTTGATAAAGAATTTGCCTTAAGTTTTTTAATAACAACGGTTTTCACATTTATTCTAATTTATTTTTCTGAAAATGATAATAAGGGAACGTACTTTTCATTTTGGGTAGAATCTTGTAGCGGATTGCCTTTGTTGGTGATTTTGCTTTATTGGCTTGTAAATTGATAGAAGGATTTTACTAATTAATTTTTGAAGTATTTGTAATCTGATGCATAAAAATATTCTTGCGTTAATTCTGTTTTTATGTAGCGTTTCTTTTGTGTCTGCGCAGGAGAAAGAGAAAAAGGATTCTATCTATTACAAGATTGAAAAGTACTCAGACAAAAGAAAATTCACCAAATTCATCCATCGTTTTATCTTTCGTAGGGAAGCAGATTCTGTTTCTGTGAAAACCCGTACTGAGAAGGAAACGCAAGCCTCATACGACGGAAAGCACATCCGAAATATCAAAATCGAAACGATTGACCCATTCGGATACAACACCAAGAAAAAAAAGGAAAAAGCCAAATGGTACGATTGGTTCACAAATCATCTCCATTCCAACACTAGAATTTCGACGGTCAATAATTATTTGCTTTTCAAAAAAGGCGAAGAATACAACGCCCAGAAGCTCTACGAATCCGAACGTCTTCTCCGTGAAATGCCGTTCGTAAACCGTGTGAAAATCAGTATTGCAGACAGCACTTCGACCAAAGATTCGATAGATGTCGTAGTGCAAGTTCTCGATTCCTGGAGTTTGAAACCACGCGGAAGTTTCTCCGGAAGCAAAATCGGAATGGGCGTTACGGAAGAGAATTTTTTAGGACTCGGACACGAAGCTAATTTCCTTTACAGAAACGATTCCAAGCAAAATCAGGATTATCTGATGGGAAGTTACACAGCTTACAATCTGTTCGGTTCTTACATCAATGCGCAAGTTTTGGGCGAACGCGATTTTTACAAAAACGAAAGAATTAATTTTAATGCGAGAAGAGATTTTTTCTCTCCGTTGACAAAATGGGCTGGCGGTTTTTCATTTGAATATTTTATGCGAAATGTCTCTTTGCCAATGGTGGACAGAAGTGCGTTGCCAGAAGTTCAAATCAAGGTTTACAGCCAGGATTTGTGGGGCGGTTATCAGATTCCGGTTTCGGCGAATCCAGAGGAAAGGGTTTCCAGTAACATCGCTTTCATCGGACGTTTTCAGAATTATCAGTACAAAGATAGTCCCGGAATTGACCAGTTTGATTACTTCAAAACTTACAGCAGTTTGTTGGGTTCTGTTGGTTTTATCCAAAGGAAATTTGCGGTCGAGAAAAATATTTTCCAATACGAATTGCCCGAAGATATCTCTTACGGAAATTCATTAAGCGTGACCGCAGGCGTACTTTCGAGAAGCAAAGAAATAATGCCTTACGCTGGAATTTCTGCTGGATATGGCGAATTTACAAAAATCGGTTATTTCAATTTGAAAGCGCAGTTTGGAAGATTTTTCAATGAGGACAGTCAAAACAGAGAGTCTTTCCGATTGGACGGTACTTATTTTACAAATCTGATGGATTGGAAATTTGCGAAAGTCAGACATTTTTTCGCACCGACTTTAGCGCTTGGAAATCCACAACACAATTATTCTTACCGAGACCGAATCAACCTTTCTGCCCGCGACGAATTCCCAGTTTACAACGCCGATTACATTGGAACGAAGAAGTTGGTTTTGAGATATCAGCTTCAACTTTTTGTGAACAAGACTTGGAAAAATTTCCATTTTAGTCCGTATCTCACGACTGCCGTTGGTTGGTTGGCGATGCCGAATGATAGCTTGATGAAAACGAATGCAAACACGAAAATCGGGATTGGCGTTTTGATCAATAATCCGTATTTGGTGTTCAACAGGATTCAGATTTCTTTTACTTATTATCCAAAAGTTCCATTTGATAATAATTCAGTTTTTGATTTTAACAGCAATCGAAATAACGTTTTACCATTGAACAGTTTTGGCGCAGATATTCCGCATTTTGTGAATTTTGGAAACTAAATCTTTACCTTTGTCTCGCATTTTCATTTGCTTAAAATTGAAAACGTAAGATTTCAGAAATATGACCATCAACAAACTTTCACTTATCAATTTCAAAAGCCACTCCGAAGTTTCGTTTGACTTTTCGCCACAAATTAACTGTTTCGTTGGGAACAATGGTGTAGGGAAGACCAATATTCTGGATGCGCTTCATTATCTGTCTGTTGGCAAAAGTTTTTTGGGAAATTCTGACCTCAATAATATTAAATTAGAAGAAGATTTCTTCACCATTGAATCCGAAATTCAGAATGAAGAGAAGGAAGATATTATCAAAATTTTGCATCCGCGAGAATCCAAAAAAGTCATCAAGAAAAATGATAAAGCTTACGACAGATTGGCCGACCACATTGGTTATCTGCCGAGTGTGATGATATCGCCATACGATTCCAATTTGATTTCTGATTCTGGGGAAAGTCGCAGGAAGTTTCTGGATGCGATGATTTCTCAGACGGATTCGGTTTATCTTTTTGATTTGATTCAGTATCAGAAAACCATTCAGCAGAGAAATGCGTTGTTGAAGAATTTTGCTAAAAATCGATATTTTGATAAGGATTCTTTGGAAATCTACGATGACCCGATTTCAAGTTTTGGAACACGGATTTTCGAAAAAAGAAAAGAGTTTGTTGAGAATCTAAATCCAATTGTCCAGTATTATTACGACATTATTTCCGGCGGAAAAGAAAAGGTTTCTGTGGTTTATGAATCTCATCTTTCCGAAGGCTTCGACTCCGCTCAGCCTGACAGTTTTTTTAAACATCTTCTAGCGATTTCAATTGATAAAGATCGAGTTCTGACCTACACTTCCAAAGGAATTCACAAAGACGATTTGATTTTCGAAATGAATGGAAACTCTATTAAAAAGATTGGTTCCCAAGGTCAGCAGAAATCGTTTTTGGTTTCTTTAAAACTCGCTCAAATTAACCGAATCAAAGAACTGACAGGAAAATCTCCGATTCTTCTTTTGGATGATATTTTTGATAAGTTGGATGACACCAGAGTTTCACAATTGATTGAGTTAGTGAACAAAGAAAACTTCGGACAAATCTTCATTACAGATACACACAAAGACCGAACGGAAAATGTGGTGAAGAGAATCCACGAGGAAAGTCGAATCTTTGAGATTTAGGAATAAAAGTTAGAGATTAGATTTTAGAAATCAGCATCGTTAAAAGAAATACAAACCCTCAACATAGCCCTGATGGTAACGGCATCCTTTTTTGGCATTGCGGAGAAAATCTCAATTGAAATAGCTTCCCGACGTTCGCAATGACAAAAAAGATATAGTGGACAGCAGGTTGGTCACTTGAATCGACAGACCAAACTTGAAGCTCCTAAATTTATAAAAAAGTGCCGTCAAATGAGAATGGCAGCAAATCTCGTACAGATTTTGTCTTGATGATCTCTCCCTTTGGGGATGTGAAGTAGATTTCGATGACATCTTTTTGCTTGGCTTCGTACTCCAGAATGGATTGTCTGCAGCCGCCGCAAGGTGGAATTGGGGTGGAACTAAGGTCATCTTTTGGGCCGCCGATCACAAATATTTTTTTGATTTTTTCGTTTGGATAATTGGCAGAAGTCCAGAATATTGCGGTTCTCTCGGCGCACAATCCTGATGGATAAGCTGCATTTTCCTGATTGGATCCGGTAATGATTTCGCCGTTTTCCAGGAGAAGTGCACAGCCCACAAAGAAGTTGGAGTAGGGCGCATAGGCGTTTTCACGGACGGATTTGGCTTTGTCGAATAGTATTTTTTCTATGTCGCTGAGTTGCTCGTAACTCGGAATCACTTCAAAATTGATTTTTATTTCTTTTTCCATCTTTTAAAAATGCAGGGAGGTAAAAATACAAGTTTTATGGTAACAAATTAACATTTGAAGAAAAAAATCATCTAATCATTATGATAAAACAATTTTTGCTGCTTGGTTTCATCTTTTTCTTGGGATCTACGAAGGCTCAGGACAAGATTTTTTGGAATGAAAACCGGAAATTGGTTTGGGCAGATTTCCAGTCGCAGACCAAGCCGAATACGTCTCAGGCTGCGGCTACCACTTTCTGCGGCATTTCCTACTTGCTGAATAGTCCGACGAAGAAATTCACTGATAAACAAGTGAAGATTGAATCATTTTTTATCCCGTCCAAATCCTGGGCGCACGCAGAACATAAAACGGATAATGTGCTGATGCACGAGCAAAGTCATTTTGATATTGCTGAGTTGTTTGCACGAAGATTTAGAAAAATAATTAGTGATAAGAGTTTGGATGTCAAATCTTTGCAGAGGTATTATGAGAGAGTGTATGATGATTACAAAGATTATCAGCAGGATTATGAAACGGTGACAAATCACGGAAGAATTCGGGACAAACAGCTTGAATATTCTCAGAAAATTGACGGAGAAATAGCGGAATTGTCGGATTTTAAAATTTAAATTTTCGGTTGTCTTTTTTCTCTGAGAGTTTCTTTTTGTTGTCGATTCTTTTTTGAACCTGGCGTTTCGAAGGTTTGGTTTTAACTCTGTACTTTGGAATGAACAGCGATTTTTCTACCATTTCCAGCATCTTTTCGGTCACGATTTTCTTGTTCGCGAGTTGCGTTCGGCTTTCTGATGAAGTCATTTGGAGAAGGCCTTCGGAATTGATGCGGTTTTTAAGTTTGTCGGATATTCTGACTTTCTCTTCGTCTGAGAAATAGTAACTTTCTGAGACGTTCCAAATCGCCGTGACAGCGGTTTCCACTTTGTTCACGTTTTGTCCGCCAGCGCCGGAAGAGCGGGAAGTTTTGTAGGTGATTTCGGACGTGAAGTTTTTCATTTCTCGATTGATTTTTTCAATTCCAGTCGGTTGACTTTTCCGTTTGGCGTTCTTGGGATTTGTTTGACAAAAATAATGTCTTTTGGTTTGTGAAATGATTTTTCGTAGTTGATGACTGAAAGTTTTTGGTTGATGCCTTCCGATTCGCTTCCTTCGATTATTAGAATTAATTTTTGTCCGAGTTTTTCATCATTGATTCCAAGAAAAACAACTTCATTTGGAATATTTTGTTTGACTAATTTTTCCAATTTTTCGGGGAAAATCTTTGCGCCTGCGGAATTGATGACGTTGTCTAATCTTCCAAGGAATCTAAATTGGTTTTGATTATTAATTTCAACCAAATCGTTTGTTTTCAAAATTTCTGAATTTAATTTTGGGGCAAATATTTTCAGGCAATCTCTTTCATCTAAAGAAATTTCAACGTCTTCAAAAATTTTAAACCAATCTTCCTGATGCGGAAAAATCTGTCTCAAGGCAATATGAGAAAGCGTTTCGCTCATTCCATAAGTCTCGAAGATTCGAGTAGGGGAGTTTGAGTGTTTGAGCGATTGAGCGATTTTGTTTTTTAAAGTTTCGGACACTGATGCGCCTCCGATGATGAGGTTTTTGATGAAGTGGAGTTTGTCTAATGAATTTTCGACCTGCAAAGGCGTCATAGCACAGAAATCTATTTTTTGGTTGATGTTTTGAAGTGGATTAATTGAAGGTTCGGCGATTTTCAGTTTTAATTTTCTGAGAATACTTCTGACGACCATCATTTTCCCTGAGATATATTCTATCGGAAGACAAATTAATGCGACATTTCCTTCTTTTAAATCCAAAAAGTTGCAAGTCATCTCAGCAGAATTCAACATTTTTGATTTTTCTACCTCAAAAATTTTCGGAATTCCGGTAGAGCCAGAGCTTTGAATTTTGACTAGTTTTGAGTCCGAAAACCACTCTTTTATGAAGTCTAAAACTTTGGTTTCAAATTCGTTAGATGGTGTTTTTTGATTGGTCAAAGGTTTGGAAAGGTCGATTAACATTAGGCTGAGCGAAAATTTATTTTATAAAATTATGCAATTTTTTTTAAAAATAATTTGGAAGTTCAGAAAAAAGCTCTAAATTTGCACCACAATAAAGGACAGACCTATGGTGTAGCGGTAACACTACTGTTTTTGGTGCAGTCATCTGGGGTTCGAATCCCTGTGGGTCTACAATTGTAAAATTACAACCAGTTGAATTTCAGCTGGTTTTTTTTTGTGATTAACTATAAATAGATGAAGATATAGAAACTGAGCTTTCAATCATCAGAAAGCTCAGTTTTAATTCTGTTGAAATGTAGAATTTACTTGTTCAGAATTATACTTTTTATGATTGGTTCGAGATTGCTTGGCAAGTCTGCATCTTTTACCTGATATTTTTTGACATTCATATTTTTCAGCCAATTTTCCAGATATATTTTGATGACATCACCTTCAAAAGGATTTCCTTTTTCCGGATTGATTCCAAGTATTACAACTTCCAGATCATTTAGATTGTCATTTGCCTTAATGAAACCAAAACCTTGATCCTGAATTCTAGTTTTAAAATCTGATGTGTTCAGTTGCAGGGATTTTACCAATTCGGGAGTGAGGTAAGAGGTTTTGCTTCCTTCAGAAAATTTCGAATCTTTATGAAACATATAACCGTCAGTCAGAATAAAAAGAATATTTCTGTACTTATCCTTGATGCAGTAATCCTTCACTTTGTTTTTAAAAAATCCCCATATGTCCGAGCCAACATATTGCCTGTCCTGAATGGCCGATTGATAAATTCTGTCAGGAAGAGAAGTGTATTTTTCATCAACAAGCTTGATATTTTCTTTCGAAGTATTTTTGTCAAACGAAACTTTCAGCTGTTTTGCAAAATCATTGATTTCCGGCTCTGAAGGCTCTGGATTGAAGAAAATTTGCATCTGATCATTCAGCTGTATGACTTTCTTACTTTTCACGTGATCTATAAATCCTGTTTTGATCGCTTTAATGTATTCCAGATCTCTTTGGTAATATTCCATCGATTGATTCGGATATTTCTGTGGGTCAATTCTATCAGAAAGATCAATAAGAATACTGATATTCAGATTTTTGCTGTTTGCAATAGAATCAATAGTTTTTGTGTCTTGTTCCGTTTTTGGTTCTACATTCTTCTTACATTGGATGAGAAAGAAAGAAATGATCAATAAATAATATATTTTTTTCATAATTGAGATTTTATAATACAGAGACATAGACAGAGTTTTGACTGTCAGAATTTGCGCCCACCTTATTAAGATTGTAATTGTATTGGTTTTTGCATTCCTCGATCATTTCTTGTTTTACAGGATGGGATATCGCTAATTTTTCACTTATGAAAGTGATCCAGCCCTGCACATATTCCGATGCGTAAAGTTTATAATCCTTCGTCGGAATGATAACACCGTTGATAATATCCTGAAGTTCTTCGATCCTGCCTTTCGCCTTGGCAATCATTTCTTTGATGCTGCCAATCGCTGTTTTAATTTCTTCCATCTGTTTTTCGAAGACGGTAATTCTTTCCAGATGAACTGTGATGTCTTTTTGTTTTTTGAGCTGTTCATGTTTGATTTTATCTTTTTCTTTATGTTCTTTCATGATGAAATCGAAAACCAATCCCCAGATAATATAAACCACAAATCCAGCGAAGATAATTCCCCAAAACTGATTCTTGGTAAATGCAATCGACAAGTCAAATGGAGGAGAATCAAAGGTTTTATTAAGCTCATAAAGCTTAGACTCAATTTCATAAGCTAAAATGGCATCGAAAACGAATGTGACTACAAAAAGGAGGAACATTTTCACGTAATTCATCCAGCTTTTATTTTCTCCAAACATATGGATCAGATAACCTAAGCCTAAGAAAACAAACGGTATTAATGTCACGAAAGCGCCTTCCAGCGGACCTTCGTCCCAAGCTTTATTGAAAGCCTGTGCATCCAAAACACTTTGCATAATGCTGACATTGGGATCAAATGTTTTGAAAAAAGCCGAAAATGAAGTAGAAATATAGAATGAAAAAAGATAAAGGCTTATCGGAATCAGTAATAAAAGTCCGATCCAGAATTTGGTTGATGCGCCTTTACTCGCATTGATTTGATAGTTTTCCGGATTTCTGGGAATGTCATTGATCTCAAATTTCAGGGTTTCGATTTTATTCTGAACGGTATCAATATTATTTTGAACATCTTTAATTTGCTCTTCCTTATTGTCGAGAGACACGGTCAAACCTTTGATTTCTGTTTCTTTATTTTTTTGTTCATTCAGGTAAGGTTCCTTCAGTTTGTTCTGCTTTTCGTCCATTTCTTTCTCCTCATTTTGGAATTTGGAATAGATGGCATCCAGACAGATTGATAAAGCCGTGTGATTTCCGCTGTTTCGGGAGCTGTCTCTGTATCCGGATTCGTGATAGGTTCTTTTTCGGCTTTCTTCCGTTGATTCTTCGATGTTATTTCCTTCAACAACTTTCAAAGGTGATTCGGTTTTTTCGACAGGAACAGGCTTTAGCCGGAATATATTTTTAATATTAGTATTCATGGTATTTAGTTTTTTAGGTCGTTGAAAATGTCACTTTTGCTTTTTCCTTCTTTTACAGAATCTATGAGATAATCCACGATCTGTAAACTGTTTTCTTCCATAAAGCCAAACATCAGCACATATTTTTCCAGTAAAGATCTTTCGTTGGAAGAGACTTCTCCGTCTGCCCAGATCATCACCGTAAGCTCGTAGAGATCATCTACTTTTTCTTCGATGCTTTCTGGGATCGTTATTTTTGAGTTGATGGGATTTAATAGGATCTCGTCCAGATTTTTTTGCGGGATTCCTCTGTCTTCTGCTGATTTGTAAAGTGCCTTTAGTTCCAGCGAACTGAAGTTTTCATCGCAAATTGCCATTTGGTACAGCCTGAGAAAATGTGCTTTCAGACTTTCGGTTGTTTCTGTTATTTCATTCATAGTTATTATTGTTTTTAGATGAAGTTTTAATGATTCTGTCTCTGCTGTAGGTTTTTCGTTGAGTGGAAGTTTCCTGAATACTTTCCTGCGGTATTTCCTTTACTTTTATCCTGATAAAGATTAAAAGGAGAAAAAGAATTCCAGTTACAATATCAATCGGAATCCAAATGCTTTTCAGATAAAAGTGAACGGGAATAATGGGATTAAATAAGATAAGGACTATTCCAAAAACCACAACCCATTTATATTCTTTCTGCCTTACGAAATGATAAACGGTTATTGCCGCTGCAATGAAGACAATGATTCTCAGAAACGTGTAATAAGAAATCTGAAGCGGAAGTACTGCCGCAAAACAGCACAACGCGCAAAAAGTAAAAAGCGCTTTATAAATGATCTCCAATCTTATTGTTTCTTTTTTGTGATTAGCTTTATCCATTGCTAGTTACATCTGAAACAATAGCTTCTGTCCACATATTCCTTGCTGTTTCCGGACCAGTAATAGCAGCCGCCTTTCGGTCCGACTTCCAATGGATAACCGTTGTACGTGCAGCCATTTTTCTTTGAGTTGGACTTTGGTGATTGTCTTTTTTTTGAGGATTTTTTCTTCTTTTGTTTTTTGACTGATAATTCTGTTTTTGCTACCGAATTGCCGGTTGATGCTTCGTAGGTTGTGGGAATTAATAATCCTAAAGTGAGTAAGGTAAAAAGTAGTTTTTTCATGATTGTTTAATTATAGTTTTCAATGGTTTGATGTAATTCGTTTCTGTGGTTATAAATTTCGTCTAATGAATTAAGATTTATTTTCTCTCCGGAATCTTTTCCATTATGAAAAAGTTCAATCAGTTTTTTGCTGGCTCCAAAATGAAATCTGCAGATTGGCTTTCTATTATTGTCATCCAGCAAGATCCCAAAATAAGATTGGGTATCTCTGTAAGCAATTCTTTCAGATGCTGTTTTTTCTCTCAGAATCGCTTTTACAATCTGAAAAGCTTCAAGTTCTTCGTCGGTTGTGGTTACTTTGGAAGCGTCATTATTATGATCAATATTTGCAGCGGAAACTGCAGTTTTTTCAGTTTCTATATTATCATTGATGACCAAAGCAGATTTCAGTCTGGAACTGATAGATTCTGATATCGAAAGACTGAGCGCTCTTTTGGTATATTCTTTAAAAGCAATCATCCGGTTTGCTGTGAGTGGTCTTTCAAAGAATCGGTTCACAAGTAGTTTTACTATTTCATCAGATGGATTTTCGATTTCTTTTTCGAATTCTTTTCTAATGGCTTTAATATATTTCAATGCTTCAGCTGAGTCCAGAATTGATTCCAGATTGTATCCGGACTTAGTAAAACTCTCGAGAACTTTGATGGAATTGTCCTTAATATCATCAAGATTAATTGTGAAGAAAGGTTTTTCATCCATAATATTTGGTTTCTCAAGATCTGTGTAGAAATTGTAAACAATACCATTGGTCAAAACTCCAAATCTTGCTTTGGAAACGTGATAATAACGATGAAGTTGCGAATTATGTGCATCCGCATTTTCCCGCCAGCTTTTGCATTCGATAATGAAAATTGGCTCATTGTCTTTTTTAATGACAAAATCTACTTTTTCCCCCTTCTTGGTTCCGATGTCAGCAATGAACTCGGGAATGACTTCCGTCGGATTAAAAATGTCGTATCCCAATATTTGGATGAAGGGCATTACGAAAGCAGTTTTTGTGGCTTCTTCCGTTTGTATTTGTTCTTTGAGACCATTGACTCTTTGGTGCAGCTGTTCTAGTTTTAATTTGAGTTCCATAGTTATTTTTAAATTGTTTCGTCAGTAATTTCTGCACTTGGAGTATTATCTTTTACAGACTGGACTCCATTCTCTATTCCTTGTTTTGTGAGATATAATTGGCTTTTCCCAATTATTTCTCCATTTCCGGCTTTCAGAACAAAATAATATTTGTCGTTAATTGCAACTTTTCTTTCAAACCTCGAATCGAATTGAGAATTGGTTTTCACAGACTCAATTCCGTTTTTACAGCCATACTTTGTGGTGTATCCTTCGCTTGTCAGGATTATTTCTCCGTTTCCGGCTTTCAGATTGAACTGATATTCTACGTCTTTTCTTTTTGTGATGATGAATTTTCCCATAGTTTTAATTTTTTAAATTATAGATTATATTTTACGTTAAAATTATTCTCGGACATAAATATCAGAATCAAAAAATCTACGAATGCTAAAATTGCAGGAATTAATGTCCAGCAAAACAGTAAATAAAGAATTCCTGCTGCTGTTTTCCCAAGATAGAATTTGTGTATTCCAAGACCGCCGAGAAACAGTGCTAATATTGCTGCGAGAGTCTTATTTTTTATACTTTTATTAATAGCAGGTTGTAAAGGTTTGCTTTTCAAATTTTGAATCCCGTCGTCAGATAAAGTCATTAGTTTTGACAGATAATCATACATTTTATGCATATGATTGTTCGCATTTGTAACTTCGTGTGATTCATTGAAAGTGCCCAATTTTCTTCTTATTTCTATCGCTATTTCTGTTTTCGTATCTGTTATAGAATTAATATGTATGTCAATATAAACTCCTAAACTCAGAAATTCATAGGATTCATAAGTGTATTGATTGAAGATCTCGTTGGAAGAGAAAATTTTATATTTTGAATCTAATAAAGAAATATTTTTAACACTATTTCTTACTTTTTCCAAAGAGAAATCGACTTGAATGGATTTTTTTGGATTGGGAATTGCAAAGACAGCCATAATTGTTTTATTTGATTCCAAAATTACCTTTACCTTGAATCAAATTTTTACGGAAATCCGTAAAACCAAAAAAAACTTTCAATTATTTGAAAGTTTTTAATGATAGTTGTTTATTAATATAGATTTATATAACGCCGAAGTCCTTGCAAAATGCAATCAGTTGCTCGTTGCTATTTATTATCAACGCATCTTTGATTTCTTTTAATCTTTTTTCTACAGCACTCATACTGGATGGTTTGATATTATTTTCCTTTAAATATTCAGGAATGTCTTTTAGAAGTATTCCGTTGGCTAGCAAAGTCACAAGCAAAGTGTCATATTCTGAAAATTGAAAAGCATTTTTTTCTTGTCCTTTTAGATCGTAAGAAATGTATTTTTCATTATTATAAACAGATTTTATTGCTTTTTTTAGATCTTTGACATCTTCTCTAGCTTTTCTTACATAGCCATTGATCTGCTGCTTTTCAAAAAGTTCGTCTGTAATGCCTTGTTTTTTATTCACGGAAAAGACAATTATTTTCAGATCGGGTTGTAATGTTCTTGCTGCATTTATAAGCTGCTGGCCATTTTTTATTAATTGTTCTCTGTGGTCTTCTTCAAAGGAAAGATCAGTGATTAACAACTCAAAAGGATTATTTTCCCGGATTCCCATTTTGATTCTGCTGATGGCGTCATCACAATAACTGACATATTTGGGATCTGATATTTTAAGATCTGCCAGTGCTTTTTGGACAGACAGGTTGGAACTTTCGAAATCTTCTGCTATTAGGACTCTTGTAAACATATTGTATTTTTTATATTGGAAATGTAAGATTGATTTTCAGTAAATTATTAGTTTCTGTGTCAAAATTAATTTTTCCATTTATAGAATTAATACGGTTTTCCATATTCTGAAGTCCATTTTTTGGCAGATTATCAGAAAATCCTACGCCGTTGTCTGTGTATGAGATGTTTATATAATTATTTTCCTTCGAGAATTTCAAAAAAACTTTATCTGCCTGACTGTGTTTTTTCATATTGGTCATCAATTCCTGGAGAATCAAATACGTTTCAGTTTTAGTTTGAAAATTAACGCCTTCCCATACGTTCTCATTATTTCCATTATAAATAATTGTTACTCTCTCAGAAGAATATGAATCAAGCATATTGTGAAGCTGCTCGTGAAAATTGTGACTCTCATTGATATCCTTATTTTCATATGAGATGTCTCGAGTTGTTTCGTACACGTTTTCAAGACCAAATAGGAGAGCGTTCTTATCAACAGTTTCTGTATTCTCGACTTGTGACATAATCTGATAAATCCTGTTTGCTACTCGGTCATGTATTTTTTTAGAATATTTCAGTTCCGTATTTTTAACTTCTAATAATTTTTCTTGCTGAAGTCTTTTTTGTCTTCTGCGGTAATAAAAGTATCCAAAGATTAAAGAAATAATTAAGGCAACAACAATTATGTTTCGCACTATGATTTTACTTTGCTTTTCTGTACTTTCCGCTTTCGCTTTCAGAAAATCTGCTTTATTCTTTTCCGTTTCATAACGAATAAGTGCAAATTGATTTTTGGCTTTGTTTCTTGCAGTTTGCAAGCTGTCGCTCAGAAATTCGTATCGATTAAAATGTAAAGAATAATTTTTAGGGTCAAGAATAATTAATTTTTGCAAAGCTTCAATCTGATCATCAGGACCTTTTATTTGTCTGGAAACATCAAACATTTTTTTTGCATAAAGCAATGCAGAATCTTTATTATTTTTAATGTAATAATCTGCAAGATGTGCGTAGCTGGAGTTGAGACCCCAATTATCCTTTTCTTTAACTCTTATTTTTAAAGCTTTTTGAAGTTCTGGAATTGGATTGTAATTTGGATTTTGAAGCCATTTAGTGTAGGTAAGGTTGGTTAATGCTCTGGAATAATCAATTTTATTTTGCGCAGTTTCTTTTATTATTTTATTATAAATTTTTATTGCATCGGTGTAACTATGTGTTTTTTGAAGAGTCAACGCTTTATTATTTAGATAAATATGTTTGTCTGAAATTTGCTCTGAAAATTGAATTGCAAGATCATAAAATTTTATAGAATTCTTATAATCTTTAAGATTAAATGAGGCTACTCCTAAATTATTATAATTAGCATTGATATAATTATAATTCAGTTTTTTATCTTCATTTAAATATTTCCTTGCTTCTAATGAAGTTTCTTGTGCTCCAAAGTAATCTCCTTTATCACATAAGATTATTCCCATATTCATGAGGCATTTTCCAACTCCCAAACTATCTTTATTTTTTAGGAAATCATCTTTGGCTTTTCCAAATTCAAAAAAAGCATTTAGGCTTTTACCTTTGTCAAGATTCGTCCACGCTTTTTCATAATTATAATTACTGATTTCTTTATTTGAGGAGATATTATCTGAACAAGAATAAAGAAATATGAGAGCGAATAATATAAAAATTTTCAATTTAACTAGTTTCCCCTAAGTTAAGAAAAATAGGCGAAAGATAATTCTTTCGCCTAATATTAAAATTATTTTCTATTTTCTTGGTGTCTGTCCTGTATCGCCACCTGTATCTCCAGGAGTTGGAGTTGTAGGATTGGGCTGGACAATTGCAGGCGTTGAACCGTCATTGCCACAATTTGAAGTATTTGAACTTGAAGGATTTGAAAATAATCCCATTAATATTAAAAATAGATTGAACATTGTTTTAAAAATTTAAAAATTGACATTTGTGTTCTTCCCCACGAAACAGATCGCGAGCAGGTGACACAGTTGTTGAAAAAAGAAGCGCTTCTTAAATTTTTGGGAAGTCAACCTTCAAAAACGGAAGAGAAACATCCGCTTCCCAAGCCAGAGATCTCTCTCCGTTTTATCTGGTTGTTTTTAGAAATCAGTTTTGTAACTTTGTTTTTGTAATGTTTTGTTTATCACTGATTTCTGATTACAAATTTCAATCAAGTGAGGTGGTTTTTCCTAGACACAGGATGGACACAGAATGGACAAATTTTATGTGGTTTTTACGGAAAACCGTAATTTTTCAGACAATGATTTGTCTAATTTGGACACGGATTTAATTCTTCAGATAAAATATATGTATGACAAGAAGAAAATATTAGTAAAAACAGCTTTTGAACAGGCAGAAAAAGAGTTGAAAAAAGATAATCAGAGTAAAAGTTATCTGGCGATTTATATTAGTGACCTTTTTCACGAAAAATATGGTTCGGCAAAAGACGAAAGAACTTTTGTCCGTTACTATACTGACCTTGTTGAGAAAAATAAGGATCGTTATATTGATGAAATAACTCTAGATCAATTAAGTAAATATATTGGGTATAAAGATTACGCTGACTTTTGTAAGAATTTTAAATTTGAAAAAAAGATTAATGAGTCTACAACATTAAGATTCAGTATTGATGATGAAGAACATTCTGTAAAAGGATCTAATTTTAGCTTCACACTTTTTAATAGTCCTGTTTTTAATCTTCAGGAATTCCTTACCAAGCAAAGTAATCTGGGAATCATCGGAGCGATTCTTTGTGGAGGTCTATTTGTTGGAAATAAGATGTATAAAGCAAATGATAAAGTGCCTGAAGAAAATGGAAGTCCAATGACATTATTTGATTCCAAACAATGTATGTACTGGAATGGGAAAGAATATATCCCCGAGTATTGTAATAAAACCAACAATAATCTGGTTGCAATTGATGCTAAAAAGGTTGCTAATTTCAAAAAAATCACAAGACCAGATACAATCAGCTCAATTAAAAATATCTGGTATTCCAAATATCAAAATGAAGTAGAGTTTTTTACAGACAATGGTGAGAACCCTGAAAATGGTAGCGATCTGAAACCACTTACCGAACATATTTTGGGTAAATATGGGAATGGGAATGAGTAAAACAGAAAAAACTCCGCCGAAGCAGAGTTTCAATTTTATTTTCGAATTGTTAGCAAATTGCTAGAAGCCAATCGCCATCAACAAATTACATTCTATTCACCACGTTGATGCCAAGCATTGACAAAGCTTTCTTAATCGTTTTTCCAACCAAATCAGAAACCTGAAGACGGAATTGTTTTGCATCCAGATCTTCCTGTTTTACAATCGGATTATTTTGATAAAAAGAGTTATAAGATTTCACCAATTCATAAACGTAATTCGCCACCAAAGCTGGACTTAAAGTTTCCGCAGAACGCGAGATAACTTCTTTGAATTCAGCCAAAAGCATGATCACTTCTTTCTCACTTTCATTCGGAACGTAAGCGCCAAAATTTCCTTTTCCACTATATTCAGCCTTAGCTAAAAGAGACTGGATTCTTGCATAAGTATATTGAATAAATGGTCCAGTATTTCCATTGAAATCAATACTTTCTGCAGGATTGAAAAGCATTTTCTTTCTCGGATCTACTTTCAAAATGAAATATTTCAAAGCACCCAATCCAACCGTTTCGTAAGATTTGATTTTATCTTCGTCAGAAAGGGTTTCCAACTTGCCAAGTTCCTCAGATTTTTCTTTCGCAGTGGAGATCATTTCGTCAACCAATTCGTCCGCATCAACCACGGTTCCTTCTCGGGATTTCATTTTTCCTTCCGGCAATTCCACCATGCCATAAGACAAATGATAAAGCTGGTCTGCCCACTCATAACCCAATTTTTTCAAGATTTTGAATAAGACTTGGAAATGATAATCCTGCTCATTTCCAACTGTATATATCAATTTCTGAATGTCATTTTCTTTAAAACGCTCAACCGCAGTTCCAAGATCCTGAGTCATATAAACCGAAGTTCCATCCGAACGCAAAAGCAGTTTCTGATCCAAACCTTCATCCGTCAAGTCACACCAAACAGAACCATCATCTTTCTTGTAAAGAATTCCACTGTCAAGCCCTTTTTGAATGAGATCTTTTCCGAGAATATAAGTATTGCTTTCATATTGAACCTGGTCAAAATTAACGCCCAATCGGGAATATGTTTCATTGAAACCTGCATAAACCCACTCATTCATCATCGTCCAAAGTTTTCGAACTTCCGGATCATTGTTTTCCCATTTCAAAAGCATTTCCTGAGCCTGGATGATGCTTGGCGCTTGCTTTTTCGCCGTTTCTTCATCTATGCCGTCGGCAACCATCGCTTTGATCTCGGATTTGTATAATTTATCGAATTCCACATAGTAGTTTCCGACCAATTTATCGCCTTTCAAACCGGTAGATTCTGGAGTTTCGCCGTTGCCAAATTTCTCCCACGCCAACATAGATTTGCAGATGTGGATCCCACGATCGTTGATGATCTGAGATTTGATGACATTGTAACCGTCAGATTTCAAGATCTCAGCAACAGAATAACCCAAAAGATTATTTCTAACGTGTCCGAGGTGCAAAGGTTTGTTCGTATTTGGCGAAGAATATTCCACCATTACTGTAGAGTTTTTCGGTGTTACGTTTTCAAAATCAGCCTGAAGTTCGGACAATTGATTTGCGAAAACCTCATCTTTCAGTTTAAGATTAAGGAAACCTTTTACGATGTTGAAGCTTTCTATGAAATCGATCTCGTTTTTAATCGCTTCTCCAAGTTCGTTTCCGATAACGTCCGGACTTTTCTTAGCCAGTTTTACTAATGGAAAGATCACAATTGTGAAATCACCTTCGAACTCTGTTTTATTTTTCTGAACATCCAGATTCACGCCTTCCACATTATAAAGTTTCGGGATGATCTCAGATATTTTTGATTGTATATGTTGTATGATATTCATGTCAGAATTTGTGTTGCAAATTTAAAAATTTAAAATAGCTTTATGAAGCAAAGTCGTAAATTATGATCAGTGGAATGATTATAATGATTGGATTTAATCGCAAAGATCAATTAAAGTTCAAAGGTTCCAAAGGATTAATAAATTAATCTTTATAATAAATCAGCTTTTCTAATCAACTTGTTGGTTCTTTGCCTTCTAAATAATTCTTATTTCTTTAAAAAACCTTTGCGTTAGTTTATATTATGATTAATTATTGTCAAAGCTTTCCTCTTACTCAGCCTTAAAAACCTGATGACCAAAAGAATAGCAGAAATCGTCAGTCCAATTCCCAAAGCGATCCACATCCCAAATGCACCCATTTTCATCGTCACACAAAGGAAATATCCAACCGGAATCGTGAAAACCCAGTAAGCCAAAAACGTGATCACACTCGGGATCTTCACATCCTGAATTCCTCTCAAACAACCCAAAGCCGTCACTTGGATTCCATCAGATAATTGGAAAAGTGCGGCGATGATCATTAGTTTTGAAGCTAATTCAATTACTAAAACATCACTTTCTTTGGTGAAGAAATGAGGCAGAACATTTCGGAAAAGAATGAACATTATTCCACAGAATCCCATATAGATCAATGTCAATTTGAAATTATTGATCCCAATTTTTCTTAAGCCTTCAAAATCTCTTACGCCCATTTTGTTCCCGATCATTACCGTAGAAGCGACACTGAAACCAATACAAAGATTAAACGTGAATGAAGCCATCGACAAAGCGATCTGATGCGACGCAATATCCTGTGAACTTACCAATCCACAGATGAAAGCGGCAGCTGCAAAAGCAGTTACTTCAAAGAACATTTGCAATGCGGTTGGCAATCCAAGTTTGAACATTTTGGCAAACATTTCTTTTGCAAACAGATTTATTTTCAATGAAAAATCTTTGATGTATCTTCTTGTTTTCGGTTCTTTTACCAAAACAAAATATAAAAAAACCACCATAAAGATTCTTGCGATCAAGGTTGCCAAAGCCGAACCTTGAACGCCCATTTCTGGAAATCCAAAAAGACCTTTTATGAAGACATAATTCAAAGCGATATTAATGACATTCGCAATTATTGTGGCTTTCGTCACACCAATCGTGAAAGACAAACCTTCCGAAACTTCTCTCAAAGTTTGGAACATCATAAATGGAATCATCGTAAACGCCATAATACTCAAAAAGCTGATCGTATTTGGAATGATTTCAACTGGCTGATCCATATGTTTTATCAGTGGAAGTCCGACCAATAATAAGATCATCAGCAAAATCCCAATCCCCAGATTGATCACAAATCCGTGTCTGAAAACGGAATTTATCGTCTCGTGTTTTCCTTGAGAATTAGCCTCAGAGACCAACGGCGGAATTGCAAAAGAAAAGCCCAACGCCAAAACGAAAATGGAAAAGAACAACGCATTTCCCAAAGACACCGAAGCCAAAGCCTGCGCGCCCAAAAGTTTCCCCACGATGATGTTGTCGAAGAGATTTACGGACACTTGCCCGACTTGTGTCAACATCACAGGAAGTGCCAGTTTCAGCCCTTGCTGTGTGTATTGTTTATCTAAAAATTTCATTTCTTGTCTAATTTATTTTTTTAAATGAAGAATTCTACCGCATAGAATCTCATTTTTTTCCAAAAAAAAACCGCAGAATAAACTGCGGTTAAATATAATATTTAATTAAGTTTATTTCTTTACAAAACTAGCAACGTCATCAGCAGTCACAGGATCAGCACCTAAGATGATCAACCTTTCCACAACGTTTCTAAGCTCACGGATGTTTCCGGTCCAGTCATATTGCTGCAAAGCTTTGATTGATTTATCATCAAATTTCTTAGCTGCAGAACCGTTTTCTGAAGCGATAAGGTTTGTGAAATGCTCTACTAACAATGGAATATCTTCCGCTCTGTCGTTAAGAGAAGGAACGCTGATCTCGATCACAGAAAGCCTGTGATACAAATCCTCACGGAATTTACCTTGCTCAATTTCCTTAGCCAAATTCTTGTTTGTAGCAGCGATGACACGGACATCCACTTTGATTTCTTTGTCGCTTCCTACAGGAGAAACTTTACTTTCCTGCAAAGCTCTAAGCACTTTTGCCTGAGCAACCAAACTCATATCTCCAATCTCATCCAGGAAAATAGTTCCGCCAGTTGCCTGCTCGAATTTCCCGGATTTATCTTTGATAGCGCCTGTAAAAGAACCTTTCACGTGACCGAACAATTCGCTTTCGATCAATTCTGATGGGATTGCAGCACAGTTCACTTCTATCATTGGTCCTCTAGATCTTTCACTTTGAGAATGGATCGCGTGCGCTACCAATTCTTTACCGGCACCGTTTGGCCCGGTCACAAGAACTCTTGCGTCGGAAACCGCTACTTTGTCGATGATCTCTTGGATCTTCTTCAGTGCAGGAGATTGCCCGATCATCTGGTATTTTTTATTGACTTTTTTCTTCAGCTGGGAATTTTCCTGCTTCAGATTGGAGTTTGCTTTTTGAAGATTGCCTTTGTCCAAAGCATTTTTTACACTGGTGATCAATCTGTTGATATCGATTGGTTTTGAGATGAAGTCATAAGCGCCTTCTCTCAAGCAGCCAACTGCAGTATCAATATCTGCGTGTCCGGAGATCATGATGAACGTGGTCTCTGGCTTCAAAGCGAGACTTTGTTTCAGGAGTTCTGTTCCGGAGATTTTTGGCATCTTGATATCAGAAATTACCAAAGCAAAATCTTCTTTCTCTATAAATTTGAAACCCTCAAGACCATCTTCGGCTATTTCGAATTGGTATTCAGGAAGTTCGTCCGATAAAATACTGTGTAGAACGCCGGATATTGCTTTTTCGTCCTCTACGATTAAGATTTTTTGCATAGGTGCAAAGATACAAATTTTTGATTTCGTAATACGAAATTATTATGATTGTTTATTCCGAAAAATGAAATATGGAAATATTCTAAAGAACTCCGATATTTAAATGGGAAAAGAAAACTTCAAAATTATTGCAGCCCGACTTGAGTGGATCCCGATGTAAAATCGGGAGGGAACGGAAGGCGGATAAAGCTGCCCAAACAATTGATTTATTCTACAATAATTTTCTTGGTGATGATTTGATCTTCAACTTTGAAAGTTCCAAGATAAATCCCTTTTGATAAATGCGAAATATCAATTCTGGTTTGGTTTTCAATTTTGCTCAAAGTTTTACCCTCAAAATCTGTAATGGTGAAAGTGAAATTTTGTGTTTTGCTATTCAAAAATTCCAATTGTAAATAATCTTTTGCAGGATTTGGATAGAATCTGAAACTTTTGACTACTTCTTTTGGTGTGCAAGTATCCAAAGTCTGGGAAGCTACTGCGAAGTGCTGCACGGCGCCGGTTGTGGCTTTCGCAATGTTGTAAATGTAAACCGGATCAAGGTTGATGTACTTATCGTTTGCTGTGTGAGCGTACGGCGTTTCATTGTATTCGAACAAACCGGTAATGATTTCGCCATTTGTCTGGAAAGGCATATAATCTGAAGCGTAAGCGTAACTGAGATTGGTTTTCAGTGGAGAATAAAGCTTCACACAGTTGATCAACTGCTGTGTAAAAGTGTTGGAAGCCGCATTATTTAAGCTCGGACTGTTGGACTCGTCTCTTTCGCAAGTTACTGTGTCATTGGTTTGTCCCTTGATGCCGCCCACTTCATCGATGTTGAGAACCAAACGGATATTCATTTTTGGACTTGTTGCATTCACAACGCTTGACACGTAATGTGCTGAACCCAAAAGTCCTTGCTCTTCACCAGAGAAGTTGATGAATTTTATGGAATAATCTGTTGGAATGTTTTTCAAAAGCCGGGCAACTTCCAGCATTACAGAGACGCCACTTCCGTTGTCATTGGTTCCAGGACCTGTGATGGTGTCGTAATGACCGCAGATAATGATATAGATGTTTGGGTACTTTGTTCCCTGTTTTGTAAGAATAAGGTTAGAAGTTGTTTGTCCGTTATAAGTGAAATTATCTTTTGCGATATCAGTTTCCGAATATCCGAAAGATAAATATTTATTCTTCAGCCAAGTGTAAGCATTGTTGTTTGCAGTAGAACCGGTAGTTTTTACGCCCAACGCTTCGAATTCCTGTAAATAAGTATTAATGTTTGTCTGAGAAACCAGATTACTGACATTAGCGTAATCTTGATTGAAGGTTTGAGAATTCGCAAAAAATCCTAAAAATAAAGCTGAGAAAATTAAGTTTTTCATTTTATAACGCAATAATTTGCAAATATAAATAAAAAGGAGAAGACTTGATAAGTGCCTTCTCCTTTCTTTGTAAAAAACTATACTAACTTAAAAACTAATTCGTTGCTTTTCTGACTTCTGCTTTTACATCTTCGCTAACATCCTTGGTTTTTTCCCAAGCGTCAGAAGCGGTATCTTTTGTGCTTTCCCAAGCTTTTTCTGCGAAGTCTTTTGTGTCTTCCCAAGCTTCGGTCGCACTTGATTTTAGATTTTCGAAGAAGCCGTCTCTTGTTGGTTCTTCATTTTTTCTTTTTTGTTCATCAATGTAATTTCTTGCTTTGTCAGCATATTCATTGACCGTGTTTTTTGTTTTGTCTGCAGCGTTCTCTAATGAGTTTTCTGTTTTGTTTACTGCTCTTTCTGCGTCGTTATAATTTTGATCTTGAGTGCTCATAATAATTTATTTTGTGAGTTAAAAATTGAAAAATTTGATTTGATGCTATCAATTATTCAATTTGGATGCCGCAAAATCTTAACGAACGTTAAAGTAATTATAAATAAAACCAAATGCGAAAAAAGCAACACTCATTTCTGAATATTGCTTCTAATATTTAAATACTAATTTCTATTTAATAATTCTCTCAAGAACCCACTCGATCATCATTTTTTCTGAAGCGTGGTGGTCGCTTGCAAATTCGCCTCGTCTTCTGTTGGCGATGACACAGTTGACGGTCAAAGCTTTGTGGCCTAGCAATTTTGAAAGACCGTAGATCGCGGAGGTTTCCATTTCGAAGTTGGAAACGCCAAGGTCATTCAATGTTTCAAGGAATTGATCATCCAGAGCTTTCAGTCGTAACTGACGACCTTGTGGTGCGTAGAATCCTGGGAAAGTAGCGGTGTTTCCTCTGTATTTTGCATCGGCGTAATAACCAGAAATATCTTCTGCCCAATCTGAGAAATACAACATTGGTTTGATCTTCTCGTATGGGAATTTCGCCATAAAGTTTTTGCTGAATTCATTTTCAAAGGCGTAATCCTGATAGAAATGCAAAAGTCCGTCCAGACCAACCACATTTTCTGTTACCAACATATTATTGACCTCGATGTCGGGATTCACACTTCCGCACGTTCCCAAACGGAAAAGTTCCAAGGCTTTATGCTCTGTCTTGAATTCCTTCGCCTTCAAATCGATATTGACCAAAGCATCCAGCTCGTTCATCACAATGTCGATATTCTCTGTCCCGATTCCGGTGGACATCACGGTAATTCTCTCGCCACGCAAAGTTCCGGTGTGCGTGTAGAATTCTCTTTTATTCTTTTTGACATCGATGGTGTCGAAATACTTTGAAACTTTTGGAACTCTGTCTGGATCGCCCACCAAGATTACTTTTTCGGCTAGGTCTTCAGGAAGAAGATTAAGGTGGTAAACACTTCCGTCGTCGTTTAGGACCAGTTCGGAATCTGCTAATTTGTTGATCATATTGTTGATTTATAATTTAAAAGATTAAAAAATTAATGATTGTAAGGAGCACTAATTTTTGAAATTAAAAAGGTTTTAAAGTTAACAAAATTCTCCACTTGCAACCACAAAAGTCACAAAAGCTTTAATTTAGTTTTTTATTAAATCGTAATTAAAGTCTTTCTCAGAATGTAATACATTATAGCTCAAAAGGATTTGAGATAGATTTTGTGCGCCTTGTGAAAAACTTTGTGCTCTTTGTGGTTACGACTTCGCAATTTCATCAGCCACAAAAAATCCCGTGCTGAAGCAAGCCTGCAAAAGATAACCGCCAGTCGGTGCTTCCCAATCTATCATTTCGCCAGCGCAGAAAACGTTGGGGAATTTGTTTAGCTCAAGTTTATGATTTAATTCTGAAAATGGAACTCCGCCTGAAGTAGAAATCACTTCGTCAATCGGTCGGTAACTTAGAATTTCTATCGGAAACTTTTTGATTGTTTTGGATAGATTCTCAATGTGCGTGTAGCTTTCTTTGTCTAATGTTTTCAAGAGATTGAGCGCTGTTGTTGAAAGTTTTAATTTACGTTTCAAAACCTGACTTATCTTTTCTGTTCCGTTTAATGCTTCGAAGATTTCTGCTTCTGAGAGATTTGGTTTTAAATCGATGTTGATGATTAATGGGAAATCGTGTTTTCTCATGAAGCGATTCAGATAATAAATCGGACTTCCCTCGAGGCCATATTTTGTGAAAACCATTTCTCCGATTTTATCATTTCCCTCGAATGAAACTTTGATATTTTTAAGATATTGACCTTGCAGTTGATAAAATTTAGAGTCTGTGTTGTAACCGGAATTTGCAGATTCCAAAGGCTTGATTTCAATGTTTTTTGATTTTAAAATCTCAATCCATTTCGCATCAGAACCAGTCTTTTTCCAGGAACCGCCACCCATCGCCAAAATTAATTTTGAATAATTGACTTTAAGTTCGTTCTCTTTATTTTTAATGGTAACAGAATTCTCGTCAAAATCAAAAAAAGTATGCTCGTAATGAATGACAACGCCCAGTTGCTCCAATCTGTCCAGCCAAGCTTTCAAAACCTGAATCGGTTTGAAATTCTTCGTCGGAAAAATCTTCCCAGAACTTCCAACATAAGTCGTAATTCCCAAGTCAGAAAGCCAATCCACCACGTTTTTATTGTCAAAACCTTTTACAATCTCCCGAATTTCCGGCGCATCATATTTTTCGATAAAAGATTCTAAATCTTCACTATGCGTCAGGTTGAAACCACCATTTCCAGCCACCAGAAATTTCCTTCCCGAAGCTTTGTTTTGCTCAAAGATTTGAACTTTGAAGCCTTTCTTAGCAAGGATTTGTGATGCCATCAATCCCGCAGGACCGGCGCCAATAATGACAATGCTATCCTCCAACACGTTTGGTTTTGTAGCCCATTTCTTTTAGGATGGTCATTATTTTGTCGCGGTTGTCGCCTTGGATAATGATGACGCCGTCTTTCTCCGAGCCACCGATGCCGAGTTTTGTCTTGATTATTTTTGAGATTTCTTTCAGGCCTTCGTCGTCGCCTTCCCAGCCTTCGATGATGGTGACAGGTTTTCCGTTTCTGCCTTTCTTCTCGAATTTGCAAACGAGTGGTTCTTTCTGTTTGAAGTTTTCTTTCTCTTCATCCGGCATTTCAAAATCCTGCTCATCGTGCCCAGGAAAAAGGTTTTTCAGTTGGTCTCTCAAGTCCATTTTATCTGTTTAAATAAGGGTTCTAAAGGTAGTGATATTTATTATTCTGGGGAAGATGGGATAGGAATTGATGTAATTTTTTTTATAATTTTTAATATTATTTAAAGCCAAGATTTAGTAATTAGATATTTTGTAATGTGATAAATGTCTACATTTGGTAGTTATCAAATCTTTATGAATTGCAAACTTTGTCAAAATAATCCAGCGTCAAAAATTAAATCTCATTACATTTCAAAATTCTTGGGTAAGGATTTGTTCAATGATGGATACACTTTACAAATCAAAAAAGATTTTACGAGAAGGAAATTAAATGATATTCCGAAAGACCAATTTATATTTTGTAATGGTTGTGAAGAAAAATTGTCACTAATTGAAGGTATTGTCTCAAGGGATTTATCAAATATTGATAAAAAGGAAAACTTCAATAATCTATTTAGCATCAAGTACGAGTTTGGTAATCAAGTTTTATCATTAAACAGAAATTCCAAAATTTTTAATCTCTTTGTAATTAGCCTGATTTGGAGAGCATCAATAAGTAATCATCTATTGTTTGAAAAATTTTCCTTACCAACTGTTTATGAAAACCAACTTAGAGAAATATTAATTAATTTTTTATGTAGCAGGAAAGATGAATATGATTTTATACCAAGTTTAGATTTTGATTTTAAATATGTAATGATTAAGCCAGGATATAGAAATCAAAATATCAGAGGTCATTTTTCCACAGCAAGTACAAGCAAAAATATACATATGCTTTTTCTAGTTAACTTTTATATATGTTTGTACTTAGGTGAAGAACTAATTCCCTTAACTATGTATAATTATTGTAATAGCAAATTAGAAAATTTTGTCATTATTTTGTCTGAAAACGATAAATGGAAAAATCTTAATAAGATTGCATTGGACCAAATATTTAACAAAAAGTAAGTTGTTTTCATTTTCAAAGATTAATTTAGAATAAAATGGAACGTTTTGTTTTATCAAATCAAAAAAACACCCACCAAAATTCCCCATTCCCCATTCCATTTCGTAAATTTGTATAAACAAAATAAGAAATCAAAATGTCAAAAAAAGCAATCCTTGCAATATTAGACGGCTGGGGAATCGGTCTTAATGACGAAGTTTCCGCTCTCAAACAAGCCAAAACTCCCTTTATAGATTACGCCCTTCAAACTTTTCCAAGCACAACCCTCGAAGCGAGTGGTTTGGCCGTTGGTCTTCCTGCCGGGCAAATGGGAAATTCAGAAGTTGGACATATGAATCTTGGCGCCGGTAGAGTCGTTTACCAAAATCTGGTAAGACTGAATATGGCGGTGGAAACGGGAAGTCTCGGAAGAGAGCACGTCATCCAAGAAGCTTTCGAATACGCAAAAGCAAACAATAAAAAAGTACATTTTATCGGTTTGGTTTCCAATGGTGGTGTGCATTCTCACATCAATCACTTGAAAGGTTTATTGACCGCCGCGCACGAATTTGGACTGAATGAAAATGTTTTCGTTCACGCTTTCACAGACGGCAGAGATTGCGACCCGAAATCAGGAAAAGGCTTTATCGAGGAACTGTTGGCGCATATGAAATCCACAACCGGAAAACTGGCTTCTTTGATTGGTCGTTATTATGCGATGGACAGAGACAGACGTTGGGAACGCGTGAAGTTGGCGTATGACCTGATGGTAAACGGCGTTGGAAAAGAATCTAAAGATTTTGTACAGTCGATTCAGGATTCTTATAACGAAGATGTTACGGATGAGTTTATCCAACCAATTGTAGCGATTCAAAACCATTTCCCGATTGCGAAAATTGAAGATCACGACGTCGTTATTTCTTTCAATTTCAGAACTGACAGAGGTCGTGAAATCACAGAAGTGCTTTCTCAGCAGGACTTCCCGGAATATGGAATGAAAAAGCTGGATCTGTATTATGTGACTTTGACCAACTATGATAAATCTTTCCACAATGTCAAAGTGGTTTTTGATGAGAATGTTCTTGCCAAAACAATGGGCGAAGTGTTGGAATCTGCTGGGAAATCTCAAATCAGAATTGCTGAAACTGAAAAATATCCACACGTAACGTTCTTCTTTTCAGGCGGTCGTGAAGCTGAGTACGTTCAGGAAAGAAGATTGCTTTGCCCAAGTCCAAAAGATGTGGCAACTTATGATTTGAAGCCGGAAATGTCTGCTTACGATATTACAAACGCCATTGTTCCCGAATTGGAAAAAGAAAGCGCAGATTTCATCGTTCTGAACTTTGCAAATACTGATATGGTGGGACACACAGGTGTTTTCTCCGCGGCGGTAAAAGCGGCGGAAGTGGTGGATTCCTGCATCAAGAAAGTGGCAGAAACGGCTTATGAGCACGGATATGCAGTTTTCATTTTGGCAGACCACGGAAACTCAGATGTGATGATCAATCCGGATGGTTCTCCAAACACGCAACATTCAACGAATTTGGTTCCGTTCATCGTGATGGACAAAGACCATACCTGGAATTTGACACCAGGAAAATTGGGCGATGTTGCTCCAACAATCCTGAAAGTAATGGGCGTAGATATTCCTGAAGAAATGACCGGGAATATTATTGCAAATTAAAATTAAAACATAAAATTAAAATAGGAAGTCGGTTTTTATAGGCCGGCTTTTTTGTGGGTTTAAGTGATGATTATTTGCTTAATTTTGTTAATGATTAGAGTCAATTTTTTATTTAATTAAATCGATGCGTAAGCTCCTGTTCCTATTCATTATTCTTTTTTTTGTGCAGAATTCTGCGCAGGATAAAATTGATATTGCGGAAACTGCAAATGAAAAAGAAAGCAAAGCGCTAATGGAATTGGCGGTTGAATATTTTAAAAAGAATGATTTTAAAAAATCCACACAGCTTTTATTTCAGGCAAAAGATCTCGCGGAAGAAAGCAACAATCACGGACTGACGGCCAAGATTTACGGTTCGCTGGCTCATCAATATATGCAACTGAATTTGGATGATAATGCCAAAAAATATCTAGACAAAGCCATAGAACAGATCAATCAAATGCCGGAAGGCGATGAAAAAAAACTGTTTAAAGGTCTGTCTTACTTGGATTTAGGGAATATAACTTTTGATGAAAAGAAATTCGTTGATGCCAATCTTTATTATAAAAAATCGTTGAAGGAATTTCAGTCTGCAAAATCAGCGAAGAATATTCCTGTTTATCACTACAGAAGATCGTTGTACAATATTGGTAATTCGTTTATTAACATTAATAAAATAGATTCTGCGGAGCTATTTCTCAATAAAGCATTGGTCATTAAAGACGATGAGAACAAAGAACTTGATTTTTTTATAACAACTTCATTATCTCAGATTTACACTCAAAAAGGATTATATCAGCGCGCTATTGATTCTTTGACGAATATCATTGATAATAAAAATCTCAATAATGTCCGTTTGGAATCTGATATTTATTACGCCCTTTCTCAGAACTACAAAAAAATTGGAGATTATGACAAATCCATTTTTTATAATGAGAAATATGTCAAGCTGGATAACGCCAACAAAGAGAAGGAGTTCAAAGCAATTAATTCTGCAATGAATGAGGAACAGAAGGATTACAAAGCCGAAATTTCCGATGCCGACAGCAATACAAGATGGGTTGCTCTGATTAGTTTTGTATTTCTTGTTCTGTTTTTGTTATTTATATTTTATCTATTATATAAAAGGAAAAAGGAAAGATCTGCTTTTGAATCGGTTATTAATAATCTGAAAAATGATCAGACAAAAACGAGTATAGAAATTGCAGCAGAAAAACCCCAACTGAAAACTGAGAGAATCAATGTTCCGGAACTGGCTGAAAAAGAATTGCTTATTAAACTTTCGAAATTCGAAGAGTCGGGGAAATTTACAAATCCGAAACTCAATATTTCTAATCTCGCAGTCGCTCTGAAAACCAATACGAGTTATCTTTCCGATGTCATCAATCATCACAAAGGGAAGAATTTCAACAGTTATATTAATGAATTAAGAATCGCCTACATCTGCGAAAAAATTTACAATAACAAAGAATATCTAAACTATAAAATCAGCTATCTGGCAGAGGAAAGCGGCTTCACTTCGCACAGCGCTTTTGCTACAGTTTTCAAAAATATCACCGGGATTTCGCCTTCTGCTTTCTTGCGCGAGGCTTCTAAAAATTTCAATCAAAAAACAATTGAATAAATTATAGTATTCTGATTTATAATTATTTAATCGGGTTTCTTGTCTTTCAAAATTGAGGATTTTGGAAGGTATTTCTTAGGATTTTATGATTATTCACAATAGTTTAGCTTCAAATAAAATTTAATAGATTGATATGAAGACAAACTTATTTTTTGCGTTTCTGTTATCCGGATTTTTAGGATTTGCACAGAGCAATTGTAATTACGGCATTGGCTCGGACCAGACTTCAAATGGAGAAAATATCACAACCGGAGGTGGTTTTGAATACAGTGCCGCAACAGATTTTGACGTTGAATACGGAAAAGTACTGACGGCAAAAGAATTGACATTTAATGTCATAAAAGGTGCTGCAAATGTGAGCTCAGTAAAAGTTAACATCCTGAAAGAATCTGAAGGAATGCCGGGCGAAGTGATTCATGTGTTTACAGATTTGACGCCTACTTCTCAGGCTTTGGTTTATGAAACTGGAGAAGAAAATTTGGCGGCTTATAAGATTGCCGTCACTTTTCCTGAAAGCTTTAACCTTCCAAAGGGCAAATATTTTGTTCAGATTCAGGCAAAGAATGCAGATGCATCACCGGTATTTTGGGAGATTACAAAAGAGACAACTAGAAAAGTGGGAAGATTTGATTTTACGAAAATGAATGCAGAACCTTGGTTTGGTGGCTTTTCCTACTATGATCACGTTTTCGACTTTATAGGAAATTGTAATGATACAGGAGAGCCAGAGCAGGATTTTGGAACCGCATACAGCCAAGGCGCTACAGGGAACAATTACGAGACGGGCGGAAGTATGGTAGGCGTAAGTTTGGCTGATGACTTCATCGTTCCTGAGGATAAGAAATTTACATTTACAAAATTTAAAATGTCAACCTTACAACTTGGTAATATAAAAAAAGCTACCATCAATGTAAGATCTTCCCAAAATGATATGCCGGGAGAAATCCTCTTTTCTTTTGAAAACGTTGGTCCAAAGACAGAGAATTTCTATGGCTACCATACGGTTGGCGGTTATCCGCTGGATGTGGTTGCAGCAGATTTGGAATTTGAATGGAACCAACCGGTCGAATTGTTACCAGGTAAATATTTCATTGAAGTTATCTCTACACCGCAGCCTTTTACGGATTATCAGCGTTGGGAAGCGACTTCGCAGCCGGGAACAGGTTCTGATTCTTACACATCTTATGACGGCGGAGAATCTTGGGAGGCGAATGCTGGTTACAATTTTGTTTTTGAAGTTTCCGGATTTACAAAACAGTTTTTGGCTGTTGATGATCTTAAAAACAATACCATCTCAGTTTATCCAAATCCAGTTTCGGATGTTTTGAATATTAATTCAATTAAACAAATTAAAAAAGTTGTGGTTTATAATTCTGTTGGACAGATGGTTAAAACTTCTGATAAACTTCAGGATTCTAAATTGGATGTTTCAGATCTTTCACAAGGTTTATTTTTTGTAAATGCAATTCTTGAAAATGGTGAGACGAAGACTTTTAAGATGATTAAAAAATAATTATAGTTAGTTTATATTTTTATAAAACCTGATCACAATTTTTTGGATCAGGTTTTGTTTGTATCAAAGTTAATAAACGGAAAACCAATAATTGGTTTTTATCGTATCTTTGAAGACAGAAAATAACAAAAGTTAATGCACGAAAAAGAGTTACAAATAGAAGTTATGAGATCGATGGAGAAGAATATGGATGAGTTTATTGCGTCATATCTGACACCGATTGAAAAAATTTGGCAGCCTTCGGATTTCCTTCCGGACAGTTCCAGTGATAATTTCAAATACGAAATTGAGGAGCTGCAAACCTTTGCCAGAGAAATGCCTTATGACCTTTTTGTAACATTAATAGGAGACTGCATCACAGAAGAAGCATTGCCAACATACGAATCATGGTTGATGAATCTTGATGGTGTAAATCAGGAAAAAAATACAGGCTGGACCAAATGGATCAGAGCCTGGACCGCAGAAGAAAACCGTCATGGTGATCTTCTCGGAAAATATCTGTATCTCTGTGGCCGCGTGAATATGCGCGAAATGGAAATCACAACACAACATTTGATCAGCGATGGTTTTGATATTGGAACGAGTTCAGATCCTTATAAAAATTTCGTTTACACCAGTTTTCAGGAAACGGCAACCAATATTTCTCACAGAAGAGTAGGCACGTTGGCGAAACAATCCGGAAATAAAAAACTGGCTCAGATGTGCGGCGTCATTGCAGCAGACGAAGCCAGACACGCCAAAGCTTACAAAGATTTCTCCGCCAGAATTTTTGAAATGGATGCCAGCGGAATGATGCTCGCTTTCGAAGATATGATGAGAAGGAAAATCGTAATGCCTGCACATTTATTAAGAGAATCCGGGCAGAAAGCCGGTGAACTTTGGGAACACTTTTCCGATGCTGCACAGAGAGCGATGGTTTATACAGCTCAGGATTATATCAATATTCTTTCTGATCTTTTGGATGAATGGAAAATCGACAGTATGAAAAATCTGAACGACAAAGCGGAAAGAGCGAGAGATTATCTGATGAAATTGCCAAACAGATTGCAGAATATTTCAGACAGAATAAAAACTCCGGAACTGCCTTACAGTTTCAAATGGGTTAAAAGTTAATACAATGCGCTGAATCAGCGCATTTTTTCATGAATTACAATTTAAAGTTGATTGTGAGTCTTTTATTTTTTCTCTATTTTCTTTCATCCACATAATTTGTATATTTGCTCACTATTTTACAAAAACTACACAATGATAAAAAGTAACAAAAAACTGGCTATCGATTTTGACGGAACTGTTGTTGATGATGCTTATCCGGGAATTGGAAAGGCAAAGACATTTGCTTTTGAAACGCTAAAAAAGCTTCAAGGCGAAGGTTACCGTCTGATCCTCTGGACTTACCGTCATGGCAAATCACTGGATGAAGCAATCGAATTCTGCAGAAAAAACGGTTTAGAATTTTATGCAGTCAACTCAAGTTTCGAAGGCGAAGTTTTCGATCACGAAACACAATCCAGAAAAATAGATGCCGATCTTTTCATAGATGACAGAAATCTTGGCGGATTCCCTGGATGGGGCGAAATCTATCAGATCATCAATGAAAGAATTGAATTCCAGGTGGCTGGCGGAGAAGTCCACGCTTACTCCAAAATGAAAAAAGAAAAGAAGAAAGGCCTTTTTTGGTAAAATAAATCTAACAATTTAAGAATGTAACAATCTACCAATGGGAAATTGTTACATTATTACATTCATACATTGGTATATTAAAGAACAATGATTCAACTCAAAACAATAGAGGAGCTTCGGTTGATGAAGCAAAGTGCAAGATTGGTTTCCCAGACATTGGGAATGTTGGCAAAGGAAATAAAACCGGGCATCAACACTTTATCTCTTGACAAATTAGCACACGAATTCATAAAAGACCACGGCGCTGAACCTGCATTTTTGGGTTATGGCGGTTTTCCGGCTTCACTTTGTATCTCTCCGAATGATCAGGTAGTTCACGGATTTCCAAATACGGATATTTTGAAAGAAGGCGACGTTTTGTCTGTAGATTGTGGTGTTTTCTGGAACGGATTCGTTGGCGATCACGCTTACACTTTTGAAGTTGGAGAAGTCTCTGCCGAGAACAAAAAATTGCTGAGAGTTGCAAAAGAATCTTTATACAAAGGCATCGAGCAATGTATCAGAGGAAAACGTGTTGGAGATATTTCCAATGCGATCCAAAAACATTGTGAAAAAGAAGGTTATGGTGTTGTCCGCGAATTGGTTGGACACGGTGTTGGGAGAAAAATGCACGAAGATCCTCAAGTTCCTAATTACGGAAAACCTGGAAGCGGAAAAGTCCTGAAAGACGGAATTTGTCTTGCCATCGAACCAATGATCAACCTTGGAACAGAGAAAGTGAAATTCCATAATGATGGCTGGACGGTAACGACTTTGGACAACAAAACGTCTGCGCATTTCGAACACGATGTTTGTATCATTAATGGAAAACCGGTTCTTCTTTCAACTTATGATTACATCTACGAAGCTTTAGGAATTAAATCTGATGAGGAAAAAGCATTTCAGCTGGATTTTTGATTGATGAAAAAGTTCACCAAATTTCTACTGAATAAAATTCCGAGACCAATGCTTATTAATCTGAGCATTTTTTTACGTCCGTTGATTGTTTTGTTTTTCAAAGGTGATAATTTCACCGACCCGATTGATGGGAAATCTTATCGTAAATTTTTACCTTACGGCTACGGAAAACAACGTTCCAATGCACTTTCGCCCGGAACTTTGTCTCTGGAGAGACATCGCCAGATGTGGCTGTATCTTCAAAACGAAACTGACTTTTTTACAGCCAAATTAAAAGTGCTTCATATAGCACCAGAGCAGGAATTTCTGAGAAAGTTCAAAAAAAAGAAAAATCTGGATTACACTTCAGCCGATCTTTTCTCACCGATTGTGGATGTGAAAGCAGATATTTTGGATTTACCTTTTGAAGATAATACTTACGACGTCATCATCTGCAACCACGTTTTGGAACACATTGTTGATGATAGAAAAGCGATGTCCGAACTTTACCGCGTGATGAAACCGAATGGCTGGGGAATTTTACAGGTTCCGATGAAAAATTCGCTCGAAAAAACTTACGAAGATTTTACGATTACAGACCCAAAAGAACGTCAAAAACATTTCGGACAGTACGATCACGTTCGTTGGTACGGTATGGATTATTTCGATCGGTTAAGAAGTGTTGGTTTCGAAGCTGATGTCAATTTCTATTCTCAAAAATACTCGGACGAGGAGATCAAGAGATTTGGCCTTAATAAAAATGAGATTTTGCCGATTGTTAGGAAATAATTATTTTTTGTTCTAATTATTTCTGGGTCAAAAAAGTCGAACGGTTGACCCAATAGTCGAATATTCCGACGCACAGATAATAGATTCCGCCAAACAGCATATTCATCAAAATATCTTTATCGAATTGGATGAGGTATAGCATTGACATAAGTAAGATGAAGAACCACAACAGCAGTTTTCCCGCATAAACGCCAGCAACTCTGGCAACCATTTCCTCATCATTTATAGTTTGTGACTGGATAAGACATTGGATGAGCATCACGAGATAGCCACAGGTCAATTCTTCTTGCTGGAATAAATCGAATGTGTAGAAGTAGGCAATCGCGCCTAAAGAAACCAGCCCGAAAATCAGGAATTTTAGAAACATTCCGCCTTTGAAACTTTTGGAGAAAATTAAAACCGAAAAAATAAAAAGCGGATAAACCAAAAATACCGAGTACAGCATATACTTGTAAATCAGTAATTCCGGCGTTTCTTCGCCATCGGAAATCCAGAATAATCTGAAATAGAGGAATGAGAGATAGAAGGAGTTGAGCGTGTAAAAGATTGGTAAATATTTGTTTTCCTTAGTCTTTCCAATCATAGATTTTCAGTTTAGTTGAGTTACAAAAATTTACTTTTCCTACTGTTTCAAAGTTTCCATAAATCCTTAAAAGTATCAAATATCAAAATAAATTTCGACTTCACCAATTCATCTAATTTTTCAATTTATAATTCATAAGATTTATAAGTAAAATTGGTAATTGATTGCGTAATTTACGTAAGCTCTTTGTGATACATAGAACATACTTTTGTTCCTGCCAATTTATCAATTTAATAAAACAATACAGAAATGGATTTTGCATATAAGTATAAATATTGAACTCTTTTAATAAATCAATATCGCAAATTAGTTCAAACATTTGTTTGATAACATTGTGTTAAATATTCATTAAAATTATTTTTTAACTTATTGGATGTCAGTAATAATAGTTTTTCTTGATTATATTTGATAGATATTATTGTTGGATACATAACGTGTATTTTATATTTAATCAATAAATTTGAACGTTTGTTTGAAAACACATCTAAAAAATTAGTATTTATGAGGAATATCGCGCTTAGCTTTTTTGTTGTTTTAGGTCTTTTGACATCGTGTTCCAAGTCAGAAAACAAAGACGAGAAAAAAGAATTACCGCCTCAACCATATCAATATATCGTTGCAAAAAGTGGTCCCGCTGAAAATTTGACACAATATCCTGCCCGTTTGGAAGGAATTGAAAATGTAGAAATCCGCCCGAAAATCGATGGTTTTGTAGAAAAAATCTACATCGATGAAGGCAGCCAGGTCAGCAAAGGACAACTGCTTTTCCTCATCAGAAATCCCCAATATGAACAGTCCGTTTTAGCTGCTCAGGCAACGGTAAACAGTGCTAGAGCTGCCGTTGCAACTGCCCAAATGCAGGTCACAAAAACCAAACCCTTGGTTGATAAAAGAATCATCTCAGCGTACGAACTTCAAGCAGCAGAATTAGCATTGAAATCAGCAAAAGCTTCTTTAGCAGAAACGCAGGCGCAATTGACAAATGCTCAGGTAAATCAAGGTTATACCAAGCTTTACAGTCCGGTAAATGGCGTTGTTGGAACATTGCCTTACAAAGCAGGAAGTTACATCAGCACAGCTACAGCTCAACCATTGACAACCGTTTCCAATGTTTCAAAAATATTCGCTTATTTTTCAATTAATGAAAAACAACAGTTAGAATTTTTCAAACACGCTGAAGGCGCTACAATCAAAGAAAAATTGAAAAATTCGCCTTTGGTAGAATTAGTTCTTTCCGATGGAAGCAAATATGATGAAAAAGGAAAAATCGAATCCATCAGTGGATTGGTTGATCCAAACACTGGTTCATTCTCAATGCGTGCAACGTTCCCGAATCCAAAAGGCCTTATCAGAAGTGGTTACAGCGCAACAGTTCAGCTTCCGAACAATTTAGAAAATGTAATTACCATCCCACAATCTGCCACTTACGAGTTACAAGGGAAAGTTTTTGTTTACCTCATTGGCGCTGAAAATAAAGTGAAATCGACAGAAATCAAAGTGGAAGATCTTCCGGATGGATTGACTTACGCTGTAACTTCCGGATTGAAGCAAGGTGATAAAGTTGTGGTTGAAGGTGTGGGGCTTCTGAAAGACGAAACTGTTGTCGTTCCGAAAGAAACCACTTTGCAAAATGCGATCAGCAAAAAATAGTATTAGTCCTATCAATATATCAATGTGAAAGTAAAACGAATTAAGATTTAACAATAATAAAGTCTTTTTTCTATCATCTTTCCTCTCTTAGTCTAATTATATGTTTAAAAAATTTATAGAACGTCCGGTATTATCCACCGTAATTTCCATTATCATCGTGATTCTCGGTGTTTTGGGAATTGTGACTTTGCCGGTTTCTCAATATCCCGATATTGCGCCGCCAACGGTTGTGGTGAACACAAGTTATCAAGGTGCAAATGCCGACGTGATCCTCAAAAGTGTTATCGTTCCTCTGGAGGAGCAGATCAATGGGGTAGAAGGAATGACCTATATGACCTCTTCTGCGACCAATGACGGTTCGGGTTCCGTAACCGTTTATTTTAAGCAGGGTGTTAATCCTGATATTGCGGCGGTTAACGTTCAGAACAGGGTTTCCAGAGCGAATTCATTGTTGCCAAGAGAGGTAACGCAAGCCGGAGTTACGGTAACGAAAAGACAAAGTTCCAACGTATTGATTTTCTCTCTCTACAGTGAGAATCCTGCGTATGATATGACTTTTCTTCAGAATTATACCAATATCAACATCGTTCCACAGATCAAAAGGGTGACTGGAGTTGGAGATGTGACGGTTTTTGGGTCTAAAGATTATTCGATACGAATTTGGCTTGATCCTAATAAAATGGCGTCTTACGGAATGGTTCCGTCCGACATCAGTACGATCTTAGCAGAGCAAAATATTGAAGCAGCACCAGGAAGTTTGGGCGACGAGAGCGACCAGAGTTTTCGCTATACTTTAAAGTATAAAGGAAGATTAACCGAAATTCCTGAATTCGATAATATCGTTATCAAAGCAACAGAAAACGGACAGACTTTAAAGTTAAAAGACGTTGCTAGAGTAGAGCTTGGCGCGCAGGATTATACGGGAAGCAGTTTTACAGACGGTCATCCTTCAATTGGTATGGCAGTTGCGCAGACTGCAGGATCTAATGCGCAGGATGTTATTAATCAATCGATTGCAGTTCTAGATAAAGCGCAGGAATCTTTTCCGAAAGGTGTACGATATGAAGCTTTGGTGAACGCAAATGACTTTTTGGATGCATCTATTGAGAAAGTAATCCATACTTTATTTGAAGCATTTATCCTTGTATTCATCGTGGTTTTCCTTTTCTTACAGGACTGGCGTTCAACGTTAATTCCGGCGATTTCGGTTCCGGTGGCAATTGTAGGAACGTTTTTCTTTCTCAGTATTTTTGGATTTACAATTAACTTACTGACGCTTTTCGCATTGATCTTAGCGGTAGGAATTGTTGTCGATGATGCAATCGTGGTTGTAGAAGCCGTTCACAGTAAATTGGAACAAGGCGAGAAATCTCCGCTTCGGGCATCCGTAACGGCGATGGATGAGATCAGTGGGGCGATTATAAGTATCACCTTGGTAATGGCTGCGGTTTTTATTCCGGTAAGTTTTATTTCAGGATCAGCCGGAGTTTTCTACAAACAGTTTGGATTAACATTAGCGATTTCAATCATATTATCGGCCGTAAACGCATTGACATTAAGTCCGGCGCTATGTGCGATTTTCCTAAAACCTCATTCTCACGAGGAGCAGAAGAAGAATTTCCTTCAACGCTTTTTTACCAATTTCAATATCATTTTTGATGCAATGGTGAAAAAGTATACGCGCGGAATTTTATTTTTGTTAAGAAAAAAATGGATGGCATTTGCAGGATTAGCTGTTTTTGCAGGAATCTTCGTTTGGCTAATGAATACTACACCGAAATCCTTCGTTCCAAGTGAAGATATGGGTGGAATTTTTATGGATATTTCGCTGCCGATTGGTTCCAATGAAAACCGTACGAAAGCAGTGATGCAAAAGGTGGAAGACATAGTAAAAAAACAACCGGAAGTTCTGCATATTTTCAAAGTTTCCGGTCGGGGAATGATCAGTGGAAGTGGCTCGAATAACGGAATGCTCATCGTAAAACTGAAAGACTGGAAAGACAGAACCGATAAAGGCACCGACCTTCAATCCTTTGTTGCGAGGATGTACAAGGAAACTGCCGGAATCAAGGATGCGAAGATGACTTTCTTCGGAAGACCTACTTTGCAAGGTTTTGGTAATGCCGCAGGTTTCGAAATGCAGATCCAGGACCAGAAAGGTGGAAGCATCGCCGACTTGACCAAAGTGACCAACGATTTCATAGACAAAATGAATCAGCAGCCGGACATTCAGAGAACGTTTACATCATTCAATCCGAACTATCCGCAATATATGATTGATATTGATATTGCCGCGACCAAAGCTGCAGGATTCTCTGTCAATGATATTTTGAGTACAATGCAAGGTTACTACGGTGGTGTTTACGCTTCGAATGTCAATCTCTTCGGAAAACAGTACCGTGTAATTTATCAGGCACCTTTTGAAGACAGAGAGAATCTGGAAAGTTTTAATATGGTTCAGGTTAGAAATTCAAATGGCGATATGGCGCCTTTAAGCAGATTCATCACGGCAAGAAGAGTTTATGGTCCGCAAGCTATTGGACGTTTCAATCTATTTACTGCAATCTCAATAAACGGAACGCCAAATCCCGGTTTCTCTTCCGGAGATGCAATTACAACAGTGGAAAAAGTGGCAAAAGAAACTTTACCGCAAGGTTATGGTTACGAGTTTTCCGGATTGACGAGAGAGGAAGTTACAGCTGGTGGACAGACGGTTTACATCTTCATCCTGTGTTGTGTGTTCGTTTATTTCCTTTTAGCAGCGCAGTATGAAAGTTACATTTTACCATTTGCAGTAATGTTGTCATTGCCGGTTGGTTTGGCTGGTGTAATGATGTTCAGCAGCTGGATTGGTGGTTCTAATAATATTTACACGCAGATTTCATTAATTATGCTAATCGGACTCTTGGCAAAGAATGCAATTTTGATTGTAGAATTTGCGCTCGATGCGAGAAAGAAAGGCTACACAATTGCGCACGCGGCAATCAGTGGTGCGAAACAAAGACTTCGTCCGATTTTGATGACCTCGTTTGCGTTCATTTTCGGTTTGATTCCATTGGCGATTTCAACTGGAGCTGGAGCTGTCGGTAACCAATCCATCGGAATTGGAGCGATTGGAGGAATGCTTTTCGGAACCATATTCGGTGTGTTTTTTATTCCGATTTTGTTTGCAGTCTTTATGTATTTGCAAGAGAAAGTGAGCAGCAAAAAAGTGTCTGATAAATATGAAGGCGAACTAAGCGAATAACCAAAAGTTAAGAACAATGAATTTAAAAAATCTAATCATATTAGCAGGTGTCGCTGGTTTCTTTTACTCGTGTAAAGTCACAGATACTTATAAAAATCCCGAGGTCGAGCAAAGCCGAAAGGACAATCTCTTCCGACAAAAAACCAATAACGACAGCACGTCTGTTGCAAATGTAGGTTGGAAGCAGATTTTTACCGATGAAAAACTTCAAGGGATTATCAATAAGACCATTCAGAACAATCTGGATTTGAAAATAGCCGTGACCAGGATTCAGGAAGCCAGCGCAGTTTTTAAACAATCCAAACTGCAGAATCTTCCAAGTGTAGATGGTATTGCTTCTATCACGGAAACTAAAAACAGTGGTGCAGCGCAAGGTGGTAATTTTGTAATGCCTGATTTGTTGGTTTACAGATTGGGGATTTCTACAGGTTGGGAAATAGATGTTTGGGGAAGAATCAAAGCACTGAAAAACTCAGCGTACGCAGGATTTCTTCAGACTGATGCAGCGAAACGTGCTGTCCAGACACAAATGGTTGCTCAGGCTGCCAGTTTGTATTATCAATTGATTTCTTTGGATAAGCAATTGGAAATCACAAAACAAACCATCGAACTCCGTAAAAAAGATGTGGAAACTGTCGAACTTTTGATGGACGCCGCTTATTTGACCGGCGCAGATGTGGAGCAGAGCAAGGCTAATCTTTATTCAGCGCAGCTGACGGTTCCGGATTTGGAACTGCAGATCCAACAGACGGAAAATGCCTTGTCTATTTTGATGAATGACAATCCGCAATCCATCGAGAGAAATTCCATCGATTCCCAAGTCGTTTACACCGATTTGAAAACCGGCGTTCCGGCATCATTACTGAAAAACCGTCCCGATGTTCAGGCTGCAGAATTGACCTTCCGACAAGCTTTCGAAAACAAAAATATGGCAATGGCGCAGGTTTATCCTACCATCAGCATCACGGGAACTTTGGGATTATCGTCCAGAACTTTGGAAAGTTTTTTCACTAATTCCTTGTTTTACACGCTTGGAGGAACGGTAACGCAGAATATCTTCCAAATGGGAACCAGAAAAGCCCAGGTCAGAATAATGGAAGCCCGAAAAATGCAGGCCTATTATACATTTGAAAAGACTTTGTTAACGGCCGGTTCCGAAGTTTCAAACTCATTATTGTCTTACCAAAAAGCAAAAGAAAAAGAAACCACAAGACAACTTCAAATCCAGTCTTTGGAAAAAGCGTTGGAATACAACAAGGAATTGTTAACCTATTCATCCAATACCAATTACGTGAATGTGTTGACGTCCGAGCAATCCTTATTACAAGCCAGACTTTCCGGGGTTAATGACAAATTACAACAACTTCAGGCCGTTACAGAATTCTACAGAGCGCTTGGTGGCGGACAATTTTAGAGACCAAATTTTTACCTATTATATTTAAAACCTGACAATTTTGTTGGGTTTTTCTTTATTTAATATCAATCCTATCAAAAAAATCAGTAGTTTGGTAAGACCAAAAAAAATAAAGTATGAGCAAATTTTCAATCGAAGCCTTCGTCAACGAGACCAAAGAAAATTCACAGGAAAAAGACTATTTCGAGCTGGAGAAACCAGAACTTCTGGAAATCAATCTGAACAATCAGGCAGTCTGGACAAAGGCCGGAAGTATGGTCGGCTACGTCGGGAACGTCAATTTCGAAAGACAAGGAATGCTGTCCGGCGGACTGGGCAACCTTCTCAAAAAAGCAATTTCGGGCGAAGGCACAAAACTGATGAAAGCAGAAGGAACCGGCAGATTGTACGTTGCTGACAACGGCAAAAAAGTCAGAATCCTTTACCTCGAAAACGAATCTATCTCAGTCAACGGAAATGACGTCTTGGCCCACGACCAAAGCATCAAAAGCGACATCAAAATGCTAAAAAGCATTGCAGGTGTAATGGCAGGCGGACTTTTCCAGGTGAAACTTACGGGAACTGGTCACATCGCCATCACCACGCACGGCCACCCATTGACCCTTTTGGTAACGCCAGATGCGCCAGTTTTCACAGACCCAAATGCAACAGTCGCGTGGTCCGGAAACCTCACGCCAGAACTTAAGACCAACGTTTCCCTCAAAAGCCTTATCGGCAGAGGAAGTGGCGAAGAATTCCAAATGAAATTTTCCGGCAACGGTTGGGTGTTGATTCAGCCATACGAGGAAGTTTACGTCGTAACAAAATAAATTTTTAGGAGCTTATCCCGCTATCCACTATTACTCCTCGCGCCAAAGCTTTTCCCAAGGCTTGCTGTGGGGTAACCGTTACTATCGGGGCTATGAACGTCCAAAAACCTCAGAACATTTTCTCTGAGGTTTTTTGTTTGACTTTTCTTAGTAAAGAAATAAATCATTCTCTAATTTCTAAAATCTAATCTCTAACTTCTATTCAAAATTAGAATCGTTAAATTTGCCCAATGTCTGCTTTAGAAAAATTCGGGGTTGAGATTTTTACGCAACATAATATCTTTGAAAGAATCTCCGCCGACAAACCTTTCCGTCCCGATAACCCTGCTTTTATCTTTATCAGAAGCGGTTCTATCAAACTGCGACAGCATTTCAGTGACCTTGAGCTGTCTGCCAATATGTTTATGGTGACCGACCCGCAGACCGTTTATGAGCTCATTTCCGTGAGCGACGATTTCCAGTCGAGGATGGTTTCTTATAAACGTGAATTTATTTCAGCTTTGTCATTGAAATTCAACAGGTTGATAACGTATCGCTATTTCCGTCAGCAGATGAATGTGGGCGTTCCTTTTCATCAGGATGATATGGATGTGGTCTGGAAAAGTGTCAATTTTTTAAAATATATTCTCGATTCTCAGACTGAAATGACCTACAAAAAAGAAATGGTGGAACATCTCTTCTCGGTTTTCTGTTACCAGATGGCCGGAATTATATCCAGCGAGGACAGCAATTCGATGAATCAGATGTCGAGACAGGAGGAAATTGTTTTCGTTTTTCTCAATGATTTGGCTTCTCATCATCATAATGACAGAACGGTAGAGTTCTACGCCGAACGACAGTCGATTACAACCAGACATCTTTCATCGGTGGTTAAAACCATTACGGGAAAGTCGGCGAGTCAGATTATTGCTTTAATTGTAATCAATGAAGCAAAAGTGTTATTAAACTCTTCCAAAAAGCCAGTTTCAGAGATTTCTACAATTCTTGGTTTCAGCGACCAGTATTCGTTTTCTCACTTTTTTAAGAAACATTTGGAGGTGAGTCCTTCTCAATATCGAAATCAGTTCGAAGGTTAGAATCCTACATTTGAACATCTTTTTCCAAATCTCAAACATTTGTTTGAGATTGCGTCCGTCGTAACTTTGCTTTGTAAAACAAGGTAAAATGACAAAGAATATAAAAACAGCACTGTCACTCGTGATGGCTATCTTTCCTGCGCTGTTTTTTTCACAAGAAATAAAACAGATGACAGCAAATGAAGTTGCCGAACTGGCGCTTCAAAACCACTACCAATTGAAAGTTTCGGCACAGAATGTCAATATTGCCAAACAGCAGACCGATATTACAAAGCTTCAGAAACTCCCTTTCATCACGGCTTCAACAACCCAATTTTATTTGGGAAATGTGGTGGCAATCGACAAATATTTTTCCAACTCAACCGCGATTCCGATGCCTCATTACGGCAGTACGTATGGTGTTCAGGCTACTCAACTGATTTTCAAAGGCGGATTGGTCAATAAATCGATTGAACTGGCAGGCCTTCGTGAACAGCTTTCTGAACTGGATTTAGAAAAGAATCAGCAGGATGTAAAATTTTTAGTGATTTCAAATTATCTGGATGTTTATAAAATCATCAATCAACAATCGGTTTTTGATAATAATAAAAAACTGGCTCAGCAACGTTTGAAGAACATCAACGATTTCTACAAACAGGGAATGGTAACTAGAAATGAAGTCATCCGTGGAGAATTGGCGATTAAAAATCTTGACCAAAGCATTCTGACTTTAGCCAACAACAGAAAAATCCTCAATTACAATTTAAATATTGGTCTAGGATTGCCTGCTGATACTGAAATTATTCCGGTCGAAAATTTAGACAATAAAGAATCGGGAATTGGGATGGATTATTATTTAAATCTCGCTCACGACAGCAATCCACAATTGAAATCTGCGCAAACCAACATCGGTGTTGCCGACAAAAATATTGAAATCATCAAAACCGACAGAATGCCCACGCTTTCCGGTTTTGGCGGGTACAGTCTTCAAAGACCTATTACCAATAGAAATCCTGTATTGGATATGTATGCGAGCGGTTGGCAGGGTGGAATTTCGTTAAGCTACAACATCGATAATCTGTATAAAACGAAAGAAAAAGTAAAGCTGGGCGAATTCCAGAAAATGCAGGCCAACGATGCTTTGACTTTGACCCAACAGAATATTGATATGAATGTCAATGCGTCTTACGTCAAATATCAGGAAGCAATTCAGCAGGCCGATATTTTAAATGATGCAAAAAGACTGGCGGAAGAAAACTATAAAATCACCGAAGCAAAATACCTTAATCAGTTGGCGGTACAGGCAGAAATGATTGATGCGCAAAACCAGAAACTTCAGTCTGAACTTGACTTTGCGAATGCGGAAATCAATGTGCTGTACCAATATTATAACTTACTGAAGTCGACTGGAACACTTTGATTTCAAATATAAATTTTCCAGAGCATTTTTCTTTGCCCCAACCCTAAAGGGAGGAAAAATTCTCTTGAAAATTGTTCAAAATTACACCCTTTAGGGCTGGGGAAATAATTTTGAACAATTTTTAAATGACTAAAAGTACTAATAGAAAAAAATGAATAAACATAAATTCAACAATTTGATTTTAAGCTTGTACGTAAGCTTCGTGAAGCAAATTTATTTGCCTTTGCACTCTTAAAATCAAGCGGTATCAAGTGAATCTTTGCGTTATAAACGGCATTGCGAACTCAAAACATTTAATAAAAAACTTGCTGAACTTCGTGTTCAAAAAAGATATAAAACAAAAACAATGGAAAACAAGGAACAAAATACTCAAAATACACAACCACAAGCGCCGGTAAAACCTGTGGTTTCAAATGCTGAAGCTAAGAAAAAACAAAACAGAAAAAATAAAATCAGAGCCATCATTTCAAACGTTATTGTTTTTGCGGTGATAGGTTTCGGATTGTTTTGGCTGATTCGTCAGTACTTTCACATCGGCGACAAAACCTACACGGAAGCGGCTCAGGTGGAGGAATTTATCAATCCAATCAACACCAGAGTTTCGGCTTATATTAAAGAAATAAAATTCATCGAACATCAACAGGTAAAAAAAGGAGATACATTGGCCATTTTGGATGACCGTGAAATTATTACACAACTCGGACAGGCGGAAGCGGCATATCAAAACGCATTGGCTCAACGTTCGGCAACTGGTTCTTCAATCAATACCGTTTCCAATAACGTCAGCGTGATGGAATCTAATATCGCCGGAGCAAAAGCAAGATTGTGGAATGCCGAACAGAATTTAGGCCGATACAAAAACCTATTGGCGGCAGAAGCGGTTACCAGACAGCAATTTGACCAGGCCAAAACCGAATACGATGCACAGAAAGCAGCTTACGAAACGTTGGTCAATCAGAAACAGTCTGCCAACCTTTCTACAACAGAAGTTAAAAGCAAGTTGGGAATCAACGATGCAGAAATTAAAAGAACAAAAGCTGCTTTGGATATGGCGAAAATCAATCTTTCATATACAGTAATTACTGCGCCTTACGATGGCGTGATGGGAAGAAGAACGATTTCTGAAGGACAGTTAATTCAACCCGGACAGCAAGTTGCCACCATCGTTTTAAACAATCAAAAGTGGGTAACCGCCAATTTCCTTGAAAGCCAGATGCCGAATATTAAAATCGGTGAAAAATTATTGATGACCGCCGATGCCTTGGGTGGAAAACAGTTTGAAGGAAAAGTCACAGCCGTTTCCGCAGCAACCGGTTCAAGATATTCAAGTGTTCCAACGGATAATTCAACCGGTAACTTCATCAAAGTACAACAGAGAATTCCCGTAAGAATCGAGTTTACAGACGCCAACAAAAAAGAAGATGTGGCAAAACTGAGCGCGGGGATGAATATGAATGTTTCAATTAATTAAGATTAAAGGATTAAAGGATTAAAAATTACTAACCTCTAATTTCTAAAATCTAACTTCTATAAATATGTATAACAAAGGTCTTTTCAGCGATTGGGTTCCGAAACCCGTCCAGCTCCTGATGATGGTTTTGCTACTTATTATAGTAATGCCATTGGGTGGAGTTTACACCGGAAACATCAGTTTTATGGTGGGTGGAACCGGCGTGATGCAGGAATATTTCCTATGGGCAAATTATGCCACCACCATTGGGATGGGAGCGTGTATGCCTGTGGTATTAAGAATGAAAATGCGGTTCAAAGTCCGTGATAAAGTAGTAATATTATTGGTGCTTCTCGGTGCATTAAGTTATATCAATGCCACCACTTTCGAACCGATGGTTATCGTGATGACCTCTTTGGTTATCGGATTTTTAAAAATGATGATCACTATTGAATTATTCCTTCCGTTGATGGCAATGTTGGGCGGACGTGGAATTTTTTACGGCGTTTTCTACACATTTGTTTTAATATTAAATCAGGTATCTGCGTATTATGCTGTAGAAGTTTCAATACTGTACAACTTTCAGCAGTTCTTTATATTGGCAGCGGTATTGTGTTTCAGTCTGGCATTATTGTGTTGGGTTCTGATGCACGATAAATATTTTGCTTTAAAAGTTCCGTTGCATTACATCGACTGGCTCAGCATCATTCTTTTTGTCTCAACGTTTATATTTTCAGCGTACGTATTTTCGTTTGGTAAACAGCAGGATTGGCTTAATTCCAAAAACATCATCAACGCCAGCATCGCTGCATTTGTGAGCTTCGCTTTGCTGGACATCCGTCAGTTGACATTGAAGAGACCGTATATTTCCTTTCATATTTTCACAAAAAGCAATGTGCTGAACGGACTCTTTATGCTACTGTGGCTGGGAATGTTTTTGGGAACAACATCCATTCAAAACATTTATTCAGTCGGAGTTTTGGGCTACGACCAACTGACGAATGCCAAGCTGAATGTGATGATGACGCCCGGATTACTCTTAGCCGGAGCTATCGCCGTATTTTGGTTTAAAAAAGAAAGACCGCTGAAAATGTTCATATTTTCAGGCTTCGCAGCGATGACGGCTTATGCAATTATTATGTATTTTTCGATGGTGCTGGAAATCAATTACGAAAACTGGTACTTACCGATGTTCTTGAAAGGCTACGGAATGTGTTCGCTCTTTATATCCGTATGGTATTATACTTTAGATAAATTAGAATTGAATGAAATGCTAGCCGCTATCGGATTGGTTTTGGTATGGCGAACCTTCCTCGCGGTAGGATTTTTCTCTGCCCTGTTTTCGTGGTTTCAGTATCAGTTTCAAATCGTCAGTTTAGGAGATTTGGCAGTCTATATGGACGGAATGACCATCACGCCACAAACGGTTGCCACCAATATGAAAACCATTCAGCTCAACGCCATCATCTCCGCCAACAAAAAGATATTTGGCTATATTATCGTTGCCGGTTTCGGAGTGATGCTCTATGTAATTACCCATCATTTTGGAAAACGAACAGAATATTTAAGAGTCATCAGAATCCTCAACGGAAAATCGGTTATCGCCAGACGCAGAGCCCGTGAAAGAAGGAAATTAGAAGAAGACCTCAAAGGCGCCACTGGTCCGGCCTTATAAAGAAACCTTGTTTTTACCCGTAAAGTCTCGTTTTGTATTCAAAGCGGGGCTTTACTTTTTTGTAATTTAACGAGTGTAATTGTCAACTAATTTCATTACATAAAAAAGACTTTACAACAAAGTAGCAAAGTCCTTTTTTTATTTATCTTAATTAAAAGTTATCCAATCTCAATACCATTCCCAACCGTCTCATCAGGTGTCACAAAAGTCAACTTTCCATCTGATTTTGTAGTAAGAAGGAACATTCCCTGAGATTCTATCCCGCGGATTTTTCTTGGCGCAAGATTTAATAAAATCATCACCTGCTTTCCAACCAATTCTTCCGGTTTAAAACTTTCTGCAACACCGGAAACAACTGTTCTCACATCAACGCCAGTATCCACAGTGAATTTCAGAAGTTTGTCTGCTTTCTCTACTTTTTCGGCTGTCAGAATGGTTGCAGTTCTCAAATCGATTTTAGTAAAATCATCAAATTGAATCTGATCTTTTTCCGGCAGCAGAATTTTAGGAATCTGCGCTTCTGCTTCTGCGCCTTCGGATTGTGAAACCGTTTGAAGAGCAGTTGCTTTTTTGTTTTCCTCCTTCGTATTCTCTAATTTTTGAATTTGAAATTCTATCGTAGCATCTTCAATTTTTGAGAAAAGAAGAGATGCTTCATTGATTTGATGTCCGGTTTCGATCAGGATATTTTTAGTTTCGATATCGCTCCAGTTCAGTTTTTCAACATTAAACATTGTCAGCAATTTCTCTGAGCTGAAAGGCATAAATGGTTCTGATAACTGAGCCAAAGCCACCGCAATCTGCGCAGCAACAAATAAGGAATGAGCTGCTTTTTCAGGATTATCCTTGATTGTTTTCCAAGGTTCTTCAACTTGCAGATACTGGTTTCCAAATCTTGCCAGATTCATCAGAGCTGTCAAAGAATTTCGGAATTCGAAGTTCTCTAAATACTGCGCAATTTCTGCTGCCGATCTTTTGATTTCAACCAATTCTTCAGCGTCTGCATTTCCGGTTGGAATTACACCGTCGTAATATTTATGAATCAAAACTGCAACTCTGTTAATAAAGTTTCCGAAAATTCCTACCAATTCAGAATTATTCTTCGTTTGGAAATCTTTCCAGGTAAAGTTGTTATCCTTAGTTTCCGGAGCGGACGAAAGTAGAGCATAACGCAAAACATCCTGTTGTCCCGGGAATTCTTCTACATATTCGTGTGCCCAAACTGCCCAGTTGCGGGAAGTTGAGATTTTTTCATTTTCAAGATTCAGAAATTCGAAAGCGGGAACATTGGTTGGCATAATGTAATCACCATGAGCCTTCATCATCGCTGGGAAAATGATGCAATGGAAAACGATATTATCTTTTCCGATAAAGTGAATCAAATCAGATTCTGGACTTTGCCAGTAATCTTTCCAGTTTTTCCCGGTTTTCTCTGCCCATTCTTGGGTAAAAGAAATATAACCAATTGGTGCATCAAACCAAACGTAAAGCACTTTTCCTTCTGCATTTGGTAAAGGAACAGGAACACCCCAGTTGAGGTCGCGCGTCATCGCTCTTGGTTTCAAACCATCATTCAGCCAGGATTTGACTTGTCCATAAACATTGGTTTTCCAATCGTCTTTATGACCCTCTATGATCCATTGATTAAGGAAAGTTTCGTAGTCATTCAGAGGCAGATACCAGTTTTTGGTTTCTTTCAGGATCGGCACATTGCCGCTCAACATAGAATGCGGATTGATGAGTTCAGATGGAGATAGGGTAGAACCGCAATTTTCACATTGGTCACCGTAAGCATTCACGTTGCCACAATTTGGGCAGGTTCCTACAATGTAACGATCTGCCAAAAACTCATTGGCTTGCTCGTCAAAATATTGTTCGGAAACTTCTTCCGTGAATTTCTCCTTATTATATAATGTTTTAAAAAATTCCTGACTCACATCGTAATGTTTTGGAGAAGTCGTTCTGGAGTATTCATCAAAAGAAATTCCAAGATCGGCAAAGGATTTTTTGATAATGCCGTGGTATTTGTCCACGATGTCCTGAGGCGTCACGCCTTCTTTTTTTGCACGGATCGTGATTGGAATACCGTGTTCATCACTACCGCAAATGAAAGCGACATCTTTTCCCAGTCTTCTCTGGAATCTTGCATAGACGTCTGCCGGGATGTAAACTCCCGCCAAATGCCCTATATGAACCGGTCCGTTTGCGTAAGGCAATGCCGCCGTAATCAATTTTCTGTCTGACATTATAATCTGAAATTAGATTTGCAAAAGTACGATTTTCCGTTTAAAAATAAGAGGCGTTTGGATATTATTAATTTGATGGCGAATGTTAAAAAGTGTTCGAATATCGATAATTAAAATTTTAACATTTGTTGATTTAGATTTCATTTTTCATTAATATAGGATTAATATTGGTTAATTTAGGAGAAGAAAACGTTAAACAATCGTTTGAAAAAATGTTAAAATTTCACATTTGGTAAAAAAGTGTTAAATGGCTTAACTGTCTGATTTTTAATATATAGTGGTGTTGAAATTGATAATAACGATCTTGATTTATCAGTAAAATGAATAATTTTAAAAATATTTTAACAGAATGTTGTTTTTTTTATAAATTGCGAAACTAGATTGAATGTGATTTAGAAACAAATTTGAAAATAATATAAACCTTAAAATTTATTTTTTGTGAGAAACTATAATGTATTAAAAATTGCTCCTGCATTCTTATTGCTCGGATCAATGCTACATGCACAACAGACTACAGATTCGGTAAAAAAAGAAACCGATATCGAGCAGGTTGTGTTGATTGGTTATGGTAAGCAGAAGAAGACGGATTTAACGGGATCTATCACTGCATTGACTACAGAGGACTTTAACAAAGGAGCTGTAACAACTGCGGAAGGTCTTATCAATGGACGTTCTTCTGGTTTGGTAATTACACAATCCGGAACACCTGGAAACGAAGCTACTATAAGAATTAGAGGAGGATCTTCATTAAATGCAAGTAACGATCCTTTGCTGGTAGTTGATGGTTTACCACTGGACGGAGTATCTTTGTCAACGATTAATCCAAATGATATTGAGTCTTTCTCTATCTTGAAAGATGCTGCCTCTACCGCTATTTATGGATCCAGAGGTTCTAATGGTGTTATACTGATAACGACTAAAAAAGGTAGTAAAAAGTTAAGAGTTTCGTTAAATGCTTTTACAACTGTAAATACTTTAGCTAAAAAGATTGATGTCTATTCCGGAGATCAATTTAGAGAGATCATCAACCAGTTTGTTCCTGGAAAAGTAAATCAATTAGGAACTTCTAACACAGATTGGCAAAAAGAAATTTTCAGAACTACTGTAACTAACGATATTAATGCTTCTGTATCAGGAAGTCTGTTTGGAAAGGTGCCAGCACGTTTCTCAATTGATAACTTGGATAATTCTGGATTGCTAATTACTTCACGTTACAGAAGAACAACTGCAAACATTGCCTTGAGTCCTAGCTTTTTTGAGGATCATTTGAAATTCAATATTACAGGTACATATTCTTATACTTTCCAAAACAAAGCAAATGAGGATGCCATTAAGAATGCAATGTCTTACAATCCTACACAATCTGTTTATGATCCAAACTCACTTTATGGTGACGGATATACAGAGTCAAACCTTGGAACTGCAGGAACTAATGGAAATCCAAATAATCCAAACGGAGTTTCCAATCCCGTTGCAATGCTAAGAAATAGAAGTGATGTTCAGAATTTTAGAAGGTTTTTTGGTAACATCAATATGGATTACAAGTTCCACTTCTTGCCAGATTTAAGATTGATTGTAAATGCTGGTATGGACAGTAAGGAGTTGGATGGTCATGTAACAACTAACAAATATTCTAGAAATGGGTACTATGCGGTAAACAACGTTTATGGTTTCTACGGCGAAAATTCCTATTCAGATGAAAGTATCCTAAACAAGAATGGAAATGCTCAATTAAATTATACCAAATCATTTGGGAAATTCAATCTTGAGGCAATGGGTGGTTATGAGTACCAAAATTATCATAAAGTAAGTTCATCTTCTGGAAATACTTTGTTGTATACTTTAGACCCGACAAATAATTTTTACAATCCAGATACAAAGCCGGATTTAAATTTACAGGCATTTTTTGGAAGGTTAAATCTCGGATGGGATAGTAAGTATTTACTTACAATTAATTACAGACGTGATGGATCTTCACGTTTTAGTAAAGATAATAGATGGGGAGATTTTGGCGGAGTCGCAGCTGCTTGGAAAATTTCAGAAGAAAGTTTCTTAAAAGGTAACTCTGCAGTTTCTGACTTGAAATTAAGAGCAAGTGTTGGTAAAACTGGACAACAGGATATCGGGATCTATCGGTATGACTATTTTAAAACTTACAACGTTTCATCAACATTGTATTATCAGTTTGGGAATGAATTTTATTTGATTTCAAAACCAAACGGATACAACGAAAATCTTAAATGGGAGGAAAGTTTAAAATATAACTTAGGTTTAGATTTCGGATTCTTAAATAACAGAATCAAAGGTACTGTAGATTTCTATTTGGCTGATACAAAAGATTTATTGTCAATTGTACCTGAGGGACCTCTGGAAAATTTGAGAATTATTGGTCCAAAGAATATTGGTAAATTACAATCAAAGGGTGTAGATCTTGGATTGGATATTAAAGCTGTCAAAAACGAAAACTTTACTTTGAATTTCAATTATAATGCTTCTTATAACAAAATTGAAATAACCGAGCTTCAGGTCAATGGTATTGATAAAGGAGGTGTTGGCTTAGGAGGATTTGTTCAGACTTTTAGAGAAGGCTTATCCCCTTATGCATTCTGGGTTTATCAGCAAGTTTATGATAACAGCGGCAAACCAATTGAAGGTGCTTACGTAGATAGAAATGGCGATGGAGAAATCACTATCGCGGATAAATATAACTACAAAAAACCGCAGGCTGATGTGACAATGGGATTGATGACCAATGCTACTTTTGGTAAAAACTGGGATTTTTCTATGGGCTGGAGAGCTAGTATAGGAAACTATGTATATGATCAAATCTCCGCTGATAGAGCTCAACTAGGTAATATTAATAATATCGTTGATAGTACTATTAATAATGCGCCTGTAGATTTTAGCAATACATTATTCACAGAAACTAATAAAGTATCAGATTATTATGTTAAAAACGGAAGTTTCATAAAACTTGATAATTTGACGTTAGGTTATACTTTCAACAACTTTATGGGTAAAAATGCATCTCTAAGATTATATGGTGCTGCGCAGAACGTTCTTATTATTACCAAGTATAAAAATCTGGATCCAGAGGTATTTAATAATGGTATGGATAACTCAATTTATCCAAGAGCTAGAATGTTTACTTTAGGTATTAATGCAAATTTTTAAAATCTTTTTACAATGAAATTTAAGAAACTAAATATATTAAAATTAAGAAATGTTGCCATTGCAGGTATATTTCTTTTCACTGCTACATCTTGTCTTAATGATCTTGATGTAAAGGTAGACGATGATGAATTATATACGTCGGAACAGTTTTATGCAAATCCTGCATCATATAAGCAGTTTTTAGCGAAAATTTATGCCGGTTTATCTGTAACGGGTCAACAGTCTCCAAACGGACAATCCGATTTAGGAGCTGAAGATGATGGAGGACCTAATGAAGGTTTTTCTCAATACTTAAGAGGATATTGGCAACTGCAGGAATTAACTTCTGACGAAGCAATCATTGCTTGGGGAGAAAGTGATAATCCGACAATTAGAGATCTAAACTTCAATACTTGGAATGCAGATAATGTTTTCAATGAAGCATTTTTTGCAAGAGTGTTTTTCCAAGTTGGTCTTGTAAATGAGTTTTTAAGAGAAACTACAGATGAAAAATTAAATTCGCGCGGTGTTTCAGCAGAGTTGAAAGCTGAGATTAAAACCTACAGAGCTGAAGTTAGATTTTTAAGAGCTTTAACATATTATCATGCGATAGATATCTACGGTAAAATGCCTTTTGCAACAGAAAACGATGTTATTGGTACTAAGCCTGTGATGCAGTCGAGAGAATTTATGTTTAATTATGTTATTGATGAATTGAATTCTTTAGAAGCAGATTTACCGGCTCCTAAAATGAATGAATACGGTAGAGCTGACAAAGCTGCTGTTTGGATGACAAAAGCGAAATTATATCTTAATGCGAAAGTGTATATAGGAGCGGATAAAAGTTCTGAAGCTTTGGCAGAAGTTGAGAAAGTAATTGGATCTTCTTATAAAGTTGCTCAAATTCCTTATGCTGATCTATTCAAAGCTGATAATAACACTAATGGCGCTCAGGACGAGATAATTCTTCCAATTACATTTGACGGGATTAAAACCAGAACTTATGGAGGTACGACATATTTGATCCACGCTAGTACAGATAATGCAGTTGGTGCAACTTTAGGAGTTGGAGCTGGCTGGGCAGGATTCAGAGTGAGACAAGAGTTTATGCAGTCTGTAGGCAATTCAGATCCTCGAGTAATGAAAGTTGCTGGTAATACAGATCCGGCATTTATCTCAGATTATTCAAAATTTGAACAAGGTACCAAGTTGATTAAATTTTCTAATAAAACTTCAGCAGGAGTTAATGGAAGTAATGATACATTCACGGATGCTGACTTTCCATTGTTTAGAATGGCAGATGCTTACCTGATGTATGCAGAATTAGCCGTAGTCAATGGTAAAGGTAGTTTGACAAATGCTTTGACTTATATTAATGCGTTACGCGTGAGAGGTGGTGCACAACCAGTTTTACAATCAGCACTTAACGCAGATTTTATTTTGAATGAAAGAGCAAGAGAATTGTATTGGGAAGGATACAGACGTCAGGATTTAATCCGTTTTGGAAAATATTTATCCGGATACAATTGGCAGTGGAAAGGAGGTAGTATCAATGGTGCTAGTCTTCCTGAAACAAGACTTCTATTCCCTATACCAAATAAATATCTTAATTTAAATAGTAATCTATCACAAAACCCCGGATACTAATGTCCAATAGATAATTTTATACAAATGAAAAATTATAATTTACATAAATTATTCTTTGCTTTTATAATGCTTTTGGGTATTATATCTTGTGAAGACAGAGAGCAGGTCGTTATAGAATCTAATGATTCACCGATCGTTATGGACCTTTCAAAAGAATCAGTTTTCTTAGACGGTAATTTTCCGAATAATCCAGCATTGACTGTAACTTGGGATGTTGCTAGTTATTCAGTACCTACCGAAATTAATTATAAGGTTGAAGTATCTAATACCGAGTCTTTTGCAAAGACTTTTGTACTTGGAACTTTCGGGCAATCCGTAAAATCAGCAACTTTTACAACAGTGCAGATGAATAATGCTGCTGCTGGAGTTGATATTGCTCCAAGTGTGCCTGGTAAAATGTATTTTAGAGTAAAGTCTTTCATTGGAACTACAGAGCAATTAGAAACTGTTTCTAATTCTACATCGCTAATGGTGACTCCATACAAATTAGTATATCCAGATTTCTACTTGGTTGGCGCGGCTTCTTATGTTGGATGGACAGCTTCTGCTGCACAGAATCTTCATAAAGTTGATAATGAATCTACTATTTACACTTATCTGGAAAAAGATCAAAATTTTAGATTTTTAGGTCAGATGGATTGGAGTCCTATCAATTATAGTATTGATGATAGTGGAACTGACGCTGGAAACAGATATTTCAAACAAGTAACTCCAAATATTGTCTTTGGAGATCACGAAAATATGAAATTTACAGGCGAAACAGGAATTTATAAAATTGTTATAGATGCCGATAAAGCTGTACAATCATTAAAGGCTACCGCTTCTCCTATACCTGCGTTTGACATTCCTCAAGTTTACTTAGTGGGTAATGTTGCAGGTGTAAACTGGTCAGCAGAAAATGCCGTTGCAATGACAAAAACAGGAGCTGGTGTTTTCGAATACACAACTACTTTACCCGCCGATTCCGAGTTTAAGTTTTTAGGTCAGAAATCTTTCGGAACTTTAGATTGGGGTAATATTACTAGCGCTGGAAATTCTGGGTTTTTAGGTCCTAAAGGTGATAATGACAATATCAAATTTGTAGGAGACGGAGGTTCTTATAAAATTACGGTCAACATAAAAGCAGGGACTTATAAAATTGTTAAACAATAATCTTGCAATTAATTATTAAAACATGAAAAATATTATAAAATCAATATTCGCATCTTTAGTTGTAGCATTATTATTTGTTGCATGTACAGATGACGCAGACAGAGACTGGACAAAACCAGAGGCTAGTTTCAAACTTTATGATACATCTCTAGGAAGCAACGTCTTGTATGAGACTATGAAAAATAATCCTTTCGTTATGACGTGGGATAAAACCGGAACATCTGATTATACCGTAGTTTTTTCTAAAACTGAAGACTTTGCAACAAAAGCTACTTTAGGAACTGCTGCTACAAATACTTTTACAACCACAGTTGGAGATGTAAACAGCAAGTTTCTTCAGGCAGGATTGTCGCCATACGCTTCTTCTACAGTTTATGTTAGAATTGAATCGGGTTCAGAAGTTTCTAATGCAATCAGTTTTGCAGTGACGCCTTATCCTATAGCTATTCCTATTGTTACGGCTCCTGCTTCTGGTGCAAGTGTAACTTTAAACTCTGCAACACCTAATGCTACAGCAACTACTTTTACTTGGAACGATTATGCTAGCTATGGCGTGAATGTTTCTTATCTTTTGGAGATTGCTAAAAAAGGATCGACAACATATTATCCGGTAGCAACTGTTACAAATGCCAAATCATATCCAATTTCTGTTAAAGATTTGAACACACTGGTTCTTAAAACTGGTGCAATGGCTGGTGTATCTTCCGAGATGAGTGTCAGAGTCACAGCAACTACAGTTTCTACAGGAGGTACTATTACAAAAGTTTCCGATTTGCTTTCATTCAACACTACTCCTTACGAGATGGTATCTTACCTTTATGTTCCTGGAGCTTATCAGGGATGGTCTATAGATACTGCCAACACGCTTGTTTCTTCAACAAGTAATGGTGTGTATTTTGGATTTATCGATTTTACAGCTGGCAATCTTGAATTCAAAATTACGCCTGCAAGAAGTTGGGATAATAGCTACGGTACGAATGATAACATCCATTTGCTTTACAACAATGGCGGGAATATATCTGCCACATCCGTAGGCTACCAAAAACTAACTGTCAATACCAATGATCTTACATTTGCCTTGGCACCATATGCAATGGGACTTGTAGGAGATGCTACTACAAACGGCTGGGATGGACCAGATGTAGCAATGACTTGGGATGATGCAACTCTTTCCTGGACTGCCACTACAAATCTTACTGTAGGTAGCATGAAATTTAGAGTCAATGATAAGTGGGATGAAAACTATGGCGGAGCCAACGGTTCTGCATCGGCAGGAGGTGATAATATTGCCATCACTACCGCTGGTACTTACAAAGTATCATTCAATCCATTCAGAATGACTTACACACTTGTAAAACAGTAATTGAATTACATTATCTATAAGAAAAGTGTTGCCTAGTTGCAACACTTTTTTTATATTGTAACACATATATAAACCTTAGAAAAAATGAAAAAATTCACCATTGGAGCAGCTTTGCTCTCTATGATGTTTACAGGAATCAATGCCCAAACTTTGAAGTCTCCGGACGGCAAATTCGAAGCAAATTTTCAACTGAAGAACGGCGTTCCATTTTATAATTTAAAGTACAATGGAAATGTTGTTGTAGAAGATTCCAAATTAGGATTGAGACTTTTCAAAGACTCATCAATCAAGTTCGCTTCCGAGATTGCAAAACCAGAAGATGCAAGTTTCGATCTCAATAACGGCTTTACCAAAACTGCCGAAAAAAGAGATTCCAAAAACGAAACCTGGCAACCAATTCTTGGTGAGAAAAAGAATTACATCAATGATTATAATGAGTTAGCGGTAACTCTTAACCAAACTTCGTCAGACAGAAGCATCGTTATCAAATTTAGATTGTTCAATGACGGTTTAGGTTTCAGATATGAGTTTCCTCAACAGAAAAACCTGAATTACTTCGTCATCAGAGAAGAAAATTCCGAGATTGATTTCCCTACAGATATGAAAGCCTGGTGGATTGTTGCAGACTACGATTCTCAGGAATATCAATACCAAACCACAAAAATCTCTGAAATCCCGACTCAATGGCCAAAAGCTTTTGACTCAAATGCTTCTCAGACTTTAATTAAAAATGCAGTTCAATCACCTTTGATGTTGAAAAAAGAAGGCAAAGAACCTCTTTACGTGAATGTTGGCGAGGCGGCAGTTCTGGATTATCCGGCTTCTCATCTGGAAGTGGATGCGCAGAATTTCAAATTCAAAACGCATTTGACCGCCGACAGACAAGGCGCAAAAGGTTATATCCAAACACCATCTACAACGCCTTGGAGAACCATTATCGTTTCGCCAAAAGCGGAGGTGGTAATGGATTCCAAAATGATGTTCAACCTGAACGAACCTACAAAATACAAAGACACATCGTACATCAAACCAACCAAATATATGGGCGTTTGGTGGGAAATGATTATCGGAAAATCCCAATGGGCTTACTCTACAGCAGAAAATGTCCACATCGGAAAAACCGATTTCTCCAAACTGACACCTAACGGAAAACACGCTGCCAACAACACCAAAGTTAAGGAATACATCGATTTTGCTTCGGCAAACGGTTTCCAAGGCTTGTTGATTGAGGGCTGGAACACAGGCTGGGAAGATTGGTTCGGACATTCCAAAGAATTCGTTTTCGATTTCATCACGCCTTATCCTGATTTCGATTTGAAGATGTTGAATGACTACGCACATTCCAAAAACGTAGATTTGATTATGCACCACGAGACCTCAGGCTCCGCTTCAAACTACGAAAGATGGTCTGACAAAGCGTTCGAAACGATGAACAAATATGGTTACAAATCCGTGAAAACAGGTTACGTAGGCGACATCATCCCAAGAGGCGAGCACCACTATTCGCAATGGACCATCAACCATTATTACAGAATTGTAGAGAAAGCCAACGATTACAAAATTATGGTCAACTCCCACGAATCCGTTCGTCCGGGTGGGGAAAGCCGTACTTACCCGAATTATATTTCTGCAGAAGCCGCGCGTGGAACAGAGTACGAAGCATTCGGCGGGAACAAGCCGGACCATCAGACAATTCTTCCGTTTACAAGATGGATGGGCGGTTCTATGGACTACACGCCGGGGATTTTCCAAACCAAATTGGACTACTATTTCCCGGGAGATAAACGTTTCGTTCAGACGACTTTAGCTAAACAATTGGCACTTTATGTCGTGATGTATATGCCTCTTCAAATGGCGGCGGATTTACCAGAAAATTACGCCAAACATATGGATGCATTCCAGTTCATCAAAGACGTTGCCGCAGATTGGGACGACACCAAAATCCTTTCAGCGGAACCTGGCGACTATATCCACACGGCGCGTAAAGCAAAAGGAACCGAAAACTGGTTCGTAGGCGGTGTGACCGACGAAAATCCAAGAGATTACACCGTAGATTTCTCTTTCCTTGACAAAGACAAAAAGTACGAAGCGACAGTTTACGAAGACGGTAAAGATGCCGATTACATCAACAATCCGCAGAGCTACAAAATCTACAAAAAGACAGTGGACAGCAAGACCAAACTTCCAATCCATCTGGTAAGAAGCGGTGGTTACGCCATTTCCCTGAAACCAATAAAATAAAAATTCCCCTTCAAACTCCCTCTCCATTTGGAGAGGGTTGGGGTGAGGATTTTTTAGGAGCTATTTCCCGCTTTCCGCTATTACTCCTCGCGCCAAAGCTTTTCCCAAGGCTTGCTGTGGGGTAACCGCTGCAATCGGGGCTATGGGTTTCCACTTCAATCAAAACTTTGTCAGAGTTTAACGCTTTGACAGAGTTTTTTCCATTATTCAGCAATAAATTGTCAATGGAATATTGATTAAAAACCATCAAATTTCAACTGTCAACCATCAACAAAAAATGAATTGGATTTCCAAACTTTTCAACAAACAAAACATTTTCCTTTTCCTGCTGATTGGAATGGTCGTCTTGGCGAAAGTCATTCCCTTCCACGAATCCTACAACCAGTATTTCAATCTGGCCGGATTCATAGATTGGGGAATCGCCGGAATTTTTCTTTTGTACGGACTCAAACTTAACCTAAAAGAAGTTGTAAAAGATGTCTCCAACTGGAAACTACATTTGCTGATTCAATCAGGAACTTTCATTATTTTTCCTTTACTGGCGTTGATGTTTTATCCGTTTTTGAAAGACACATCGTATTGCAATATTTGGCTGTCAGTCTTCTTTTTGGCAAGTTTACCGTCCACCGTTTCATCATCGGTCGTAATGGTTTCAATCGCAAAAGGAAACGTAACATCAGCGATTTTCAATGCTTCGATTTCTGGAATCATCGGCATCGTAATGACGCCACTTTTAATGAGTTTTTTCCTGACATCAGACGGAGAAGGAGGCAATCAATCCGAGATTATCCAGCAATTATTATTGAAAGTTTTGTTGCCAATCATCTTGGGGATTTTGCTTAATCCAATCTTCAAAAAATGGGTAACGAAATACGCGAATGTCATTTCAGAATTCGACAGACTGATAATTTTATTAATCGTTTACGAAAGTTTTTCAACAGCATTCGTTGAAAATATCTTCGTTTCTGTGCCTTCATTTGTTTTTGTTGCTTTGGCTTTAAGCGTTGTCTTTTTGTTTTTCGCAACCTATTACATTCTGAAATTCATTGCCGAAAAACTGAACTTCAAACCAAAAGATGTCATCACGACTACATTCTGTGGTTCAAAGAAATCTTTGGTTCACGGAAGTCTATTCCTCTTGGTTTTAGGAATTCCGGATGAGCAGAAAGTTTTGTTCTTGCTGCCGGTAATGATTTATCACAGCTTCCAATTATTCTACGTCAGTTGGCTTGCCAACAAAATCGCAAAAAGAGCGTATATTTCCGAAATTTAAATTTGTAATAATTTAATTTTCAATAGTATCTGAATTTTGTTTAAATTTAAAACAGACCTTAAAAAAAATATTTTATGAAAAAAATAATCACATTTTCTTCAATCATCCTTTCCTCCATTTTCTATTCTCAGGTTCAGAAAGTAGAACCTGCATTTTGGTGGAGCGGAATGAAGAATCCGGAACTTCAACTTCTGGTTTACGGAAAAGACATCAACAATCTTCAGCCCGAATTCTCCAACGGAATCAAAATCAAAGAAGTCAAAAAAGTTGAGAATCCCAATTACCTTTTCGTAACCATCGATACCAACGGAATTCAGCCCGGAAAAACCAAACTGAATTTCAAAAACGGAAATAAGACCGTCAAAACCATCGATTACGAATTCAAACAAAGACAGAAGAATTCTGCCAACAGAGGTTCGTACACTTCATCAGACGTCATGTATCTGGTAATGCCGGACCGTTTCGCCAACGGAAATCCGAAGAATGACAACACACCGGACACAGCCGAAAAATCTGACAGAACAAAAACTGGCGGTCGTCACGGTGGTGATATTGCCGGAATTGTAAATAACCTGGATTACCTAAGCGATTTGGGGGTTACGACACTTTGGAACACACCTTTGTTGGAAGATAACGAACCAAGCTATTCCTACCACGGCTACGCACAAAGCGATTATTACAAAATCGACCCACGCTACGGAACAAATGACGATTACAAAAATCTGGCAGATGAACTTCACAAACGAAAAATGAAACTTGTGATGGATTATGTCACTAACCATTGGGGTTCAAAAAGCTGGATTATTCAGGATTTACCTTCGAAAGATTGGATTCATTATTGGGAAGAAGGTAAGAATGGTTTCCAGAGAAGCAATTATAGAATGACCACACAGTTCGACACCAACGCAGCTAAAGTGGACGAAGCCGCTTGTATGGACGGCTGGTTTGATACCACAATGCCGGATATGAATCAAGGCAATCCGATGGTTGTCAATTATATGGCTCAAAATGCCATCTGGTGGATAGAATATGCTGGACTTGACGGACTTCGAGTTGACACTTATTCTTACAACGACAAAAAAGGAATCGCAGAATGGACAAAACGCATCACAGACGAATATCCGAAATTCAATATAGTTGGTGAAGTTTGGATGCAAGACCAGGCGCAAATGGCGTATTGGCAGAAGGATTCCAAAATCGCAGCGATTGAAGGATATAATTCTCATTTGCCATCGGTAATGGATTTTACATTATTTGATGCCGTTGGTCAGGCTTTCAAAGAAGAACCAGGCTGGGACACTGGAATGCAAAGAGTTTACGGTAATTTCACCAATGATTTCCTTTATCCCGACATCAATAATATCTTGGTCTTCGCAGAAAATCACGATACGAACAGATTGAATCAAACCTATCCAAATGTTGAAGATTACAAACTGGCGATGAGTTTAATCCTGACCGTTCGTGGAATCCCACAATTGTATTACGGTTCCGAAATCGGAATGGCCGGCGACAAAGGAAAAGGCGGCGACGGCGAGATTCGTCAGGATTTCCCAGGTGGTTGGGCTGGCGACAAAAACAACGCTTTCACAAAATCTGGTAGAACGGCTTCTCAAAGTGAATACTTCGATTATACCAAAAAAATTCTGAACTGGAGAAAAGGAAACGAAGCGATTCATAAGGGGAAAACTTTGCATTACATTCCGAACAATAACGTTTATGTTTACTTCCGTTATACCGATAACAAAAGAGTAATGGTGGTCATTAATAATAACAAAGAAACTCAAAACATAGATTTGAAGCGTTTTTCCGAAGGTCTTAATAATTTGACGAAAGGAAAAGACATCCTTTCTGACAAAGATTTCGATTTGAAAACAAATTTGTCTGTCGCTGGAAAATCTTCATTAATTTTAGAACTTAAATAAAATTAAATATGGCGAATTTGCCATAATTAAAATTAAGCTTGATTCAAAAATATAATCAAAATGAAAAAAACAATTTCACTCTTTTTCCTGTCGGCGTTCTTAATGTTCTCAAATACATTATTAGCCCAGAAAAAAGGCTTTTACGAAAATGTTCAGAAGAAGAATATCAACAAATTATTAGACGATTTCAACACACTTGCAGCGAATGCAGATTTCGATAAATACTTCGATTGTTTCGCAGAAGAATCTACTTTCATCGGAACAGATGCAACCGAAGTCTGGAACAAACAGGAATTCAAGGAATGGGCAAAACCATTTTTCGATAAGAAGACAACCTGGAATTTTAAATCTTTAAAACGAAATATCTATTTCAGCAAAGACGGAAATTACGCTTGGTTCGACGAAATACTTGATACCCAAATGAAAATCTGCCGAGGTTCCGGCGTTGTCGAAAAAATCGGCGGGAAATGGAAAGTGAAACAATATGTTCTCTCGGTAACAGTCCCAAATGAAGTGGTGGACGAAGTGACAAAAATCAAAGCACCAATTGAAGATGCGTTGATTCAGAAATTAAAATAATAAAAAACCTTAAAAATAAACAATGATAAAAAAAGTCAAACCAAATCTCTCCATCGCTCAGATTATCAATATGAGTATGGGATTTTTGGGAATCCAGATGGCCTTTGGATTGCAAAACGGAAACGCGAGCCGTATTCTCGCAAACCTTGGTGCTGACGTTCACGAGCTTTCTTGGTTCTGGTTGGTGGCGCCTGTTACAGGATTAATTGTGCAACCAATTATTGGTCATATGGGCGACAACACTTGGAGTCCGCTTGGTCGTAGAAAACCCTACTTTTTGATTGGAGCGGTTCTGTGCGCTATCGGATTGGTTCTCCTTCCAAATGCAGCTTCGGTCACGCATATGATTGCGGCAAATGTCTTATTGTTAGCCGTAATTTTCCTTGCGATGATGGACTTTTCCGTCAACATTGCAATGGAGCCTTTCCGGGCTTTGGTCGGTGATATGTTGCCGAAACATCAGGGAACTTTGGGCTTTTCAATCCAAACCATTTTGATTGGAATTGGAGCGGTAATTGGTTCAGAAATGCCAAACTGGTTAACGAAAGTGGGAATATCTAATGTAGCGCCAGAAGGTTATGTGGCAGATAACGTGATTTATGCATTTTACGTTGGCGCAACTGTTTTGATTATTTCAATTCTTTACACGATTTTCACAACAAAGGAATATTCTCCAAAAGAATTTGCAGAATTCGAAGGCGGAAAAGATGTGGTAGAGGAACCTTCGAAGTTTTCTGATATGTTCAGAGATTTTGCGAATATTCCAAACCTGATGAAGAAATTGGGAATCGTACAATTCTTCTCTTGGTTTGCGCTTTTCACGATGTGGGTTTTCACAACCAGTGCTCTGGCAACGCATCATTTCGGACTTTCACCGCAAGACACCAAATCCGTTGACTTTAATAAAGCTGGAGATTTGACTGGACATTTGTTCGGACTTTATAATTTATTTGCAATTCCTTTTGCATTTTTATTAACGCCGATTGCTAAAGCGATTGGGAAAAAACAAACCCACGCATTGGCTTTGGCAAGTGGTGGTTTGGGATTGATTTCGATGTATTTCATCAAAGATACTTCGATGCTTTGGATTTCGATGGTAGGATTAGGTTTTGCTTGGGCAAGTATTTTGGCGATGCCTTACGCAATGTTGATAGATGCTATTCCGCAAAGAAAAATGGGCGTCTATATGGGGATTTTCAATTTCTTCATTGTCGTTCCGCAAATCATCAACGGTGTTTTTGGAGGACCAATAGTTTCAAAACTTTTCGGAAATATGGCCATTGATTACGTGGTTGTTGGCGGTGCTTGTATGTTGTTAGGCGCTTTGATTACTTTGATTTTCATTAAATCTCAGGAAGAAACGCCGAAAGAAATCGAAGAAGAAATTCAGCAGGTTCATTTTTAATAATAAACTAAGTTGTCACACTGAGTTTTTCGAAGTGACTACAAATATAAAATCCACCAATCGGTGGATTTTTCGCTTTTACTGATTAAAATTTCATCAAAAATTAAAATTCAAAACCAAAATTTTAGATTCAAAGTAAAATTTTAGGCATCGTAATTTTTTCAGCGTTCAAAACTTGGAAATCAATACTTTATCTCAGATTTTGCTTTTGATGAATATCGTATAAAATCAAATATTTTATGTATTTTCAATACTTATGAAAAGAAATTTTTGTGAAAAAATCAATGTTTTTTGGAATTAGTTTATACATTTGTACCGTTGAAAACAAACAGATGAATAGCACAATCATTATTCTTGTCATTCTTGTCATTATCGGATTCCGGTGGTGAGTGATGGCTTGTGATAATTATTGAATTGAAATAATACAAACCATTCTCACTGCGAGGATGGTTTTTTATTTTCCTAAATCTAACAAACAAACATAAAATCGATACAAAATGTATTACAATGACGACAGTGTTCTCTTTTTTGATGGGGAATATGTAAAAGCAAAAGAAGCCAAGACAGACTTGTACGGTCAATCGTTACACTACGGATATGCTGTTTTCGAAGGGATTAAATCTTACAAAACCGCCAACGGAACCAAAATTTTCAAAGCAAAGGAACATTACGACAGACTCAGAAGGTCTGCACAAACAATGATGATACCTTTCTATTATTCAACCGAAGAAATGGTAGAAGCAACGTACAAATTATTGGAAATTAATAATTTATCAAACGCTTACATTCGCCCATTGGTCATTTGTTCTCCAAATATGGCCTTGTCAAAAGGACAAAAAAGTTATCTCGTCATCGAAGTTTGGAATTGGGACAATGGTTATATGGCCAATCAGATGAGAATTATGACATCGTCATTCGAACGTCCAAATCCGAAAGCTTTCAAAGTGGAAGCAAAAGTGAGCGGTCATTATGTAAACTCGATTTTAGCTTGTCAGGAAGCAAAAGACAAAGGTTTCGATGAAGCTTTGGTTTTGGATGCTGATGGAAATGTGGCAGAAAGTTCCGGCGCTAATATCTTCTTCGAAAGAGACGGCAAACTTTTCACACCTGCAAAAGGCAGTATTCTTCCCGGAATCACACGAGCTACAGTTTTTGAAATCTGTGACCAACTGGGAATTCCTTACGAGGAAAAATTCTTCAAACCAGAAGAGATGAAAGGTGCAGACGCCGGCTTTTTCTGTGGAACGGCAGCTGAAATTGTAGCATTGGGTTCTCTTGACAATGTTCCTTTCAAATTGAATTGGGAAGAGAGTTTAGCATCGAAAGTTCAGCAAGCTTATCGCCATTTGGTGTTAGAAGAAGATTATTCTTATTTAAAATCAGACTTGCAATATGTGTAACGTAGAACTGAACAAATATTCTAAAACGCTAACAAAAGACCCGACTCAACCTGCAACTCAGGCAATGTTTTACGGAATTGGTTTTGAAGAGGAAGATTTCGACAAAGCACAGATTGGAATCGCAAGTATGGGCTACGACGGCAACACTTGTAATATGCACTTGAATGGTTTGGCGGAAATCGTTAAAAAAGGTGTCAAAGAACAAAACTTAGTTGGATTAATGTTCCATACCATTGGAATCAGCGACGGAATGACCAATGGAACCGACGGAATGCGTTACTCTCTCGTAAGCCGCGACATCATTGCAGATTCTATCGAAGCGGTTTGCGCTGGACAATATTATGACGGATTAATTACAGTTCCGGGTTGCGACAAAAATATGCCGGGTTCTTTGATGGCAATGGCTCGTCTCGACCGTCCTTCAATAATGGTTTATGGCGGAAGTATCGCGCCTGGACATTACAAAGGTCAGGATTTGAACATCGTTTCGGCTTTCGAAGCTTTAGGAAATAAAATTGCCGGAAAACTTTCCGAAGAAGATTTTCAAGGTGTGATAAAAAATTCCTGTCCAAGTGCAGGCGCGTGTGGCGGAATGTACACAGCAAACACAATGGCTTCAGCAATCGAAGCACTTGGAATGAGTTTGCCGTATTCATCATCTTATCCAGCATTGAGTAAAGAGAAAAAAGAAGAATGTCAGTTCGCTGGACATTATGTGAAAATCCTTTTGGAGAAAGACATCAAACCATCCGATATTATGACACCTAAAGCGTTCGAAAATGCGTTGAGGTTAATTATGATTGTGGGTGGAAGTACGAATGCCGTTCTACATTTTATCGCCATCGCAAAATCCATAGGTTATGATTTGACTTTAGATGATTTTCAAAAAATCAGCGACGAAACTCCATTTTTGGCTGACCTCAAACCAAGCGGAAAATACCTGATGGAAGACCTTCATAACGTTGGTGGCGTTCCGGCAGTGATGAAGTATCTGTTGGATTTAGGCTTGCTTCACGGCGATTGCTTGACTGTAACAGGAAAAACAATTGCTGAAAATCTGGAACACGTCACTTCGATTATCGATAGACAACAAAATATCATTCACGATATAAAAGACCCAATCAAAGCGACTGGACATATCAGAATTTTGTACGGAAATCTTGCTGAGAAAGGTTCTGTGGCGAAAATTACAGGTAAAGAAGGCGATTATTTTAAAGGAACAGCCATCGTTTTCGACGGCGAAAAAGAATTCATCAAAGGCATCGAAGACAAAAAAATCAAAGAAGGAAATGTCGTCGTCATAAAAAATGAAGGTCCTAAAGGCGCACCAGGAATGCCCGAAATGCTGAAGCCAACTTCTGCCTTGATGGGTTCTGGTTTAGGTAAAAACGTAGCATTGATTACAGATGGCAGATTTTCCGGAGGAACGCACGGTTTCGTGGTTGGTCACATTACGCCGGAAGCTTTTTCCGGAGGATTAATTGGCTTGATAAAAGATGGCGATGTAATCGAATTGGATGCTGAAAAAAATACCATCAACGCACTTCTCTCAGACGAAGAAATTAATAAAAGAAAAGCCGAATTCCAACAACCAGACTATAAAGTAAAACGTGGCGTGTTGTACAAATATGCCAAATCTGTAGCAGACGCATCACAAGGTTGCGTCACCGATTTGTAAAATTATAATGAATGAGATATTATTTTGGGCAGCTATTTCCGCCCTCCGTTCCCAATCTTTTTTGCCTTGGCTTTTTCCATCGCAAAAAAAGGATTTCCACTCAGGTCGGACTGCAATCGTATGGCGTTCTAATAATAATGTCATCACAAAGAATTCAAGATAAGTAATTGTAGAGAAAATCTACAGTAAAAATAAAAAGACTTTAAAATGAATGATACCATTTCTCAAATAAAAAACACAGAATCAGAGTCTCAGAAAGCGATAGAAATCAGTGGCTCAAAAGCTGTTTTAGAAGCATTGTTGCAGGAAAATGTACATACTGTTTTCGGTTATCCTGGTGGTGCCATTATGCCAATCTACGATGCTCTGTACGACTATTCGGACAAACTGAAACACATTTTGGTTCGCCACGAGCAAGGCGCAATCCACGCGGCTCAGGGATTTGCGAGAACTTCTGGGAAAACGGGCGTTGTATTTGCAACGAGTGGTCCGGGCGCCACGAATTTGGTGACAGGCCTAGCCGATGCAATGATAGACAGCAATCCGATTGTATGCATCACAGGTCAGGTTTTTGCCTCACTTTTGGGAACGGATGCTTTCCAGGAAACAGATGTCATCAACATCACAACGCCAGTCACAAAATGGAATTATCAAGTGACCGATGCCACCGAAATTCCGGAAGCGATTGCCAAAGCATTTCACATCGCAAGCACAGGTCGTCCAGGTCCGGTTTTGATTGACATTACCAAAAATGCTCAGATACAATTATTCGAATATTTGGGATATAAGAAATGCAATCATATTAGAAGTTATCGCCCCGAACCGGAAATTAGAAACGAATATATCGAGCAAGCTGCAGAACTCATTAACCAAGCCAAAAAACCATTTGTCGTTTTCGGACAAGGCGTGATTTTAGGAAAAGCAGAAGAGGAATTCAAAACGTTTATTGAGAAGACAAATCTTCCTGCCGCAGCGACTGTAATGGGATTAAGTGCTTTGGAAACCACTCATCCTTTACACGTCGGAATGTTGGGAATGCACGGCAATTACGCACCAAATGTAATGACCAACGAATGCGATGTTCTGATTGCGGTCGGAATGCGTTTCGATGACCGAGTGACTGGACGTTTGGATAAATATGCAAAACAAGCTAAAATCATCCATCTTGATATTGACCCAGCAGAAATCGATAAAAATGTGAAAACCACAGTTCCGGTTTGGGGAAATTGCAAAAAGACTTTACCGATGTTGACGGCGCTTCTCACAGAAAATGACCATTCAGCTTGGCTAAATGAATTCCGTGAATTGGAAAAAGACGAAATCAAAGAAGTTATCCAGGAAGAACTCAATCCAACATCTGAAGTTTTGACGATGGGAGAGGTCATCAAAGTTCTGAATGATTTAACGAACGGTGACGCAATCATCGCAACAGACGTTGGTCAACATCAGATGGTCACGTGCCGATATGCAAAATTCAATCATTCAAAATCTAGCGTAACATCAGGTGGTTTGGGAACGATGGGATTTGGTTTGCCAGCTGCGATTGGCGCTTGGTATGGCGCACCGGAAAAAACAGTTGTTGCCATTATCGGAGATGGTGGATTCCAAATGACCTTGCAGGAGTTGGGAACGATTATGCAGTTCGGAGCGAAAGTCAAAATTATGATTCTCAACAACGAGTTTCTTGGAATGGTAAGGCAGTGGCAACAATTGTTCAATGAGAGACGCTATTCTTTCGTGAATATCACAAGCCCGGATTTCGTGGCAGTTGCCAAAGCTTATTACATCGATGGACAAAGGATTTCTGAAAGAGAAAATCTAAAACCTGCTTTGGAAACAATGCTCAACCACGATGGCGCTTATCTTCTGGAAGTAATGGTTGGAAAAGAAAATAACGTATTCCCAATGGTAACGCAAGGTTCGTCGGTTTCCGAAATCAGACTTAAATAAAAAAGAAATGGAAAAACAAGAATTTACCATCACCTTATACACCGAAAATTCTGTAGGATTAATCGGCAGAATATCAGGGATTTTCTCACGCAGAAAGATCAATATCGAAAGTCTGAACACGTCGCCTTCTGAGGTAGATGGCATACACAGATTCACGATTGTCATTAATGAAAATGATGAGGTCGTAAGAAAACTTTGCCGACAACTTGAGAAGCAGATTGACATTATGAAAGCCTATTTCAACACAGACGACGAGATTGTCTGGCAGGAACAGGCGCTTTACAAAGTTCCCGCAAGTGTTGTGACAGAAAAGGTTTATGTGGAAAGATTGCTTCGTCAATACGGCGCTTCGACGGTTGTGATTCGTCAAGATTATATCGTCTTCGAAACAGCAGGACATCGTGAAGAAATTGACCGTTTGACCGAAGAACTCAACAAATACGGTCTAATCGAATTTGTAAGAGGCGCAAGAATCGCCATCATCAAAAACAGCAGAGGAATCCACGACAAAGTCCTCGAGTTCGAACGAAGAGAGCCTTCCGCCGAAATCGTAGAAAACGAATTCCTGGACAAACGAGGCGACGTTTTCACAATGTAATTCAAAGAAAAACTTAAAATTCAAAAGATATTAATCCAAAAAAGTAGTACAATTTTCATTACTTAGTACAACATACTTTTTACTTTTTACAAAAAAAATATGGCAAATTATTTCAATACCTTATCACTCAGAGACCAATTGCATCAGTTAGGACAGGCAGATTTTATGGACAGTTCAGAATTTTCTGACGGCGTTTCCGCATTGAAAGGAAAGAAAATCGTAGTCGTAGGATGTGGCGCTCAAGGCCTGAATCAAGGTCTGAATCTACGAGACAGCGGACTGGATGTTTCTTATACATTACGTCAGGAAGCCATCGACCAAAAGAGAGATTCCTGGAAAAATGCGACAGATAATAATTTCAAAGTGGGCAGTTACAAAGAACTGATTCCGACAGCAGATTTAGTCATCAATCTGACGCCCGACAAACAGCATACTTCCGTAATCAATGCCGTTCAGCCTTTGATGAAGGAAGGCGCAACCTTATCTTATTCTCACGGTTTCAACATCGTGGAAGAAGGAATGCAAATCCGTAAAGACATTACGGTAATTATGGTCGCTCCCAAATGTCCAGGTTCCGAAGTTCGCGCTGAATATCTACGAGGTTTCGGCGTTCCGACTTTGATTGCCGTTCATCCCGAAAATAACCCTCAAGGCAAAGGTTGGGCAGAGGCAAAAGCTTATTGCGTGGGAACTGGCGGACATAAAGCAGGCGTTTTGAAATCCTCTTTCGTGGCAGAAGTGAAGTCCGATTTGATGGGCGAACAAACCATTTTGTGCGGACTTTTGCAGACGGGTTCAATTCTTTCATTTGACAAAATGGTGGAGAAAGGAATCGATGCAGGTTACGCTTCCAAATTGGTTCAGTACGGTGTCGAGGTCATCACAGAAGCCTTGAAACACGGCGGTGTCAGCGGAATGCTGGACAGGCTTTCCAATCCTGCCAAACTGAAAGCTTTCGAATTGTCCGAGGAATTAAAAGACATTATGCGTCCACTTTTCCAGAAACATCAGGACGATATCATCTCTGGCGAATTCTCCAAAACAATGATGGAAGACTGGGCAAATGGCGACAAAAACCTCTTGAAATGGCGTGCAGAAACCGGCGAAACAGCTTTCGAAAAAACACCTGCAGGTGATGTGAAAATCGATGAACAGGACTATTTTGACAACTATCTTTTGATGTCAGCCTTCATCAGAGCCGGCGTGGAACTGGCGTTTGAAACGATGGTCGAAGCCGGCATCAAACCGGAATCTGCTTACTACGAATCGCTTCACGAAACGCCTTTGATTGCCAACACCATCGCCAGAAAAAAACTCTTCGAGATGAACCGTGTGATTTCCGACACCGCAGAGTACGGCTGTTACCTTTTCGACCAGGCTTGCAAACCTTTGTTGGCGAATTTTATGAAATCGGTGGACACAGATTTGGTCGGAAAAGACTTCAACCAAGGGAAAAATACATCGGTTGACAACGCCCAACTGGTTCACGTAAACGATATTTTGCGAAATCATCCCGTTGAGGTTGTCGGCAAAAAACTACGTCAGGCAATGACTGCGATGAAGTCCATCAAAACAGTTTAAAATTAGGAGCTAATCCCGCTTTCCACTATATCTTTTGCTCTTCGTTCCTCATCACAAAAGGATGCCGTTGCAAAACGAGGAACGAGTTTCGACGATTCAAATAAAAAATATAAACTGTTAGTCAATCGGGGCTATGGGATTTTTCATAAAAATAAAGTGTGTTCCTAAATTCAAATTTTGTCGTTCCGAAGAAACTTAACGCAGTCGTTTGACAAAGTCAATCTAAAACTGCCGAGATTCGTCCGGAATGACAAATTGGATGTTTATTCTTTGCTGAGCGAAGCGTCCTTGCGAATCTTAAAATATTTTCAATAAGATTATAAAAAACCTTTGCGCCCTTTGCGATTAAAATTAAAAAATAATGTCAACCCCAATCATCCAAATTTCAAATCTAAACTTCCAGTACGGCAACCAATTCGTACTGAAAGATTTCGACTGGGAAATATCTTGCGGCGAATGTTGGATGCTTGGTGGTTTGAGTGGAAGCGGAAAAACTACTTTAGCCAAAATCATTTCCGGCGAAATCAAAAATTTCGAAGGAAAAGCAGAGGTTAATTTTAGTGAAACTTCAAAGTTGAAAAAGAAAGTTTTGTACGTTTCCAACTGGTTTCAGTTTAGCAATCTGGAAGGCGACCGAAATTTTTACTATCAGCAACGATATAATCAACAAGCAAAAAATGACACACTAACTGTTTGCGTAGAACTCAATCATTTCGCAAATGAAGAAAATCTGGATTTTGAAATTTTAGAATCATATTTAGAATCTTTTGGATTTGAGAATTTTAAAAACCAACAATTGATAGAACTTTCCAGCGGTGAACACAAAAAATTGCAATTGCTGAAAGCGCTTTGGCTCAAACCTCAAGTTCTGATTATCGACCAGCCCTACACAGGTTTGGATGTACAATCAAGACAGTTCTTGAATCGGGCTTTTGATGATTTAATCAAAGAAAACGTCACATTGATTTTAATTAATAATGACGACGAACATCCAGAAAATGTTCAATATTTTGTAGAGATAGAAAATGGAAAATTAATTCACAGAAATTCTCCGAAAGACTTTTCAAAAGGTGAAGAAAGGATTCCAAAATCACTTCCATTTTTCCTTCAGAATAATCAGAAAAATAAACAGGAAAGTCTCATCAAACTTGAAAATGTCAATATTTCTTACGGCGAAAAACAGGTCCTGAAAAACATTGATTGGGAAGTGAATTCCGGCGAAAAATGGCTGTTGCAAGGTCACACTGGTTCTGGGAAATCAACCTTATTGAGTTTGCTGAATGGCGACCATCCAAAAGCCTACGCCAATGAGATTTATCTTTTCGGACAAAAGCGGGGAAGTGGCGAAAGTATTTGGGACATCAAGGAAAAAATCGGAATGATTTCGCCTGAGTTACATTGGTATTTCGATATGAATGCGAACGTTGGACAAACGATTGCTTCCGGCTTTTTTGATTCGATGTCATTGTATCAGAAACTAAGTTTTGACCAACAGCAACAGTTGGAACAGATTCTTTATTTCTTCGATTTGAAGGAAGATAAAAACAAGAAGTTAAACACTTTACCACTCGGAAAACAACGCTTGGCTTTACTCGCAAGAACATTGATTAAAAAACCAAAACTCCTGATTCTGGACGAGCCTTGTCAAGGAATGGATAATGAACAGACTAAATATTTCAATCAGGTGATTGATGATTTGGCAAGTCAGGGACAATCGTTGATTTATGTCGGACATTTTGAATCTCAATTGCCAAAAAAACTCAGCCACAAACTCGTTCTGGAAAACGGAACCACGAAAATTAAAACTAAAATCAAAGAATCTGTAATATAAAATGAAGATGAACGAAACGCTCATATTTCCGACTCTGGAAGCAGTAAGAGAAGCCCGAAAAAGTATAGAAAACGTCGTGAATTACACGCCTTTGCAATATAATGCAAGATTGTCAGAAAAATTTGGAGCTACTATTTTCCTCAAAAGAGAAGATTTGCAACCTGTGAGGTCGTATAAATTGCGAGGAGCTTATAACAAAATCAAAACGCTGTTCAACGAAGGCAAGGTTTCGCACGGAATTGTCTGCGCAAGTGCGGGAAATCACGCGCAAGGTGTGGCTTTTTCCTGCAAGCAACTTCAAATCAAAGGAACGATTTTTATGCCGGTCACAACACCGAAACAAAAGTTGGAACAAGTTGAAATGTTTGGCGGAAATTACGCTGAAATCCGATTGGTTGGCGATACTTTTGATGCTTCAAAAACTGCAGCTTTTGAGTTTGCAGAAACTTCGCGAGCAGCTTTCATCCATCCTTTTGATGATGTTCAGATTATCGAAGGTCAGGCGACTTTGGCTTTGGAAATTCTGGAACAACAGAAAGAAAATATCGATTTCATTTTCATTCCAATTGGAGGTGGTGGTTTGGCTTCCGGAATATCAACGGTCTTCAAGGAACTTTCAAAAGAAACTCAGTTGATTGGAGTAGAACCAAAAGGTGCACCTTCAATGAGATTATCCATCGAAAATAACATCAATACAGAATTGTTGGAAGTCGATAGTTTTGTGGATGGTGCGGCTGTGAAAAGAGTTGGTGATTTGACTTTTGAGATTTGTAAAACTGCACTGGAAGATTGTATCTCTGTGGATGAAGGAAAGATTTGTGAAACGATTTTGCAACTGTATAATAAAGATGCGATTGTGCTTGAACCAGCAGGAGCGCTTTCTATTTCGGCATTAGAACAATATCGAAATCAAATCAAAGGGAAAAATGTGGTTTGCATTGTCAGCGGAAGCAACAACGACATTACGAGAATGGAGGAAATCAAAGAGCGCGCGTTGTTGTACAATGGTTTAAAACATTATTTTATGGTCAAATTCCCGCAACGGCCTGGTTCTTTGAAAGATTTCGTTCTGAATGTTCTCGGTTCAAATGACGACATCACGCATTTCGAATATACCAAGAAAAACTCACGAGAAACCGCTTTGGCAATCGTCGGAATCGAACTTTCAAATCCTTTAGATTTTGATGGCTTGAAAGAAAGGATGCAAGAACTCGGTTATTTTGAATCCTACCTTAATGATAATCCAGATGTCCTTAATATGTTGATTTAATTTTAATAAAAAGAAAACTCCGGCAATGGTCGGAGTTTTTCCGTTCTTATCGTATATCAATGCGCAAGGATTTTGAAAGCTGGAAATTTGTGTCAATAAAAAAGTCTAACAAATTAAATCAATAAAAAATGAAAACAGTTTATCATAAATCAGACAGCAGAGGACACGCAGACCACGGTTGGTTGAAAAGCAAACACACCTTCAGTTTTGCAGGTTATCA
>Ga0213834_100083_pt1 | contig 111735 bp, 81 predicted proteins | sample SWPTP12_FD_160580 | JGI IMG/M metagenome (GOLD analysis project Ga0213834, IMG submission 160580) | Coastal seawater microbial communities from Marineland, Florida, United States - SWP TP1 #2 | ecosystem: Environmental > Aquatic > Marine > Coastal | place: USA: Florida | collected 2016-08-06 | reverse complement strand
AGCATATAAAAGCCATTAAGCGTTGTTGCGCCTTTCTCGGCTGATTTTCTTAAGAAAGCGGTTTCCGAAGGATTGTAAATGAGATCTATGACGTAATGCTGATCTGAAATAGCGTCGTATGGAAACGGGACACAATCTTCCAGATTTGGAAAAGTGCCTACTGGTGTAGTTTGGATAATTAATAATGAATCTTTAACCAAATCTTCAGAAAGATTTTCAAAATTGATTTCTGATTTTCTGGAAACGGTTTGATGCTCGATATTGTGTTTGTCAAGAATATATCGCACGGCTTTTGCAGCGCCGCCATCTCCAAGAATTAAGGCTTTTTTGTGATGATCTTTTTTGTTGATAAGCAGAGTTTTTTCAAATCCGAAAGCATCTGTGTTGTAACCGATTTTTTTGCCATTCTGAAAACTTACACAATTGACGGCTCCTATTTGTTTGGCTTCTTCGCTTAATTCATCAAGGAAGGGAATAATGGCCTGTTTATACGGGATTGTCACATTCATCCCGACAAGATTTGGATTGTCTGTTACAGAATTTAAAGCTTCAATTTCCTGAATGTCGAAGAAATTGTAAGCGTGATTTTTTAAAAATAATTTTTTGAATTTTTCCTCAAAATATTTTTTTGAAAATGAGTAGGAAATATTTTTCCCTAGCAATCCGAATTCCTGTTTTTCCATAGCTCAAATTTATAAAATATCATCAGAATGTTCAATATTATTTTTGAATCTTATCATCAGCTAAATTATCTTAATTGCGTTTCGGTGGCTTAATTTTGGCTTTCGAAATTTAAAAAATAAGAATATAATGAAACAAGTGATTCTAAATAATGGAAACGAAATTCCTGAAATTGGTTTTGGAACGTGGCAAACGACAAAAGATGTTCAGGAAACCGTAAAGTCGGCTTTGGAAGCGGGTTATCGACATATTGACACAGCGGATATTTACGGTAATGAAGCAGAAATTGGAGAGGCGATTGAAGCGTCTGGAATTGACAGAAAAGAGCTATACCTCACCACAAAAATCTGGAATAGCAACAGAAATTCCATAGGTGTGAAGCAGTCTGTAGAGCAATCTCTCAAAAAACTGAAAACGGATTATCTTGATCTTCTCCTGATCCATTGGCCTGCTAACGAAAAGCAATTCGAAAACTGGAAATCCATCAACGCAGAAACGTGGAAAGCAATGGAAGAATTGTATAAATCCGGCGTTGTAAAGTCAATTGGTGTGAGCAATTTTCTAGTTCCTCATCTCAAAGCACTTTTGAAAACAGCCGAAGTAATTCCAGCCGTCAATCAGATTGAATTTCATCCCGGCTACATACAACCGGAAACTGTAGAATTCTGCAGAGAAGAAGGAATTGTGGTTGAAGCCTGGAGTCCGATCGGCTCTGGAAGATTGCTGAAAGATGAAGATTTGAAAGATATTGCAGATCAATACGGAGTTTCACCGGCAATTCTCTGTATTCAGTTTTGTTTGCAATCCGGCGTCGTAGTTTTGCCGAAATCTGAGAATCCTGAAAATATCAAAAACAATCTGCATTTTGAAAGATTCAAAATCTCAGAAAGTGATATGAAAGCTTTGAAAACACTGGAAGAAACAGGTTTCTCGGGTCTTAATCCCGGAACTGTCGATTTTTAAATTTGAATCTAATTAATAATAAAAAGCAGTTTTGATAAAGATCGAAACTGCTTTTTTATTTTGCGATTATCCTGCCTGTTCAGAATAATATCTTATTTTTTCTACAATTTCTCCCAAGTCAAAAGGTTTTGGGATGAAATCGATTGCGCCGCTTTCTATGGCGGTGTCTCCCAAACCTCGGCTTGCAGACATTATGACTACAGGAATGTTTTTAAAATCCTGGTGTGCTTTTATCATTTTGCATATATCGCGGCCATCTTCGCCGGACAACCACATATCCATCAGTATTACGTCCGGTTTTGAGGAGATTGTAAGTGAGTTGAACATCTCAGAACCTTTCTCGTAATTATCAACTTCAAAGCCTTCCATGTTCAGCATTAATTTAACCGAATCCAAAATGGCAGGACTATCATCTACGACTATAATTTTTTTAGACATTTGTATAATTTAGTAAATATTAATTAGGGGTTTTTAGCTTTAGGAATCTCGAAACAAAAATCAGACCCTTTGCCTTCGACAGAGTTCACAAAAATCTTGCCACCGCTTCTTTTTATAATTTCCGAAGAGATGTAAAGACCTAATCCGAGTCCCGGGAAAGTATGTTCCTTTGTGCCGCTGACTCTGTAATACTGTTCAAATACCCTGTCTTTTTTATTTTCAGGAATTCCGATTCCATAGTCTTTCACGCAGAAAAGAATATTGTTGTTTTCTAATAATTTGCTTTTGATCTGTATCTTGTCCGAGTTTGGAGAATATTTGATAGCATTGTTGATGAGATTGCTCATCACCTGAGAAATCCTGTCTCTGTCGCCCAAAATATTTCCAATGGATTCAGATTCAAGATAAATCTTGTGATTTGTGCTCATCTGCTGTTCTTCCACAATTTCATTTACGAGTGCATCAAAATTAAATTCAGAAGTATTCAAAAGAATTTTTCCGTTTTGAATCTTGGTGACGTCCAAAAGATCATTAATAAGATTATTTAGCTTGTTGATTTGCTCATCCATTTTCAAAGCAACCACAGCATTGTTGTGATCATCCTGTTTTTTTAGATTTTTTTCCAGAAATTGAGAATAGAGTTTTAGACTTGTAAGCGGCGTTTTCAGCTCGTGGCTCGCTATGCCTAGGAAATTATCTTTCTGCTGCTGAAACTGTTTGAACTCATCTATATCTGTGCATGTCCCAATCCATTGTATTACTTCGCCCTGATTGTCTTTGATCGGAACAGCTTTTCCAAGAAACCAGCGGTAGCCATTTTCTTTTTCTTTGTCTTTGAACTGATATTCTATTTCGTAACCGGTCTTGTTTTTTTGACTGGTTTTCCAGACTTTCATTGCTTTGTCAACATCATCAGGATGAAGGATTTTTTGAGACGCACTTTTTCTGTCATCTATTATCCCTTCAAAACCGGTATAGTCGTACCATTTTTTGTTATAATAGTCGATATTTCCGTCTTTATCAGCTGTCCATATAATGATTGGAAGACTGTCTGCGAGATTTTTATATTTGTCTTCGTTGTCTTGAACTTGTTTTTTTGCCAGCACAAGATCTGTCACATCTGTCGCAAAATTGAGAATCGCATAAACTTCGCCATTTTCATTTTTCAGAGGTTTGTAGGAGAAATTGTAATAGAAAGTTTCCAGTTTTCCATTTTTTTCGAGCAAAACTTTATCTTCAGATGCAGAATAAGTTTCTCCCGTTTCATAAACATCTTTCAGTATTTGCAAAAAAGGCTGACCTTCCAGCTCCGGAATTCCCTCTCTGATTTTTTTTCCGATAACGGCGTCTGTTTTTCCCCAGGCATTAAGGATCTTGTCGTTTGCTACTTCTATAATGTGATCTTTTCCTGCATATAATCCAATTGCGTAATCTGCTTCTTTGATCAACGTTTCGAATTTATATTCCGTTTCTGCAACTTTTCTTTCTGCCAACACCTGGTCGGTGGTTTCGGTTGCAACTACACTCACGCCGATGATTTCACTTTCATCGTCATTGTAAATTGGAGCGTAGATAAAATCAAAATAACATTCCTCTGTTTTACCGTTTCGTACAATGTAAGCCAGCTGTTTATAACCTTTGTAAGGATTTCCGGTTTTTTTTACATTTTTTAAAAAATCGATGAACGGCTGGTCTTTTATTTCAGGTAAAGCATCAAGCAGTTTGGAACCAATGATATTTGCCGGTTTTCCCCAAAGTTCAAGAATTTGAGGATTGGCGACCTGAATGATAAAATCGTCGCCCATCAGCATCGACAACGCAATAGGTGCCTGGGTCAGCAAAAGAGCCAGCGATTCTTGCGAGATATTACTTTTAAGAAAGTTTTTCATTAGGATAAGTCAAAAACTAATTCGATCTAAGAATTTGCGTTGTGAAATTCTTTATTCAGTTTGCTGTTTTTATAACCATAAAGGAAATAAATTACCAATCCGATAGCAAACCACAGTCCAAACCAAAACCAATTTTCGTGGCTCATTCCGGTTAAAAGATACAGGCAGGAACTCAGCCCAATCAACGGAATCAATGATAGATTTTTGATAAATGTCAAAACGCACAATGCGAGATTAAAAACAATGAAAACCAAAATCGCCAATCGGAATTCACCATCTTTCGGATCACTGATGTTGGTCAACTGATGGAAAAATTCTGGCTGATAAAAATAGAAAAATATCAGTCCGCCAATGAAAATTATTGGAAAAATTATTTTTCCATTGATGTAAGGCAAATGAAATCTGCCTTTGATTTTTTCCTTATTTGGAAGCAGCAAGACACCACCGCAAACAAGTACGAATGCGAAGATTGTCCCGATACTTGTAAAATCCAGAATGAAAGATTTGTCTGTAAATAAGATGGGAACACCAACTACAATTCCGGTAACAATCGTTGCGAAAGAAGGAATTTTTTTGGTAGCGTGCACTTCCTGGAATTTCTTTGGCAAAAGCCCATCACGTGACATGGCCATCCAGATTCTAGGCTGTCCCATTTGGAAAACCAAAAGTACGGTTGTAATGGCGACAATTGCTATTAATGAAACGATGAATTCCATCCACGGCATATTTAGATTGGATTTATCAAAAACAAACGATAACGGATCTCCAATGCCATCAAATTTTCTGAAATCAACCAAACCTGTCAAGACCAAAGTCAGGACAATATAAATTACGGTACAAAGACCTAATGAAATCAGCATTCCACGTGGAAGATCACGTTGTGGATTCTTTGTTTCTTCTGATAAAACTGAGATCGCATCAAAACCGATGTAAGCGAAGAAAACACCGGAAACAGCGGACATCACACCAGCAAATCCATTTGGCATAAAAGAACCGGAAGGCGCTGTAGAAGTTGTCGGAAACCAGTTTCCTGTATTCACATAGCTTACGCCGACTGCGATCACCAAAAGGATTACAAACAGTTTAAGAATTACAAAAAAGTTATTGAAATTTTTACTTTCCTTAATGCCCTGATAGCAAAGCCAAGTGATCAATCCATTGATAACCAAAGCCGGAATGTCCAAAATGATCTTCAAACCACCAATTACTGGAGCCGATTTCCACGCGTTGATCAATTCAAGATTTAAAGAATTATTAAAAACGGCTTTTTTAGCTTCTGAGTAACTACAGGTGAAATAATCAGGGATATGAACGCCGATTCTCTCCATAAAACTGGTAAAATAATCTGACCAGGAAAACGCAACATAAATATTACCAAAAGAATATTCCATAATCAAAGCCCAGCCGATAACCCACGCTATTAATTCTCCAAAACTTGCATAAGCATAAGTGTAAGCGCTTCCTGCTGTCGGGATTCGGCTGGCAAATTCTGCATAACACAAAGCTGTAAAAGCGCAGGCAAAACCACAGATCATATAAAGAACGATAACGCCCGGTCCGCCACGGAAAATGGCTTCTCCCAAACTGCTGAAACTTCCTGCGCCAATAATGGCTGCGATCCCGAAAAATACAATGTCCCAAGTTCCAAGAACTCTGTTTAATTGGCCTTTGTCGGAGTTTTCTGTATAATGTTTTCTTCTGAAAAGTGAGTTTATCAAAGCGTTAGATTTTTATGCAAGAAACAAATGTAATGAAAATTGATGATTTTGTTAAAAAATTGTTAAACGAAAAGTTATAATTCGTTCAAATTAGTCTAATGACTATAATAATAATTACGGTATTGAATTCTTAATGATTTATTATTTAAAAATTATAATTAATTCCCAATTAAATTCCCTTAAATAATATCTTTTCGCTATTTTCGTTGAAAATGAAACGAACGTTGCCGAAGTAATGAAACTTCAGCGCAGTTTTTAGAAAAAATTCTTTCAAGGATGAATTCAAAAAAAATAATAATCGCTTCGATGTTATCTCTTTACGGGATTTCCGAGGCGCAACAATCTCAATATTTTACAAAGAACGAAGATTATCATTTCGGTTTGGCAGATAATCTCTACCAGACCAAGATCTACAACGCTTCGCAATACGAATATTCCAAACAATATTTCTACAACAAGAATCTCAGCAATTCCAGAAAAGAAGCTTCGGCATTTTTCAGCAATGTGATCGGCGTGATCCTGCAGCAACAATATGCGGAAGAGGGCTTGAACGCTTTTATGAAAGAATATCCAAATTCGGCATACTTTGCACAGGCCAATGGACCTTTGGCAGATTATTATCTGGCGAAAAAAGATTTTGAGAAAGCGTTGGAAACTTTGCAGAAGGTCAATCAATACCAACTGAGCAAGGAGGAAAACACGCAACATATTATGAAGTTGGGTTACGCCAAGTTTATGACCGGCGATTCTGCTGGTGCGATCGAGGCTTTGGAAGAATCTTTCAAATCGGCGGACGAGACCAGCAAACCTGCAATTTCTTATATGCTCGGACATTTGTATTACGCTGACAAACAGAATGATAATGCCTTCATTTATTTTGATCAGATTAAAAATAATGAGGAATATGCGCATCTCGTGAAGCCTTATTATGTTCAGATGTACTACAATCAGAAGAATTATGACCTTGCAATTTCGGAAGGGAATGAGCTTCTTAATAATGGAAAATCAACAAGTTACGATACGGAAATCCATAAGATAGTTGGTGAAAGTTATTTTATGAAAGGCGATTACCAATCGGCTTATCCGCACCTGAAATTGTTTTTGGATAAGGAACAAACGCCTTCAGAATCTGACCTTTATGAGATGGGATTTGTTTCTGCTCAGCTGAAGAAAAACGATGAAGCGGTTGGCTATTACAACCAATTGATCAACAGCAATTCTCCGTTGGCACAAAACGCTTATTACCAATTGGGAAATGCGTATCTGGAAACAGGGAAAAAGCAGGAAGCTTTGTCGGCATATCGTAATTCGTCACAAATGAATTATGACCCGAAAGTTCAGCAATTGGCTTTGGAACAATACGCGAAATTGAGTTACGAACTTGGAAATCCATTTGAAAATTCATCGAAAGTCATTCAGAGATACATTGATAAATATCCTAAGAGTGCCAAGATTCAGGAAATGAGATCGCTTTTGGTTAAATCTTATCTGTATTCCGGAGATTACAAAGCGACTTTGGATGCGCTCGGAAAGCTCGACCAGAAAACGAACGAGACCAAGAAAATAGAGCAGGAGGTTTCCTATCTTTTGGGTTCTGAGGAATTCAACAAAGGGAATTTTGATGTGGCTGAAAAATATTTCAAACAAAGTCTTCAATCTAATTTAAACAAAGAATTTTACAAAAAAGCACAATATTGGTTGGGTCAAACCTACTATCAAAAAGGTGACTACAAATCGGCAATTGCGACCTACACAAAACTTGAAAACGAAACTGCAGAAGGTTTCCCGGAGCGTGAACAATTGGATTACGACTTGGGTTACGCTTATTTTAAGGCTAAGGATTTTGCGTCGGCGCAGGAATATTTTAAGGAATATCTGAAGTTCCCGAAACAAGAATTCAAAGCAGATGCAGAATTACGTTTGGCGGATACTTATTATGCTAACAATCAGTTGAATGAAGCTTTGGAAATCTATAACAAAACCGAAAATGCCAGCGATTACACTTTGTATCAAAAATCTTTGGCTTTAGGTTTCAAAGGTGATACGGTTGCGAAAATTACGGAGCTGAAAATCTTGATCTCAAAGTATCCAAACTCTGAATATGTGGATGACGCGAACTACGAAATCGGAACGGCTTATGCGCAGAATGATGATTTCAATAATTCAAATGCGTACTTCGATAAAGTTATCAAATCCAGTCCAGACAAAGACTTAGTTGCAAATTCCCAGATCTACAGAGCTCAGAATTACATCGACCAAGACCAAACGGACAAAGCGATTGCTGAGTTCCAGCTTTTGGCCAATCAATATAAAAATACAGCTTTTGCAGAGAAAATCGTTTTGGCTTCCAAACCTGCTTTCGTGAAGAAAGGTGACGTTGCCGGCTACGAACAATTTGCTAAAACTTTGAATGTGAAAGTGGACACTTCAGAGATCAATGAGATCAATTTCAATTTGGCGCAGGAAAGTTTCAGCAAGAAAGATTATGTGAAAGCCGTTTCTTACTACGAGAAATATCTTGATCAGAGTCCGAGTGGCGACAATCTCTTCAAATCTCAATATGAATTGGGCGAAAGTTATTATCAGTTGAAACAAATTGACAAAGCGATGTTGCCGTTGCAGAATGTTGCGGATTTCCAGAATGATTATCAGCAAGATGCGCAAGTTCGATTGGCGCAGATATACATTTCTCAAGACAAAATTTCCGATGCGAAAAAATATCTGGAACAAGTTGCCAACTCCACGAATGTGAATATCAAAAACTTCGCTTCGATTGAATTAATGAAAATCTACGCGGACGAAAAGAACTTTGCCGAAGCTGAGAAATTCGCCAATGCAGTGATCTCGAATTCTAAAAATTCTGCAGCCACATTGGAACAGGCGAAAGTCATCAAAGCGAGAAGTCTGATGGAACAATCGAAAGATAAAGAGGCGCAAACAGCTTACACAGCTTTGGAAAAATCCTCCAATACAGAAGTTGCTGCGGAAGCTCTTTACGCAAAAGCCTTCTATCAAAACAAAGGAAAAGCCTTCAAATCGTCCAATGAAACGATTTTCAAATTGGCAAACAATTACGCTTCGGAAGAATATTGGGGCGCAAAAGCTTTGGTGATAATGGCTAAAAATTATTTGGCTTTGAAAGACAATTACCAAGCGAGTTACACTTTGGACGAGATCATCAATAATTACGGTGATTTCCCGGAAGTTGTAGCTGAAGCGAAAGAAGTGAAAGCACAAATCAAGAAGTAAAACAGAATTAAAAAATTAAATGATTAAAAGATTCAAAAATTACTACTGCTAATATTTTAATTTTTTAATCATTTAATCTTTAAATATAAATAAATGAACAAACTGAAATATATCGCCGTTCTGGCATTTTTAGGAACTTTCGGAATTTCGGAAATCGGAGCTCAGATCAAAGAAGAGCAACTGATCCTGAACAGAAAACGTGAACCTGAGGTTAAGAAAATCGAGAAGAAAAAAACGTCTGTCATTCAGGAAAAAAATTATCCGCCAGAAAACAAAAAGAAGGAAGATTCTCTCAATCTGAAATATGATATTGTGAATGTTCCGCCGGTTTCTGACTTCAAAACGACCGAGATCCAAAGCGAAGATATTTCTCCAAAATTCAACAATGATTTTCAGTCCAACTATTTCAGATTGGGTTACGGGAATTATGGAAAGTTCCTGGCAGATGCGAATATTTCTGGAAAAGTTCAGGACAATGTAGAAGTAGGAGCGGATGTTCATTATTTGTCAACGACTGGACTGAAGAAAGATTACGATTGGGATTCCAAAAGCAGTCAGGCAAAAATTGGCGCTTATGCGAACATTTATGCGGAAACAGGGAAGTACAATCTGGACGCGAATTATGGTTTCAATAATTATAATTACTACGGAATCTATGCTTTTACGCCATCAAATTCTGATCTGGATTTACAGCAAAAGGTTAATAAATTCAGTGTGAATGCTTCATACGACCATTATTCCAACGAGATTTTGAATAATGTAAAAGTGAGATCGTATTTCTTAAGTGATCATTTCAATGCGAAAGAAAGTTATGCTGATGTTGAACTGAATTTGTCAAAACACGATTTTGAAATTAGCAATGACATCACTGCAAACGCAGATCTGGGAATCGATTTGGAAACTGTTAATTCTAAATTTGAATTGCTGAATCAAAATAATTCCAACCAACTGAATTTCACTTTGTCACCAAAAGTCACTTTCTACAAAGGCGAATCTTATTTGTTGATCGGGTCGGATTTTACTTTTCTTAATTCAAAATTATCCGATTTTACGGGAGAAAATAAAGGAAGCAAATTCTATTGGTTTCCAAGAGCGGAAGTTTTGGTTGCGGCAGCAGATGAATTCAAATTCTATGGAGGAATTGATGGCGGTTTGAAGCTGAACACTTACGGAAATCTGTTGGAGGAAAATCCATATCTGATCTCGGATCTGCTTTTGACACCAACTGAAAACAAATACCATTTCTATTTTGGTCTAAAAGGTGACATCAACCAAATGTTCAAGTATGATGTAAACGCAGGATTCAGCAAGGTGAACAATGCGCAGTTTTTCATTAATAATGGTTTGTTTGATAACAAGATTTCTGCCGAAAGACCCGGATTTGATTATGCAAACACATTTAGTTCAATTTACGACAATGGAAATTTGATAGAGGTAAAAGGTGATTTGCAAGCGTTTCCAATGGAAAACCTAACTGTGGATGCAGGTTTGCATTTTATGAAATATAAGTTGGACAACCTGGAAGAAGTTTATTATAAGCCTTTGGTTCAATTAAATCTCGGTGCAAAATATACGATGTTAGAGAAGAAGCTGGCACTTGGTTTCAAAGGGTATTTCGTAACCGACAGAACCTCAAATGCTTTCTTGGTAACGCCTAACGATTTTGTGCCTGGTCAATACATGCAGACAGAGAATCGAGATGTAAAAGTTGGCGGTTATGCAGATTTAAATTTGTCGGCAGAGTACAAACTTCACAAAAATTTCAGTATTTTCGCACTCGGAAATAATCTTCTAGGCGCCAAATATCAGAATTACTTGGGCTACAAAGTTTTGGGAGCACAGGTTGTAGGAGGTGTGAAGATTACGTTCTAAATATAATTGATAACCGATAAATGATCATTCATCACTTATTGATTATTATTTATAAAACGGCTGCGTAGTTCAACTGGATAGAATATCAGATTTCGGCTCTGAGGGTTGGGGGTTCGAATCCCTTCGCGGTCACAAACACCCAAATGGCTCAATTTAATACAAATTGAGCCATTTTTTTTGTTTTTGATTCCAGAATAATCCAGAATAATCTTTTTTAATATTTTATTAAATCTAGGTGTGAAACATTAAAAAAAAATTATTTTTTGTAAATGCTAACTCACAAATTACTGAGATTCTTTTGATAAAATAAAGTATATTTTTGCTAATTATATAAAAAGGCAATAAAAACTATAAAAGCGGTGTTTTGAGATTCAGGATTTCGAGGGAGTATTTAAAGAGAAATTTGGTGTAGATGATAAAATGATACGGGAAAATGCTCAAAGATGGAGATGGACCCACTGTTACAATGAATGAAAGTTTACTTGATTTGGGGCTATTTTATCCAGAGGGAGATCCCAGTGTTATTAAAATAGATTCTGGCGCAGTAAATACGGTTTCAAAAAAATAAAGGAAATAAAAAGTATATTGATAATTTAGCAGAAATAATAATTCATGAAGGTGGTCATTGGGCAGACTATGCAATTGACCATGTTTCCATGGAATAGGACACATTTTTTAAGAAGAGTCTTAAATCAAAAGATGCCAAAATCCCTAAATAGTATGAATTTTAAAACTAAAATAGTTGTGATTTTATTATCCTCCTTATTAATTACGAATTGTAAGGAGGAAATGAAAAAATGTGTAAGTCAATCAACCGATACTAATGTAAAACTATATAATGATTTAACAGATCAGTTGATACCTTATTTTTTTAGAGAAGATTATTTAGGTGAAAAAAGATATTTTGATAGTTTAAGAGTTCATGATGATGATTTATATATCGAAGAGAAGACAAAAGCGCACAACGAAATTTTTAATCATCCTGAAAAATTTTGCAATTTTTATATAGATTCTACTAAAAGTAAAAATACAGATTTTGCTACAGGTAGTAAAAATTTTATTACAGGTCATCCCGAAGCTCATATAAATTACATAAAAAGTAGGAAGGAGCTTTTAAAAGAATTTTCCAGTAATACAGATATTATTGAAAAATTAAGTACACGAAGTTCTATAAAAGCAAATCAATTTAATTTGTGTACGGCAAAAGTCCTAGATCTGGCAGAGTATGATAAACATACAAATGAATGTGAGATAGGTGTTGTCTATTTTTCAGAGATTGTATTTGATCCTTCTAAAAAAATAGCATTAGTTTTTGTTGACCATCGTATAAAAAAAGATTATTACGGTAGAAATGGTATATTTAAACTAAGATTGCATGATAATTATTGGGAAATAGAAGATTTTATGTTAGTGTCAACTTCCTAATTACCACGATGTCGCAGATTTGTAATCCGTGACAAACCTTTACAATTAGCACACGCAGATTGATAGGATCGTGTAAGAATGGAGTTTACAATAATCATCTATATTTTGAAAATTAATATAAACCGCCCATATGAGCTCTCAGAATATTTTTTGTATAAAACATTTCTCAGAATCGTCATATGATGTTTATTACCTTATAAGAGCTATAAGTTTATCCAAATCTTCTACAAAAGTGTTCGCAAATTCCACCTCTGGGGTCACAACAACGCCAACAGTTTTCTGCTGCCGTTGTTTTTATATAGACTTTTATTCTAAAATCGAATCTATTAATATTTATCTTTGCATCTAATTTTCGAAGCGTGAATAGAATTCTCATTATCGACGACGAAGAAAAGATCAGAACCTTACTGTCCCGAATTATCAGCCTGGAAGGCTTTGAAGTTTATCAGGCTTCCGATCTCAGAAATGGAAAAAAAAGACTGGAGATTTCTGAAATTGATGTCGTAATCTGCGATGTCAAACTTCCGGACGGCAGCGGCGTCGAATTTTCAAAATTCATCAAAGACAAATATTCATCGGTCGAAGTCATCTTGCTTACGGCTTTCGGAAATATTCCCGACGGCGTGCAGGCTATAAAAAATGGCGCTTTTGATTACATCACAAAAGGCGATGATAACAACAAAATTATTCCGTTAGTTTACAAAGCCACCGAAAAAGTTGCGCTGAACAAACGTGTCCTACAATTGGAAAAACAACTGGGAAACAAATATTCTTTTGATACGATAATCGGACAATCGAAACAGATAAAATTTGCGATAGATTCCGGGAAAAAAGTTGCTGTGACGGACGCTACAGTTCTCCTGACTGGCGAAACCGGAACAGGAAAAGAAGTTTTTTCACAGGCAATCCATAATGCTAGTAATCGGAGCAAACAAAATTTTGTAGCGATAAACTGCTCGGCATTCAGCAAAGAATTACTGGAAAACGAATTGTTCGGGCACAAAGCTGGTGCTTTTACTGGTGCTATCAAAGATTCCAAAGGGATTTTTGAAGAGGCCAACAACGGCACAGTTTTCCTGGACGAGATTGGAGAGATGCCACTTGATCTTCAAGCCAAACTGCTACGTGTCTTAGAATCAGGAGAATTTCTGAAAGTTGGCGACAACAAAGTGACCAAAATCAATGTCAGAATAATCGCCGCCACCAACCGAGATCTTGAAAAAGAAATCGAAGCAGGAAACTTCCGCGAAGATCTGTTTTACAGGATTAATATTTTTAATATCTCGTTGCCATCACTTCGGGAAAGGGTTTCTGATATTGAGGAATTGGTGCATTATTTCCTGAAAACATTTTCTGTTAAAACTGGAAAAAAGATTAATTCGATCAGCCAGGATTATCTTGAAGCACTCAAGCAACATCCTTGGAGAGGCAACATCCGCGAACTTCGGAATGTGATAGAAAGAAGCGTGATCCTTACCGATAAATTCGAGTTGGAATGGATTTCACTTCCGTCGGATTTTCAAAATGTAAATTCCAATATTTCCGATAATAAAAATCTGTCGGCGTTCTCGCTTGCAAGTGCAGAGAAAATTCAAATCCAGAAAACCTTAAATTATGCCAAAGGAAACAAAGCAGAAGCAGCACGACTGTTAGAAATTGGCATCGCCACACTTTACCGTAAAATCGAAGAATACAAAATTTTATAAAATCATTATCATATTGAGAAAAAGCCTATCATTTTGATAGGCTTTTTTGTTGGCAAAAATCTGATTTAATTTTATAAGTTACTGATCTTGTAATGCTTGAATGCTTTTCTTTTTAGTAGGAACATTTCTTGGCATTAACGATTCAAAACAATTACTAAAATGAATCACACAGAAGCAATACAGGAAATCATAGAAGTCGTTCCCGAGTCCAAAGCGGAGTTCTCAGAAGTTTACAAAACTAAAAATTCCTTTATGGTGATCAATGTCTTTACGAGGCAGATCAGAAACCTTATCAGGAAAGGGGAAACCACAATTCTGATCCGGTCATTCGACAAAATGAATGACCTCTACCAAAAGGGCGATCAGGCGCTGAAAAACGCCGTGGAAAATGTATTCATCTATTCCCTAGACAGCCTGACTTTTTCCTGCGACAACACCTACAAAAATTTAATTTTTTCGAAAATGCCGATAGGCTTACATCAGGTCTACTTACGTCAGATCTACAAATCAGGACTTTAAAACAAACAATATTATGCACAGAAAAATAGTTAAATCCGGCAACTGGGAAACCTGGAAAAAATCAAAAACAAAACACAATCTGGAAATCCTAATCATCAATTTGGCGGTCATCCTCAGTGTTTTTGTGTTCGCAGCCATTATTCAACCTTAATAAATAAACGATTATGACAACGATTTTAATTCTCTTGGGAATCGCCCTGTTCTCCATCTTTTATCTGCTGATCAGAACTTTTGAAAAAATTTGAGCAATGCAAAAAATTAATCAAAAAAAGACAGTCGAATATCTGAAGGCTTTCTATCCCGATATCAGGGATGAAATTACCAATCTCTCGGATCGCAATAATTTTGCAGGAATTATGCAGACCGCGGTAGATCATATGAAAGATTTACTGGAGCAGACCAAGATCCAGTCTGTGATACGGAATGTCAAAAGAATGGACCGGCTCTACAAACGAGGCAATTCCTATGTAAGATACCTGATCGAAAATATCTTCATCCGCTCATTTGAAAGCCTGAAAAGAAAAACAAATCCGCAGCAATGGCGATTTCTCTACCAGGAGATTCCCGCAGATTTTAAAACCATTTATCTGGAACAGACCAGAAAAGACCATCAAATAATCAACAGATCATGATCACATTATTCATTATTGCCATTGCCGTCTTCGGCTACATAGGCTACGTTTTGGTAAAACCGGAAAAATTCTAAAAATGAAAGATAGAAGGAGTAAAAATGAAATTAAAGATTGGTTTCAACTTATCGGTTGGGCTCTTTTCGTCATTGCATTCCTTTACATCATCATTAAAATGAAAACAATCAATTAAATTTTAAAGAAACTATTAATAAACGATTCTAAAAAATGGACAAAGAAATATTAGGAATTATATTGATGTTCACCCTCGCAGTCGGTATTGCACTGCCACTCGGGCGCTACATCTCAAAAATTTACGGAAACGAAAAAACCTGGCTGGACAAGCTGTTAAATCCTGTAGACCAATTATTCTACAAAATTTCAGGCATCGATCCTGGAAAAGAAATGACCTGGAAACAGCATTTGACCGCATTATTAACCATCAATCTTGTTTGGTTTTTAGCCGCAATGTTCGTCCTGACAAATATGAGCTGGCTCCCAATGAATCCGGACAACAATCCATCGATGAGTGGTGATCTGGCTTTCAATACGGCAGTTAGTTTTGTCACCAATACCAATCTTCAGCACTATTCGGGAGAGACTGGAATGTCGTATCTCGGACAACTGACATTGATGCTGTGGCAGTTTATCAGCGCGGGATGCGGGATAGCAATCGCAGCTGTCGTATTTTTTGCAATGAAGGAAAGAACGACCGATAAATTGGGGAATTTCTACTTCTTTTTTGTGAGAAGCTGCACCAGAATTTTATTTCCGATTGCGGTTGTTGTTGCTTCATTACTGGCATTCAACGGAACGCCGATGACTTTTGAGGGCAAAGATTCCATCATCAATTTACAAGGTGACAAAGTAGAAGTTAGCCGTGGTCCTGTCGCTGCATTTGTGGCGATCAAACATTTGGGAACCAACGGCGGTGGATTTTTTGGCCCCAACTCTGCGCATCCTTTGGAAAATCCAAATTACTTTACAAACATTGTTGAAATCGTTACTCAGATGTTAATCCCTTTAGCGATGATATTTGCAATGGGATTCATTATAAAAAGAAGAAAACTTTCTTGGACAATTTTTGGCGTGATGACCATCGGATTTTTAATGTTAATGATACCGACCGTCGTATCCGAAGTCAATGGCAATCCTGCGATTTCCGAGATGGGAATTTCTCAATCGATGGGAAATATGGAAGGAAAAGAGGTTCGTTTCGGTGCTGCAGCCTCTGCTTATTGGAGCATTGCGACGACGGTCATTTCCACAGGAAGTATCAATTCTATGCACGACAGTTTTATGCCACTCAGTGGAATGAACCAATTACTTGGAATGATGGTGAATTGTTTTTATGGCGGAGTCGGCGTCGGATTCCTGAATTTTTACATTTTTATCATTCTCGCGGTTTTCATCAGTGGATTGATGGTTGGAAGAACGCCGGAATTTCTGGGTAAAAAGATTGAAGCCAGAGAAATGAAGATCGCAATGATCATCGCACTTCTGCATCCACTTTTGATTCTGGCAGGAACCGCCATCGCCAGTTATACTTTTGCGAATGATCCCGAAGCTTACGCCAGTTGGCTAAATAATCCAGGCTTTCACGGCTTCAGCGAAATGCTTTACGAATTTACATCGTCAAGTGCCAACAACGGAAGTGGTTTCGAAGGTCTCGGAGACAACACACCTTTCTGGAACATCGCCTGTGGCATCGTGATGTTGATGGCAAGATATCTTCCAATCATTGGTCCAGTAGCCATTGCAGGAAGTCTTGCTGCCAAAAAATACATCCCGGAAAGTGCTGGTACATTGAAAACCGACACACCAACTTTCGGATTGATGGTCTTCGCCGTTATCGCACTTGTTGCTGCATTGTCTTTCTTCCCGGCTTTGGCTTTGGGACCTATCGCAGAACATTTCTCACTTAAATAATTGAATTAAAATGAAAGGAAATCAAAATAATTTGTTTCAGGCCGAATTGGTCAATGAAGCATTGAAACAGTCTTTTATAAAACTAAGTCCATCCAAAATGTTCCGAAATCCTGTGATGTTTATGGTGTGGATCGGAACAATAGTAATGGCGGGCGTTTGCGTCTGGATCGCACTTGGCGAAAAAGATCAGGGGAGTTTGATCTATAATATTATTGTAACTGTTGTCTTGTTTATCACCTTGCTGTTCGCCAATTTTGCAGAAGGCATTGCAGAAGCAAGAGGAAAGGCGCAAGCAGATTCACTCAGAAAAACAAGAGAAGAAACGCCTGCAAAATGGATTCAGCCGGTTGGCGAAATATTCAATGATGAGATTACCATTGTTCCTTCCTCCCAACTTAAAAAAGGCGATGTGTTCCTTTGTGAGCCAGGCGACATCATTGCCTCAGATGGAGAGATCATCGAAGGTCTTGCAACAATTGATGAAAGTGCGATCACTGGAGAAAGTGCGCCCGTGATCCGAGAATCTGGCGGTGACAAAAGCAGTGTCACAGGCGGAACAAAAGTACTTTCCGACAGGATCAAAGTCAAAGTGACCACAGAACCTGGGGAAAGTTTCTTGGACAAGATGATTGCTTTGGTAGAAGGGGCGAGCAGACAGAAAACACCAAACGAAATCGCTTTAACAATTCTTTTGGCAGGTTTCACATTGGTATTCATCATCGTGACGGTGACGCTCAAACCGTTTGGAGATTACGCAAAGACGCCAATCACTATTTCTGCTTTTATCTCATTATTTGTTTGCTTAATTCCAACGACCATCGGCGGACTTCTATCAGCCATCGGAATTGCCGGAATGGACAGAGCCTTAAGAGCCAACGTGATCACAAAAAGTGGAAAAGCTGTAGAAACTGCTGGTGACGTAGATGTTCTTTTATTAGATAAAACCGGAACCATCACAATCGGGAACAGAAAAGCGACCCATTTCCATATTGCAAACGGGATCGACGAAAAACATTTTCAAAAAGCGGTAGTCTTAGGTTCGATGGCAGATGAAACGCCAGAAGGAAAATCGATTATAGAACTGGCAGGAATTGACCCTAAAAGTTACAAGGTAAAAAGTCCCGAATTCATCAATTTCACAGCAGAAACCAGAAGTTCAGGTGTTGATTATGAAAATATCAGAATAAGAAAAGGAGCGTCTGATTCCATCAAAAATTTGGTTGAAAAAGCAGGTAATCCTTTCCCAAAAGAAACAGAAGAAGCTGTGAGGATTATCTCCAGCAACGGCGGAACACCATTGGTAGTTTCCGAGAACGAAAAAGTTTTGGGTGTCGTGGAGCTTCAGGATATCATCAAACCCGGCATTCAGGAACGTTTTGAACGTCTGAGAAAAATGGGAATCAAAACCGTGATGGTGACCGGAGACAATCCTTTGACCGCCAAATATATCGCTGAAAAGGCAGGTGTCGATGATTTCATTGCAGAAGCGAAACCTGAGGACAAGATGAATTACATCAAAAAAGAACAAGCCGAAGGCCGATTGGTCGCAATGATGGGCGATGGAACCAACGATGCGCCAGCACTCGCCCAGGCAGATGTCGGCGTTGCGATGAACAGCGGAACACAAGCGGCAAAAGAGGCCGGAAATATGGTGGATCTGGACAACGACCCGACCAAACTGATCGAGATTGTGGAAATCGGAAAACAATTGTTGATGACCAGAGGAACGCTCACGACTTTCAGTATTGCAAATGATGTTGCTAAGTACTTCGCAATCGTTCCAGCATTGTTCATCGCCTCGATTCCAGCGTTACAAGGACTAAACATTATGAACCTTCATTCCCCGGAAAGTGCCATTCTGTCGGCTGTTATCTTCAATGCGATCATCATTCCGGTATTGATTCCACTGGCTCTGAAAGGTGTGGCCTACAAACCGATCGGTGCGAGTGCTTTGCTCAGAAGAAACCTTTTGATCTATGGTCTGGGCGGCGTTTTGATCCCATTTGTCGGAATCAAGATCATCGACCTGATTGTATCACTATTTATTTAAATTATTTGGGCAGCTATTCCGTCCTCCGTTCTCTCCCGATTTTACTTCGGGATCCACTCAGGCCGGGCTGCAGATCCAGTGTCAAAAGATGCCACAACATAAAATCGAACTTTAAAATTAAATCAAATGAAACAAAATATTCTTCCTGCCTTAAAACTGACAATGGTTTGTCTTCTGTTTTTCTCAGGATTTTACACGCTCATCATTTTCGGGATCGCACAATTTTCCCCCAACGACGGGAAAGGCGAAATCGTTAAGGTGGGCAACAAAAAATATTATACAAACGTTGGACAGGCATTTACGGAAGATCAGTATTTCTGGTCACGTCCTTCAGCGGTAGAGTATAATGCTGCAGGAGCCGCAGGAAGCAACAAAGGACCTTCCAATCCCGATTATTTGAAAACCGTTCAGGAGCGAATTGACAACTTCATCAAACACAATCCTGAAGTTTCAAAAGCCGAGATACCATCTGATCTTGTCACCGCCAGCGGAAGTGGACTGGACCCGAATATCTCCGTGCAGGCCGCTGATGTTCAGGTGAAACGAATTGCGAAGATCAGGAATCTTAATGAAAACAAAATTAAAGATCTGGTGACATCCAATACAGAAAAACCCTTTCTAGGATTATTCGGAACGGAAAAGATCAATGTGTTAAAACTCAATATCGCGCTAGACGGTTTGAAATAATAAAATATGAAATTAATAAAAATGAAAAATATAAAACTATTGACATTGATGATGTTAGGCGCTTCCGCATCTTTGTTTGCACAGGAAGACGATGTGAAACCAGTGAAAATTTCGGCTTACGCTGAGGTCTATTACCAATTCGACTTCAGCAATCCACAGAACAACACACGTCCGGGTTTCATCTACAGCCACAATCGGAACAATGAGGTCAATCTGAATCTAGGATTCGTAAAAGCCAATTATGAAACTGAAAGATTGCGCGCCAATCTGGCTTTGGCAACCGGAACGTATATGAATGCCAATTATGCTGCAGAACCTGGCGTCCTCAAAAACATTTATGAAGCCAACATCGGTCTGAAAATTTCGAAGACCAAAAATCTTTGGGTCGATGCCGGAATTATGCCTTCACACATCGGTTTTGAAAGTGCCATCAGCAAAGATTGTTGGACTTTGACCAGAAGTCTTTTGGCAGAGAATTCACCTTACTACGAAAGCGGCGCAAAAATTTCCTACACCAGCGACAGCGGAAAATGGTTGGTCAGCGGCTTTGTTCTGAATGGCTGGCAGCGGATCCAACGTGTGGATGGAAATTCGACGCTCGGTTTTGGACACCAATTGACCTACAAACCTACCGATAAGATCACTTTGAACAGCAGCTCTTTCATCGGAAATGATAAGCCTGACAGCATCAGACAGATGCGATATTTCCATAATCTGTACGGTATTTTCCAGCTGAGTAAAAAGTTGGCGGTAACCACAGGTTTCGATATCGGCGCCGAACAAAAAATGAAAGGCAGCGAGCAGTACAATGTTTGGTTTTCGCCTGTGATCATTGCAAAATATGCAGCCACAGACAAGTTGAGTTTTGCAGTAAGAGGCGAGTATTACAGTGATGAAAAAGGTGTCATCATTGCGACGGGAACAGAAAATGGATTCAAGACCTTTGGCTATTCTGTGAATGCAGATTATTGGATCCTTCCAAATCTCGTTTGGCGTACAGAAGTGAAAAATCTCAGCAGCAAGGATGATATTTTCCTGGATCGAGATGATCATTTGAACAAAAATAATTTTATGGCAGTCACATCGCTTGCCGTAAGTTTTTAATAGTTTCCATATTACCAAATCCCTTGTTGAATTTTTGACAAGGGATTTACCTAAATTTGATATAGATAATCTGTTATGGATGAAAAAAGGTCAGCTCAGGATTTTCTTAATTTAATAAAAAAATCAAGACGCGGGAAATTCAAGATTTACATTGGGATGAGTGCCGGTGTGGGAAAAACGTACCGAATGCTTCAGGAAGCACATTCCCTGTTAACAAACGGCATCGATGTGAAGATCGGCTACATCGAAACCCACAACCGCAAAGAAACGCACGCTTTGCTGGATGGATTACCAATCATTCCGAGAAGAAAATTATTCTATAAAGGAAAAGAGCTGGAAGAACTGGATGTTCAGGCGGTGATCAACCTTCGGCCAGAAGTGGTGATCGTAGATGAATTGGCGCACAACAATATCGAAGGCAGCAAGAACGAAAAACGCTGGCAGGATGTGATGGAAATCCTCGATGCTGGCATTAATGTCATCAGCGCGGTCAATATCCAGCATATCGAAAGTCTGAATGAAGATGTCAAAAACATTACGGATATCGAAGTTAAGGAAAGAATTCCGGACAGCGTTTTGGCTCAGGCCGATGAGGTCGTAAACATCGATTTGACAGCCGAAGAATTGATCGACAGATTGAAAGCTGGAAAGATCTACGACGCGGCAAAAATCAATTCGGCGCTCAGCAATTTCTTCAAAAATGACAATATCCTGCAGCTTCGGGAACTGGCTTTGAAAGAAGTGGCTTCCCAGGTTCAACGTAAAGTGGAAACTGAAGTTTCAAATGTCAAAAATATTAGAAAGGAAAAATTTCTGGCGTGCATCAGCTCCAACGAAAAAACAGCGAAGAACGTCATCAGGAAAGCAGCGAGACTCGCCAATTACTACAACAGCAAATGGTATCTTCTCTATGTTCAGATCCCGAGTGAAAGTGCAGATAAAATTGCGCTCGACAAGCAACGGCATTTGATTAATAACTTTAAATTAGCCACCGAATTGGGAGCTGAGATCATCAAGGTAGAAAGTACGAATGTCACACGAGCGATCATGGAACAATGCGAAGAGCGGAAGATCACAACCGTTTGTATCGGGAAACCACATCTCAATCTTTGGAAAGTGATTGTCGCCACAGATACTTTCAATTCGCTTTTGAATAAATTATCACAGGAAAATATCGACCTTGTAATTTTAAGTTGAAATTAAAATGAAAATAAAAACAAAACTCAACGCGGGCGTAGGTTTGCTTTTTCTGATGATCATCGTGCTTTCTGTGCTCAGCGGCTGGTACATCAATCAATTGAAAAAAGATACCAATAACATTCTGGTCGCCAATTACAACACACTGCAATATTCCAGAAATATGCTGTTGGCCTTGGAAGAGATCGATTCCGATCCTGCGGCCTACGGTGTTTTTGAAAAGCATCTCGAGAAACAAAAGAAAAACGTGACCGAACCTGGCGAGAAGGAAGCGACAGAAAATATTGCCACGCATTTTCTGTTATTAAAAGAAAAATCAGATAATCCCAAACTACTGTCATCCATCAGAAGAGATATAGCCGAGCTGATGCAGCTCAATATGGTTGCTATCGAGCATAAAAGCAGTGTTGCCGACGCGACTGCGAAAAGCGCAATTGCCATCATCTCAGCTGCAGGAATGTTGTGCTTCATTATCGCATTTATCCTGATGGTGAATCTGCCTTCCAATATTGCCAATCCAATTCAGGTTTTGACAGAAAGTATCAAACAGATTGCGAATCAGAATTACAAAGAAAGGGTTCATTTCGAAAGCAAAAGTGAGTTTGGGCAATTGGCGATGTCATTTAACATAATGGCTGAAAAACTTCAGGAATATTCCGAAAGCAAACTGGACAAGATCATCCGCGGAAAACGACGAATAGAAACTTTGATCGATAATATGCACGATCCGATTATCGGAATTGATGAGAATAAAAAAGTCCTTTTTGTAAATGACGAAGCGCTGAAAATTACAGGTCTTAAAAAAGAAAATTTCGTAGGAAAACTGATCCAGGATGTGGCTGTCAAAAATGATCTTATCAGAAATATTATCAAGGAAATCATTGAGAAAAAAAAAGATGCGAAGACAGAAACGATGAAAATCTATGCCGATGGAAAAGAAAGCTATTTTGAAAAAGAGATCATTGACATCAACGTGGTTCCGACCGGAGAAAAAGAGAGTCAATTCATAGGACAAGTCATTATGCTGAGGAATATTACACTTTTCAAAGAATTGGATCAGGCTAAGACCAACTTTATGGGAACGGTTTCACACGAGTTTAAGACGCCAATTTCATCGATCCAAATGGGACTTCAATTATTGGAAAATGACAAAATCGGAAATCTGAATGATGAGCAAAAAAATCTGGTGAACGGAATCAAGGAAGATTCAGACCGATTGCTGAAAATTACCGGAGAACTGTTGGATATGACACAGCTGGAAAGTGGATTAATCAATCTCAATATAGAAAATGCTGAGGTGAGTCAAATCATTAATTATGCGATCAATGCTAATAGATCTGCAGCAGAGCAAAAAAATATAAACCTTGTCGTAAAGGTAGAAAACGGGATAGAAAAAGTAGTGGCAGACAGCGAAAAAACAGGCTGGGTTATGAATAATTTGTTGTCTAATGCGGTAAGATATTCCTACGAAAATTCTGCCATCAACATTGAGGTAAAAAAAGAGGGAGACCTTGTAAAATTTTCTGTACGAGATTACGGAATTGGTATCGACGAAAAGTATAGGGATAAAGTTTTTAATCGCTATTTCAGAATTCCGGGTACCCAAAAAGAAGGGACAGGCTTAGGCTTGAGTATCAGTAAAGATTTTATAGAAGCTCAGGGCGGAAATATTTCGGTAAAAAGTGAGTGGGGTGCAGGGAGTGAATTTAGTTTCACAGTAAAAGGAAGCAGAAATTAAAATTAAATTAAAAATAATTAGAGTTAAACGTTTAACCAAAATTTAATATTAGAAACCTAATTAATTAATGAATAGTTAATTTTGAGATATAATTAATATCTAAACATTTGATCTACAGTAATTTGATCGATGTTCTATGAGTTTTAGAAAATTTGCTAAATTACACTTTTTTCTGAATTGACGAAAAAAAACGGACTATTGTTTATTTAAAATTTTATGGAATACTTTGCATTGTCAATTAGTTAGAATGAAAAGAACATCCATCAAAGATATAGCGCGCATTGCCGGAGTTTCCGTAGCAACGGTATCTTATGTTCTTAACAGAAAAGAAGGACAGAGAATCGGTGAAAATACCAAGAAAAAAATTTTTGAGATTGCTGAAGCGATTAACTACACGCCAAATAAGATAGCGAAGAGTCTGAAAACCAATAAAAGTAAACTGCTTGGGCTGATCGTTGCTGATATTTCAAACGAATTCTATTCTCACATCGCTCGCAACCTGGAAGACAAGGCTTTGAAATTAGGTTATACTTTAATCATCGGCAGTTCAGATGAAAATGCAGAAAAATTTGAAAAACTGATTGAACTTTTTTCTCAGCAGCAGGTAGATGGGATGATTGTAGCGCCGGTTGTCGGTTCGGAGCATATTCTACAGAAATTGGTTGACAAAAATTACCCTATCGTTACTATCGACCGATATTTGAAAGATATTAAAATCCCGAGTATCATCGTAAACAATACAGAGATTGCGGAAAGTACCACCAATTTTCTTCTGAAAAAGAAATTTGACAAAATCATCTATATCGGTTATGATACCAAATTGTCGCATCTTTTGGATAGACATAGAGGTTTTGAAACTACCATTTCCGAAAGTGGCGAGAATGTCAAAACTCAAAGTATTCTGGTGGGGATTGAAAATATTACAGAAGAAATTCAAAGTAAACTAAAAGCTGCGCTGGGAATCAATCCGACGAACATTGCACTTTATTTTTCCAGCAACAAACTGGCTGTTGCAGGATTGTCTTACCTTGTTCAGAATAACATCAAAGTTCCTGATGATGTTTCTGTTGTAGCATTTGATGAGACAGAAGCTTACAAATTGTTTCCTTCAAAAATAACTTATGTAAAACAACCGCTGGAGGAAATGGCAGACGAAGCAGTCAAATTATTAGACCTTCAAATTAAACAATATTCTGCCAGTGCCAAAAAAATAACTTTATCAGCTGAGCTGATTGTTCAAAATTCAACAAAATAATTTTTTTATTAATTAACTTAAACGTTTAACCTTGTATGAATAAAAATAATAAATCCTACGCCGTCTGTTTTGGTGAGATCCTTTGGGATATTTTCCCCGCCGGATCCAGAGCCGGTGGCGCACCTTTCAATGTCGCTTACAATCTTGATAAGATGGGTTTGAAAGTCCAAATGATCAGCAAAATCGGAAATGATAAATTGGGAAATGATCTTCTGAAACAGATTAGAGATTGGAATATTTCTACCGATTATATTCAAACCGATAATGAAAAACCAACAGGAACCGTGATTGCCGATTTCGACGAACACGGTGAAGCACATTACGATATTGTGAATGACGTCGCCTGGGATCATATTGAGATTTTACCCGCTCACCGGGAACTCATCGAAAATTCTGAAGCCTTTGTTTTTGGAAGTCTGATCGCAAGGAATGAAGTGTCAAGAAATACGCTGCTCAAGCTGATAGAATTTTCAAAATTCCGGGTGTTTGATGTGAATTTCAGACCGCCTTTCATTGATTTTGAATTGATTAAAATATTGCTTCAAAAAGCACATCTGGTAAAAATGAACAAAGCGGAATTGAGAACCATAATCGAATTTCTTGGCGAAAAATACATTGATGAAGACACCAGCATAAAATATATCCAAAAGCATTTTGACCTTCAGGAGATTGTTCTGACAAAGGGAAGCAAGGGAGCGAGATATTTTGTTGGAGAACAGAGTTACAATTTTTCGGCTGTTTCCATAGACGTTAACGACACGGTGGGAAGCGGAGATTCTTTCCTGGCTGGCTTTTTATCCAAGAGAATTCAAGGGAGTTTGCCGGAAGAGATTATGAAGCAGGCTGTTTCTCTCGGCGCATTTATCACTTCAAAATCAGGCGCTTGTCCGGATTACACTCACGAAGAATTCGAATCGTTCCGGGAAAAACATTATGGTCAAACTATATAATTTAATACGATGAATACTGCAAAATTTACAGAAAAAAAATACTATGTCGTCCTGGCATTTGTGATTTCATTGTTCTTCTTCTGGGCAATTGCGTTGACGATGGGCGATGTTTTAAATAAGCATTTTCAGAATGTTTTGAATATCTCCAAATCAAAATCCGGCTTGGTACAGCTGTCCATCTTCGGAGCGTACGCTTTGATGGGAATTCCCGCTGGATTGTTTATGAAAAAGTTTGGTTACAAAATGGGTGTGATCCTTGGATTGTCACTTTTTGCACTTGGATCTTTCCTTTTCATTCCAGCTGCAAACCAAATGTCTTTTAATTTTTTCAGAATTGCACTTTTCGTTCTTGCTATGGGAATGGCAACTTTGGAAACGGTGGCGCATCCGTTTGTGGCAGCTTTGGGAAACGAGAAAACAAGTGATCAAAGGGTGAATTTTGCGCAGTCTTTCAATGGCTTGGGCGCAATTATCGGTCCGCTTTTAGGTGGTTTTTTCATCTTTGGAAAATCTGGTTTGGATAATAATTCATTAGATTCTGTCAAAGATCTTTACACCTGGATTGGCGTTGTGATTTTAACAATAACGATTATTTTTTGTTTTATTAAAGTTCCAAGTCTGAAAGATCCTCACGCAGAAGATATTACCATTTCTAAAAGCGATAATGGAGCAGAAGCAGCGGTTTCGGATCCGCATGCGCCACTTTGGAAACAGAGACATTTTATATTTGCTGTCGTCGCCCAGTTTTTCAATATTGCGGCACAGGGCGGAACGTGGGCTTATTTTATCAATTATGGCGTGGAAAAAATGCAGCTTCCGGAGATTGAAGCTTCGTATTATTTTTCATTAAGTATGGCAATGATGATGATCGGCCGTTTCGTTGGAACTTTTCTGATGAAATTTATCGCTCCAAATAAACTTTTGGCGATTTTCACAACTTGTAATATTGTATTATGTTTGATTATTTCGCAAAGTTTTGGCTGGGCATCTTTCATCAGTTTAATTTTGTTGAATTTGTTCCTTAGCGTAATGTACCCGACGATTTTCAGCCTTGGACTGAAACGGTTAGGGAATAAAGTTCCGCAGGCTTCGTCATTCCTTGTGATGGCCATGTTTGGTGGTGCCGTGTTTCCACCGTTGATGGGGAAAATTGCTGAGACCGATATTGCACACGCTTACCTTCTTCCGATTATTTGCTATGCTGTCATTCTGTTATTTGCTTTAAAATTCTACAAGCCGAAGACTCTAAAATAAAAAAGGATGATAATTTTTTAGATACTGTTTCTAATCATTTGTTGACATGTTTTTTTATCTGCCACATTCTAAAAAATTAAAATTAAAAAAATGCACGTAAAATTTGGAGCATCATTATTATCCTGGATCACCCCAAACTGGACGCCTGAAGCAGGGAAATATGCAATTGAAAAAACAGCAGAAGCAGGTTTTGATTTAATTGAAATCCTTCTGCCAGCATCAATGGAATTTAATTCAAAAGAAGTAAAACAGCAATTGAAAGATAATAATCTGGATGTTGTCTGCTCACTTAATCTTCCCAAAGAAGCACATATTGCTTTTTATCCCGAAGTTGCCGAGCAATTGATAAAACAGGCAATTGATAAAACATCAGAACTGGAAACTGATTTTTTAGGAGGCGTTTTGCACGGCGGAATTGGCGTGTTTTCCGGAAATCCATTGACTGAAGATGAAGCTGAAATCATCGTTGAAGTCTGGAGCAAAGTCGCAGATTATGCCAAGGAAAAAGGTGTCAATATCGGAATCGAACCCATAAACCGTTATGAATCCTATGTTTGCAATACGGCAGAAAATGTTTTGGATTTAATTAGAAAAACAGGAAAAGACAATTTGTTTCTGCATCTCGATACATTTCATATGAATATCGAAGAGAACAATTTTTATGATCCAATCATCCTTGCCGGAAATAAACTGAGACACGTCCACATCACAGAATCTCACCGCGGAATGTTGGGCGAAGGAACTGTAAATTGGGAACAACTTTTCAAAGCTTTGAAAGCAATTAATTTTGATGGCAATCTCGTTTTGGAGAATTTTTCGTCGTCGATTCCGGGAATGCAACAAATGGTTTCACTTTGGCAAAGTTCGCCTTACGATGCAGAAGAATTAGCTTTAGGAAGTTTAAATTTTATGAAAAATAGAATGATTGATCCTAAATAATTTATTTTAAAAGGTAAAAACTATAAGCGCCGGCAGTATCATCTGTCGGCGTTATTTTTTTGTTGAATTTCTTAATGTTGCTCCAAGTTTAATTTTCTTTGACATATTATAGCCGTTTAACTGTCCTTCATTCATTTAAAAATTTTATTTTTGTTAGATGACGGAACTCAAATCCCCATTTTTAGATACTATTTTTAGACTTCGGACTGACGGACATATCACGATTTTCGCAGCCATTCAGGATGTTCCGAAAAAGGAAGAGCAGGATGTTGCAAGTTATCTTCAGTCCGAATTTGAAAACGAAAGATTGGAATTTTTATCAGATCAGATTAATTACGATGCCGAAACTGCAGTTTGGGCTGCAAAAGTTCTGTATCGAAGTGCACAATTATATTTAGTAAGAAAAGATACGGATAAGAATCTGGATAAATTAATTCCGGCATTTAAAGGGAAAATAGATGTTTCCGCCATTTTATCAGCAGATTTATCACTGAGATTTTTACCACAGATTATTTCAGCTTTACAAAGTTCAGATGCGGAAGATCCATTGATCAAAATACTTGAAAATATATTATCTCAATTCCATTATTCGGCAATCGGATTTGATCTTGAAATGGGTGAAAAAAATTGGGAACAGGAACTGAAAGACAAAACATACAGAAAATTGTACCTCGAAAGAATTGTAGAAAAGAAAGCTTACAAACTGGCTGAGATTCCTTACATCAATCAATTATTAATTGGTGAATTTGGAATGTACAAAGACGTTTTCTGGAGAGAATTAAAAACGATAACTAAAGAATAAAAATGACTCATAATATTGAAAAATTAAATAAAGTTCTTACTTACGTCAAAGACACTTTCATCGGAAAAAATGATGTTGTAGATTTACTTGGAATCTGTCTGCTGGCAAGGGAAAACGCATTTCTCTATGGTCCGCCGGGAACAGCAAAATCTGCTATTGTCAGAACTTTAGCGAAAACAGTAAAAGACGGCAAAAACTTCGAATATCTCTTGACACGTTTCACGGAACCGAACGAGATTTTTGGACCTTTCGATATCAGAAAACTGAAGGAAGGCGAACTCTTGACCAACACCGAAGGGATGATGCCGGAAGCGTCGATGGTTTTTCTGGATGAGATTTTCAACGCCAATTCTGCAATCCTGAATTCACTTTTGATGGCTCTGAACGAAAAGATTTTCAAGAGAGGAAAAGAAACCAAAAACCTTCCTGCATTGATGTTCGTCGGCGCAAGCAACGTTCTTCCGGAAGATGAAGCGCTGAATGCACTATTCGACCGTTTTCTGATTAGGATTAATGTTGATTATGTTCATCCGGATTTGCTCCAGCAAGTACTTTTGGCAGGAAGAAAACTGGAAAATAATATCGAAACCGAAACACCGGAAATTCTTTCCCACGAAATCAAAGAATTGCAAAATCTTTGTAAATCCATTGATCTGAAACCGATTTACGAAGTTTACTTAAACACCATCATCAATCTCAGAAATACAGGAATCGCCATTTCCGACCGCCGCGCTGTGAAACTTCAAAACCTGATTGCGGCAAGTGCTCTGATTTGCGGTAGAAATGAAGCAATTCTCTCAGATTTATGGGTGTTAAAACACATTTGGGACACAGAAGAACAAATCGAAATCCTTGAAGGAATCATCAACCGAACCATCGAAAAAGATGAAGATCCGAAGTCGCATCCACAAGCTTTGCAAAACAAAATCCCCAATCCGGAAGAAGTGATGAAGGACGTGAAAATTCTGGTCGAAAAATGGAATGCAGGAAATTTAACTTTTGAAGAACAAAATGTCATCAAAGATAAATTGAGATACTTACAAACCCGCTGTGACTGGATCAGAAATCCTGAGCAGAAACAGTACATCCAAACAGAAATCGAAAGTCTATGGCAAAGGATTCTTCAAACGGTTTAAAAGAATATTGGGCAGAAATTCTCACGATTCATGAAGATTTTCTGGGATCAATCCGTGACTGGAAAAATATTCAGATAGCTTCGGAAGATGAGGTTATCTGGCTGAAAGGTTTTACTGATGAACAGGCTGTTTCGGCGGAAATTCAACAGTTGCCGAATTTCATTTTGTACGAATTTCGAGATGGTCTTTTGTTCCGAAAAGACGCTTTGGTTCCCACGAAAAAAATGAGAACCGCTTTGCTATGGACGCCGATTGATAAAGCTTTGCGGTTAACTTTCCCGATTTCAAATAACAATTTTTTCGGAATTGATGAGAAGATTGAGGTTAAATTAAAACCAAGCGAAGAAGAACAGCCTGCATTTGCTTTGTTAAGTTCGATTTCTGAAATTAAAGAACTCATAGTTTCATTACCAAAATTCAAATTAGAAAAACTGGATTGGATTGTCATTAATGATAAAGCATTATTCGTAGGAAATCCATTATTGAGTTTGCCAGGAAAAACTTATTGGACGAAAGACAACCATCTTTTACCAACAGGTTTTGATTTTGAGTTTAAAAATCTGAGTTCATTATTACAGCGAAAATATAATTCCGATCAGGATCACTGGCTTGTTTGGAACGAAGACGGAAGTTATTTGGATATCAACAAAAACGATTTCCGAAAACTCTCCGTAAGCTCATTCCGTCTTACAGAAAAAGCGAAAGAATGGATTTAAAAGAATACTTCCAGTCATATCAAAACTACTTCTGGGAATGGAATACCGACAGAGATATTCGGGACGAGTCGCTTTATAATGAGCACAATCTCATCTCGATCCCGAATGTTGGAGCAATTGCTTACCGCGCTTATATCATTGGGATTTTGAAAGAATTAAAAGATCAGGGTTTTCCGCCCTTTGGATCATTTCTTCTTGCGCTCTATGCTTTGCAGGATGGCTATCTCAATTTGGATGGCGTTTTTTATCATTTGAAGAAACAAAAGGAAAAAACATATCTCAATGATGTTGAACTGGCCATCACTTTTCTTGAAAATGTAAGTAATGTTGGACGTTCTTTCAAAAGAGGGCAGAACAAAATTATCCTTCTTAAAACGATTTTTAAAGATGGTCACAACAACATTTCTTCTGGAGCTTCGGATCTGATCATTAGAAGATTCGAAAAAAGGCCTCACATAATTTCTGCAGCTGCAAACAAGATAGAATTGACGCAACCTGTTGTTAATAAAGATATTAAAACTTTAGCAATCCTTCAAGACAGATTTCCGACAACTGAAGCGATTATCAATGCAATGCGGAATGAGGTTGAAATTCCAGATTTGGAAGATGAAGTTGTGAAAGAGGAAACGACAGTTGATACCGATAAAGATTTCATTCAGCAATTGGTGGAAGATCCAAAGACGTTTCAGGTTGGAAGTTTGATTAAAAGAATCTGGAGCGGTCTGAAAATCCCAATGCGTCATCTTTCTGCCGGTGATCAGCCTATTGGCGGTGTTTCGGATATGACCAACAAAGGCGATTTTCATCGGATGCTCTTGTCGGAATTTGCCAATGAAGACGAGGTTTTTATGAATCGCGTTGCGAATAATGAAGCTCTGTACATTCAGCGCAAAATTCCACCCGAGGAAAATATTTTTGAAAGGGTAATTTTGATTGACACTTCTCTGAGAAATTGGGGAACGCCGAAAGTGTTGGCATTTGCATCTGCGATTGCTGTCATCAAGCATCCAAAAGCACATTCGGAGTGTCAGGTTTTTGCACTGGGCGAAACTAATATTCCTATTAATTTGGATAATGTTGAAAAAGTAGTGGATCATCTGAACCAAGTCAGTCCGGTTTTGGAAGTGTCAGCTGCACTCGAGAAATTTTTCAATGAAGAACATTCGCAGAAAGATCTCGAAGTTTTTTTTATCACAAATCAGGAAAATTTATCAAATCAAAATCTTCAAAAAGTCATTCACGAAAATCGGGATCGACTCAAGTTTCTGGTAACGACTTCGGCAGATGGCGAACTGAATTTTTACAAACATCACAAAGGAACTAGGAAACATATTCAGAAAATTGTGCTTCCGCTGAAGGAATTGTGGTCCAATCCGCCAAAACTTAAATCGAAAGGCGAAAACGACAGTTCCGGAAATGGTAAAAAAGCAGATGTTCCAAAGAATTATCCAATCCTTTTCCCAACGCCAAAAAACAAAATCGCAACCTTCCTTCACGAAGGCGAATTTTATATTTTAAGTTCCAAAAAACAATTGTTAAGAACTTACTTATCAAGTAATTATTACAATAAAAATTATTACGAACATTACAAAACACATCGGGGCTGCGAAGTTTTAATCGAAAATATCTCCGTAAAACCACGTGGTAAATTTGCATTGGCGAAAAACAGGCAGCAGCAATTTATCCTCTGTCAGTACCAGAATGATAAATATCTGCTTTCCAAACTCAACCTTAATACAAAGGAATATTCCGAGCTGAATGTTTCAGGGCATCACATTCCACAGAACTTTGAACCGGTTTATTTTGATCAGAATTTTTATCTCTACCACGAGGAATTTCCGTCCGTTTTCAAAGTCAATATCGAAGGCGAATTGTCTGTAGAAATGGTGAAAAATGATAATGACATCAAGAAAAATCAGAAAAGAGTAGAGGTGGAAATTAACAAGCAGATTCATAATGATATCAAGATTTTGAATAGCTTTAATAAGGTTGGGATCAACTCAGAAAATAATATTGTGATATCAAACAATGAATTGGCGCAACAGATGGATAATTCGCTGACGTTGTACAGAAACAGATCTCAAATCAAAATCTCAGCGCAGCAGAACAAGAACAAATTTTTGTTTTCAGATGGCAGCGAGATCATTGCAGATTCCCGTGGAATGTTGACTTTCACAAGCAGCAACAAGAATATTCCGGTTTTCTACATTCCGTCTGCGGAAGATGGTTTTCTGGGTTTAGCAACCAATTTGGAATTCGGCGGATCAGAATATTATCTTTATGAATCTACAAAATTGAAAATACGCGAAAGGGAAGAGATGTACTCGGAATATCTAGATGCTTTTATCACTCATATTTTAGCTTATGGAACTGATTATTAAACCTTTTTCCGAAAACAGCTATCCTAAAAAAGGAATTCTCATCAAGAGTTCCTCGCCACATTATTGGCTTTCCGAAATGGATTTTTTAAGCATCGATATCAATCAAATAAAAGCGTACGCCATTCCGTCCAACGAACCGAATGTTTTATATGGTTGTCTTTTGGTTTTTGAAAATATTGCTCCAAAGGAAATCGGTAAGAATTCTTATTTTCAATGTGTAAACAACCAATTATTTATTCCGGAAAATACAACCATTTATCCTAAAATAACACAAGAAGACTGGCAGAATATTAATCATGAATATTTGATTATGCATCCGGATTTCGGATTGGTAAAACTGGATCAGGAAATTGACTGGATTTCTTTGCTACAGGATTCTGAGAAAAGTAAGGATGTCGTTAGAAAAGCTTCGAAAGGCATTAAAATTCCTGATAATATTGAGAGTTTTTCGGTTGAAATTAATGATGAAAAAATTCTGGAATCGCTTCAAAATCCCAAAACAGAAGAAGAATGGATGAACGATCTGCCTTTCAACATGAAAAAAGTGATGGCAGGCAACAAAAAGGAGATCGAAAAATATCTGCAATATCTAGAGAAGTATCCAGACAGAGCCGCAGATTTCGGAGTTCCGCTGGATGTTGCAGGAACTTCCCGAGGCGACGGTTTTTCGAAATACAGATTCGGAGGCAGCTGGCTCAGCAGAATTTTTGGTAATAGAAATGCTTCGTCCTCTGGAAACGACAATGCAGGTTCTGGTAAAAAAGGATGGATTATTCCAGCTGCGATTATTGTAATGTTGATTGCAAGAGTCAGTCTCATTAATTATAATACAAGTGAAACTCAAAAGCAATCTTCGGGCTCTATTGAAAACATTAGCAAAAATCCAAATCAACCTCCGATTCCAATAATTGCAGTGACTTCCGGCGTGACGGATATCGACCTGAAAATCGATTCGATGTACGGGCAGAAAAGAAGGGAATTGATGGATGAACTGATGAAAGCATCCTTGAGTTTTGGTAAAACGCACGAAAAAAGCTACGAAGATTATTTAAAAGAAGGCGGAAGACCAATTAATGAAATTCAGGATGAAATTATTGATTTTAATGAAGAAACAGCGCTTACAACTGATTCGTTAAAAAAAGTTTACAGAAAAAAAATCTCTAAATTTTTAGTGGAAAATGAAACGAAGTACAAGAATAAAATCAAAGATTCACTGAAGAAAACCGGCTCAGGAATTCCGGCCGATCAGGGAGTTGTTTCAACTATTTTAAAGAAAAAGCAGGTTTTGGTGGAGGATTCTTTGGGCCGGCTTTACGGGACAAAAGAATATCCGGATCCGCCAGTTGACCCGAATAAAGCGACACCAGTCCAAAGCTTAAACAAAGAAAAGCCTTACGCTGAAAAAGATATTTCGATATTGGAAATTTTTTATCTGATTGCAGGGATTGTAGGAATCGTGGGATTTTACAATTACTTTTTTAGAAAAAAATCTCTGAATTTAGGCGGCGAAAATGTCCCGACAGGAATTAAGATTTTTCTGATGGTTGTTTTGGTGACGATGTTGGTTTACATCTTTTATCCATTGGTGGAAATGTTCGGCTACAACTGGTTTGTATGGATTTTGGTCATTTGTATAATGCTTCTGCTTTACCGATTATTCAGTGAGGACAAGAATATCTTAAAATCTGATAAAGATGAATAGGCAGAAATTTATCAACAAATTTGCAACGGCATTTTTCATTCTGGCATTTTTCAAAATTGTCAGCATTTTGGCGCAGCTTTTCCACAAGGATTTTTGGAGTGTGATTGGCACTTTGCTGATTTTCCTGCTGATTGCTTTTATTGTTTTCGTCGTTATTCTAGGTCTCGAAGACAAGGAAAAAAAAGGCAGTTTGTCTGGACGAAACCGACGTCGTGGCAGTGGAAATTTCTATTTGGAATCTTCAATCTTTGACAGACTTAGAAATAAATATGAGGAATTTGCTCAGAAATACGTTGATGAAAAAAATTATGTCAAAGCATCTAAAGTTTATATGAATCTGCTCAAAGATAATTACCGGGGCGCAAAAACTTTGGAAAATGGCGGTCTCTACAACGAAGCCGCAGTGATTTATCTCAAAAAACTGAATAACAAAGCCGATGCAGCCGTCTGTTACGAGAAAGCAAAACAGTACAGGAAAGCAATTGACCTTTACAAAGAGCTTCATCAAAAAGAAAAAGTGGGCGATTTGTACAGAGAAATCAATGATGTCAAATCTGCAAATTCCTATTATCAAATGGTTGTGGATGATTATGTTAGCAATAATCAAATGGTAAAAGCATCATTGATCTACCGGGAAAAAATGGAAATGCCGCCCGAAGCTCAAACTATTTTGTTGAAAGGGTGGAACGAAAATCGGGACGCGTTCAATTGTCTCAATAATTATTTTGCTAATATTGGTGATGTTAATATTCTTGACCAAAAGATTCAGGAATTGTATGAAGGTTTGCCTGCCGACAAAAAGATGACTTATCTTCAGGCTTTAAAAATCGAATTTAAAAAAGACCCGAAACTTCACGCGACCACGAGAAATATTGCTTACGAGATCATTGCCGAAAAAGTAAAAACAAATTCTGAGATTGTGAATGAACTAAAACATTTCAATCCGGAAGATGAGGTAATTCTCAAAGATATTTCGAGGTATAAAACGGCGCGGAACAAGATGTTTAGGAACTAAAAAAAGCTTTGTTGCATTTTCTGATTTTTTTGTCATTACTTATATTTGTTCTTAATCCGGCTTCCACATGCAAGTGCAGGATACCGCAAGTTCCCAAATTGTATATTTTTATAAAGTTGAAATAAAGCAGACTTTGAGCTTTATTAAAAAATCCGATTATGAAATTTCAAAACAACTTTATATTATCAATTTTCGCAATTTTTATATTTTCATCAAGTGTAAAAAGCCAGAATGTTTGGCCAGACGGAACCAAAATCGACAGGTGGTTTAAAGAAGTCAAACCAACAGACATCAATAAATTAGGAAAAAAATACATCTTGACAGCCAACGGCGTGAAGAACGACAGTACAATTCTTCAGACCAAAGAACTTCAGGCAGTGATTGATTTGGCTTCTAAAAATGGCGGCGGAGTTGTGGTGGTTCCGAAGGGAACATTTCTTATCAGTTCGGTTTTTTTCAAACAGGGAACGCATTTGCATCTCGAGAATGGAGCAAAATTAAAAGGAAGCGACGATATCAATGATTTTCCGGTGGTTACTACAAGAATGGAAGGTCAGACGGTAAAATATTTTCCGGCCTTAATCAATGCTGACGGATTAGACGGTTTCACGATTTCAGGAAAAGGAACATTAGATGGAAACGGACTTCGCTTCTGGAAATCTTTCTGGAAGAGACGCGAGTGGAATCCTAAATGTACGAATATGGATGAAATGAGACCAAGAATTATCTACATTTCCAATTCAAAAAATGTGCAGGTGGAAGGAATTACGATTAAAAATTCTCCTTTCTGGAGCACACATTATTATAAAAGTGATTTCGTTAAATTGTTAAATCTGACGATTCTTGCTCCGAAAGAACCTGTGAAAGCTCCAAGTACAGACGCGGTTGACATCGATGCGTGTACCAATTTCCTGATTAAAAATTGCTATATGTCAGTGAATGACGATGCGATCGCTTTGAAAGGCGGAAAAGGTCCAAAATCAGATAAAGACCCGAACAACGGTGAAAACAGAAACATCCTTATCGAAGACAACAGTTTCGGATTTTGCCACAGTGTTTTGACTTGTGGAAGTGAATCGATTCATAACTATAATGTGATTCTGCGAAATTCTAAAGTGAACGACGCATCAAGATTATTACATTTGAAAATGCGTCCCGACACGCCTCAGCATTACGAATTTCTTACGGTTGAAAACATTACAGGGAATGTAAAAACTTTCTTATATGTTAAAGGCTGGAATCAGTTTTTTGATTTGAAAGGTGAAGAAAGACCGAGAAAAGGTTTGGCGAACAATATTACAATAAAAAATATCGACATCAGTTGTGAAACGGCGTTCTCTGTTGAAAAATCTGATTTATTCGACTTAAAAGATTTCACATTTGAAAATTTCAAAATCAAAGCTCTAAAACCTGAAATGCAAAACCTGAATCACATTCAGAATTTAAAGCAAAAAAATATCAATGTGACGCAAGTCGCTTCTCTCACGCACTCTTACGACAAAAAAGATGATTCCGATATTTCTGCTAAATGAGTTTTTATTCCAAAATATTCGTTCTTTTATGCTTTTGCTCACAGTTTTTGCATTCTCAATCTAAGGAAATCCAATTCCTGAGCGGGACAGATTCTGAGCATACCAAAGAATGGGATTTTTGGATAACCGGCGGACGGAAATCCGGAAGCTGGAATAAAATTCAGGTTCCGTCACAGTGGGAACAGCAGGGATTTGGCTCGTACAACTACGGGCGGGATTACGTTACCTACGGCAAGAATTTTAAATTCAATGATGAAGTAGGTTTGTACAAACATAAATTTTCAGTTCCAAATTCTTGGAAAGGAAAATCAGTCAATATCGTTTTCGAAGGTTCAATGACCGACACCGAAGTGAAAATCAACGGAAAATTGGCTGGAGAAATTCATCAGGGCGCTTTTTACGAATTTAAATATGATATTTCCGACAAATTAATTTTCGGAAAAGAAAATATTTTAGAAGTCAAAGTTTCCAAAATGTCTGCCGACAAATCTGTCAACAATGCAGAAAGACTTGCGGACTATTGGATTTTGGGTGGGATTTTCAGACCAGTTTATCTCGAGGCAACTCCAAAAGAAAACATTTCTTCAACATCAATTGATGCAAAAGCAGACGGAACTTTTCGTTCCAATATTCATTTAAAAGGAATTAATTCGGTCAATAATATAAAAGTAGAATTATTTGATGCTAAAAATATTTTGATTGGAGAATCTCAAATTAAAATTGAAAAAGGAGATACTTTAAAACAAATCCAGTTTTCCGTTAAAAATCCCAAACTTTGGACGGCAGAAACTCCAAATTTATACAAAGCAAAATTCACTTTAAATAAAAATAAAAAAAACATCTACGAAACTGAAGAAAAATTCGGTTTCCGAACGATTGAAATCCGCAAAGGCGACGGCATTTACATCAACGGAACCAAAATCAAAATGAAAGGCATCAACCGACACGTTTGGTGGCCTGAAACAGGTAGAGCAGTCAACAAAAACATCGAGTTGATGGACATTCAGCTCATCAAAGAAATGAATATGAATGCCGTTCGGTGTGCTCATTATCCACCGAATAAATCCTTTCTGCAAATTTGTGATTCGCTGGGCTTGTACGTTCTGGATGAACTCGCTGGCTGGCAGAAAAAATACAGCACTAAAGTTGGGAAAAAACTCGTGAAAGAAATGGTTACAAGAGATGCCAACCATCCTTCCATTATTTTCTGGAGCAACGGAAACGAAGGCGGGCATAATTTTGATTTGGATGCAGAATATGCAAAATACGATTTGTCAAATCGTCCTGTAATTCACGCGCATCATAAGCCAGGTAATGCTTTCAACGGAATCGACTGCAATCATTACGAAGATTATTACAGCACCAAAAAAATTCTCGAAGGAGAAAATATTTATATGCCGACCGAGTTTCTGCACGCGCAGGATGACGGTGGTGGCGGAACTTCACTGGCCGATTACTGGGAGCTTCACTGGAATTCCAAAAAAGGTGCGGGCGGTTTTATTTGGGCTTTTGCAGATGAAGGTTTGGTAAGAACAGATTTCAATAATCAGATTGATGTGAACGCAATCAATGCGCCAGACGGTGTTGTTGGTCCTCATCGTGAAAAAGAGGGAAGTTTTTACGCCATCCGTGAAATTTACAGTCCGGTAAAAATTGATTTGAAAACATTGCCGAATGATTTTAATGGAACAATCCCCGTAGAAAACCGATATCATTTTACGAACTTAAATGAATGTCAGTTTGAATGGAAACTGGTGAAATTCAAAACACCATTTTCTTCTGAATCTGGATTTGATATGATTCAAAAAGGAAAAGCAGAATCTCCGAATATAAAACCAACAGAAAAGGGAAATATTAAATTAAATCTTCCAATCAATTGGAAAGAAAGTGAAGGTTTAATGCTAACTGCAACCGATTATTTCGGAAAGGAAATTTACACCTGGACTTGGAAAATTAAATCGAACGATGAAATTTCAAAACAGTTTTCTAAATCATTGCTCAAAGAATTTCTGGTTTCAGTTATGGAAAATGATTCATTATTCATTTTAAAATCAGACGAAAAAGAATTTTCATTTGGAAAAAAAGATGGCTTATTAAAATCAGTTATTCTTGATAAAAAAGGCAAGAAAATGACCTTCAGAAACGGACCAATTTTCTTGAACGGAAAAACTGAATTGTCATCTATAAAATCTTTTGCAGAAGAACAAAATCAGGTTATTCAGATTTCATACAAAGACGGAAAAAAGGCAGTCTGGAAACTGAATTCGAAAGGAATTTTAGAATTAAATTATGAATATTCGCTTGCCGGAGATTATCAGTTTGCAGGTGTAAGTTTTGATTATCCCGAAAATTATGTCATTGGTGCGAAATGGCTCGGCAAAGGTCCATATCACGTTTGGAAAAACAGAACTCAGGGACAAACATACAATGTCTGGCAAAATCTAAAAAACTCCACCCGAACAGGTTTTTCACCTTGGATTTATCCTGAATTTAAAGGATACTTCGATGATGTTTCGTGGTTGCAGTTGAATACAGCGGAGGGAAAAATAACGGTCGGAACGAAGGAAGAAAAAATGTTCGTCAGACTCTTTGATTTTTATGGAATTTACGGTGCTGAAGGTTATCCGAAATTGCCAACTGGAAATATTTCATTTCTAGATGCAATTCCGCCGTTGGGAACTGTTTTGGCGTTTAATATTAATAATGATACTTCGACTTTGGGTCCTGAAAGTGAACCGAATCATCTGAACGGTACATTCAAAAGAACCTTGTATTTCTATTTTGGTCTGCCTGATTTGGGTGATGAAAATAAACAGTTTACAATGCCGAAAGAAAATATTTTAACCGATTAAATTATGAAAAGTATAGGATTTTTAATGCTTTTTTTAAGCTCATTTTTGTTCGCTCAACAAACAACTTTCAAGTTTGATTTAGGAGGGAATAGAGTTGAAAATGGCTTTATTCCAATTACTTCAACTTCAAAATTTAATAAGAAAATCGGTTACGGATTTATGGATATTTCTAGTTTAAAATCTGTTGACAACGGCGGAAATGCTTTGACAGGAGATTACATCACGAGCAACAAACCTTTCTATTTTTCAGTCTTAATTCCTGAAGGAAATTATGATGTGAAATTAACTTTAGGCGATTCCAAAGGGACTTCCGAAACAACCGTTCGGGTAGAAAATCGCAGACTGATGCTGGATGATGTAAAAACAAAACAAGGCGAAATCATAGAAAAGCAAATTACGGTTCACGTAAAAGACAGCCTCATTCGAAATCAGGAAGGCGCTCAAATCGGAATTGTAAAATTAAAACCGAGAGAAAAAAAATACCTGCACTGGGACAATTTGATGACCATCGAATTCAATGATAAAGCACCGAAAGTTGCAGCAATTACCATCCAGCCAAACACGACAGCCAAAACGATTTACATCACAGGAGATTCCACAGTTGTCGATGCGCAGTACGAACCTTGGGCATCGTGGGGACAAATGTTTCCTTATTTTTTGGTTCCGAATCAGGTTGTCGTAGCCAACTATGCCGAAAGCGGCGAAACGCTGAAAGCCTTCGAAGACCGTCACCGAATAGATAAAATCTGGAATAAAATAAAGCCCGGAGATTATCTGTTCATTCAGTTCGGGCACAATGACCAAAAAGCTGGTAACAGTACAAAATCCGGCTACAGAAAACGATTAAAAGAATGGATTTTAAAAGCCAAAGAATTGGGAGCTACTCCTATTTTGGTTACTTCAATGAACCGCAGAGTTTTTGACGAAAACAATAAAATCGTCAATACTTTAGATGATTTTCCTGATGCAATGCGTGAGATTGCGAAGGAAGCAAAAGTCGATTTAATCGATTTGAATACCTTAAGCAAAACCTTATTCGAAGCGATGGGACCAGAAGAAGCAAAAAGAGCATTCGTGCATTATCCCGCAAATTCCTATCCCAACCAACCAACTGCTTTGGCAGATGATACGCACTTCAACACGTATGGCGCTTACGAATTGGCGAAATGTGTCGTGAAATCTATCGTTGACCAAAATTTACCTTTAAAGAAATATATTTCAAAGAATTATAAAAATTTTAACCCCAATAAACCTGATAAAGTTGAAGACTTCCACTGGCTGGAATCTGTTTTTATGGAATCTTTGAAGCCTGATGGAAATTAAAAATAGGATTAATTTTAAAGGAATTTTAAAGTCCTGAAAGGACGACTTTCAATAGCATTGGGTGAAGCCCAATGGTAAAATGAATAAGAGTGTGAGCAAGCCCTGAAAGGGCGAAATCGTGATTCGCCTATAGAAGAAAATCTTTGATTTTCAAAACTAATGTGTTCTTCTAAACAGCCGAATCACTCACTTAAAAATAACTAATTTGTCTAAAAAATCTTTTGTGACTTTTGTGGTTAATTAAACAGTAAAAAATGAAAATTAAAAATATAGTCAGCCTTAGTCTCATCTGTTTTGCTTTCGGAAATCTCTCCGCACAAAACCCTTGGCCCAAAACCACCGAGACCGCGAAACCGTGGACCCGATGGTGGTGGATGGGAAATGCCGTTGACGAAAAGGGATTGGATAAACAGCTCACAACTTTAAATAAAGCAGGTTTTGGAGGCGTGGAAATCGTACCAATTTACGGCGCAAAAGGTTTTGAAAAGCAATACCTCACTTACCTTTCTCCGGAGTGGATGAAAATGCTTCAGTTCACAACCAACAAAGCAAAAAGCCTGAATATGGGCGTTGATATGGCTGTCGGAACTGGTTGGCCGATTGGCGGGCCGCAGGTTGATGAACAGGATGCGGCGACAAAAATGATTGTTCAGACGTACACAATTGCATCAGGTGAAAAATTTTCAGATAAAATCATTCTGAAAGACGAGAAGCAGAAGAATTTAAAAACGGTAAAACTCGATCTTGTCACGGCTTACAATGAAAAAAATGAAGCTGTCGTTTTAACGGATAAAATCAATGCTGACGGAACTTTAAACTGGAAACCAAGTTCAGGGAAATGGACGGTTTACGCAGTTTTTGTGGGTAAAACTTTACAAAAAGTAAAACGTGCTGCACCGGGTGGCGAAGGTTACACTTTAGACCATTTTTCGCCGGATGCGACGAAGGATTATCTGAAAACTTTTGACAAGGCTTTTGGAAATTCCAATTACGGAATCAGGTCTTTTTTCAATGACAGTTATGAGGTTTATAACGCCGACTGGAGCCCGGATTTTTTAAATGAATTCAAAAAAAGAAGAGGCTATGATTTAAGTCCATTCATCAAATATCTCGTGAGCAACGAGGAAAATGAAACTGCAGGAAGGGTAAAATCAGATTACAGAGAAACTCTGAATGAATTGATTTTAAATAATTTCACCAAAGATTTTACCAACTGGGCGCATTCCAAAAACTCAAAAAATACCAATCAGGCACACGGTTCGCCGGGAAATTTGTTGGATTTGTACGCAGCAGTTGACATTCCTGAATCTGAAACTTTCGGAAGTTCGATTTTTGAAATTCCGGGTTTGAAAAGAGATACTGCGGACATTCAGAAATCAGATATGCCTGATTTTAATATGTTGAAATTTGCTTCTTCGGCAGCGAATGTTACGGGCAAAAAATTAACTTCCAATGAAACTTTTACCTGGCTGACAGAGCATTTCAAAACCTCGTGGTCACAGGCAAAACCGGAAGTGGAGCAAGTGTTTTTATCAGGAATCAATCACGTTTTTTACCACGGTACGACGTACACGCCAGCGGACGTGAAGTTTCCGGGATGGCTGTTTTATGCGTCGGTAAATTTCGTTCCTGAAAACAGTTTATGGCCACATCTGAAAGGATTAAATTCTTATATAGAACGCACGCAATCTGTTTTGCAGAGCGGAAAATCGGATAATGAACTGCTGATGTACTGGCCAATTTATGACCAGTGGGCAAGTCCGAAAGGGAAGGATGTGACGTTCAAAGTTCATAACGTGGAAAAATGGCTGGTGCCGACTCCGATGTATGAAAATATGAATAAGCTCAGTAAAATGGGGTATTCTCTCGATATGATTTCGGATAAAATGATTGGTGAATCAAAGTCCGAAAATCAGAGAATTCAGGTTTCGAAGGAAGGCTCGGCTTATCAGGTTTTAATTATTCCTGAACTGACGTATCTGCCGGAATCCACTTTAAAAAACATTCTGAATTTGGCGCAAAACGGTGCATCTGTCTTATTTCAAAACGAACCCAAAGATATTCCCGGAAACTTTGAAGTGGAAAAAAGAAGAACGCTGTTAAAGTCTTTATGGAATCAGATTCCGTTTCAAAATCAAACTGGAACTTTGAAATTTGCTAACGTTGGTAAAGGAAAAATTTTATTAAGTTCTGATGTTACAAAAGCTTTGGAATATTTAAAAATTGAAAGAGAAAAACTGACCGACACCGGATTGAAATTCGTGAGAAGACAGTTCGACGGCGGAAAATATTATTACATCGTCAACCATACTTCAAAGGAAATCAATCAAAGTATTCCGTTGAATTTTGTTGGAAAACAAGTGACTTTGATGAATCCTGAAAATGGAGATTATGGACTTGCAGAGATTCAGAATAATTTAGTGAGGGTTCAGTTAAAATCTGGAGAATCATTAATTCTCAAAACTTCTGAAATTCCGGATAATTCAATTACAAAATGGAATTACACTGAAAAAATTGATTCATCAATTATCTTAGACGAGCCTTGGCAACTCACTTTCAAAGAAGGCGGTCCAGAACTTCCGAAGACCAGAACTTTAGACAAACTTCAGCCTTGGACGAACTTCGCGGAAGATGCTTCAACCCAAAGTTTTTCCGGAACCGGAGTGTACACGACGACTGTAAAATTAAAAAAGAAAAACGCCGACGATTATCTTCTGAAATTCGATAAACTCTATGAAAGTGCTCGCGTGATTGTCAACGGTCAGGATGCCGGAATTGTCTGGAGTCTGCCTTTTGAAATCAACATCGGAAAATATTTGAAGAAAGGAAAAAATACCATCCAAATCGAAGTCTGCAACCTGATGGCGAACCGAATCCGTGATATGGACCAGAAGAAAATCCAGTGGCGAAATTACCACGAAATTAATTTTGTGAATATTAACTATAAGCCGTTTGACGCATCCAACTGGAAAGTTCAGCCTTCCGGTCTGGATGGAGAAATTCAATTAATTCCAATTCATTATTCAAAATAAAAATTAATTATGACTAAAAATATCATAAAAACATTCGCATTAGGAACTTTGCTGACCTTCAGTTTTTCCAATGCTCAGCAAAAACCGAAAGTAGTTTTAGACAACTTTTTCAACAACGAAAAAAAGGAAAATAAAGAAACCAAAGTTCTGGAGTCGTGGCATTACACGTGGAACGACACCAGCAATGGTGGGTTTTCTTTGCTCGGCGATATCTTCACAAAACAGGGTGCAGAAATCAGTACTTTGACCACGGCCCCGACCAAAAAAGATTTGAAGAATACCAATATTTACATCATTGTAGATGCCGATATTGACAAAGAAGCGTACGGCGGAAAGGCGAATCTGATTGACCTGACCAGCATCAAAAACCTGACAGATTGGGTGAAAAAAGGTGGTGTTTTGGTTCTGATGAGCAACGATAACGGCAATTCAGAGTTCGAACATTTCAACAAACTGGCTGGCGAATTTGGAATTCATTTCAACGATGACAGCTACAACCGAGTTCAGAAAAGAGAATTTGAGCAGGGAAAAGTGATGGTTCCAGCCGGAAACGAAATTTTCTCTGAGCAGAAATTATATATGAAAGAAGTGGCAACGGTTTCCGTGAAAAGTCCGGCGAAAGAATTGCTTTCTGCGGAAGGCAAAAACATCGCAGCCATCGCGAAAATAGGCAAAGGAACTGTTTTCGCACTAGGCGACCCTTGGTGCTACAACGAGTACATCGACGGCAAAAAACTTCCCGCAGATTTTACCAATTACCAGGGAACTGAAGAGTGGGTGAAATGGCTTTTGAAGCAGACTTCTAAGAAATAATTTTTTTAAAGTGCAATCGGTTGACGTTGTTTAGGAAGATTTATTTGGGCAGCTTAATCCGCCTTCCACTCCCGCTTTTTTGATCGTCGTTCCTCCTCACAAAAAGAGCTCCGTTCAAGTCGGGCTGCGATAGATTCGCTGTTTTAAAATGCTTTAAATTTAAAAAAACCTGAAAGGGAAACATCAAAAGCATTGGGTGCAGCCCAATGAAAAATAGAAGTACAGATTTGAACCAGCCCTGAAAGGGCGAAATCAATTAAAATCAACCTTTGGAAAACGGCAACCATTAGCCAAAACTTATAAAATCAGAATTATGAATGTAAAATTCAAATTAATTTTAGGTGCAATTCTTTTTTCAGAACTCCTGTCTGCACAAAGACAAATGGAATATCTGAAACGGGGAATCGTTGCCATACCTTCAGATTCAGGCGTTTTTGTGAGTTGGCGTTTACTTGGCACAGAAGCTCAGAATACGCATTTTGATTTGTACCGAACTGAAAATAATTCAACCAAAAAGCTGAACGAAAAACCACTTTCAAACGAAACGAATTTTTTAGATAAAACCGCAGACAAAGCAAAAAATTACACTTATTTCGTCAAATCAAATACGCAGGATAAATCAGTTGACAACGATTCTGCAAACTATGTAGCCAATCAAAAGCCTTATTTTTCAATTCCTCTAAAAACGCCAGCAGGTTATACTCCAAACGATGCTTCAGTAGCCGATTTGGATGGAGACGGTGAATATGAAATAATCCTTCATCAAACCGGAAGGTCAAAAGACAATAGCCAGAAAGGAGAGACTGACCCACCAATTATTCAGGCTTATAAATTGAACGGGAAGCTTTTGTGGGAAATCAATTTAGGCAAAAACATCAGAGAAGGAGCGCATTATACACAATTTTTAGTCTACGACTTAGACCAGGACGGAAAAACTGAAATCGTAATGAAAACCGCTGACGGAAGCAGAGATGGAAAAGGAAAATTCATCGGTGACCCGACTAAAAATTACGTCAACGAAAACGGAATGATTCTCTCCGGACCGGAATTTATGACTGTTTTTAACGGAGAGACTGGAGCAGAAATTCACACCGTGAATTATGAGGTTCCAAGATTTGCAGGCAGTTTAAATCCAACCGATGAAGAAATGACCGAGACCTGGGGCGACGCGAAAGGAAACCGACTCGACCGATTTTTGGGAGCTGTTGCTTATCTGGATGGCAAAACGCCGAGTGTGATTATGTCGAGAGGGTATTACACAAGAACCGCGATTGCAGCTTGGGATTATAAGAATAAAAAACTCAGTTTACGGTGGCTTTTTGATACAGAAAGCTCTGAAGAAAATAAAAAATACCGCGGACAGGGTAATCATAATCTCAGCATTGCGGATGTTGATAACGACGGAAAAGACGAAATTGTTTTCGGTGCAATGACTGTAGATGATGACGGAAAAGTGTTAAACAGCACAGGTTTCGGTCACGGTGATGCTTTGCACGTTGGAGATTTAGACCCATCCAATCCTGGACTGGAGATTTTTGATATTCAGGAAAGATTTGATGATGCCGGAGCGCATTTCAGGGACGGCAAAACCGGAAAAGTTTTATGGAAATTACCGTCCACAGTGTATAGTGAAGCAGGGAAATTTCAGGGACCGGGACGTGGCTTGTCATTAAATATCGACCCTCGTTACGAAGGTTCAGAATCGTGGGCAGCCGGAGCCGGACTGAAGGGAGTTTATAATACAAAAGGAAAAAAAATCAGTGAGAAAAATCCAGTTGCCAATATGGGGATCTATTGGGATGGTGATTTTTTAAACGAAATTTTAGACGGAACCAACGTATCAAAATGGGATTGGAAAAATGAAAAGCCTAACTTGATTTTTGATGCTAAGAATTTTCAATGTGAATCAAATAACGGAACCAAAAAGAATCCGGCTTTAGTTGCAGATTTATTTGGAGACTGGAGAGAAGAAGTGATGTACAGAACGACCGATAATCAGGAATTGAGGATTTTTTCAACGACGATTCCAACAAAACACAGATTGTACACTTTGATGCATAATCCGCAATACAGATTGAGTATCGTATGGCAAAATGTAGGCTATAATCAACCTCCGCATACTGATTATTATCTGGATGAATCGATTAAGGAAATGCCGAAATCAAATATTAAAACTTTAAATCCAAAAAAATAGAATTACAATGAAAACAAAATACATCATTCCAATTTTTGCATTGTTCGTGTTTGTCGCCGTTTCATTTCAAAAAATTCAGGATAAACCTGTGCTTTACATCATTGGAGATTCTACGGTACAAAACGGTTCTGGTAAAGGCTCAGACTCACTTTGGGGCTGGGGGAATTTTATGAATCTTTTTTTAGACTCAAACAGAATTGATATTCAAAATCACGCAAAAGGTGGCAGAAGCAGCAGAACTTTTGTGACCGACGGCCGATGGGATTCTATTATGAAAACCATTAAAAAAGGCGATTATGTTTTGATGCAATTCGGTCACAATGACGGCGGCGCACTGGATGATACTTTGAGAGCAAGAGGAACGATTAAAGGCATTGGAGATGAGTCAAAAGATATTTATAATCCCATTCGCAAGGTGAATGAAACTGTTTACACTTATGGTTATTATATGAGAAAATTTGCGAATGAGGCGAAATCCAAAGGGGCAATTCCCATCATCGTTTCACCAATTCCAAGAAATAAATTTGATGCTAAAGGTAATATTGAAAAAGATCAATACGGCAGTTGGGCGCAGGAAGTTGCTCAGCAGACTGGCGCTTATTTCCTTGATCTAAACGCAATGGTCATCAAAGAATATCAAAAAATGGGAGCAGAAAAGGTAAAAGCTTTTTTTCCGAAAGACCATACACATACCAATGAAGCCGGCGCAGTCCTGAATGCTGAATTAGTAGCGAAAGGCATCAAGGATTTGAAAAAATGTGAACTCAAAAATTATTTAAAATAAAAAATAGATATTATGAAAAAACTGTTAACAGCGAGTTTTTTTGCGTTGATCATCGGAGGAATGACTTCGTGCTCAGTGAAACAAAAAACTTCTGCAAGTAAAGTAGAACTTCCCAAAAAGACAGAGGTCTTGGAGGTTTCTAGAAGAGCCAATCAGTATTTTATGAACAAATGGCCGGACACTGGAAAAAATATCGTCGGAAGAAAAGTATGGCCAAGCAATCTTTGGACACGCGCAGTTTATTATGAAGGATTAATGGCACTTTATTCAGTTGATCCTAAAAAAGAATATTACGACTACGCCATTTCTTGGGGGCAAAATCACAATTGGAATATGATGCGTGACACATACACGCGAAATGCTGACAATCAGGCATGTGGACAGACTTACCTGGATCTTTACGAAATCGATGGCAGAAAAAATCCTGAGAGAATCAAATTTGTGAAAGCTTCCGTGGACAGTATGATGGCTACCAATAAAGTAGATGACTGGTGGTGGATAGATGCATTGCAAATGGGAATGCCACTTTTTACGAAATTGGGAAAAATTACAGGTGAACAAAAATATTTTGACAGAAACTACGAAATGTATGCTTTCACAAAATACAAACACGGCGGAAATGGACTCTACAATCAGGCAGATAAAATCTGGTGGAGAGACAAAGATTTTGTTCCACCATACAAAGAACCGAATGGTGAAGACTGCTATTGGAGCAGAGGAAACGGCTGGGTAATAGCTGCATTGGCAAAAACTTTACAGGATACTCCGAAATCTGACCCTCATTATAAAGAATATCTGCAGGATTACAAAGATATGCTGGCAGCATTGCTTCCGATTCAGAGAGAAGATGGTTTTTGGAATGTGAGTTTACACGATCCAACCAATTTTGGAGGTAAAGAAACGACAGGAACTGCACTTTTCGTTTACGGAATGGCTTATGGTGTCAATAATGGTTTGATTGACAGAAATACTTATCTGCCTGTTTTGGTAAAAGCATGGAATGCGATGGTAAAAGATTCTGTCCAGTCGAACGGATTTTTGGGCTGGGTACAGGGAACTGGAAAAGAGCCTAAAGACGGACAGCCGCTTTCCGTCAGCAAAGAACCGGATTTTGAAGATTACGGATTGGGATGTTTCTTGCTTGCAGGAAGTGAGGTTTATAAATTGAAATAGATAATTTTAGATAGTAATTTACAGGCTTAATAATGAAAATTGTTAAGCCTTTTTGTTTTTTTAAATCAAGCATAATTGGTTATATATTGATAATAGCTGAAGATAATGTAGTTTTGATGGAAATTTTGGATAAAAGATGTAAATACAATATCAAATTTAAAATGGATAAGTAGCAGTTATATAATGATTTAAGAGAATTAATTCGATAATTAAGAAAAAGGTTATTTTACAGAAAAATTAGCATGACACTACAAGATGCGCAATCGATTACATCTTGTTAATTTTCAAATTCAAGCAATACTATATTTATGAATGCACTATTAGGAGTTTTTTTCCATTTCTTAGGCGGATTTTCTTCGGGAAGTTTTTATTTACCTTATAAAAAAGTCAAAGGCTGGTCTTGGGAAACCTATTGGCTGATTGGCGGCGTATTCTCTTGGATTATCGTTCCACCACTGGCTGCCTATCTTACAATCCCTAATTTCTGGGATATTATTCAAAATGCAAGTTCAGCTATTTTAGGACTGACCTTTTTGTTCGGAGCGCTTTGGGGAATTGGCGGTTTTACTTATGGTTTAGGCGTTCGATATTTAGGTGTTGCGCTCGGAAGCAGCATTATTTTGGGACTTTGTATGGTTTTCGGATCATTGGTGCCATCAATTTTTTATGAATTTTCTCCGCAATCAGGGAAAGATAATATAGGTTTGATGCTTTCAGAATCTTGGGGACAGTTTGTCCTACTGGGACTTTTCGTTTGCGTGATCGGAATTATCATCAGCGGAAAAGCTGGAATGATGAAGGAAAAAGAACTTCAAACCGATTCACTGGATCCGCACGGAACTCAGGTGAAAACGGAGTACAAATTTGGATTAGGATTAATTGTTTCCATCATTTCAGGTGTTTTGAGTGCCTGTTTTAATTTCGGACTGGAAGCTGGTAAACCAATGGCAAACATCGCCAACGAAGCCTGGAAATTAGCAAATCCCGGTGATGGCGAATTTCTTTTTCAAAACAATGTGACGTATGTTGTTGTCCTTTGGGGAGGAATGGCTGTCAACCTGATTGGCTGTCTTTATCTGGCTTTTAAAAATAAATCTTACACCGATTATACCAAGAAAAATGTACCTGTTGGAAAGAATATCATTTTCTGTGCACTTGCCGGGACGATGTGGTTTTTGCAGTTTTTCTTCTACGGAATGGGAGAAAGCAAAATGGGGAACGGCCCAAGTTCCTGGATTCTGCATATGGCATTTATCATTTTCATTGCCAATCTTTGGGGCATTATTATTAAAGAATGGAAAGGTGTTTCCAAGAAAACAATTACCACAATTGCACTTGGAATGATTGTGATTTTTATTTCTATTTTAATTGTCGGTTACGGTAATTCATTAAGATAATGATGACAAGGAAAGCTTTCAAAATGTTCCTCAACAAAGATTCAGAAGCTGAATATAAAAAACGCCACGACGAAATATGGCCGGAGCTCAAAGATCTTCTGAAAGATTCTGGCGTAGCTGATTATTCTATTTTTTTAGATGAAGAAACAGGCGTTTTGTTTGGTGTATTGGATTGTCATGATGAAATTAATTATCAAAATCTACCACTTCATCCAATTATGCAAAAGTGGTGGGATTATATGAAAGACCTGATGCAGACGAACGAAGATAATTCTCCGGTAAGCATTGCTCTGCCAGAAGTTTTTTACTTAAAATAAATATTTGAACTTATGAATGTTGATTTTAATAATAAAGTCGTAGTCATTACTGGAGGCGCCGGAGTTTTAGGTGCTGGTTTCAGCAAAACATTTGCAAAACATGGAGCCAAAGTCGTGATTTTAGGTAGAGATGAAGCCAAAGCACAAAAATTGGCAGATCAAATTACAGCGGACGGCGGTATGGCAATCGGTTTAAGAGCCGACGTAACCAACCTGGATTCTCTCAGAGAAGCGCATAATTTAATTAATGAGAAATTCGGAAAAACAGATATTTTAGTTAATGCGGCTGGAGGAAATCACCCGGACAGTGTTACTTCCCACGAGGTTTTTGATATTGAAAAATCTGTAGACAAAGACTTTTTTTCATTAACCGGAGAGTCCATCCGATTTGTCATGGATCTCAATTTTATGGGAACACTTTTACCGATTCAGGTTTTTGCGAAAGATATGATTGGCAGAAAAGATTGTTCTATTATTAATATTTCTTCGGTGGCGGCGTTTCATCCGCTGACCAAAATTCCCGCATACAGCGCGGCAAAAGCAGCAATTGCAAGTTTTACACAGTGGCTGGCGGTTTATTTTGCCAAAGAGAAAATCCGTGTGAATGCGATCGCACCGGGATTTTTCCTGACTGAGCAAAATCGTTTTTTACTGACGAAAGAAGACGGCAGCCTCACCGAAAGAGGCGAGAAAGTACTTCGGAATACACCGATGGGAAGATTTGGAAATCCCGAAGATCTGCACAGCACTTTGCTATGGCTTTCCCATTCTGATGCAGCTTTTATCACAGGTATAACGGTTCCGGTGGACGGTGGATTTACGGCTTATGGCGTTGTTTGATTATAATAAATTAGGGATGACGCAAACCTGGAGATGGTTTGGTCCGCAGGATCCGGTAACGCTTTCGTACATCAAAATGGCCGGAGCAGCAGGAATCGTGACAGCATTACATCATATTCCGAACGGAGAAATCTGGAGTGTTGATGAAATTCTGACCAGGAAAAAAATCATCGAAGAGAGCGGATTGATTTGGGAAGTCTTAGAAAGCGTTCCCGTTCACGAAGACATTAAAAAAAGAAAAGGTAATTATCAAATTTATATAGAAAATTATCAACAATCTATTCGAAATTTGGCTCAATGTGGCATCAAAACCATTTGTTACAATTTTATGCCGATTTTGGATTGGACGAGAACTGATTTGGAATTTGAACTTCCCGACGGCAGCAAAGCGCTTCGATTTGACAAATTGGAATTTGCAGTTTTTGAATTGTTTATTTTAAAACGTAAAAACTCAGAATCAGATTACAGTTCAGAGCAGCTAGAGAAAGCTCAGGCATTATTCAGACAAATGTCTGAAACTTACAAAACCCAACTTTCCAACAACATCATTGCGGGACTTCCCGGCGCTGAAGAAGGTTATCAATTGGATAAATTCAATGATTTGATTGATGAATATTCGGAAATTGGAGAACAGGGATTGCGGGAAAATTTAAAATTATTTTTAAAAGAAATTATTCCAATAGCAGCTGAAAATGAAGTGTTAATGGCCATTCATCCCGATGATCCGCCGTTTCCGATTTTAGGTTTGCCAAGAATCGTAAGCACGGAATCTGACGCTCTGGAAATCCTTCAGACGGTCGATTCCTATTACAATGGATTGTGTTTCTGCACAGGTTCTTTCGGTGTTCGGCCGGACAATGATTTGGCAGGAATGATTGAAAGATTGGGCGATAAAATTAATTTCATCCATCTACGATCAACTAAGAGAGACGACGATGGAAACTTCTTTGAAGCCGACCATCTTGACGGTGATGTGGATATGTACAAAGTCGTAAAAGCCTTATTGAACGAACAGAAAAAAAGACTTCTTTCCGGAAGAACGGATTACCGGTTACCAATGCGGCCCGATCACGGACACCAGATGCTGGATGATCTGGCGAAAAAATCAAATCCCGGCTACAGTGCAATCGGCAGACTTCGCGGTCTGGCAGAACTTCGTGGTCTGGAATTAGGAATCCGGAACAGCTTTTAATTAAATAAATCTTCGACATGCAATATTTTTCAATTAGATTCTCAATTTTATTTTTAATGATTTTGAGTTTATCTTCACGGCTTTCTGCACAAATAAAATTTGATCCCGAAATTCAAAAATACAACTTCAACAGTCAATGGCTGCTGAATGTGGGCGATGTGAATGATGGAAAAGAAATTTCGTTCAAAGATCAAAACTGGAAAAAAGTAACGCTTCCGCACGCTTTCAATGAAGATGAAGCTTTTAAAGTGGCAATCGACAGTCTTTCAACATCCATCGTTTGGTACAGAAAGCATTTTAAACTTCCAAAACAGGCAAAAGGGAAAAAGATCTTCCTTGAGTTTGAAGGAATCCGTTTTGGTGGTGAATTTTTTATTAATGGAAAATCAGTCGGGATTCACGAAAATGGCGTGATGGCTTTTGGACTTGATATTTCGGACTTTGTGAAATTTGGAAATGAAGACAACGTGTTTGCTGCGAGAATAGACAACGCTTGGGATTATAAAGAAAAATCAAGCGGGCAGAGATACCAGTGGAACGACAAAAATTTCAACGCCAACTATGGCGGAATTCCCAAAAATGTCAATTTATATATTAAAGAAAAAGTATATCAGACGCTTCCGCTTTATTCTAATCTCGGAACTACCGGAACTTATATTTACGCCAAAGATTTTGATATTAAAAATAAATCAGCCTTTATCCATGCGGAATCTGAAGTGTTTAACGAGTTTTCAGAACCTAAAAATGTCAGATTCGAAACCGTCATTAAAGATCAAAAAGGCAAAATCATAAAAACAATAAAAGGCACTGAAACCCAAATTTCACCCGGACAAAAAACGATTTTACAAGCAGAAGCTCAGGTCGATGATCTGGAATTCTGGAGCTGGGGTTACGGTTATTTGTACACAGTTTACACATATTTATATGTCAATAATAAACTGATTGACAGAGTGCAGACCAAAACAGGATTTCGAAAAACAAAATTTGAAAAAGGAATGGTTTACCTCAATGACCGCGTCATCCAGTTGAAAGGTTATGCTCAGCGTACCAGCAATGAATGGCCTTCGGTTGGAATGTCGGTTCCCGCTTGGCTGAGTGATTTCTCAAATAAATTAATGGTAGACAGCAATGCCAATCTCGTCCGATGGATGCACGTGACGCCCTGGAAACAGGATGTAGAAAGCTGCGACAGAGTAGGATTGATGCAGGCAATGCCGGCTGGTGATGCTGAAAAAGATGTATCAGACAGACGTTGGCAGCAGAGAACTTTGCTGATGCGTGATGCAATTATCTACAACAGAAACAATCCGAGCATTGTTTTCTATGAATCCGGAAACGAATCGATTTCGGAAGACCATATGGCAGAGATGAAAGCCATCCGGAATGAATATGATCCATTTGGTGGAAGAGCCATTGGTTCCCGTGAAATGCTCGACAGTGAAACTGCAGAATATGGTGGCGAAATGCTTTACATCAACAAATCATCAGACATTCCTATGTGGGCAACGGAATATTGCAGAGATGAAGCGCTCAGAAAATATTGGGATGATTACTCATATCCTTATCATAAAGATGGCGACGGAACTTCCTATTACAGATCTACCGTTACCAACAAAGTAGAAAAAAGGCAGGATGCACAGGTTTATAACCGAAATCAGGATACTTTTACCAAAGAAACTGTAACCAGATGGTATGACTATTACAGAGTTCGTCCCGGAACCGGAGACAGAGTCAGTTCGGGTGGTGTTAATATTATTTTTTCTGATACCAATACGCATTACCGAGGCGTTGAAAATTACAGAAGAAGTGGCGAGGTAGATGCGATGCGAATTCCGAAAGACGGCTTTTTTGCACACCAAGTGATGTGGGACGGCTGGGTAGATGTAGAAAATTACAGAACGCACATCGTAGGACACTGGAATTATCCTGAGAATACTCAAAAAGATATTTTCGTGGTTTCAAGCGGCGAAAAAGTTGAGCTTTTTATTAATGGAAAATCGTATGGCTTTGGCGAAAAATCAGACGGATTTTGGTTTACTTTTAAGAATATCAGATTCCAACCCGGAAAGATTGAAGCCGTAAGCTATGACAATCAAAATAAGGAATTGAGCCGTGACAAAATCCAAACCGCAGGCAAACCATATTCTATCAAATTAAAAAAATGGAATGCTGCTGATGGTTTCAAAGCTGACGCAGCAGATCTGGTTTTGGTAGATGTGGAAGTGCTTGATGAGCAAGGCAACCGCTGTCCGTTGGCGAATAATTTAATTTCTTTTGAATTGAATGGTCCCGCAGAATGGCGTGGCGGAATTGCACAAGGGAAAGGCAATTATATTCTTTCAAAAAATCTTCCTGTAGAAAACGGCGTAAATCGTGTTTTGATCCGTTCAACGCTTGTGAAAGGCGAAATTTCTCTCAAAGCAAAAGCTAAAGGTTTGATTTCTGATGAAATTAAATTTAAGTCAATTCAGATCAATGAAAAAGATGGTTTGTCGGCTTACAAGAGCGGCGATTTCCAACCGGTCAATCTGTCGAGAGGAAAAACGCCTGCAACGCCTTCCTATAAAATTTCCAGACAGTCAATTGAGATTGAAAAATCTGAAGCAGGAAGTAATCAAGATAAAGCAAAATTAAGTTTTGACGATAATGAATTAAGCGAATGGGAGAGTGAAGGCGACATCTCCAAAGCTTTTATTACCTATACTTTGAAAAAAGAGGCATTGATTTCAGAAGTGGAAATGAAACTCGTTTCGTGGCGTAATAAAAGTTATCCAATCAAAATCTCTGTGGACAGGAAAGTTGTCTATCAAGGGACGACGCCAAAGACTTTGGGGTATTTTTCTATTCCGTTTGCAGCTCCTGCAAAAGGCAAAACTGTAAAAATAGAATTGGTGGGCGATGTGGCGGAGAAAGATGCGTTTGGCGGCGTTGTAGAAATCACCGGCAAAAATGACCTGCAGGAAAGTAAAAAAGCAAACCGCTCGCTTGGCATCGTGGAGATTGAATTTTATGAAAAACCGAATTAATTTTAGGTAAAAGTTTTTCCTGAAAGCATTTCCATTTACAGAAACAAATCCTTTATTATTGCAGCATTTATTTTTAAAAATATTTTTTAATTCCTAGAAAAATACCAATTTCAACAAGGCACTGAAAATCATCAGTACCTTTTTTATGACTTTTAAAATTGTTCGAATCTGTAAACTGATCACGTGATATTAATCAGCTTTTTAGTGTCCGGATAAATTTTATTCTATTAAATAAAATTCATATTATGGCTTTCAAGCTGGTATTAATTTATGATAATTTGTTTATTTTATTTAATATTTTAGTCATAATTAATGATTTAAAGATGCAGGATATTGCAGGATGCTCAACTATCTGTAAGGATGTAGTATTGTGATAATAATTTTAATATTAATAAAAATTAATATATGTCCAAGATCATATATTGTTTTCCGGTACTTTTCATAAGGATTGATCAACTGAACTGTTATGGTACTTTTTTCTAACAAATTAATTATTAACCCATGAAGAAATCTATAATATCACTGAGTATTTTAATCAGTACTACAGGTTTGGTATTCGCTCAGGAAACCAAACCCAGTGACAGTACAAAAACAAATCAGGCCAACAAAACAAAAGATATAGAGGAAGTCGTTATCATTGCTTATGGTTCTCAGAAGAAAGGTGAGGTTACCGGTGCTGTAGGCAAAGTTGATACCAAAAGTTTCAAAGACCGTCCTATTGCAAGAGTTGATCAGGCTCTTACAGGGCAGATTGCCGGTGTCAAAACACGTGCAACGAGCGGAAAACCTGGTGAACCTCTGGAAGTGAGGGTTCGTGGAACAGCTTCTATCTCAGCAAATAATTCGCCACTTTATGTGGTAGACGGAATAGTGGTAGATGATATTGCTAATATTGCACCGGATGATGTGCAATCGATTGACGTGCTGAAAGATGCTGCTTCTACGGCGATGTATGGATCAAGAGGATCAAACGGAATAGTTATAGTTACAACAAAAAAAGGAACATCCGGAAAAATGGCTCTTAGTTTTTCTCAATACTATGGTGTACAGACTATCGAGAAGAAACTGGATATTATGACTGCCTCAGAATGGACGGACTATGTCACGGAAGCTACAAACAAAAAGTGGGTTGCCCTCAATCCAACCGTCAATTCTGCATCCGACAGTTACGAGGTGAGAGCGAGATATTTTAATCTTGCCAATACTTATGATTATAATCTTGCCAATATCAACTATATGATTGACCCGAGATGGGGAACAAATCAGGTGGCAAATATTGACTGGCAGGATGAATTCTATCGTCCGGCAGCGATCCAAAGTTACCAGTTGGGCGCACAGGGCGGAAGCAAAAATGCAAAATATGCGATCTCTGCAGGTTATTTTGATCAGGAGGGTTTGGCAATCAACACAGGTTTTCGAAGATTTAATCTGAGTGCAGTTATAGATGTTAATATTACTGATAAGTGGAAAATGGGTATCTCATTACGTCCAAGTTATTCACAAAGCTACGGAGAGACAGTAGACGGTAAAGATAATCTAGCCCACAAAATGCTTTCTATGGTTCCCGTTGCGGAAAATGCAGCGGGCGTCTATACCAACTTCTGGAAAAATACCCGATACAGGTGGGCAGGTTCTACACAAAGTCCGATCGGGTTAATGGAAAATACGACCAATGACACCAATGAATTTAGATTACTATCCAGCTTATATATGTCTTACGATATTTTGCCGGGACTAAATTTCAAAATTTCAGGGGCTGCAACCAACAATTTTAATCTGAATAACGGTTATACACCAACATTTGATTTGATTACCAATATCCCCGGACAGGTAAGTATCGCAAGCCGCAGAACGGTAAATTATAACCGATATCTAGGAGAGGCTTTGTTGAATTATAAAAAATCCTTCGGAGATCACAGCATTGCCGCTATTGCCGGTTACAGTGCAGAAAACTACAGAGTGACCACGCAGTACAACAGAAATAAAGGTTTTGCTAATGACGATCTGAAAACGTTTAATTTCACACAGTCTGCATCGGTGCTTAATTCAGAATATACAGCTTCAGAATGGATGTTGGTTTCTATGTTCGGACGTGTGAATTATGACTACAAGAAAAAGTATATGCTATCTGCAAGTATCCGTAATGACGGTTCTTCCAGATTTGGATGGAACAACCTTTGGGCAACTTTTGCCGCATTTGGAGGTGCGTGGAATGTTTCTCAGGAGAACTTCCTGAAAGATTCCGGCTGGCTGAGCAATATGAAATTCCGATACAGCTGGGGTGAGAATGGGAACAATTCCATTGGAGAGTACAGAGCGTTTGGAACATTGGCAGGTGGAAACTATTCATTCGGCGGCGGTTTGACAAATGGTTTGATTCCGAACACCATTCCAAATCCTGATCTGACCTGGGAAAAAACACAGTCTTCAGATTTTGGTTTTGAATTGGGATTATTCAACAGGATAGACTTCACGGCAGATTATTACATCAAGAAAACAAATGACCTTCTGCTGCAACAGCCAATTCCATCCGTTACGGGCTACAATACAATGTGGAAGAATGTGGGATCTGTTGAAAACAAAGGTCTGGAATTGGATATCACCACAAAGAATTTCGTGGGCGAATTTAAATGGAATACATCTGCGAATATCGCATTCAATAATAATAAAGTTTTACAATTGGGAAGCGATAATGCTCCAATCTACACAGGTTTCAGTAATACCACAAATATCATACAGGTAGGCCAAGAGCTGAATGCTTTTTATCTTTATAAAGCAATAGGCGTTCTCTCTACAGCAGACATTGCCAATACAAGTGTTGCTAAAACAAGTGGCGCAATTGCCGGAGATGTAAAATATTTTGATTACAACGGCGATGGTAAAATTGATGACAAAGACCGTCACATCATCGGAGGTCCGACGCCTGATTACTATTGGGGTTTTACCAACACTTTCTCATACAAAGGATTTGATCTTTCCGTATTTTTCCAAGGTCAGCAAGGTGGTTACAGTTATGCACTCTTAGGACGAGCAATAGACCGCCCGGGAATGGGAACTTTGAACAATGCAATGGGAAATTGGGCAAACCGTTGGCAGTCAGATGAAAATCCTGGTGATGGAAAAACACCTAGATTAGATGGTACCACAGGAAGTCTTTTGGACACGAGATGGCTTTATGATGCAAGTTACATCCAACTGAAAAATATTACATTAGGCTACAATTTCTCTCAGGATCTGATCAGCAAATTGAGAATTTCGAATCTGAGACTTTACGTAAGTTTGGAGAATGTATGGAGAAAGGATAACTACTACGGTGGTTACAACCCGGAATCTGTACAGTCAGATGGAACCGATTATGGAGCATATCCAAATGCCAAAGTTTATATGATGGGATTAAACTTTAACTTCTAAATTTTAAAAAAAATGAAAACGACTAATAATAAAAGATCTTTTTTACAAGTAAACAGCAAGACAATCACAAAGGCTTTCCTTATAGGAACCTTAATGTTGGGAATGGTGAGCTGTGAAGACGATCTAATGCTGGAGCCGGAAAATAATATCACACAAAACTCGTTCTACACCACAGAATTACAGATCAATCAGGCATTGTCTGGTGTTTATTCTGCGATGATAAACTCTTCATCCAGAGGTGGATACGACGTTAATCTTTATCTTTTGGCCTCCGAGGTAAGATCCAATAATTACACAGCACTTTCACAAAACGGAAACAGAGATTATTATGCCATCAACCGCTTCCAGGACACTTCCTCTACCGAAGAGGTGGGAATCATCTGGGACGATACCTATCAGCTGATCTCTTATGCCAATGTAATCCTTTCAAGGATTGATGCCGTTCCGTTTGCAGATAACGCGACTAAAGAACAGTACCGTTCCGAAACGCGTTTCCTAAGAGCTTATGCCTATTTTGAGTTGATGCGTACTTTTGGTAAAGTACCGTTGATAGATCGTCCCGTAAGTCCGGAAGAAGCTTTGACAATACAAAGAACAGACTTGCCGACACTTTATAATTTCATTTCATCAGAGATTGAAGCTTCAATTGCAGGATTGAAAGATACTTATGATGCTAAAAATAAAGGGAGAATTACCAAAGCAGCAGCGCATGCAATGCTTGGCCGTATTTATCTTACCGGTGCAGGCTATCCGCTTAATAACAATGCCTACGTGGAAAAAGCGAGAGCCAACCTTCTGGCTGTCATTCAGAAAGAAGGTCAGTTCGTAACTTTTGCGCCAACATATGCGGATCTATTCAAAAGTGCTAATGATAACAAATACCATCTTTTCGAAATCCAGCATATCAGTGGTGGTGTTTCGCAAGGATCTCTTTTACCAAGCTATGTAACTCCAAACTTTGGAGTAAACGATCCATTTTACAATGCACAAAGCAGTCTTTACAGCTCGGGTGAACTAGGCGTTTCCCAATCGCTGATTAATTCTTATGAGCCGGGAGATTTGAGATTGCCATTAACGATCAAAACGTCTTTCATCGCGCAAAACGGACAGCCGGATAATCAGAACTTCTTCGTAAAATTCCGTGAAAAAGGTGTAGTGATCACAAACAGATATGACTGGCCTATCAATTTTCCAATCATCCGATATGCTGATGTTTTATTAATGTACGCTGAGGTTCTCAATATGCAGGGCAACACGGCTGCTGCTGTGCCTTTCGTCAACAGAATCCGTCAGAGAGCGGGTCTTCCTGCACTTTCCACATCATTGTCAAGTGCTGATTTTGTAACAGCTCTCAGGAGAGAACGCAGATCAGAGTTTGCAGGTGAAGGCGTTTACTGGCATGATCTGGTACGTTGGAATATCGGTGTAGCAGTGATCAATCAGGCAGCAGCAGCGCTTAATTATAATTACACGATTACAACAAACGATTATCTGTATCAAATTCCATTAACGCAGGTACAAATTGCTGGTTATGAGCAGAATCCCTAATTATAATTTTTAATTAAAAACAAATCAAGAGCGGGAAATAGATTTTATTTCCCGCTTTTTTTTGACTAAAATTCAAATATATTAGAAATCTATGCAGAATTTGGCAAATCACTAATACGAGATTATTAAAAATATTTAACACCTAAATTAAAATTATATTGTTAGCATAATTTTTAATTAATTGATTTACAGTATTTTATATATTTTATGTTTTTTTTAACAATTGCAGGATAAGGCAGGATGCGGGAATTTGTTTAAGACTGTACTTTGGTGACATAATAAATTAGTGTCAATAAAATTTAAACAAAAATTAATATTATATGTCTTTAATAATTAAACACAAGGATATTAAGCGAATTGTCTTTCCGGCAGTTTTGCTTACATCAAGTTTCCTCTTGGGACAGCAGACACCAACTGATACTGCAAATGTAAAGACTAAAGAGATCGAAGAAGTAGTCGTGATCGGTTACGGTACTGTAAAGAAATCAGACCTTACAGGTTCAGTATCTTCGGTTTCTGCAAAAGATTTGGCGGCAACACCTGCGATGAATGCTTTGCAGGCGCTTCAAGGCAGAGCGGCAGGTCTTAATATCGTGACGGCTGGCGGTGCGCCCGGAGCAGGTGCAAACGTGACAGTTCGTGGTGGTGCATCTATCACGCAGGGTACTGATCCACTTTACATCGTGGACGGTTTCCAGTTGGATAATGCTTTGAATATTATTAATCCAAATGACATCGAAAGTATTGATGTTTTGAAAGGAGCGTCTGCAATCGCCATTTATGGTGCGCGTGGATCCAACGGTATTATTGTCATTAAAACTAAAAGTGGTAAAAAAGGAAAGACAACGATCAATTATAACTCATTTATGAGTTTCGATATGCTTTCCAAGAAACTAGATATGGTTTCTGATGCTGAGCAGTATGTGAAATACCAGTACGAACTAGCTCAATTAGGAGGTAAAGCTGCACAGTGGAGTAACGTTTTCGATAATAGCTTAGGGACAGATTCTCCGGGATTTTATACAGGTGTTTTCAACAGGATCAATAGCCGCTATGCAGGAGCACCAACCCTGGACTGGCAGGAAAAAGTAATTGGCGGTACTGGGATGACTCAAAATCAAAACGTGAATGTTTCGGTTGGTAATGAGAAAACACAGGCATTTATCAGTTATAACTACAACAAGCAGCAAGGTATTCTTGCTAATCACGACGAGACACGTAACTCATTGCGTGCTAATATCAAGTCTGAACTGTATAAAGGTTTGAGAGTAGATTTTGGTTCGATGTTTACTTCCAACTCTGTGAATGGAGGTGGATCTTACGGTGGAATGAAGAAAATACTACTTCAGCCTATTATAGGTGGAACCAAATTTTCTTTGGATCAACTTTATAACACACAGACTTACACTGATTTCTCTGGTTTTGATTCCAGTTTCGATACAGAAAATCCTTATATAGAAAATAACGCCTCTACATCTAACAAGCGTTCGCGTTCATTTGTAGCCAATGCAGGCATCGAGTTTGATTTCCTGAAAAATTTTACACTCAGAACTTCAGGCCAATATACATGGAATAGCAGCAAATCTATGGCGTTTTCTGATGAGAACTCAAGATCATTCCTCACAGATCCTGTAAATACGGGAATTAACGGAAGTATAGGTAATAGTGAATCTTACAGTTACCAGATTACAAATACAGTAACTTACAGCAACACTTTTGCGGAAAAGCATAAAGTGACTGCGCTTGCCGGTACAGAAGCAATATATGGAGCTTCCGAAAGCAGCAGTATGTCGCTGATTAAATTTCCTCCGTTTGTCAATTTTGGACTCGACCAGATCGACAATGCTACAGTTAGAGATAAAAGTGCAGACAGACCGGCTCCTGTAACTATGCTTTCATACTTCGGGCGTGTTAACTATAATTACGATGACCGTTATTTAGTGACTGGAACATTGCGTTACGATGGAACTTCGAAATTTTATAATGATAACAGATGGGGTGCATTTCCTTCTGTAGCTGGTGCTTGGCGTGTATCTCAGGAGAGTTTCTGGAAAGATCATAAAATTAATGATATTGTTAATGACTTGAAATTCCGTGTGGAATACGGTGAAACTGGAAACAATGATGTCCCAAGCAACTTGTGGAGAACCAATGTTGTTCTTACAGACTATCCTCTGAATAATACAATCGGCAACCCGGCGTATGTGACAAGCTCTACTTATGGTAATATTGATCTACGGTGGGAAGCGATGAGAGCTACCAATATTGGAGTTGATTTGGCCTTATTTAATAACAGAATAAAACTTACATCAGAATACTATAAAAATGATGTAACTAATATGCTTTTATTAACCATTCTTCCTGCTCACACGGGTTACACAAATCAATATCAAAATATTGGTACAATGACTAATAAAGGTTTCGAGTTCACATTGAATACTGTCAATTTAAAATCAGAAAGCTTGAGATGGACGACGGATGCCAATATCGGTTTTAATAAGTCAAAAGTAACTTCTCTGGATAGTGGAAGAGACTTTAGAACCTTCACTGTGGGAAGTAACAGAGGTGGTCAGGTAACTTATTATGCAACAGTTGGCGAGCAGTTAGGAGATATGTACGGCTATGTTTATCAAGGAATCTATACAACTGATGATTTTACGCAGGCCGCAAATGGTACACTTACATTGAAACCAGGTGTTGTGAAACCGGCAACCGGAACTCCTAAACCAGGAGATATGAAATTTGCTGCAGATAACGCAGCAGGAGATCAGTTCACTAGAAAGTTGGTGAAAATTGGAAATGGTACACCTGACTTCATCGGAGGTATCAGCAATAATTTTTCTTACAAAGGTTTTGATTTAGCAATGTTTATGAAATTCAGCGTTGGTGGCGATATTTACAATGCTACAAAACAAAGTTTGAGTCCCTATGCTTTGTATCAAAACGTTCCTACGGAATTCGGAAACAGCTACTATCATCTGATTGATCCTAATACAGGGCAGGCAACGAATAATTTGGTACGACTGAAAGAACTTAATCCAAACGAAGGAGCAAATACTTGGAGCTTAAGTAATACAAATACGGCTAACATCACTTATCCTTCTTCATACTATGTAGAAGATGGATCTTATTTAAGAATTGCCCAGTTAACCCTTGGCTATAGCTTAAATAGAGAATTTTTGCAAAGTATTTCGGTAGCAAATGCACGTATTTATGTTACAGTTAATAACTTAGCTACGATTACAGGTTACTCTGGTTATGATCCGGAAGTAGCAGCGGCAAGCGGTGTTTCGGTAACACCAGGATATGACAGCTCTGCTTATCCGCGTTCAAGAAGCTATGTTCTTGGTATCAATTTAACTTTTTAATATTTAGATCATGAAAAATATATTTAATAAACACACATTCATAAAAACCCTGATAGTAGTTCCATCATTTTTTACAGGCGCAATGAGTATTAATTCTTGCAGCAATGATTTTCTGGATCAGCCATCAACCAATACATCTGACACAGAATCTGTATTTCAAAGTTTGGACACTGCAGATATTTATGTTCAGGGCTGTTATAGAGGAATAGTTCCTACAGAAATGTATTATCAGTTAGGAGCTGGAGATACAGTCATTCATTCTGCCGAAGATGGTACAACAAACAATTCCAAATACAATATTTGTAATTATTTATATGATGCGAAAACGCCTTTTACACTTACTGGTGTATATTCAGTAATGTACGCATCCATAGAAAGAACCAATATTGCTATCAGCGGATTAAGTAAAATGCCGGAAAGCACCAGACGTAATGCACTGTTGGCAGAAGCAAAAGCGCTGAGAGCATTTTGTTATTATAATCTAATAAGAGTTTATGGTGATGTTCCCGCAGTTTGGATTCCATTAGTAGAGGCAGATCAAAATGATCCTAATACTTTATATCCAAAACGCTCGCCTCGTGATGGTATTTATGATCGTATCATCGCTGATATGCAGGAAACTGTAAATGATTTGCCGGCAACAGGATCTACAGGAGAAAGACTTACAAGACCAGCAGGTAATGCTTTACTGGCAAGAATTGCTTTGTACGCCGCGGGCTATTCTCTTAGATGGGATCTGAATACGGGAGCACCTGGAACGATGTCCCGCCGTAGTGATGCTGCAAGAGTGAGAGAACTTTATCAGATTGCAGATGCAGCCGCTGCTGCTGTGATTACTGGCGGAACTGCAAGCCTGGTACAGTCGCAAGGTGGTAAAAGTGGATTTGAGGCCATGTGGTTCAACTTCTGCCAGAGAAAATTTGCAGTGAGTAATCCTGAAATGCTTTGGCACATCGCTGAATATGGTCCGAATACCAATTCTGCTTTTGGAGTTTATGCTATGGAAGGTTCACGTGGAGGAACTTACGGTTCTCGTAAAGCATTGCAATTTGTACTTCCAACTTATTATCTTTCTTTTAGACAGGGCGATACCCGTAGAGATGTTTCCTGTACTTCTTACAGTGTTTATTTCCTGAATTCTGGTAATGCCACGGATACTTGGGTGAATGCGGGAACTACGTTTTCATGCATCTTACCTGGTAAATTCAGAATGGCATGGGGTATTGCACCGCAATCGGCAAGTGAGCGTAACTTGAATATTCCTATTATCCGATATGCTGATGTTTTATTAATGTACGCAGAAACTCAAAATTATTTGAATAATGGACCTACTGCCGCAGGATCAGCTGCCTTGATGCAGGTGAGAACCCGTGCGGGAATTGGCAATCTGCCAGCCCCAACAGGTCAGCAGGCGTTTGAAGATGCTCTTGTTCAGGAGCGTAAATGGGAATTTGCAGGAGAATTCACGCTTCGTACAGATTTAATTAGAATGAACCGTATTGCCAGCGAAATTAATGCAACTAAACAGGCAATGAAAAACTTGTCAGATCGTACAGGTATTTATGCAAATACACCTGTTTACCGTCTTTATAAATTCCAAAAAAATGCACAGGTTTATGGAGATCCGATTTTGCAGGTTCCTTATGTCGATTTGACAAACCCAACTCAGATTGCAGCAGTTCTTGCGGTTCCGACATCTGCCGGGACGAATAATGCAAATTATAATGCTTATCAAACAACTTTGAGAGGTATTGCAACTGCAAACGGTATGACTGTAGCTGCTGATGACAAGTTCTATCCTGCGAATATGTTTCAGGCATACAGCAGTACTTTTAATACCAATGCGAAAAAAACTGTAGGCTTTTTGGCTGGTACTGCTGGTGTATTACAGGTAGGTAATATTATTTATACAAAACCAACTGCATCTTCCGAAAATGGCGGCAAATATCCGGACTGGATCGAAGGAAACGGCGACGGTCTTTTCTACGGATTTGTTCCTAACAAAACTGAGTTGCTGCCTTTTGCTTCTGCCTCTGCAGGACATCCGATGGTAGATAATCCAAACCTTACTCAACTTCCTGGTTACTAACTATCAACAAGCAATAATTAAATAAATTTTTCAATTAAACTCAACATATTCTATACAGGTTTTGTACAAAATGTGTTGAGTTTTAATATAAGACAATGTTAATTTTATTTTAAATAAACCATTCATCAGTACAGTGCGGGATGCTATAGAAAGTTGAACAATCTACTTTTGATAAAAATTAAGAAAATAAAAAAATGGAAAACGTAAAAACATTCAAATACGTAGATTATTTATGGGACGAGGAGAAAGCAGCATCTTTTGGAGATGATCAGGTTGCTTTGTTTTTGTACCGTTCAAACATATTAGGAACTGACCTTAGAATTACAAATTATGGTGGAGGAAACACCAGCTGCAAAACTATTGAGAAAGATCCGTTAACAAACGAAGAGGTAGAAGTAATGTGGGTAAAAGGTTCAGGTGGCGACATCGGAACTTTGACAAGAAAAGGAATCGCAGGTTTGTACACAGAAAGATTGAGAAATCTTAAGAATGTTTACGGCGGTCTGGCTGACGAAGACAGAATGGTTGGTTTGTTCGATCACTGTATTTTCGATCTGGACAGCAAAGCACCTTCAATCGATACGCCACTTCACGGACTTCTTCCTTTTAAACATATCGATCACCTTCATCCGGATGCTTTGATTGCAGTAGCTGCTGCAAAAGACAGTGAAGCAATTACCAAAGAAATATGGGGCGATACTATGGGTTGGGTGCCTTGGCAGCGTCCTGGTTTTGATCTGGGCTTGCAACTGGAAAAATGTCTTGCCGACAATTCTGGAATCCGCGGAATCATCTTAGGAAGCCACGGTCTTTTCACTTGGGGCGATACGTCTTACGAATCTTACATCAACAGTTTGGAGGTTATCGAAATGGCTTCTGAATATATTGCCAAAAAAATCGAAGAAAACGGTCAGGTTTTCGGCGGTCAGAAAGTGGAATCTCTTCCGTCTGACGACCGTAAAAATAAGGCTGCTCAAATTATGCCTTTACTGCGTGGTTTAGCATCTTCTGAAAACAGAATGGTTGGACATTTCACAGACAGCGAAGTTGTTCTGGAATATATCAACAGTAATGATCTTGAGCGTTTGGCGCCACTTGGAACTTCTTGTCCGGATCATTTCCTGAGGACTAAAATTCAGCCTTTGGTGTTGACTCTGGATAAAAATGAAGATTTATCTGATTCAAAAGCTGTTCTTGAAAAATTAAATCCACTTTTCGAGCAATACAGAAAAGAGTATAAAGAATATTACGAAACCTGCAAACATCCGAACAGCCCGGCAATGCGTGACCCAAATCCGGTGATCATCATCTATCCAGGCGTTGGAATGTTCAGTTTCTCAAAAGATAAACAGACCACCAGAGTTGCAAACGAGTTTTACGTAAATGCTATCAATGTAATGCGTGGCGCAGAAGCAATCTCTCAATACACTTCTTTACCAAGACAGGAAGCTTTTGACATCGAATATTGGCTGCTTGAAGAAGCGAAACTGCAAAGAATGCCTAAAGAAAAACCATTGTCCAGAAAAATTGCGATCGTAACAGGCGCAGGAGGTGGAATAGGACAGGCAATCGCTGACAAAATGGTGGCTGAAGGTGCTGTAGTCGTTTTCACGGATCTTAATCACGAAGCGGCCGAAGCTGTTACAGCAAAATACAGCAAAGATCAGGCAATCGCAGTACAATGTGACGTGACGAATGAAGATGACATTGCAAGTGCTTTCAAAGAAACTGTTTTAGCTTTTGGAGGTGTTGATATCTTGGTTCATTCTGCAGGTCTGGCTATTTCTAAATCTTTGGAAGATACAACGACGAAAGACTGGGAACTTCTTGAAAATGTTTTGGTTAAAGGTCAGTTCTTAATCGCAAAAAACGGAACTGAAATTATGAAAAAACAAAACCTTGGAGGGAATATCGTAAACATTGCCAGTAAAAACGGCTTGGTTGCGGGCCCAAACAACGTAGCGTACGGAACTGCAAAAGCGGCTCAACAACATATGACAAGATTATTGGCAGCAGAATTGGCAGCGGATAAAATCAGAGTTAATGTGGTAAATCCTGACGGCGTAATCGTTGGAAGTAAAATATGGGAAGGTTCCTGGGCAGAAGGCCGTGCAAAAGCAAACGGAATTTCTGTAGAAGAATTGCCAGCTTTTTACGCCAAAAGAAATTTATTGAACGAAATTATTCTTCCTGAAGATATTGCAAACGGCGTTTTCGCTTGTGTTGCGATCTTAGATAAAACGACAGGAAATATCATCAACGTAGATGGCGGAATGGCGAACGCGTTCCCAAGATAAATTTAATTTTTTAGAAGGTTTTTATTTTAATAAATTGAAGGCTTGCTTCAGGTAAGCTTTCAATTTTAAAATTTTAAGATATATCATGATAATAGGAAAAGATATTATTGATCAGTACAACAAAACGGGCGTTGAAAACTTTAATTCAGATTTCGATTTTCTGCAAAATAAACTCACGAGATCAGGCGCAAATGTTTCTGAAATTGTTAACAAAATTGCCGATTTCCAGGTAGCAATTCCAAGCTGGGCTTTAGGCGCAGGTGGAACTCGTTTCGGAAGATTTTCGTACGGCGGAGAACCTGCTGTTTTGGAACAGAAATTAGATGATGTAGGATTGCTTCACGCTTTGACGCATTCTGCAGGAGCGGTTTCCCTTCATATTCCTTGGGATATTCCAAGTGATGTGAGTGCTTTGAAAGAAAGTGCAAAATCCCACGGACTTGTTTTTGACGCAATGAATTCCAATACTTTTCAGGATCAGCCTGGCGCTCAAAAATCTTATAAATTCGGTTCTTTGAACTCCGTTAACGAAGATTCCAGAGCTTACGCGGTTGAGCACAACAAAGAAGTAATCAGAATCGGAAAAGAATTAGACTCCAAAAGTTTAACAGTTTGGTTAGCTGACGGCGCAAGTTTTCCCGGACAATTGAACTTCCAAACCGCTTTATCAAACACAGAAAAAAGCCTGAAAGAAATCTACGCAGATATGCCGGAAGACTGGAAATTATTCATCGAGTACAAACCTTACGAGCCAAATTTCTATTCCACAACAATTCAGGATTGGGGAACTTCTTTTATGCTTGCAAATGCTTGTGGCGAAAGAGCTTTCACATTGGTTGATCTTGGTCACCATTTACCAAATACGAACATCGAGCAAATCGTTGCAACATTGATGTACAAAGGTAAACTAGGTGGTTTCCATTTCAACGACAGTAAATATGGTGATGATGATTTGACCGTTGGTTCCATCAAACCTTACGCTTTATTCTTGATTTTCAATGAATTGGTTTACGGAATTGAAAATAACAAAAACAATCCTTATCCAGCTTGGATGATTGATGCCAGTCATAACATCAAAGATCCGTTGGAAGATTTATTACAATCTTTGGAAGCTATTTTAATTGCTTATGCTCAAGCACTTTTGGTTGATCAGAAAGCATTGAAAACAGCACAATTAAACAATGATGTTGTAGGAGCGCAGGATATTTTACAAAATGCGTACAGAACAGACGTTCGTCCATTGTTGCAGGCTGCAAGATTACAATCTGGCGCAGCATTAGACCCAATTGCCACTTACAGAAATCTGAAAGTAAGAGAAACTTTGATTTCCGAAAGAGGCTGGGCAAAAGCAACAGGATTATAAAATCCAGTTTTAAATTTTGATAATTTTAGCTTTCATGCGATCTGAAAGTTTTTATTATAAACCACTCAATTTTTTTTCATTTAAGGAAAAGTGTTTAGAGCATTAAGTTTCAATAAAGTAAGAAGTAATGATTTTCTTGATATCTAAACACTCCTTTAAATGATCATTAATTTGACAGAATAAGTTTAATTTCAAACCTGAAAAATCTTATTCCGTCATCCAACAATTAACTTATTGCAAGAATGTCCAAAAAAAAGGTTACCATCGTATTTGATATTGGAAAAACCAACAAAAAGTTTTTTTTATTTGATAAAAATTACAAGGAAGTCGTAAGGGAATATACGGAATTACCGCTCACCACGGACGAAGACGGTTATCCGACAGAAGATCTTGCGGCACTTCAAAACTGGATCAAAGATAACTTCAATGCGATCCTTGACGATGAAAACTTCGATGTAAAAGCCATCAATTTTTCCACTTACGGAGCCAGTTTTGTACACTTGGATCACAAGGGAAATGTGCTGACACCTTTGTATAATTACACCAAACCAATCGACGAAGATATTCTAGATTTGTTTTATGAAAAACACGGTGATAAACTAAAAATTGCCCGAGAAACAGCGTCGCCTCAGGCAGGAATGCTGAACTCAGGTTTGCAACTATTCTGGTTAAAATACAAACATCCGGAAGTCTTCAGTAAAATCCGTTACAGTCTTCATTTACCTCAATATTTATCGTATTTATTTACCGGAATTTGTGTTTCGGAATTTACGTCAATCGGCTGTCACACCAACTTGTGGGATTATGACAAAGGTGATTACCACGACTGGGTTTACGAAGAAGAAATTGATGTTTTGATGCCACCAATTGTACCGACTTCGGCAAGTATCAATACGTCTTACAGAAATAAAAAAATTAAAATTGGTGTCGGCATTCACGACAGTTCTTCGGCACTTTTGCCTTATATTTTAAGCAAGAAAAATCCGTTTTTATTATTATCAACAGGCACTTGGAGTATTTCGCTAAATCCTTTTAATGATGAAAGTTTAACAGACGAAGACATCGAAAATAATTGTCTGAATTACATGCGAATCGACGGAAAACGTGTAAAAGCTTCCCGTTTTTTTATGGGAAATGAGTATAGAATTCAAGTCGAAAAACTTTGTGCTTACTACGGAAAAGAATATGGCGCGCACAGAGAAGTAGAGTTTGATCAGGAATTATATTTAAATTTAATGAAAAACAAAGCGGTCTATTTCCGTTTTGAAGGTATTATCTTGAAAAGAAAAATGATCACCGAAACAGATCTCAAATCGTTCGCAACTTTCGAAGAAGCTTACCATCAATTAATGATAGAACTAATGGATCTTCAGATTCACACGATCAAAAATGCAATTGGAAATTCAGAAATTGACACGATTTATATTGATGGTGGATTCACAGATAATGACGTTTTTATGAAATTAATGTCACATCATTTCCAACACTACAATGTGATGTCAACACATTCTCCGTTGGGTTCCGCTTTAGGAGCATCGATGGTCATCTCAAACAAGAAAATTGATGAAACTTTTCTACAACAGCATTATCAGATGAAAGTGCTTCAACCGCTAATTCTTAACTTATAAATTATGGCATTTCCATTTGATACCAATTATGCTTCGCTAGAACTTCTGATCGAAAAAGCTAAAAAGAGAATGCCTCAATTCGCTTTCGATTATCTTGATGGCGGCTGTAATGAAAATATCAATAGAGACAGAAATACAACTGAACTGAGAGACGTTCTTCTTCGTCCGCAATATCTTCAGGATAATTACGTGGAAGCCAATATGGAAACGGAATTGTTCGGTGTTAAATATTCTGCGCCATTTGGGATTTCGCCGGTTGGTTTACAAGGTTTGATGTGGCCAAATGCACCCGAAATTCTAGCAAAAGCAGCTTTCAAACATAATATTCCTTTTATTTTAAGTACCGTTACGACAAGCAGTATCGAAAGAATTGCTGAATTAACGGAAGGAAAAGCCTGGTACCAATTGTATCATCCGAGAGAAGAATGGCTGCGTGACGATATTCTTGAACGTTGCGAAGATTCTGGTTATGATGTTTTAGTTGTTTTGGCAGACGTTCCAACTTTCGGTTATAGAGCAAAAGAGATCAGAAATGGTTTGGCAATGCCACCGCAATTGAATTTAAGAACCGTTTCTCAGGCAATGGTAAAACCTCAATGGTGTCTGGAAATGCTGAGACATGGCGTTCCAAGCTTTGCTACGATGGATAAATATATGGACAAAAATATGGGTGTGAAACAACTCGGACAGTTCATGAATTCTACATTTTCCGGAAGATTAAATTCAGACAGAATCAAAGCGATCCGTGACAAATGGAAAGGAAAACTGGTCATCAAAGGTGTGGCTTCCGACGAAGATGCTGCGGAATCTGTCCGTTTAGGATTTGACGGAATGATCATTTCCAATCACGGCGGAAGACAATTGGATGCGGGTGAATCGACTATTGCCGTAGTTAAAGAAATCAGTGAAAAATACAAAGATCAAATCAAAATTATGATGGATAGTGGCGTAAGAACTGGTCCGGATGTGGCTCGTGCACTAAGTTGTGGCACTGAATTTACATTTATGGGAAGAACGTTTATGTATGCAGTTGGCGCTTTGGGCGAAAAAGGCGGCGATCATATCATCGAAATGTTGAAAATGCAGTTTCGACAAGTGATGGAGCAGCTTTGTTGTAATGATACTACAGAATTACAGAATTTCAGAGTAAAATAATATAGTTGTTTTAATAATTTTATTCTAAAGAAACGGGTTTTTTATAAAGCTCGTTTTTTTATATTGATTGCGGATAAAGCTCCATAGGAGCAAAATGTTTGTAGAATAATAATGAGCCGTTATGAGAAAGCTCCGTAGGAGCGATATGTCTGTAAAATAATTATTATCTAATATGAGAAAGCTCCGTAGGAGTGCCACTTACAACGATTCTCTCTCAATAAACTTAAAAACATTATTCACCTGTTCCTTCTTATTTTTCAAAACCATATAAGCCGCAGATTCTGCCATTGCTTTGAAATCTGTAGTAATTACAGTAATTCCTAACAATTCTTTCAAAGGCGTTTCGTTGTAAGAAATGATGCCTATATCTTCGCCCAGTTTCAGATTTTTCTGTCTGATTTGTTTTACCAGATTCACCAGATCACGTTCCTGAATGGTAATGAAAATATCCTTGTCCTGCAATTCCATATCAGGATAGATGGCGTCCAGAATTTCATAATCCAATTTAAACTCTTTGCAAAATTTCTCAAAACCCCGAACAATTCTGAAAGGATAGGGATTGATGGATTTGTCCGGATAGACCAAAATTATTTTTTCGTATTTTTTGATTTTCTCCAAACCTTCTTTCAAAGCATTGTAAATGTCGAGTGCAAAATCCTGAAAAACAGAACCATATTCCCCGGAAATATTCGGTTTTGTATTGTCCAGCATTACCAATTTATTCTTCGGAATTTTTTCGATCATATCGATCACTTCCTGCGTAGAGCTGGTATGTTTGGACTGATCATCACGGAAATGAGGCATCACGACATAATAATCAAATCCGCCCAGATTTCGTTTTAAAGCATTGATGAACAGGGTCTCATCGCAGTGATAGATGTACATTTCGACATTTCCTTTTGTACCGATGGCGTTTACGAAATAATCGTAAATCATCATTTTGTAAGTGCTCGGCTTGTTGATCAGAAAGAAAATATTAATGACATCATTCTTATTAATCCTCGAAATATAATAGCCTTTTCCCTTTACAGACTCGATGATCTGCCTTTTTCTGAGTTCCTTGTAAGCTTTTTCAACAGTATCTCTGGAGAGAAAACAAGCTTCACTAAGTTCATTAATAGAAGGTATTTTTTCTCCAATTTTAATTTCTCCACCGTCAATTCCGTTTAGAATAGAATCTACAATCTGTTTGTATTTAGGAACGCGGGAGTTTTCGTTAATATTGACTTCGAATATTTCTGACATGACCTTTGGTAGGATATTACTTCAGTTTTAAAAAATCTGATTTCTAAAAATTGATTCAATTATGATACACAAGATACTAAATTTACATTAATATAATTTTATTATTTTCAATCCTTCAAAATGTAGTGTTCATCGACTTTTAGTAAGATTCTGATTTTAGGCTTAATGAAAAAGAAATGTCACTTTTTACCCAGAGATGGCAATATTTATCATTTTGAATTAATTCTAACCACAAAAAAAGCCTGCCATTTCTGACAGACCTCCTAACTAAAATATGAATTTTTTTAAGGCATCTTTTTAAATCCTTCTGCTTTTATTTTCCAGCTTCCGTCCTTCGGGAAACCAGGAAATTCTCCTGTCGAAGCATCCCAACCTTCCAACATCATTGCAACAGTAGTTAAAACACCACCGTTTCCGGGAAGATAAATTCTAAGACGTTTGTCCTGGAAATTATGACCATTTTTCAAATACGTATTGGTTTGAATATCCATAAACAAAGCGTCCAAAGCTTTATTTGGAAGTCCAAGTCTTGCCGCATTCATCGCCGTCATCGGGAAATCCCAACCCCAGGTATGTTCCCAATTCCATCTTTCCCAAACGATATCAAGGGTGTTTTTCATTATTTTTTTATCCAGTTTTGGAGATTCAGGAACCATTCCCAAGGCACCTAAAACAGCAGGGTGGTCGGTCATCCATTTTGGAAAAGTGAAAGAATCTTTTGCTGATTCTGTTGAAAGGTAAACTCCGTCCTGAACTGGAAGCGGCGCTAATTTAGAAATAACATCATCCCATTTTTTATCTCTCGGTTCGCCCAATCTTTCTTTCCAAAGTTGGGCTGTTTTCAGTGCCCAATCCCAATATGCAACTTCATAAGTCGGGTTATAAGTGTCTTTCGCAGGGAAAACTTCTTGAGCAGGAATTACGCCTTTCCCAAGATTATAACGGTTTTTCTCTTTATCATACGTTGCAAAATCTGCCATAAAATCTGCCGTTGCATAAATCAGATCTTTATACTTTTCCAAAACTTTTTTGTCTTTGTTACTACGATATAAAAGTTCGGTCATATAAATCAAATGCGGCTGTTCCCAGATTAAGAAGGCTGCAACCGAAGACGGACTTTCATTACCTTCATTATCAGACATTTTGATCCATCTTACGCCTTTGTAACCTTGTCTTTCAGCTAATTTTTTAGCTTTATCAAATGTTCTGAAATAATAATCCAGTTGTTTCTCCAAAATCTCAGGTCTTCCCCACAAAGCGTAGTGCACGCCGTGCCACCAATGCATTTCGGTATGCGGTTTTCCATACCAACTGTTGAATGTCAAACCAGTTTCCTGAGGTGGATTGCTGCCTCCGCATTGTACTTTTGTTAAATATTCTGACAAGACAACTCTTCTTTCAAGTTCAGTTGCTCTTGGGTCTGTGCTTCCTTCAAAATCTACGGCAGCGCCGCTTTCCCAGAAAGATTTCCATCCTGAAGTGCTTTCTTTTTCAGCATTTGCAAATAATGTTTTGTTGCTTTTAGAATCTTTGCTTGAAAACTCAACTGTAAGTTCTAATGTTTTATTTTTCGTTGAAGGTTCGTAAACAAAATAATGTTTTCCTGCTTCAACCAACTTCCCATCCGTGAAATATAGTTGAGTATAATAATCTGTACTCTGCAGTTTGTGTTGAATTAAACCTTGCGTCGTTTGCGAAGAAACGATTTTTGATGAGTGGTCATTTTCATTTCCGTAAAATGCAGCGTCATCCAGAAATTGTCCGGTCGGAGAAGGGTAGCGTGCGAATATTTTTAGCTTGCCTCTGGAAACCAATTCAGACTCAATTTTCACCCCAATTTTATCTGAATTTTGGAAAGATGCCGTCCAGACTTTTACAGGAGTTCCTTCCAAAGCAAATTCACTTGTAATAATTCCTGTCCACAAATCGATTTTCTGATTGATGTTTGTCAAATCAGAAATTTTCGCTTTTTGACCATCTTTTTTAGTGAGTTCAATTCCGATATTTCCCAATTGTAATCTGTGTTGATTCACACGGAAATATTCAACAGCTTCTTTGTTTCGTTCAGGAGATTTTAATTGCGTACTGTAAAGTGCTTTACGACCATCGTTATTGAAATCATAAGCTTTCAAAGTTTCTTCAAATTTATAATTCTGCGTGTTCGGAAAACTGTCCCATCCCCATTCGGATTGTGTTCCTAATGAAACGCCTTTTTTATAATATTCAGGAAAAGATTGCATTCCCGTAATATCAACGGTGTAAGCAAATTTGCCATTTCCAACCGTCAAAGAAGATAAAGTATCAGCTTTTGTATTGACGACATTATGGCGCTGAACGACCTTTTTACGGTCAATTTTCTGAGCATTCAGTGAGGAAAATCCCATTAGGAAAATCCCAAGATATATTGCTATTTTTTTATTCATAATTCATTATTTAGATGGATTCGAATTTTTTATTTTGTTAATTTTTATTTAAGAATAGTAGCACTCATCATTCCGATGACAACATCGTTGCTCACTGCGCTTAGTTTTATCGATTTTAATTTTTTGTTCGGATCAATCGGCAAATCCAGAATTGTTGCAGCACCTCCATCAACCTGACGGTCTGTGAATCCTTTAATACTTGAATATTTAGTCAAAATTCCACCTTTATACAATTCTCCCGTCTTCAATTTCACCCGGTACGGAATTTTGTCATCAGGAATTTCAAAAGCAAAATTATCATCAAATAAATCCTGCTCAATCGGCCACCAATTAGTTGGATTTTTAAGCTCCAATTCTGTTGTCGAACCGTCTAAATACTGAACAGTAATTTTTCCATTCACAATCTGCGACTGCATCGGATTCGTAGAGCCAGCCATCAGAAAATATATCTTCTTTCCTTTACCTGAAATCGGAATTTCAAGAGCATCAGCATAATTATCCCACTGACTTACAAATGCAATATTTTTATCGGTTTTATCAATTAAAAAAGGAATTCCCAGGAAATCAACTTTCCCGTTTTTTCTTTTATTCATCAATCCGCTGTCATCGATTTGAGCGTTGATTAACGGATAACACCAGTTTCCGATTCCCTGCCACGGAAGCTGTAAAGTCGGAACTTCGAGTCTTGGTGAAAAGTATTTCTGATTGAAAATTTCGGTTACTTTTTCATTGTATTTTGAAGCCAACGAAATATTATTAAACTGGCCTTGGTTTTCTATTTCCCAATCTGTGATTTCAGTATTTTGTTTAATTCCGTTGTATTCAAGCGTAATAGAATTTGTTCCTTTGCTCAAAACATTCGCCGGAATTTCAATTGTTGTATTTTGATTTTTCTGAACTGAAAAAGTTTGAGTTATACCATTAACAATCATTTTCCCATTAATTGAATTGGATGATTTTGATTGAATCTGAAGTTTTTTGTTCACCCATTTAGTCTCCAAAGGAAAACGAATATCAACATTCACAGGTTGCCACCAAGTTGTTCCGTTTTGCTCGACCTGAACGAAAAAAGTTCCTTTTCTTTCTTCCTGAATTAAATTAAATTGATTTCCGTTTCTGGTTTTAATCAACTCCTGCGGGTCAAGAACATCAGTAATTTTCTTTTTTGAATCGAAATTCAATTGAAGACTTTCAGAAATATAATTGACAAAATTAGTTTGTTCATTTTTCAGTTCTTCTCCGGAATAATTGATTTCAATTTTAAAATCTTTTCCTGTCGGAGTTTCAAACTGAACAAATGGTTGCAGAATGGAATTAGGTTTAATCTTCCAATCCACATTTTTACCATTCACTTTTACCGATTTGATGGTGGAATAATTCACAGGAATCTGCATTTCCAACGCCACAGGATTTTGATATTTTGATTTAAATGAATATTCAGTTTTTTTTGAAGTTCTGGTAAACTGATAATCCCAATCCGGAAGTTTTAATTCTGCAGAATTCCAGTCTTTCGGAAAACCGGGTTTAATGCTGATTTTATTTTCCAATAAATTCGGATAAACCCCAAAAAGTCCTTCAGTCAAAGTTCTTGATGCCACACCAATTGGGTCGGCAAAATCACGGTACAATTCTCCACGGAACGCATCGTAATGAGAAAGCTGTTCAAAATTCCCCGGACTGATGCCGTAATACATCGACTCCACCAGATTTCCCTTCCAAATTTGATATGCATCTTCTGTTCTTCCGGCTTGCCAATACGCCAGAGCGGTCTGTAAATTTTCCGCCAAAGCCACATTGTTAATCGACCAATCGTATGGTTGCCAACTTGTTGTTGCTAAAGTAAAATAGTCTTTATTATCCGCACCTTTTACCGTAATCGGAATTTTCGGTGTGTGATGATTGATGTACTGTAAGTTTTGATAATCTTCAAATTCATTCAGAATAAACGCATCGGAAACGTGATAAACCGACCATATTCCCGGTTTGTCGTGAACGATTTGATTGCCCAAGGCATCCTTGTATTCAGCGAAATACCCTTTGTCTTTTATCCAAAGCTGGTTTTTCATTGCCTTTAAAATCGCATCCGCTTCCTGTTCGTAAGGCTGAGAATTTTCGCCGATGATTTTCGCCAATTTTGCCATTTCACGGTTGGCTCTGTAATTATAGGCCGAAGTGTGCGTCACTTTTCCACCTGAATATTGAAGCGCATCACTTGCCCAAATCGCCGCATACGCATCATACAAATCGCCACGTTTGAAATTCCGTTTTTCCCAATCCATATGACGAACCATCGTCGGCCACATTTTCTTGAGAAATTCTTTGTCTCCCGTGTAATTGAAGTGTGAAAACATCTGGTCAAAAAACACCAGATTCATATCGTAATGGTGCGGTTTTGTGTTGTCATTCGGATTTCTGGAAATATATCCGCTTGAAAAAACGGAAGTTCCCATTTTCTCCTCGTGACGGGCAAGATGACGCATTGTGTCCATTTCGACGGGTGCAAAATTGGGTTTCAGAACCTGCGAGTTGGCATAACTTTCAAAATGTTCTTTCGCTCTGTCGTGCCAGTTCAACGCATCGGCTGTGTATGCACCACGCCACGCATTCAACCGCATTCTCCAGGCAACTGCGCCGTGAAGAAAGGTCGGACTTTCCCAAATTCCGTCTGCAGCAACCGCTAAGTTTGCTCCGAAATTATTTAAATCTGCATCCGGAGTTTTTAATTGAATTCTGTTCGTTAATGTCAAACGGGATTTTTCCGCTTCATTAAAAATGTTTTTCAACTCTTCATCCGAAAAATTCTTCGATTTTCCCTTTGCAACCTGAATATAAACCGGTTGTTTCTGTGAAGAATATGAAGCATAAACAATCGGAGATTTGTCTGTTTTATTTTGAGTAAACTCACCCAATTTTTCTAAAGTCGTAGCATCGGTTTGCTGTAATGAATTGACATTCGAAAAACTTCCATAAATGGTTTGAGTTTCTTTTTTCTTATTTAAATAATTGAGTTGAAACTGATTTTTATTGAGTTGAAACTGATTGTTCAGACAATATTCAGGCAACAGATAAAATCCGGATTCCGGGTCTGCGCCGATGTCGCCGTTTCTGCTGAAAGTTGTACCGCTAGCACCGCCGTAAACCGCATAGATTTTTGTTGAAGAATCTACATTCACAGTTTCCATTTTTACAACCAAACCTTCTTCATTAGCCTGTGCCAAAACGGTCAATTTTAAAGTTCCGTTTCCAAGAATTGGGTCTTTAATTTCATACAACATTGAACCCGGACGATAACGGGTTTCAATTTTATCAGCCTGAATTAATTTCTTAATCGAATTTCCTTTCTGAATAACGAACTGAAGATTCCCGCCCATTCCCGGCAGATACAGTGCAAATTCAGGCAAATCTCCCGCTTCAACTCTCGAAGCACGGTTATCACCATACAAAGCACGGTTGAATCTGTATTTTCCGTTGACCAGCAAAAAATCGCCTTTATCCTCTTTGTAATGCAATTCCCGGTCATTATTCTGCCAATGTTTCGACTGGGAATAGGAGAGTGAGAATGCCGATAAAACAATCAGTCCAGCTAAAATGGTTTTTTTTCGCATTTTACTTTAATTCAGTTAAAGGTTGTCCGTTAACCGTTACGTTTTTAAGAGTCACATTTTTCAGAAAATCTACTTTATAAGGGATTTCGACGCCTGTCATTTTTGCATTGATCATCGTAAAATCAGTTACCGGAGAAGATTCGTAAGCATCAGAAAATACAGCATATTTTCCGCCTTTTTCGACGGTTAAATTCTCAACCCAGATATTTCTGATGGTCGGAATAAAGTTACCCGGTTTTTCATAATGCATATTGAAACGCACGGCCGCTTCTTTGTAAGCGCCCACTTTTGTGTTGTAGAAAAATACATTTTCAATCGTTCCGCCACGGCTTGAGCTTGTTTTAATTCTTAAAGCACGGTCAAGATTCTTGCTGTCCATCACGTTTCCGATGGCGTAAATATTTTTTGCGCCGCCTGCAATTTCACTTCCAATTACAACACCGCCGTGGCCGTCTTTCATTTCGCAGTTTTCGATGATGTGGTTTTCGGCAGGTCTACCGATATCTCTTCCGTCCTCGTCTCTTCCGGATTTAATGGCGATACAGTCGTCTCCGGTGTCAAAATAAGAATCTTTAATCCAGACATTTTTGCAGGCTTCAGGGTCGAAACCATCGTTGTTTGGTCCGTGGCTGATAACTTTTACTCTTTCAATTAAAACGTTTTCACACAAAACAGGATTCAGATTCCACATCGGAGAATTTTTCACCAAAACATCCGCCATATAGAAGTTTTTAGACTTGTAAGGCTGAACGAAATTGGGTCTTAAATACCATCCGTCTCCAAAAATTCTCTCTCTGGCAGGCGTTCTGTTGGCCATATATTCGTGAAGTTTAGCTCTTGCAGGATTTTGTCTTCCCGGACGCGATGTGTTGTAACCATATTTTGTTGCACCACACCAGAACCACCAGTTGTCTAAATCTGAATTTCCATCCAAAGTTCCTTTTCCGGTCACTGCAATGTTTTCTTCTTCGTAAGCATAGATTAAAGAGGAATAATTCATACATTCCATCCCTTCCCAACGTGTGAAAACGATAGGGTAGTCGTTACTGTCCTGACTGAACAGAATCGTTGAACCGTCCGTCAAATGAAGATTTACATTGGATTCAAGATAAATTGCACCGGTTAGGAAAACGCCGTTTGGAACAACAACTCTTCCGCCACCTTCAGCGCTGCATTTTTCAATCGCTTTTTTGAACGCTTCCGTATTTTTTGTTTTTCCGTCACCTACTGCTCCGAAATCTGTAATCAGATAGTCTGCTTTTCTGAATTTTGGAGCTTTGATCTGTTTCTTTAAAGCTTTGATTTCCTTTAAGGGTTGCTTTGCGGAAGTCCATGGTTTATATTGAGCCGATAACGACATCGACATTAGCATTACAATAAGGAGTGAAATGTATTTTTTCATAATATTAAGATTGAATTGTATCGGAAAGTTACTATTCTCAGGCAACATTCTTTTATAAACGCAATCTAAAATAATTATGACTATTGATTGTCCTGCACTGTCTGTTAAAATAAAATATAGATTGTTTAATATTTAAATATTTTATAAATCAAGCTGAATCAGATATTTCAAATGCATTTCCTAATCAAAATTCTGAAATTGCCAAACGCCTTACCGAAGGCATTCTAATTGTATAGAGTCAACCAATCAAATTGTCGATTATGAAAAAAATACTGCTGACTGGAGCAACGGGATATATTGGTAAAAGAATGATCAGCGTGATAGCTGAACAGGGTTACAAAGTAGTCTGCTGTAGTCGTGATGTCAGTCGTTTTTCGAAACCTGCAGGCATTAAAGATGATTTGATAGAAGTCATTGAAGTCGATTTCCTTAAAAAGGAGACGCTGAAAAATATTCCGGATGATATTTCGGGCGCTTATTACCTGATGCATTCTATGAGTGCCAGTGACAATTATGAAGAGTCTGAGAAAATTTGTGCCGATAATTTTGTCTCTGCAATCGAGAAAACCAAGTGTGAACACATCATTTATCTCTCTGGATTGGTCAACGGGAAAGAACTTTCCAAACATTTGAATTCGCGATTTCAGGTCGAAAATATATTAAAAAATTCTAAAGTTCCGGTGACCGTTTTACGCGCAGGAATCATCATTGGATCGGGAAGTGCATCATTCGAAATCGTCCGCGATCTGGTGGAAAAACTGCCTGTCATGGTCACTCCAAAATGGCTCAATACCAAATGTCAGCCAATCGGAATTGCCAACGTACTTGACTTCCTTATTTTCACCCTTTTCAAAACAGATGCTTATGATCAAAGCTTTGATATAGGTTGTGATGATGTACTGACTTACAAACAGATTTTGATGGGATACGCCAAGGAACGAGGCTTAAAACGCAGGATCTACACACTTCCTGTGATGACGCCAAAATTGTCATCATATTGGTTATATTTCATCACAACTACATCATACAATCTGGCGAGTTCGCTTGTTGGAAGTATGAAGATAGAAGTGGTCTGTAACAAGGAAAGTCTGGATCAGATTAAAAAGATCACGGGTGTTCATCCGTTTTCTTATCAACAGGCTTTGCATCGGACGATGGCAAAAATCCAGGCTAATGAAATCAGATCCAGTTGGAAAGACAGTTTCATCAGCAGCAGGAATGATTCTTCTCTGAAAGAATTTATTGAAGTTCCACATTTTGGCTGTTTCAAAGATATCAGAAGTTATAAATACGACGATCGGGAGAAATGCCTCAATCGGGTTTTTGGTCTCGGTGGGAAAAATGGATGGTACGGGCAAAGCCTTTGGAAAGTCCGCGGATTTTTAGATGTTTTGGTCGGCGGACCAGGACTAAGAAGAGGCCGAACACATCCAACGCAACTTCATGAGGGCGATGCACTGGATTTTTGGCGCGTGCTGTATGCCAATAGGGAAGAAGGAAAACTCATTCTGTTTGCGGAGATGAAACTTCCCGGCGAGGCGTGGCTGATGTTCAAATTATACAAAGGAAAGCTTTGGCAGAAAGCGGTTTTCCGACCGAAAGGACTATGGGGAAGACTTTATTGGTTTTCTGTTTTACCATTTCACGGAATTATTTTTAAAGGGATGGTGAAAAAACTTGCGACAGAATATTAAATTTTAAAGTAAAGATTGAAACAAAAAACCCCGTTCCAAAAATCTGAAACGGGGTTATATTCTTTATAAAAAGACAGAAACTTAAACTTTTAATATTTCCGCTTCTTTGGTTTTGTAAGCGTCGTCAGACTTTTTCACGTAAGCATCAGTTAGATCCTGGATGTCTTTCTCAGCACCTTTAATCAGGTCTTCTGCGATTCCATCAAGTCTTTTCAGTTCTTTGTTACCTTCCTGTCTTGCGTTTCTGATCGTTACTTTCGTTTGATCTGTTTCACCTTTAGCTTGTTTTGCCAATTCACGTCTTCTTTCCTCAGTCAGAGGCGGAACGTTGATGATAATTACGTCGCCATTGTTAGACGGTGCAAATCCAAGGTTGGAGTTTACAATTCCTTTTGCGATCGCACCAATTGCCGTTCTGTCCCAAGGCTGTATAGAAAGCGTCATTGCGTCCACTACAGACACGTTTGCAACTTGACTAAGAGGCGTTGGAGCACCGTAATATTCCACCATCACGTCCTGAACCATAGATGTAGAAGCACGTCCGGCTCTGATCTTTTGGAACGCATGATCCAAATGCTTGATTGCAGCATCCATCTCTTGCTTTGCGGAGGCTACAATGAGTTCTAATTCTTCCATTGTATATTTAAAATTTGATAATTGACACATTTATTTAATTCAAAGTTCGAGATTTAAAATTCAAAGTTTGATTATTTCCTACTTTCGAACTTTGACTTTTTTATACATTTACCAGCGTTCCGATGGTTTCGCCGTCGATAAGTCTTTCAAGGTTGCCTTGTTTGTTCATATCAAAAACGATGATCGGCAATTTGTTTTCGTGGCTTAATGTGAAAGCCGTCATATCCATTACTTTCAGATTTTTCTCAAACACTTCGTCGAAAGACAGGCTGTTGAATTTCACCGCATCTGCATTTTTCTCAGGATCGCTGTCGTAGATTCCATCTACTCTTGTACCTTTGAGGATCACATCTGCATCAATTTCGATAGCTCTTAGTGTTGCAGCAGTATCAGTCGTGAAATATGGATTTCCAGTTCCCGCTCCGAAGATCACCACTCTTCCTTTTTCAAGATGACGAACCGCTTTTCTTTTGATGAATGGTTCAGCCACTTTGTCCATTTCGATTGCAGATTGAAGTCTCGTGATGATTCCTGCATCTTCCAAAGCTCCCTGCAATGCCATTCCGTTGATTACCGTTGCCAGCATTCCCATATAATCGCCCTGAACTCTATCCATTCCTTTTGCAGCGCCAGCCAATCCTCTGAAAATATTTCCGCCACCAATTACGATTGCCACTTCGCAGCCTTTGTCGACTACTTTTTTGATTTCGACTGCATATTCTTTCAGTCTATCATTGTCGATTCCGTATTGGCGTTCTCCCATTAGTGCTTCACCACTTAGTTTCAGAAGGATTCTTTTGTATTTCATTTATTTTGTAATTACTTTTTATTTTATCAAAAAGAATAATAATGATTGAAGTTTCAAATTTATTTTAATTTTTGACTGTGCAAATATAATGAAAGGAAAAGAATTACGTTAATGAAAAAGATAGTCGTTCAAAAATTTTGATAAGCCTCAAAATAGATTATTTTTGCAAAGCTAAAAGACAGTGTTGAAGAAGTTTTACAATCTCTTTTTTATCGTAATTTCTAGCGTGGTTTTTTCTCAGACGGGAACCACGGTTTACCAATTCCTGAATATTCCGAATTCTCCAAGACAGGCCGTTTTGGGCGATGCCGTTTCTGTCCGTGATTATGATGTCAATTTTACGGCTGCCAATCCGGCTTTGATGAATATTGAAATGGACAATATGCTGTCCGTAAACTACGCTTCATATCTCGCAGATACAAAGATTGGAAGCATAAGCTACGTTCGCGATCTGGAATTCGGACATTTGGTTTCCTTCAATGCACGGTATATGGATTACGGATCTATGCCGAGAACGGACGAAAATTCCATCATCAATGGCGATTTCTCTGCGATGGATGCTTCTGTAGGACTTGGTTATGCTTATCAATTCGAAGATAACTGGACGATTGGCGCAAACGTCAATTATATCACTTCAAAAATCGATACTTATTCATCTTCGGCTATTACAGCAAATGCGGGTGTGACTTATTATTTTGATAAAAGTAATGAGACGCTGGCGTTGGTTTTCAGGAATTTCGGTTATCAGATTCAGCCATATAATGGTGTTCGGGAGAAATTACCTTTCCGAGTGGATTTGGGTTATACGAAAATCCTGGATGAATTTCCTGCTGCCATTACGATTACCGCTCACGATATTCAACAACCAAATATTTCGGCAACGACCGATATCAACGGACAGCCGACAAAGTTTGGAAGAAAAATTTTGGACCACTTATCTTTCGGAGCCGAGTTGTTTCCGGGACAGGCTTTCAATCTGAGATTCGGATATAACGTGAAAAGAGGCGGCGAATTGGCAGTCTTGGATCAGAGAAGTTTCACGGGCTTGTCTGCAGGTTTGAGTATTAAGATTTCATCCTTCCGATTCGATTATTCTCATATGCGTTATCATAATTCTTCCAATGTCAATATGATTGGTCTTACGATGGATCTTATCGAACTTGGAGGAAACAGAAGATAGATTAGGTTTGAGAGTTTCTATTACTTTGCTATAAGTTGAATTTTCATTAATCTTTAATTTATGTAATGTCAAAATCTCAGAATTTTTTAATTTTGTGGTATGACAAAAAAACCGGTTATCGCGATCGACGGATTTTCATCCACAGGGAAAAGTTCTATTTCTAAAATCATTGCAAAAAATCTTGGTCTCATCCATATGGATACGGGTGCGCTTTATAGAGGCATTACCTATTTTGCACTTCAGAATTCTATTAATGATGATAAAAGCATTAATATCGAAAAATTACTAACTGATCTTCCAAAAATTAACCTTGAATTTCAGAATGTTGACGGCGAACTCCAATTATTCCTAAATGGTAAAAATATCAATAAAGAAATCCGTTTTCCACAGGTTTCTGACAATGTAAGTCAGGTAGCAAAAGAAGCGGATGTCCGAAATTTCTTATTGAAAACACAAAGAGATATCGCTGAAAAAGGCGGCGTGATAATGGATGGCAGAGATATCGGAACAGTTGTCTTACCACAGGCGGATTACAAATTTTTTATGACAGCAAGTCAGGATGAACGTGCCAGAAGACGTTTCCTGGAACTGGAATTGGCAGGCGAAAAAACAGACATTGAGACAGTAAAACAAAATTTAATAACAAGAGACAAAATCGACAGTGAAAGAGAAGTCTCGCCTCTGAAGCAGGCTGATGATGCTATTCTGATTGATAATACGAATATTAATAAAGAAGAAACAATTGCACTAATTTTGTCCTATATCAAAAAGTTTTAACAAAATTTTAAGAGGATGTTTCTCTCTTTGGCATTTTAGTTGTAAATTTATAAATAACATTAACTAATTTATAATTAACTCAAAAATAATAACAATGTCAAAAAAATCAAACTCAGCAGCAGTATTAGCTGCATTGTTAGCAGGAGCAGCAACTGGTGTAATTTTAGGATTGCTTTACGCTCCGGAAGAAGGTAAGGAGACCAGAAAAAAAATCAGAGATAAAGCAAACGATCTAAAGGATAAGGCTGTTGACGAATATGGAAAAACATCCGAAGTCGTAAAAGACAAATATTCTGAAGTATCTCACAATGTGAAAGATAAATATAATAATTTGTCATCTACTTTTAAGGAAACAGCTCAAAATGTAGCTTCTACAGTAAAAGATAGTTATGATAAATACAAAGATCAGATTGTTTCCAAAACTTCTGATGTAGTAAAAGACGTTGAAACTGAATTGGACGGTTTGAAATAAGCCTTATATTTCAGTATTCTCGAAAAGGAATTTAATTTTTAAATTCCTTTTTTTGTAAATAATTGTGTAATTGTAAATTTAATAAGATTCTTATGATTGATATTATAAAAGATTATACGACCAAGCGTCTGGATCTGATCAAACTTCAGTTTACAGAAAAATCTTCTTTATCAGCTGGTATTATCGCATTTTTATCAATCTTGGTAATTGCGTTTTCATTTTTTATCATCCTTTTTAACTTCGGCATTGCTTTTCTCATTGGTCAGTCTATTGGCAGTATGGGATATGGATTTCTTATCGTTGCAGGATTTTATTTTGTCGTGATGATTGCTGTTTTTTTCCTGAAGAAATTAATCGTCAAATCCATTGCAAATCAGGTTATCGACTTTTTAAAAAAATAAACTTATGGCAACTAAATATACTAATCTTGATGAACTGCGAAGTGAAAAAAGACTTCTGAAACATGAAATTGGAGAGCTGGAGGATATTCTGACTTTCAAAAGTAAAAAGGAAAGCCTGAGTGTGATGACAAATGGTCTTACAGATAAATTCCTGAAAGAAACTGTGGATGAAGAGGGCGAAAAATCACTGTCTCTGGATACGCAGAATATTATGAGGGAAATATCTACCGGACTGAAAGAAACTGCATCTAGAAAAAATGTTCTAAATTTGGCAAATGATGGCGTAAAATCCGGATTGCTGGAAACAACAATCAAAATGGGAACAGTAGCGCTGGTAAGTAATTTTGCAAAAAAAAGTGTGATGAATAAAAATTGGAAAAGAAAAGCAGTTGGGCTGGCGTTGGTTTACCTCGCACCTTATGCCCTTAGATTTATCAGAAAAAAACTGGATGAATATCAAAAAAACAAAACAGCATCCAGCTTAGAAAAATTAATCTAATTTTACTTTTTAGAAAAAATTTCTCCCAGTATGATTCCAGCAGACATAGAAACATTGAGACTCTCTGTGGACTGTGACTTTCCGAATCTTGGGATTGTAATCATTTTAGTAATAAGATCTTCCGTGGAAGGTCTTATTCCGTTTCCTTCATTACCGAAAACCAATGAAAATTTCTCCGGAAATTTGGTTTCGTAGATATTTTCTCCATTCATATCTGTTCCGAACACCGGATTTTGATAGTCTTTAAAATATTCTTCGAGATCTGTATAAAAAACATTAACTCTAAGGAAAGAACCCATCGTTGCCTGAATTACTTTTGGATTATAAATGTCTACAGTGTCATTGCTGCAAACTATTTGTTCAATTCCGAACCAATCTGCCAATCTGATTATTGTTCCGAGATTCCCAGGATCCTGAATGCCATCCAAAACTAATTGAATTCTCACATCCTGTAAAATTTTGTTTTCCGGAATCTTACAAACGGCAACCGAATCTTTTGGATGTTGAAGAAAACTAATCTTTTTCAAATCATTAGGCAAGATTTTTTCAGCTTTCAACGTTTTGAAAGTAATATTTTCAGGATCTACAGAAAACAGGTTTTCGATTTCATAGTCAGAGTTGGGCAGTTCTTTTATAATTTTATTACCCTCAACTAAAAACAAATTGTATTTTTGCCTGTATTTCTTTTTATCCAGAGATTGTATAGTCTTTATAGTATGAGCAGTAAGCATAGTAACAAATATTTTCAAAAATATCATATATTTTATTACTCCGCAATTTTAAGTGTGATTTTGTACGCCTGCAATGTGACCAAAAAAGTACCTGACGGCGAATTTCTCCTTACAAAAAACAAATTTGAATACACAGACGGCAAAGTCTTAGGCGACGAGCTTCAGGATATGGTGGCTCAGAAACCTAATAAAAAAGCACTCTTTATTGCGCCATTGGGATTGATGTTCTACAATGCTGCCAATCCCAAATACGATACAATCCTAAAAGAATATATGACGTACCCAAGTGAGATGAGAAATCAGAAACTTCGGGATTCATTAGCTGTGAAGTACAATCATCCGGAGTACGTGGGGAAAAATCTCTTCTGGAATCGTTTTTTCCATACCGTTGGAAATCCACCTGTTATTTTCAGTGATGCCAAAACCAAGCAAAGTGTCAAAAGTATCAATAACAGATTGATCAACCGAGGCTATTGGGATGCAGAAGTGAAAACTACCGTTGACAAAGATTCAGCGGCGAAAAAAGCGGAAGTAGAATATATTATCACACACAAAGATGCGACGAAAATAAAAGAATATTACTACAATATTCCGGATCCCAATATCAGAGCTTTGTATGAATCCAGATTAGACAAAAGCCTTGTAAGAAAAGGCCAAATCCTGGATGAAACGGTGCTTGAGAAAGAAATTACCAGAATTAATGATTTGGCTAAAGAGGCTGGATATTACAAATTCAATAATGATAGCCAGGATATTTACTTCGTAGCAGATTCTTTGAACAGCAGAAAAGATGTGCCCGTTGTGATGTCTATTCATAAAGATTCCGCCGATACACCTTACAGGAAAGCTACGATTGGAAGAATCAAAGTTTCCGTAGCAAGGAATATTAATGATACCAAACTTCCTCTGAAAGACAGCATCCGGGGAATTAATATCTACAGAAAAGACAGCGCTTACAGAGCTAATGCACTTTGGCTGCCAATCACCTTGAGAACAGGCGAAGTATACAAGCAGACGAATCTGGATCTTACCAGAAGAAACCTGATCGCGATGAACAACTTCACAATCCTGAAAGCGTCTGATGAATTGAGAAAGGAGGGAACTGCAGCAGAAAGAGACAGTATCATCGATGTGGAGTATGTTTTGAAACCGCTTCCAAAGTACGAGTTCAACATTGCAACAGATATTCATTATTCCCAAATCCTGAATTTTGGTTTCTCGCCGTCGGTAGATTTGACAACAAGAAATGTTTTTGGAGGCGCAGAAAACTTAGTCACGAGCTTTTCAGGAATTATCGGGACTACGAAAGATCCTAAAAATCCAAATGCTTTTTTCAATGCTTACGAATTATCGGCGCAGGCTTCTCTTCAGTTTCCGAGATTGCTCGTGCCGTTCAAAAATTATTGGAAGCTTGTTCCCAAAAGATATTCACCAACTACAAGTATTAATCTTGGAGCATCCGTCCAAAATAATATTGGGTTGGGTAGAATTAACTTTAATACAGGTTTGAGCTATTATGCCAATGTAAACGACGGACGAGTGCAGCACAGATTGACATTGTTCAATACCCAATTGAGTTTAACTCAAAACAAAGACGGCTACTACAGCTATTTTCCTGCAGACAGAGAGATCAGGGACAATATTTTTAATCGTTACGAAGTCAATCATCCCGGAACAATTGGATCTGGTTCTTCGGATGATGTTTCAGCAATAATATTGGCAGATACTCCCTTTATAACAGATTTGATTAATTCTGACAGAAATCTGCTGTACAATTTCCTTCAGTCTATTTATAATAAGGAGCGGCAGACTCAGGATGTTATTATTTCTTCAATTATGTATAATTTCACTTACAACGAGATTGGAAAAAAAGATTATGTCAATCCATTTTCATTCACCGGTAAAGTAGAAATCGCGGGTAATTTTCTGAATGCGGTGACCAAAAAAGAGGAGAATTATTTGGTTTATGGTAACACGAAGACCATTTTTAATATTCCGTTTTCACAGTTCATCAAGTTTGATTTTGACTACCGGAAATACTTTACTTTCTTTAATGATCGGGCAAAACCGCATACATTGGCGTTTCGTCAGTTTGTAGGAATTGGGATTCCTTATGGTAATTCTACAGAGATGCCTTTCGTAAGATCTTATTTCAATGGTGGCGCTTACGACATTAGAGCCTGGGTAGCTTTTGGTGGTCTTGGGCCAGCCGATTCTCAATTGGACGAAAGGGTTCGTTCCTACGCGATGGACAATGTGAAGCTGACAACCAGTTTAGAATACAGATTACCGCTTAATGATACTTTCGAAGCGGCCTTGTTTACCGATGCGGGAAATATTTGGGGATTGAAAGATAATGGATTTGGAGACCAATTCAAATTCAAAAAATTCATAAGTCAGATGGGTGTCGGCAGCGGTTTCGGAATCAGAATGAATATTGCCTATGTCAATCTGAGGTTAGATTTGGCTTACAAGATGCACGATCCAAACCGTCCGGAAGGCGAGAGATGGGTCATCAGTAAAATTCAGCCACTCAAACCAACGATCAACTTTGCCATCGGTTATCCATTCTAAAATTTAAAACTAAAAATGCGTCTTCTCAAGTTCATTATAATTATCATTCTTTGCTTATTCGGAATTTACTCTATCTCAATGACTTTTGTGGATGAGAGCAAGAGTTTTGTCCATCATTCGGAGATTGCATATCCTGTAGACAAGGTTTTTCCGCAGTTTAATAATCTTCAGAATTTTACAGCCTGGAATGACTTTTTTAATGGCAAAGAAGATATCAGCTACAGTTTTTTCACGCCTTATGAAGGTCTGGGAAGTTCCATGAAATTTTCTGATAAAAAGAATGATGACTTCGGAGATTTGTTTATCCGATATTCCAATCCCAACAGGACTTTGCGTTACCAGCTTTTTGAAGGTGACAGCAATAATCCGTATTTGATTGATGTTAAATTCGTCCCGGCTGGGAATAAAACCAAGATGATCTGGAATATTCACACACCGAAAAGAAGCTATCTGGAAAGGTCTCTCAATCTTGTCGCGGAAGATTTTTTTGTCGAGAATATTGATAAAAGTATGAAGAATCTTTTTCAGCTCTTGGGAAATAAAGTGGATAAAGATCAGCAGCTGGCATCAATTAAATATGACAGTATAATGGTGGAAAACCGTGAAGGCGGAATCCTTTTAGGCGTTAATGTAAGTACTAGAAATACGAAAGAAATCATTTTCAAAAACGTATTGATGAATCATAATAAGGTTCTCAACTTCGTGAAATCTGATCTTGGGAAGAAAGATGATGAAATCGGAGTTCCGGTTTTATTGACCAATCCAGCGAATTTAAAAGACAAAGAAATCTCATATTTCTACGGCGTTCCACTTTCAAAAAGAGTGTCTGTCAGCGATAATAATTTCAATTTTCAAACGCTGAATGCTTCCAAAACCTATGTCATTTATTTTCAGGGAAATTATAACAACCGCATCAAAAACATTCAGGAGCTGCTGAAAAAGGCTAAAAAAGACACGCTCAGAAACGGGCAGCTAATGGAGGAGTTTCTCGAAGAACCCACTGACGTTCAAGATGTAAAACTAAAATTATCTCTGCCTGTTTACCGCTAGAAAATCTGATAAATATCATGTATATTTACGGGAATAAATAGCCGCTTTATATGCCAATCCACAAAAATTTAGTAAATTTGTTGGCAATTATTTAATAATAAAATTTAACAGATAATCTGTAATAATGGATAAATTTTCATTTCTAAATGCTGTACATGCTCAATTAATTGATGATATGTATGCGCAATACCAAAAATACCCCGATTCTCTCGAGCCTTCTTGGAAGTCTTTTTTTCAAGGTTTTGATTTCGCTTTAGAAAACTATGGCGATGATGATTCGGTTTCTGCAGCGCCTTCAAGTTCTGCTCCTGTTCAATATGCTCAGCAAGCTGTCACTAATAATGCGGTTTCAGAAGATATTTCAAAGGAATTCAAGGTTGTTAATCTGATCGAAGCTTACAGATCAAGAGGTCACCTTTTCACCAAAACAAATCCAGTAAGAGAAAGAAGATTTTATTTCCCTACGCTTGATATAGAAAATTTCGGATTGTCTAAGGAAGATCTGAATAAAAAATTCAATTCTGCAACACAAACCGGAATGCCTGGACCTGCAACTTTGCAGGAAATCATTACGCACCTTCAGAACATTTATTGTGATTCTATCGGTGTGGAATATATGCACATCCAAAATGTGGAGGAGAAGAAGTGGATTATGGAATGGGTAAACGTTAACGAAAACCATCCAAACCTTTCTGCGCAGGAAAAAACTGAAATCCTTTTCAAATTAAACCAAGCGGTGGCGTTTGAGAATTATCTTCATACAAAATTTGTAGGTCAAAAGCGTTTCTCTCTTGAAGGAGGCGAATCTTTGATTCCGGCTTTGGATCAATTGATCACAAGGTCTTCTCAGTTAGGCGTTGACGAAGTTGTTCTTGGAATGGCGCACAGAGGACGTTTGAATGTTTTGACTAATGTTTTCCAAAAATCATACAAACAGATTTTCTCAGAATTTGAAGGGAAAGAATTTGAAGAAGATGTATTCTCCGGTGACGTAAAATATCACTTGGGTTCTTCTAAAAAAATCACGACTGCAAACGGAGAAGAAGTTAGGATTAATTTAACGCCGAATCCATCACACCTGGAAACTGTAGCTGCCCTTGTAGAAGGAATCTGCAGAGCAAAAGTTGATAATACGTACAAAGACGATTATTCTAAAGTTCTTCCAATCGTGATCCACGGAGACGGTGCGATTGCTGGTCAAGGTATCGTTTATGAGATCGCTCAGATGATGAATCTGGAAGGTTACAAAACGGGCGGAACGGTTCACATTGTTGTGAATAATCAGGTTTCTTTTACAACCAATTATACGGATGCAAGATCTTCTGTTTACTGTACAGATATTGCAAAAGTGACGGATTCTCCAGTGATGCATATCAATGCTGATGATGTAGAAGCTGTAGTTCACGCCATCAGATTTGCTGCGGATTTCCGTGCGAAATTTGGTAAAGACGTTTATATCGACCTTTTAGGTTATAGAAAATACGGTCATAACGAAGGTGATGAGCCAAGATTTACTCAACCAAATCTTTATAAGCTGATCTCGAAACATCAGAATCCAAGAGAGATCTACAAAGATCTTTTGATCAAGGAAAATGTAGTTTCTGACGAAGTTTTGAGCAAAATGGAGAAAGAATTCAAAGCCTTACTTGATGAGAATTTTGATGCTTCCAAAGAGATCGAAAGAAATACAATGGACGTCTTTATGAAAGACGACTGGACAGATTTCCCACTCGGAGGAAAAGGTTGTGTTTCAAATTCTAATGTTGATACAACTTACGACCTTGAAAAATTAAAGGAACTGGCAGTTAAAATCTCTACACTTCCTGCAGACAAAAAATTCATTAATAAAATTACCCGTCTTTTCGAAAACAGAGTGAAGATGGTGGAAAATAATTCTTTGGATTGGGCAGCAGGAGAGTTGTTGGCTTATGCAACGCTTCTTACGGAAGGTTATAACGTAAGACTTTCCGGAGAAGATGTGGAAAGAGGAACCTTCTCTCACCGTCACGCAGTTGTAAAAACTGAAGATACAGAAGAAGAATACATCCCTTTAAGACAAATCAACGAACAAAGATTTGATGTTTATAATTCACATCTTTCAGAATATGGTGTTCTAGGATTCGATTACGGTTATGCAATGGCTGCTCCTAAAACATTGACGATTTGGGAAGCTCAGTTTGGTGATTTTACAAATGGAGCTCAGATTATTGTTGATCAATATTTAGTTGCTGCCGAAGAAAAATGGAAAATTCAGGACGGTTTGGTAATGATGTTGCCTCACGGATCCGAAGGTCAAGGTGCAGAACACTCTTCTGCAAGATTGGAGAGATTCCTGACGCTTGCTGCAAATGAGAATATCATTGTTGCGAACATCACTTCTCCGGCTAACTATTTCCATTTGTTGAGAAGGCAGATGAAATTCGGATTCAGAAAACCATTGGTGATCATGACGCCAAAATCATTGTTGAGACATCCAAAAGTTGTTTCTCCACTAGAAGATCTGGCAACCGGAAGTTTCCAACCAATTTTGGACGATCCTACGGCTGATCCTGCAAAAGTGGAAAGATTGGTGCTTTGTACGGGTAAATTGTATTACGATCTACTTGCTAAGAAAGAAGAATTGAATGATGATAAAGTAGCTTTGGTAAGACTTGAGCAAGTTTATCCGTTGAATTTTGAAAAAGTTCAAGCCATCTTTGATAAATATAATAACAAAAAAGACTTGATCTGGGCTCAGGAAGAACCTGAAAATATGGGAGCTTGGAGTTTTATTTTAAGAAATTTCCGTGATACCAATATCCAATTGATCTCTCCAGTTGCCAGCGGAACGCCAGCGCCAGGAAGTCACAAGATGTTTGAGAAAAACCAGACGAAGATCATCAATTCTGTTTTTCAATGTAACGATGAGCCTGTAAAAAGACCAGTTACAGCTTAATAAAATTAATAAACTATAAAGAATAACAATCCTCACAGATTGTTCTGAAATTAAAAACAAAAAAGAGTATGTCAATATTAGAAATGAAAGTTCCTTCACCGGGAGAATCTATCACAGAAGTAGAAATTGCGACTTGGTTAGTACAAGACGGTGATTACGTAGAAAAAGATCAGCCAATTGCAGAAGTAGATTCTGATAAGGCAACTTTGGAACTTCCTGCTGAGCAAAGTGGAATCATCACTTTGAAGGCTGAAGAAGGTGAAGTGGTTCAGGTTGGCCAAGTGGTTTGTCTTATTGATATGGATGCTGCAAAACCAGACGGTGGCGCTGCGCCAGCTGCAGAAAAACCAAAGGAAGAGCCAAAAGCGGAAGAGAAAAAAGAAGAACCAGCACCAGCTCCAAAAGCTGAGGCTCCAAAAACTGAAACTTACGCTGCTCAAACACCTTCTCCTGCTGCTAAGAAAATCCTTGACGAAAAAGGAATTGCGCCTAGTCAGGTAAGCGGTTCTGGCAGAGATGGCAGAATTACAAAAGATGATGCTGTGACAGCTTCGGTTCCTGCAATGGGAACTTCGAATGGTGGAAACAGAGGTCAGTCTACTACAAAACTTTCAGTTCTCAGAAGAAAGATCGCAGCAAGATTAGTTTCAGTGAAAAACGAAACTGCGATGTTGACAACTTTCAACGAGGTTGATATGTCTGAGATCTTCAGAATCAGAAAGCAGTATAAAGAAGAATTTGCTGCAAAACACGGGATTGGTCTTGGATTTATGTCTTTCTTCACGAAAGCTGTAACCAGAGCATTAAAACTTTACCCGGACGTGAATGCTTCTATCGATGGAGATTTCAAAATCAATTATGACTTTGCAGATATTTCTATCGCGGTTTCCGGACCAAAAGGTTTGATGGTTCCGGTTCTTAGAAATGCAGAAAATATGTCTCTAAGAGGTGTTGAAGCTAACATCAAAGATCTTGCGCTTAAAGTAAGAGACGGAAAAATTACAGTTGACGAGATGACTGGCGGAACATTCACTATTACCAATGGTGGAACTTTCGGATCAATGTTATCTACGCCGATCATCAATCCGCCACAATCTGCGATCTTGGGAATGCACAACATCATCCAAAGACCAGTTGCGGTTGACGGACAAGTTGTGATCAGACCAATGATGTACGTGGCAATGTCTTATGACCACAGGATCATCGACGGAAAAGAATCCGTAGGTTTCTTGGTTGCAGTAAAAGAAGCAATCGACAATCCAGTAGAATTCCTAATGGATGGCGACGAAAGAAAAGCTTTGGAATTGTAATTGATTTCAATAATATAAATTTAAGAGAGCAAGTTTTTTGCTCTCTTTTTTTGTTATATTTAATCATAAAATTAAATTATGATGGAATGCTTTGAGTTACCACTTTACAAAAAATCATAGGAAATCTACGAAACTTTGAAGGTCATTACTGATTTGTTTCCAGAGGACAATGATTATTTGCAAACCGTCAAGCAACATTTGTTGGGCGATAGCATGATTATTCAAGCAAAGATTTGTGGCGCAGAGGCAGTGAAGTTGTATGATATAAAAATGGAGAACGCCGCAATCATTAGGAAGGCGGCGCGCGATATAATGGTTGGTGGTAACAATTTGGAACACTTCGGTTTCTCCGATTCAAAATATTATCATCTTGTCAGAAAATTAGTTGACGAATTTAGACTTTTGTTTATCGATTGGGTTGGATCTTTTAATCAGAAACATTACATCGTTGATGATTGGGGATTGTTTAATCCGCCTGGAATTTCGCCTGATTACATTCAAAGAGATGACGAATTGAACTTTTTGGATGAGGATGACGAAGATTATTAATGAAATTATTTGGGCAGCTTTTCCGCCTTCTGCTCCCAATCTTTTTTGCTCACGTTTTCAGTTAAAATAGAACTTTGGTACAAGCAAAAAAGGATTTCCGCTCAAGTCGGGCTGCAGCTTCGCAAAATTGAAAGTTTGTTTTATAGTTTCATATTTACCAACCGTTGAAATTTATCTTTGATGAGTTTTACGCCTTGGGAACCTTAAAATATTCTCAATAAATGCAAAGAGATCTTTGCAACCCTTTGCGTTTAAATCTTCTCCAAAACCAACCAACAATTATTTAAAAACCATTTCCAAAATTCACAATTAATCCTTACTTTTGAGCAATGGAAAATTTCATCGTATCCGCACGCAAGTACCGTCCGCAAGAGTTTGACACTGTTGTTGGGCAATCGCACGTTACCGATACTTTGGAACACGCCATCGACGAAAGTCAATTGGCTCAGGCTCTGCTTTTCTGCGGACCAAGAGGTGTTGGTAAAACAACCTGCGCCAGAATTCTAGCCAGAAAAATAAATGAAAAGTCTGGTGCTGCAGATGATGACGGTTTTGCATTTAACATTTATGAATTAGATGCCGCTTCCAACAACTCGGTTGATGATATTCGTGAATTGATTGACCAAGTGAGATTTGCGCCTCAGGTCGGAAAGTATAAAGTATATATTATTGACGAGGTTCATATGTTGTCTCAGGCTGCTTTCAATGCGTTCCTGAAAACTTTGGAAGAACCGCCAGCGCACGCGATTTTCATCTTAGCAACAACTGAGAAACACAAGATCATTCCGACGATTCTTTCCAGATGTCAGATCTATGATTTCAAAAGAATCACGATTGAGGATATTCAGGAGCATTTAAGAAAGATTGCCGAGAAGGAAAATATCACTTACGAAGACGATGCGCTTTACCTGATTGCTCAGAAAGCGGATGGTGCTTTGAGAGATGCTTTATCTATTTTTGATAGACTAAGTACTTTTTCTCAGAAAAACATCACACTCGAAAAAGCAGCGGAAGTTCTCAATATTCTGGATTACGACCAATATCTAAAAATCGCTGATTTGGCGAAGGAAAATGATATTCCAGGTGTTTTGACTGCGTTCGACGAGATTGTAAAAAAAGGTTTCGACCCGCACATTTTCATTGCCGGATTGGGAAATCATTTCCGTGATCTGATGATGGCTCAGAATCCAAAAACTTTGAATCTGATCGAAGTTGGAGAAAAAACAAAATCCAAGTTTGCCGAGCAATCCCAAAAATGGAAAGCTCAGGAATTGATAGACGGCATTGAGATTTGTAACTTCGCCGACATCAATTATAAAAATTCCAAAAATCCACGTTTGACAGTTGAGATTGCCTTGATGCAATTATCAAGTCTCACGGCAGGTTTGGAAGCTAAAAAAAAAAGTTCTTAATATTAGCGCCACTTCTTGAAGCGAATCTTATTCAAGAGCCAGGAATCAAGACCGAAGAGTCAAGACCAGAAGCAAAATTACCAGCAACAGACAATCAACAATCAACAACCACAATATCTTTCGAAGAACCTAAAAAGGTGATTCAGAAAGCGTCTGAACCGATTGCCAGAAGTTCTTCCAATTCCAAATTTAGCATTAAAGCGGCATTGGAACAAAAAGAGGAAATCAAGAAAGATGAGTTTGCTGAGATCAAGGATGAAAATCTGCCTTCCAACCATTTCTCACAAACCGATGTTGATAGAGAATGGGATATTTTCCTTAAAAATCTTGCTAGAACCAATACTTTTGTTTACAATGCCATTAGCAGTTTCAAGTTAGAAAAAACAGATGAACATCAGATCACGGTCAAATATTCTTCCGAATTTGCAAAGTCGGAATTCGACAGATTGAGCATTGAATTCTTCAACCATTTCAAGCATAAAGTCAGCAACTTCAAAATTGAGATCGAATATCAGACAGATTTGACCATCAAAAAAGAAGTTTTGACAAAGCGCAAGATCTTCGAAAAATTTGTAGAGATCAATCCGCTTCTGAAAGATTTGGATGATTTGATGCGTTTCGATTTGACGTAGTTTTTATTCTGAAAAATGTTCATATTATGATGTAATAAAGCGTAGTCCTAAGTTGTCATAATAGCAGAACTGAAAATATCCATAAAATTCAAAAAATGAAAAAACTGCTTCTTATCATCTTGCTAATCGTAGGATTTTCCGCATTTGCCCAAAAAACTTTGACTGAAAAGCAAATTTACGCAGCAATGGATGCTCAGGCAAAAGCTTTTTTGACAGAATCAAAAGCGAATTCTTTCTCCATCGGAATTGTAAAAGACGGAAAAACATACACCAGACATTACGGTGAAATTGACAAAGGGAAAGGAAATAAAGCTAACAATTCAACATTATTTGAAATCGCTTCCGTTACCAAATTATTTACCGGAACATTGGTAGCGAAAGCTGTTCTGGATGGGAAAATCAATTTGGATGATGACATCAGAAAATATATCACAGGTTCTTATCCGAATCTTCAATTTAATGGAACGCCTGTCACGATCAAAGATTTGGTTTCATTGAAATCTGGTTTTAATAAAGATTTGCCAGACAGAAGTGAAGTGATGAAGGTACGGAATGACAGCACCGCTTTCAAAGTTGAAAAACTGGAAAAAGCTTACACGAAAGAGCAGTTTTTCAAAGATTTGAAATCAATCAAAATAGAGGCTTTGCCAGGAACTGTCTATAATTACAACAATGGAACTCTACAACTTACAGCGCATATTCTTGAAAATGTTTATGGAAAAAGTTATGAGACTTTACTGAAGGAAAATATCTTAATTCCATTAAAATTAAATCACACAAAACTTCACATCAATCCAAATGAAACCATCGCAAATGGCTATGACGGAAAAGGCGTTCTGATGCCATTTTTGCCATATTCACTTTGGGGCGCACAAGGTTATTTGAAGTCTGATTTAACGGATTTGACCACATTTCTGAAATTTGAGTTGGATAAGAAAAATCCGCTCGTTCAGGAATCACAAAGAGATTTGCTTAATAACAAAAATTATTGGAACGCTTATTTTTGGGATGAAGTGACAGTCAATCACAACGGTCGAAATGCCAGAAAACACGGTGGCGCTTTTGGAACGCAGAATTTGTTTTGGGTTTTCCCGGATTATAACATCGGTATTTCTGTGATCACAAATCAAGGTGGTGAAAATACTTATGGGAATTTATACAATGCTGTCCAAAATCTAATTGACGATTTGAAACCGTTTGGTCAAAAATTAATCGGAAGAGAAATCGAGAAGAAATGTTTTGAAAACATCGATTCCGGAATTGCTTATTACAAAGAGCTGAAAAAAAGTAAACCCGATTCTTATAACTTTTCTGAAGAATCCGAACTGAATATTTTGGGTTACAAACTGATGAGAAGTGGAGCATTAGCATCTTCTATCAAAATATTTCAACTTTATGTTTCGGAATTTCCAAACTCCGGAAATGCTTATGACAGCTTGGCTGAAGCGTATTTTAATAATGAAGAATTTGCTCTTTCCAAACAGAATTATCAAAAATCTTTGGAACTGAATCCGGATAATTCTAACGCCAAAGAAATGCTAGTGAAAATCGAAAATGAAACGAAATCAAAATAGACTCAATTTTATTTTACTACAACATTTATCAGTTAATGAAAAATTAATTGCTCAATCATAGTTCTCATTTCCTATTAATTTATATATTTGTTAAAGATTTCGCTGACAAGAGTGGAAATCAATTAACCCAATCAAGCTAAAAAGCCTTCCAGTAAGGCATTTACAAATGGAATCAATCCAATTTCCATATCTTTCAACTTTTGCATCTGCCGAGTATTTTGGTGGATCATTTAGCTTTTTTGGAACTTATTATAGAAATTTCAGAACCTATTACCGATTTTATTGGTTTAGCTAAAAAATTTCTTTCTCAAAAATCTACGGAAACATTCAGCTGTCCGTATCTCATTTAAAATTTTTAAACGTCACTTTTTTGGAAAAGAATTATAAATAAACATTTATAACAGATATATTATTGCATTAATTTAAAATATATAAAATTAGAAATATGAACCTAAACGAATTGACAAATGATTGGGTAAACGACTTCGCAAACCCAATGATCATCGCAGGACCTTGTAGCGCAGAAAGCGAATCTCAAATGCTTGGAACCGCAAAAAGACTGAAAGAAAGTGGTGCGCAGATCTCCGCTTTTCGTGCTGGGATCTGGAAACCGAGAACAAAACCAAATGGTTTCGAAGGTGTAGGCGTGATCGGTCTCAACTGGCTGAAAAAAGTAAAAGAAGAATACGGTTTCAAAACAGCAACTGAGGTGGCAAACGCACATCACGTTTTCGCAGCGTTGGAAGCAGATGTGGACATCCTTTGGATCGGCGCACGTTCTACAGTGAATCCATTTACAGTTCAAGAGATCGCTCAGGCGTTGAGAGGAACAAACAAACCGATTTTGGTGAAGAATCCTGTGAATCCAGATCTGGCACTTTGGATTGGCGCTTTGGAAAGATTGTTAGGCCAAGGGATTGAAAATGTTGGTGCGATCCACAGAGGTTTCTCCACTTACCAAAAAACGAAATACAGAAACATTCCGAACTGGCAGATCGCTTTGGATTTTAAAAATCAATTCCCGAATATCCCATTATTCATCGATCCATCTCACATTTGTGGGAACAGAACAGGTTTGGCTGGCGTTGCGCAGGAGGCTTTCAACGTAGGTTACCAAGGTGCAATCATAGAAAGTCACGAAGATCCGGACAACGCGTGGAGCGATGCTTCTCAGCAGATCACGCCAGAAGTGTTGGCAGAGATGATCGACAATCTTCAAATCCGTAACTCCGATATCTCAGGTTATGAGGACGAGATGGGAAAACACAGAACACTCATCAGTGATATGGATTTCCAGTTGATCGAGTTATTGTCTCAAAGAATGAAAATCTCCGAAAAGATCGGAACTTTGAAAAAAGAAAACAACATCGCGATCTTCCAGCCAGAGCGTTGGAAAGTGATCACAGAATATGCCAACCAAAAGGCGAGTGAAACAGGAATGTCTCAGGAATTCATCGAGAAAGTTTTCAAAGCGATCCACGAAGAAAGCATCGAGGTTCAAAACGGAATTATGATCAACAAATAATTGTCAGTCTGAGGCTCTCAAAATCTTATATGAAAATTTGGGCAGCTATTCCGCCTTCCGCTCCCAATCTTTTTTGCCGACGATTTGTCTTCAAAAGGGATTGAAGTAGAAGCAAAAAAGGATTTCTGCTCAAGTCGGGCTGCAGCTTCGCAAAATTTAAACATTTGTTTTTCATTCAACATTTGTCAATAATAGTACATTTACAAAATATAAAATAACCCTTTCAGATTTCAAACTCTGAAAGGGTTTTTATTTGTCAGCACGATAAAAGCTTTAACTTTGTGAAATATTAAAATCTATTTTTTGAAAGGAATCATCATCAAATCTACGGGAAGCTGGTATCAGGTTCTGGAAGCAGAATCTAAAACTATCTACGAAGCCAGGATCCGAGGCAAATTCAAACTGATAAAAACCAGACTTACAAATCCGCTTGCAGTAGGAGACGAAGTCGAATTTTCTTTGGAGCAGGATGATGTGGCCTGGATCACCAAGATCTTTCCGAGAAAAAACTATCTCATCAGAAAGTCCGTGAACCTTTCCAAAGAGGCACATATCATTGCGTCGAATGTTGATATTGCCTGTTTCATTTATACTTTGAAGTTCCCTGAAACTTCGTTAGGATTTTTAGACCGTTTTCTTGCCTGTTGCGAAGCTTATAACATCAAGCCTTTGATTTTATTCAACAAAATGGATACTTTGAATGACGAGGAAAAAGAAATCGTAGAAAACATCGAAGCGATGTACCAAAATATCGGTTACGACACGTTGAACATTTCATCATACACAAAACTGAATCTCAACTTTTTGATTGATAAGATTAAAGATAAAACATCTGTATTTTTTGGACATTCCGGTTGTGGAAAATCGACTTTGGTCAATGCAATGCAACCTGACCTTCATATCAGAACCGGAGAAATTTCGGAATCTCAACTCAAAGGCAAACACACGACAACTTTCGCTCAGATGCACTTTTGGGATTTTGGCGGTTCGGTAATCGATACGCCCGGTGTTCGTGAATTTGCAATGATCGACGTTCAGAAAGAAGAGATCCAGCATTATTTTCCTGAGATTTTCCAGGCAGGTAGGAGTTGCAAATATCACAACTGTATGCACATCAACGAACCAAAATGTTCCGTTCTGCAAGGATTAGAAACCGGAGAATTGGAAGAAACCCGCTACATCACTTATCTCAAATTGATGGAGGAAGCAGACGAGATGAATCAAAACTAAACAAAAAAGTCCTGTAAAATTAATTATTACAGGACTTTTGTTTTATTTAAAATTGAGAGATTAGAATTTCCAACCTAACGTCACAAAGAAATTACTTCTCGTGTTTTTAACTTTTGAAACAGCAAAAGCTTCACTATTCACATCATATCCACCGTTGAAATAACCTGTATTCGCATCCACATTTCCCTGTAGAAACGGACTGGAATATTCGGAAGTTATATTCTGATATGAAGCGTCAATGTAGAATGCCTGAAAATCATAGCCCAAACCAGCGCCAAATGTATTTCGTTTTCCAATCATTAAGTTTGAGAAAGATTGGTTTAATGTTGTGCCGTTATCATTATAAGCTAATAATGAAAGATTGTCAAAACTATTTCCCTGATAAGCATAACCGCCTCTTAGTCTAAAAGCAGCAATTCTATATTCCGCACCAACTCGTACTTCTGAAGCATTTTTGTAAGAATCACTGAAGAAATCATTCAGTTCTCTTTCAGCCTCGCCATACTCTTTGTATTTCGGTTTTGTAATGCCTTGGATGAAATCTACGTTCAAAGCGAAGTTTTTACTAGGCACAAAAGCAGCACTTAAAGTTGCTTTCATAGGTGTTACCAAAGTTCTGTCTTCGCCAAATGTGTCATCAGGCTGTCCAAAATCATATTGATTATAAACCCTATCGATGCTCCACCAGGTTGGAGATTCCAAAGCTGCACCTACACGGAATTGATTGCTAAGTTTTGCAATTACACCAATATTAGCAGAAAATCCATCAGAATGTTCTTCGTACGGTGTATATTGTTTAGCATAATCCAGATAGCTTTTGTCATCATCCGAGTAGAAACCAGCGGTATCATATTGTCTCAAAAATGAGTTATGAAAATTAAGTCCAGCTCCTAAATAAAATCGGTTGTCGTAGTTGGCTCCAACAGCAAAATTCATTTTCGACTGATTGCCTTCTCTGTTATAAGCGTGACCTAAAAATCGATAATTAATAACTTTATCCGGTATAGAAAAATTATCTACTATATTAATATTATCATTGCCTGCAGATTCTGAATAGTTTTCTAAAGACTGCGTTGCATAGTTGATTCCTACATTTATAAATTTCCATTTGGAACCCATCTCGCCAAGATTAAAAGTCAAAACACCGCCGGTATTGCTGACGTCAGTATTGTTGATGGTGTAGTTCAGAGACTTTCCTGCAAGGGTAGTGGTATTCTTATTACTATTGACTCCTAGTGTCAGGTTAAGGTCATTTGTGATGAACACTCCTATTCCAGCAGGATTGACATTGGCTGACGAGATATCGCCACCCAACGCACCGATAGATCCTGCCATCGCATTGTATTTTGCAGTTCCGTTAATTGGATTTCCCGAGTAAACATCAACTGTATTTGTAATTACCGAAATGTCCTGAGCGTGCAGATAAGCAAATGATACAGGAATACTTAGCAGTAATAAAGTCTTTTTTAGCATTTTTATATGAAATGTATTTTAAAATTAATGATTATCTTCTTCCACCGCCACCGCCGGATCTCATTCCGCCGCCACCGCCTGAGCCGCCGGATCTGAATCCGCCGCCGCCAGAATTAAATCCGCCAGAATTTGATGATCTTGTAGGTGCAGAGTAAGACTCATTTCTAAAGCCACCATTATTCTGAGATCTTATTCCTCCGTTGTTTGGATAGCTTTGAGTTCTGATTCCGCCATTGTTTGGATATGAATTTCTGATTCCGCCATTGTTAGGGTAGGATCTCACATTTCCATTGTTTGGGAAATTTCTCACCCCGCTGTTTCCATTTCTTACACCATTATTAACCTGATTTCGGCTTCCGTTGTTGAGGTAATTATCAGCTTGTCTTCTGAAACCATTATTGCTTGGTCTCATTCCGCCGCTGTTATTAATTCCGTTGAATCGGCTGCCACTTCTGTTTTGAGAAATCATACCGCCAAGTCTGCCGTTGGATCCTGATCTGTTGTAATTGATCGGGTGGTAGTATCCGCCGCCGTAGTAACCTCCCCAGCCACCGTAGCCATAACCCCAATATGGATCATAGAATCCGCCTCCCCAGCCCCAAGGCGAGTAGAAGGAATTACCCCAGCCGAAGCCCATTCCCCAACCCCAGGAGTTGAAAGGACTGTTCCAGCCATAATATCCGTATCCGGGATATCCCCAGCCTCCAAAGCCGCCGTAGCCGAATCCCATTCCCCAGCCACCGTAACCCCAGTTGTTGAAGCTGGTGTAGTTGGTTTCAGTTCCTGTGTAAGCACCCCAGTCAGAGTCATTGGTTAATGCGTAACGATTTTGCTGATCCTGAATGTTCTGCTGATTGTTATCGTAAATACTTGGATAAGTGTCTTGATAATTATAATAATTATCAACCTGATTTCCGTTGGAATATGAGCCTGCAGGAAGAGAATCTCTGTTCGGATCATAATATACGCCGTCCGTTTCTGAATAACCGCCAGTGTAAATCACACAGGAAGTCAACAGAGAACTACTGGCAATCAGGATCAAAGCTTTTGATTTGATCAGATTTGAGAAGTGAGTAATGTTTATGTTTTTCATTTTATGAGAAGTATTAAGTTTGCTATATTTGTACTCTTAAAAGAAACCAAAATTTGTACCAGTAATTTATTTACAAAGTACCGTAAAATTAGGCTTTTTATTTAGATTAGAGAAAGTTAAAAAAGTTAAAAAATAGTTTAAAAAAATATGGCAAAATTAACATCAAGAGCAGAAGATTATAGCAAATGGTATAATGAATTGGTTGTTAAAGCAGATCTGGCAGAGAATTCTAGCGTAAGAGGATGTATGGTAATCAAACCTTATGGTTATGCAATTTGGGAAAAAATGCGAGACGAAATGGACAAAAAGTTCAAAGAAACAGGACATCAGAATGCTTACTTCCCCCTATTCGTACCCAAAAGCTTATTCGAAGCTGAAGAAAAAAATGCTGAAGGTTTTGCCAAAGAATGTGCTGTTGTCACGCATTACAGATTAAAAACAGATCCAAATAATCCGGCTAAATTAATTGTAGATCCTGATGCTAAACTGGAAGAAGAATTAATAGTTCGTCCAACTTCCGAAGCTATTATTTGGTGTACCTATAAAAACTGGATTCAGTCTTACAGAGATCTTCCAATCTTGATTAACCAATGGGCCAATGTTGTGCGTTGGGAAATGAGAACGAGATTGTTTCTCAGAACTGCCGAATTCCTTTGGCAGGAAGGCCACACAGCTCACGCCACCAGAGATGAAGCTGTGGAAGAAACTGAAAAGATGTTGGAAGTTTATGCGAAATTTGCCGAAGACTTTATGGCAATTCCGGTTTTCCGTGGCATCAAAACACCATCTGAAAGATTTGCCGGAGCAGACGAAACGTATTGTATAGAAGCTTTGATGCAGGATGGAAAAGCATTGCAAGCAGGAACTTCACATTTTCTGGGACAAAGTTTCCCAAAAGCTTTTGATGTAAAATTCACGAATAAAGAAGGTAAGCAAGAATATCCTTGGGCATCGTCCTGGGGAACTTCCACAAGATTGATGGGTGCCTTAATTATGACACATTCGGATGATCTTGGATTGGTTCTGCCTCCTACTTTAGCACCAATTCAGGTTGTCATTGTTCCGATTTTCAAAGGAGAAGATCAGTTGGCAGAAATCAGTGAAATAGCTTTGGAAATTCAAAGTAAGTTGAGAGCGAAGGGAATTTCGGTTAAATTTGATAATGACACGCAGAACAAACCAGGCTGGAAGTTTGCGGAGTATGAACTTAAAGGTGTTCCATTGAGAATTGCTCTTGGACAAAGAGATCTTGAGAACAAAACTGTTGAACTGGCAAGAAGAGATAACTTAACCAAAGAAACGGTTTCTATCGAAGGTCTTGATGCTTATATCGAAGAATTATTAAAAACGATTCAAAGTGATATTTACAACAAGGCTTTAAAATTCAAAGAAGAAAATATTACAAAAGTTGATTCTTATGAAGAATTCAAAAAGGTATTGGTTGAAAAAGGAGGTTTTATTCTCGCACATTGGGATGGGACAGCAGAGGAAGAAGAACAGATCAAACAGGAAACCAAAGCAACAATACGATGTATTCCTTTGAATAACGAGCAGGAAGATGGGGTTTCTTTAATATCAGGAAAACCGTCAACGCAAAGAGTTGTATTTGCTAAAGCTTATTAATTTTACAATTTTAAATATTTTAAAATCCGGAGACTCTCTTCGGATTTTCCTATTTGCGTAATCTGAATCTCTATTCTCATATTTTTAAATATAACTAGTTAATAATAAGTTATTTGATTAGGAATTTAAATCCATACTTAATATGATAATTGAAGTATGATTTGAAATTTATTTTTATTTTGTTAAAGTTTTATTAAAATTATTAATTATAAAAAATTGTGGATTAATTTTTGTTAATCTTACAAAATCAACTTTAAAAAATAAACTATTATGTCAATTAACTTAATCGACCTTATCAAAAGTCAACTGGGACCGGCTACAGTGTCTCAAACAGCAACTCAACTTGGAGAAAGTGAGTCAGGAATTTCTAAAGCTATATCAGCACTTTTACCGGCTGTAGTGGGTGGTTTTGCAAATAGCAATACTCAAACAGAACTTTTCAATACTGTAAAAGAGGCTTCTTCATCTGGTGTTTTATCAAATCTGTTGGGAAATCTCGGTGGCAGTGACTCTATTATTTCAAAAATTTTAAGTTTAATTTTTGGAGACGGAGATAAACTAGCTGCGATTACAAATTCTGTTTCATCTTATGCAGGAATTAAAACCGAATCTACCAATTCATTATTAAATCTTGTGACAGGAGCTACCGCCGGAACTTTAGGAAAATATGCTGTAGATAACAATTTAAATGCATCATCTTTTGGAAACCTATTGAGTGATCAAAAAGGATCATTGTCTTCACTACTGCCGGCAGGATTTAGTTTTGCTGCGTTAGGTCTGGGAAATTGGTTTGGATCTTCAGATGCAGAGGTGGTAAATGTTGTTCCGGAACCATTACAAACACCTATTGCTGACATAAATCCAACAACACCAGTTACCGAAAGACCAATTGTGACAGAACCTAAAAGACCTATTGTAACAGAAACTCCTAAAGTAGATGTTTCTAGAAGTGGAAGTACTCACGAAATTGTATCGGACAATTCCAGTGGAGGAAGTATTTGGAAATGGTTGCTGCCATTGCTTTTGCTATTACTCCTTGGCTGGTTCTTCTGGAAACAATGTGATAAGAAAGCGGAGGTTGTTCCGGTTGCTACAACGGACTCAACAAGTACAGTTGTAGATAGCAGCGCAACTACAGCTGCAGCTACTTCGACAAAAGTAGATGAAGATATTGATCTGAACGGCGTAGCACTCAAAGGTTACAGAGGAGGAATGGAAGATAATATGATTACATTCTTGAAAGCCGGAAGTTATAAAACAGCTGACGATGCTAGTTTAAAAGACACTTGGTACAATTTTGATCACGTTAATTTCAAAATCGGAAGTGCTACAGAACTGGAAGCTGGTTCTCAAGGACAGTTGGATAATTTGGTAGCAATTTTAAAAGCTTATCCGGATGCTAAAATTAAAGTTGGAGGTTATACTGATAAAACAGGCGATGAAGCTGCTAACTTAAAATTATCACAAGGAAGAGCTGATTTTATCAAAGCTGCTCTAGGAAAAGCCGGCGTTGGATCTCAGGTTTTGGAAGCTAAAGGATACGGAAGTGAATTCGCAGAAGTTCCTGCAACTGCATCCAATGACGAAAGAGCAATTGACAGAAAATTAGCGGTTAGATTTGCTAAATAATTTAAAATAAAATGACATAAAAACTGCCAAGAAATTGGCAGTTTTTTTATTGTTAACTTGCGAGTTAAGTACAGTATAACTATTTTTGTTAGTCAAATCTAACAATGACAATCATTGAATCAATCAAATCATAATGCAGGCTGGCGGACAGAGAAGAGTTCGAACTCTCTAAACGAAGTCTTTTCCAGCGTCAATATTCCGAAAGACGGCAGTTTTAAAAAGAAATTATGGGCCTATATGGGTCCGGGTCTTCTTGTGGCTGTAGGCTATATGGATCCCGGAAACTGGGCGACAGACATTGCCGGTGGAGCGCAATTTGGTTACACTTTGCTTTCCGTCATTTTAATTTCAAACTTATTTGCAATTCTTTTGCAGCATCTTTCTGTGAAGTTGGGCGTTGTTGCGGAGCGCGACTTGGCTCAGGCTTGTAAAGATCATTTTCATCCGGCGGTCAATTTTGTACTTTGGATTTTTTGTGAAATTGCCATTGCTGCCTGCGATCTTGCGGAAGTTATAGGATCTGCAATCGCACTTAATCTTCTGTTCGGAATTCCGCTGAGTGTCGGCGTTGTGATTACGATTATTGATGTTTTCCTGATTTTATTCCTTCAGGCAAAAGGTTTCCGATACATAGAAAGTATAGTCGGTGGATTAATTTTCATCATTTTTGTCGCATTCTTTTATGAGATTTTCCTCAGTAAACCCGATATTTTTCCGTTGCTGGAAGGATTGATTCCGAAAAAAGAAATTATCACAAATCCTTCAATGCTTTACATTGCGATCGGAATTTTGGGTGCCACTGTAATGCCTCATAATCTGTATCTCCACAGTAGCATTGTCCAAACCAGAAATTATCCAAGAACTACGGAAGGTAAAAGGGAAGCTTTGAAGTTTGCAAGTATAGACAGTAGTCTTTCATTAATGTTGGCATTTGTTATCAATGCTGCAATTTTGATTATTGCCGCCGCAACGTTTCATACTTCAGGAAACAAAGATGTGGCGGATATTAATGATGCTTATATGCTTTTGACACCACTTCTCGGAACAACTCTAGCAAGTATTTTCTTTGGAATCGCGCTATTGGCCTCGGGACAGAACTCCACTTTGACAGGAACTTTGGCAGGACAAATCGTGATGGAAGGTTTTCTCAATATCAGGCTCAAACCTTGGGTTCGACGACTGATTACTAGAACTATTGCCATCATTCCTGCATTGGTCATTTCTATTATTTATGGAGAAAAAGGAACAGCAGAGCTTTTGGTTTTCAGTCAGGTGATCTTGTCTATGCAGTTGAGTTTTGCTGTTGTTCCATTGGTAATGTTTACGAACAGCAAAGCGAAGATGGGAGAGTTTGCCAATAAAATGTGGCTCAAGATCCTTGCTTTTGTGATCAGCGTAATCATTATTACTTTGAATCTTTATCTTCTAAAAGAGACTTTCTTTTGATCATAAATTGAATTAATATAAAACAAAAACCGCCTCGTGATAAATGAGACGGTTTTTTTATCTTCTAAAGTTGTATCGAAGACCAACTTTCATTTTTGCGAAGCGCGCCCCGACCTGAGTGGATCCCGATGTAAAATCGGGAGGGAACGGAGGGCGGATATAGGCGCCCAAATAATTTTACCCTAATTTCTTAGAATCTGCAACGAATTGTGCCAATCCGGAATCTGTTAACGGATGATTCAATAAGTTAAGGATTGATGGAAGCGGAGATGTGATGACATCTGCACCGATCTTCGCACAGTTGATGATGTGCATAGGACTTCTGATAGACGCTGCAAGGATTTCTGTATCAAACATATAATTGTCAAAAATCAAACGGATCTCTTCGATCAGATTAAGACCGTCAACCGAAATATCATCCAATCTTCCCAAGAACGGAGAAACATAGGTTGCGCCGGCCTTTGCTGCCAAAAGTGCCTGTCCAGCGGAGAAGATCAATGTACAGTTTGTTTTGATGCCCTTATCAGAA